>Ga0302322_100004678_pt1 | contig 11928 bp, 9 predicted proteins | sample Fen_T0_2_FD_203757 | JGI IMG/M metagenome (GOLD analysis project Ga0302322, IMG submission 203757) | Peat permafrost microbial communities from Stordalen Mire near Abisko, Sweden - Fen_T0_2 | ecosystem: Environmental > Terrestrial > Soil > Wetlands > Permafrost | place: Sweden: Abisko... | reverse complement strand
GAACTCGAAGAGCAGGCCGATTCCGATCGGCAGCCGGTCGATCGCGACGAAGTAGAGCCACTGCACGGCCCCGAACCCGACCACGCCGTAGAACGCGAGCCGACCGAGCTCCCGTCGCGACCCGATGCGCAGGCGGCGTGGCGCGACGATCGCGAGCCCGAGCGCGAGGCCGACGAAGCCGCCCGTCGAACGCAGCTCCGTCCAGCGCACCGTGCCGATGTCGCTTCCCTCGAGCGCGATCTTGGAGACGGCCCCGTTGACCGCGAACAGCGTCGCCGCGGTGACGACCATCGCGTAGCCGAGCCGGGGGCGGCGACGGCGGGCAAGGGTTCCCGGCGGTAGCGCGAGCTCGGTCATCGAGCGAGGCTACCCGGCTCGTCCGGGCACAGTAGGCTCAACGCGATGACCGAGCGGGTGGCCCTCTTCGTGACGTGCCTCGCGGACACGCTCTACCCCGAGGTCGGCAAGGCGACGGTGACGGTGCTCGAGCGGCTGGGGGTCGAGGTCGCCTTCCCGCTCGAACAGACCTGCTGCGGGCAGTTGCACGGAAACTCCGGCTACCCCGCCGAGGCCGCCGGGCTCGCACGCCGGTTCGTGGAGGTCTTCGAGCCGTATGACGCCGTCGTGACCCCCTCGGGATCGTGCGCGGCTCAGGTGCGCGAGCATGTGCCGGCTCTGCTCGGTGGTGACGACCACGGCGTGCCGGCGCGTACGTGGGAGCTGTCGCAGTTCCTCACGGGCGTCCTCGGGGTCGACGACGTCGGCTCGCGGTACGCGGGCTCGGTGGCCTACCACCCGACCTGCCACTCGCTTCGGCTGCTCGGCGTCGGGGACGCGCCGCTGCGGCTGCTGCGGGGCGTGCGGGGGCTGGAGCTCGTCGATCTGCCCGACGCCGAGGAGTGCTGCGGCTTCGGAGGGACGTTCGCCGTCAAGAACGCCGACGTGTCGGCGGCGATGCTCGACGAGAAGCTGGCCGCGATCGCCGCCTCGGGGGCGGAGGCTGTCTGCGCGTGCGACAGCTCGTGCCTGATGCACATCGAAGGAGGGCTCCACCGCCGCGGCAGCGCAGTGAGGACAGTGCACCTGGCGGAGATCCTGGCTTCGTGAGTGCCGGCGCCCGGGACGCCCGTCCCGAGAGCTTCCCCGCCGCTGCGCCCGCTGCGCTCGCGAACGCGCAGGTGCGCGCGAACATCGGGCACGCCACGAGCACGATCAGGCGGAAGCGCGCGGGCGTGGTGGCGGAGGTGCCCGACTGGGAGCTGCTCCGCGACGCCGCGGCGGCGCTCAAGGACGAGGCGCTAGGCCGCCTGGACGAGGTGCTGGTCGAGCTGGAGGCGTCGGTGCGGGCGGCGGGTGGGGAGGTGCACTGGGCCCGGGACGCTGCGGAGGCGGGGGAGATCGTGACCGGGCTCGTGCGCGCCGAGGGCGCAACGGAGGTCGTCAAGGTGAAGTCGCTCGCCACCGACGAGATCCTTCTCAACGAGGCGCTCGAGGGCGCCGGCATCCACCCGATCGAGACCGACCTCGCGGAGCTGATCATCCAGCTCGCGGGGGAGCGGCCCTCGCACCTGCTCGTCCCCGCGATCCACAAGAACCGCGTCGAGATCCGCGATCTCTTCCGCGCCCGGCTCGGGCTGCCCGAGCTTTCCGACGACCCGGCCGAGCTCGCCGAGGCGGCGCGCCTCCACCTGCGGGAGGCATTTCTCCGTGCGCGCGTTGCGATCTCCGGAGCCAACTTCGCCGCGGCGGACACCGGCACGATCTGCGTCGTCGAGTCCGAGGGCAACGGCCGCATGTGCACGACGCTGCCGGACACCCTGATCACGGTGATGGGGATCGAGAAGGCGATTCCCCGGTTCCGTGACCTCGAGGTCTTCTTGCAGCTGCTCCCGCGCTCGTCCACGGGCGAGCGGATGAACCCGTACACGTCGCTCTGGTCCGGCGTGCGCGCGGGCGACGGCCCGCAGCGCTTCCACCTCGTGCTCCTTGACGCGGGGCGCACGCGGGTCCTCGCCGATCCGACGGGGCGGCCCGCGCTCCGCTGCATCCGCTGCTCGGCGTGCATCAACGTCTGCCCGGTCTACCGGCAGACGGGCGGCCATGCCTACCACTCGCCGTACGCCGGCCCGATCGGTGCCATCCTGGCGCCGCAGCTCGCCGGTGAGCGCGGGACTGTCGCGTCGCTGCCGTTCGCCTCGTCGCTCTGCGGAGCCTGCTACGAGGTCTGCCCGGTGAAGATCGACATCCCCTCGATCCTCGTGCACGAGCGCGGGAAGGCGGTGGCGCGCGAGCGCAAGGGCATGGAAGGCCGGTCACTGCACGCCCTCGGTCGCGCCTTCGCGACGCGGGAGGGCTACGAGAGAGCTCAGCGCCTCGGCCGCTCGCTGCAGCGGCCGGTCGCGCGGGACGGATGGATCACGCACTTCCCGCCGGGGCCGCTCGCCGCCTGGGGCCGCGCACGCGACCTTCCGGCGCTGCCGGCCCAGACGTTCCGCGAGTGGTGGGAGTCGCGTGAACGCGCGTGACGAGATGCTGGCGCGCATCCGCGCGGCGCTCGCCGACCGGCCCGTGGCACCGACACCGGAGCGCCTCTATCGCGTCTCCGGAACGCTGGAGCGGGAGGCCGTGATCGAGCGGTTCGTCGAGCGCGTGCGGGACTACCGGGCGACCGTGATCGTCACCGGCGACCCCCGGCGGGCGGCGGCGGAGGCGTTCGCCGCGGCGGGCGCCGTGCGCGTTGGCGTAGCGGCAGATCTGGATGCGTCGCTGCGGCCGGCAGGCGTCGAGCTGGTCGAGGACGAGCTCCTCGCGCCGCGCGTGCTCGACGGGCTCGACGGGGCGCTGACGACGTGCGCGGCGGGCTGCGCCGAGACGGGCACGATCGCGCTCGACGGCGGCTCGGGCCAGGGGCGCCGTGCCCTCAGCCTCGTGCCCGACCTGCACGTCTGCGTGATCCGGGCCGACGCGATCGTGGAGTCGGTGCCGGAGCTCGTCGCGGCGCTCGAGCCGAGCGCCCGCGAGGGCCGGCCGATCGTGCTCGTCTCGGGCCCGTCGGCGACGAGCGACATCGAGCTCCAGCGGGTCGAGGGCGTCCACGGCCCGCGGCGGTTGGTCGTGGTGGTCGCTACCTGATCTGTCTTCTCTGTATTCTAAAATGACAACGTAGCTTCCCTTCGCACATGCGGCCGTTGCCGGATGGACAAGCCGGTCGCGGAGTTCCACCGTTCGTCGGCTCGCGGCTTCCAGGCGTGGTGCGAGGCTTGTCGCAAGCAGTACGACGTCGCGTACCATCGGCGTCACGCAGCCCTCAGGAGGCGTCCGCCAGCCCGGCGTCGTGCGGAGTTCGTCGAGCGGTACAGAGGTCTCAAGAGCGGCCGTGCGTGGATTGTGGGGACGGTTCCACCATGCAGCGATGGAATGGGATCACCTGCGGGGTACGGAGAAGACCGGAGACCTGGGTTGGCTCGTCAGCCGCCGCGGCCGCCGTGCGATCCTCGAGGAGATCGACAAGTGCGAGCTCGTGTGTGCAAACTGCCATGCTGTACGCACGTTCGTGCGTCGACGGGGTGTAGCTCAGCCTGGTTAGAGTGCCGCGTTTGGGACGCGGAAGTCGTCGGTTCGAGTCCGACCACCCCGACTACCCGATGAAGGCCCTCGTGCTCCTCCTCGCCGTTGCAGCCGGCCTCACCGGTTGTGGCGGTTCGAGCACAACGCGTTCGGACAGCGCGAACAACATCAATTCCACACTGTTCGTCTACGACGCCATGAAGCCGTTGCGGTACGTCGACCGCGGCGTCGTCAACCACGGCTACCCGATCAAGGTGCACGACGTCTCCTTCACGGCCGCAGGCCGCCGAGTCGACGGGTTCCTGGCTGTGCCGCCCGGCAAGGGGCCGTTCCCCGCAGTCCTCTACCTCCACGGCTCCGGCGGCGACCGGAGCCAGATGATCGTGCCGGCGACCTGGCTGGCGGCGCGCGGCGTCGCGGCGCTGACGATCACCATGCCTCAGACGCCGTCCGTCGGCGGCGAGTCGGCGCACGCCCAACTCGTCGCCGACCGCAAGGCGGTGGTCGCGACGATCGTCGCCGCCCGGCGTGCGGTCGACGCACTGCAGCGCCTGCCCGAGGTGAAGCCCGACAGGATCGGCTTCGTCGGCTTCAGCGCCGGTGCGCGGATGGGGGCGATCCTGGCGGGGGTCGAGCCGCGGATCCGTGCCTTCGACCTGCTCTCGGGCGGCTCGCCGCCGGTCGAGGACTACGCCCGGCAGGCGCCGGCGGACCTGCGCCCGGCCGTCCGGCGCGAGCTCGGAGCGGTCGACCCCCTGCGCTGGGTCGCACGCGCGCGGCCCGGAACGATCCTGATCCAGGACGGCCGGCAGGACGAGGTCGTCCCGCGCACATCGCTGCAGGCGCTTGCGAAAGCCGCCGGGGCGGCTGCCGAGGCGCGCTGGTACGACCAGGGCCATTCGCCGGAGAGCGCGGCCTGGCTCGACCAGCTCCGGTGGCTGTCCGGGAAGCTCGGCGTCGGCGGCCCGGTCGTGCCGGGTGCCGCCTCCGGGCCGTAGGTCAGAGCAGCTCGAGCTCCGCGAGCTCGGCCTCCATCAGGTGCCGGCTCCCCGCGGCGGCGTTGGCCCGCACCTGCTCCGGGCTCGTCGCGCCGGAGATGACCGATGCGACGCCGGGCATCGACGCAAGTCCGCTGATCGCGAGCTCGAGCAGCGAGAAGCCGCGGGCGACGGCGAACGCCTCGAGCGTCTCGACGAGGGCGAGCCTTTCGTCGCTCAGCCGTCCGTCATCGGTCCCGCTCAGCCGCGCGCCCTCCGGCTCGGGCGCGCCGCGCCGGTACTTGCCCGTCAGCAGGCCGCTCTCGAGCGGGAAGTAGGGGATGTAGCCGATCCCGTGCTCGACCGCGAGCGGCAGCACGTCCGCCTCGTCATCGCGGTCCATGAGGCTGAAGTGGTTCTGGACGGCCACGACCGGCGGGTTCCCCGCGGCCGCGAACTCGACGGCCTGCCGAAGCTGCGACGCGTCGACGTTCGAGAGCCCGAGCCACCGCACCTTGCCTTCCGCGACGAGCTCGCCCATGGCGCCGAGCGTCTCCTCGAGCGGGGTGACGCCGTCCGGGCGGTGGTAGTAGTAGAGATCGACGTGGTCGCGCCCGAGCCGGGCAAGAGACGCGTCGAGCGCGCGCCGCATGTACTCCCGCGATCCGCGCGTCGCGTCGCCGTTCGCACCCTGCATGTCCATGCCGAACTTCGTCGCGAGCACGACCTCGTGCCCGCGCCCCGCGAGGGCCTCGCCGATGAAGCGCTCGCTCTCGCCGGAGCCGTAGATGTCGGCGGTGTCGAGGAACGTCACGCCCGCCTCGATCGCGGCGTCGATCACAGCCCGCGTCGCCGGCAGGTCGAGCCTGCGGCCGAAGTTGTTGCACCCGAGCCCGACGCGAGAAACCTCGAGCGTCGAGCTGCCGAGCAGGGCCTGTTCCATCGGGCGATCGTACGGGAGCGGCGTCCGTGAAGAGGCTTGTGTTGATTCAACACAAAGGCGTCGGGCGGGGCGTTCGCCCGCCCGGTGACGGACAGCTAGGAGAGCGAGCGCGTTCGGTACCTGCTGACCAGCGCGAGATACCCGCTCTCGGACGTCCAGGGGCCGTGCCGCATGCCCGGTGGCCGGCAGGCATACATGCCGGCGGAGAACGTCTCGCCGAGCGTCAGATCGGTCATCGCACCCTCGAGGATGTAGACCTCTTCCCAGAAGTCGTGCTGCTGGGCGCCGAGCGGGGTGGAGTCGGTCCCGGGCGCCCACCTCAGCAGGCTCGTGTCGTCCCCCGTCACGGGGTCACTCGACAGGCACATCTCCTCGATCCCCGGCGCGCCGGCCTCGACCCAGGGGCCGGCCGGGAGGTGGAATTCGAGCTCTGGCTTTGCCATCGAAGAGGAGGAGCGGGTGGAGGGAATCGAACCCTCATAGCCAGCTTGGAAGGCTGGAGCTCTACCATTGAGCTACACCCGCGCTGCCGGTATTCAAGCGGTCCGGCGCCGCCTTCGTGATCCGGTATGCGCGCGGGGGCTGTCCAGGGTCACCCCTATCCTCGCTCCATGACCGACGAGCGACTCGTCCGCTTCCGCCCCCGCGCGATCCTGAGCGTGATCGGCGTCCTGCTTGCCGTCGCGGTCGTGCTCGAGGTCGTCTGGGTGACGCGGTCCGTGATCATCTGGGTGCTGATCGCCCTCTTCCTCGCGATGGCTCTCAACCCCGCCGTCGAGTTCCTCGTGAACCGCGGCGTGCGCCGCGGGCACGCGGTCGGGATCGTCTTCGTCGGCGCGATCCTCCTCATCGTCGGGGTCGCGGCGACCTTCGTGCCGACGCTCGTGCGCGAGGTGAACGACTTCGCCGACGCCGTGCCCGGCTACATCAACGACATCACGAGCGGCCGCGGCAGGCTCGGCTTCCTCGAGCGCGACTACCAGATCGTCGAGCGCGCCCGGCAGGCGATCGCGAAGAGCGGGGTGGGTGGCGTCCTGGGCCTCTCGAACACCGCCCTCAGCCTGACGAAGAGCATCCTCAACGCCGTGGTGGCCGTCGTCACGATCGCCTTCCTGACGCTCTTCATGCTGCTCGAGGGGCCGGCCTGGGTCGAGCGGGTCTACGGCCTCCTGCCGGAGCCGAGCCGGCCCCGCTGGCGCAAGGTCGGTGGGGACATCTACCGCACCGTGGGCGGCTACGTGACCGGCAACCTCGCGATCAGCCTGATCGCGGGGATCACCTCGACCATCGTGCTGCTCGTGCTCGGCGTCCCCTACGCGGTCGCGCTCGGTCTCGTCGTCGCGATCCTCGACCTGATCCCCCTCGCGGGAGCCACGATCGCCGCGGTCATCGTCAGCGCGATCGGGTTCCTCCAGTCCACGACGACCGGGATCGTGCTCGTGATCTTCTTCGTGCTCTACCAGCAGCTCGAGAACCACGTGCTCCAGCCGCTCGTCTACGGCCGCACCGTGCAGCTGTCGCCGCTGATCGTGCTCGTCGCCGTGCTGATGGGCGCCAAGCTGGCAGGCGTGATCGGTGCCCTGGGCGCCATCCCCGTCGCCGGTGCGATCCAGGTGGTCGTGCTCGACTGGCTCGAGCACCGCCGCCAGAAGGTGCCTGACGCGGGCGACGCGGCACCCGCGCTCGATTAGCCGCTTGGCCGGGGCCGAGGAAGAATCCCGGGGCATCGCGCGCTATCGCGAGCTCTTCGCCAGAGACCACGCGAAGCGGCTCTTCGTCTGGAGCATCGTCGCGCGCCTGCCGCAGGGCATGGCGGCGCTCGCGCTCGTCCTGCTCGTGCGCGGGGCCGGCGGCAACTACGGCGAGGCGGGAGCCGTCGCGGCGGCCTACGCGGTCGCCGTCGCGGTCGGCGGCCCCTACGGCGGCCGCCAGGTCGACAGGCGTGGGCCACGGCGCGTCCTGCGGCGGCGCATGGTGCTCTACCCGTCGCTGTTCGCGCTCGTCGCGGTGCTCGGGCGGGCCGGGGCACCGATCGCGGCGATCGCGTTCGTCGCGGCGGCGGCCGGCCTGACGCTGGCGCCGATCCCGTCGGCGCTCCGCTCGATCTGGCCCACGGTCGCCGGCATCGACGGCGCGAGCACGGCGTACGCGCTCGACGCAGCGTTGCAGGAGCTGATCTGGGTCGGCGGCCCGCTCCTCGTCGCGCTGCTCGCCACCGTCGACCCGGTGGCGGCCGTGACGGGGGTGGCGGTGATCGGCGCCGTCGGCACGTTCGGCTTCGCCCGGATCCCGCCGGTGCGCGACGCAGGGCCGGCGGAGGAGAGGGAGACCTCACGGCTCGGGGCGCTCTCCTCGGTCGGCGTGCGGACGATCGCCCTGCTCGCCTGCTTCATGGGGCTCGGGTTCGGAGCGCTCGAGATCGCGATCCCCGCATTCGCGGATACCGTCGGGAACCGCGCTCTCGCCGGCGTCGCCCTCGCAGGGTTCTCGGCGGGCTCGCTCGTCGGCGGGCTGCTCGCGGGACTGCGGCCCTCGCGGGACGAGCGCCGCCGGATCGTCTTCGGCACCTTCGCGCTGGCCGCCGTGATGGCGCTCCCACTCGCCGCCTCGTCGCTGCTCACGATGACGCTGCTCGTCTTCTGCGCCGGCCTGCCGATCGCCCCCGTCGTCGCGGCGCTCTACGGCCAGCTCGGCAAGGTGGCGGCCGCGGGAACGGTGGCCGAGGCGTTCTCGTGGTTCGGCACGTCGATCTCGATCGGCCTCGCCGCCGGGAGCGTCGCCGGCGGTGCGCTCATCGACGCCGACGGCTGGCGCGCGAGCGTCCTGCTCGCGATGGCGTGCGTTGCGGCCGGTGCGGTGTTGACGGCGCTCCGCCGCGGCACGCTCGCCCCACCGCGCAGCTGATCGCGCTACGGATCGGGGCTGTGGCTTTTCACCGATGCGAGCCGGTGCGCCCGGGGAGACGATTGGGTCGTGCTTCCACCGCCCTGGAAAGCCAAGGTCGTCGAGCCGATCACGCTGCCCTCCCCGGAGCGCCGTGCCGAGGCGCTCGAGCGCGCGGGGCACAACACCTTCCTGCTGCCCGCGGACGAGGTGTTCATCGACCTGCTCACCGACAGCGGGACCTCGGCGCTGTCGCAGGAGCAGCGCGCGGCGATGGAGCTCGGCGACGAGTCCTACGCGGGCTCGCGCAGCTACTACCGGCTCGAGGCCGCGATGCGCGGGCTCTACGGCTACCGGCACCTGATCCCGACGCACCAGGGCCGCGGGGCCGAGCACCTGCTCGCGTCGGTGCTCGTGCGGGCGGGCCGGCTCGTCCCGTCGAACCTCTACTTCACCACGTCGCGCGAGCACGTCACGCTCGCGGGCGGCATCTGGGTGGACGTCGCGATCCCCGAGGCGTCCGACCCCGAGTCGCTCCATCCGTTCAAGGGGGACATCGACCTCGACGCGCTCGCTGCAATCCTCGGCGCGAGCCAGGGGGGCGAGGTCGCATTCGTGCGCCAGGAGGCATGCCTCAACATGGCGGGTGGGCAGCCGTTCTCGCTCGAGAACCTGCGCGCCGTCCGTCAGTTGACGCGGCAGCACGGTGTCCCCCTGTTCCTCGACGCCACGCGGATCTCCGAGAACGCGCTCTTCGTCAAGGAGCGCGAGCACGGCCACGCGGGCCGGCCGTTGCCCGAGATCATCCGTGAGATCACGTCCCTCTCGGACGGCGCGGTGTTTTCCTCCAAGAAGGACCACTTCGTTCCCATCGGCGGGATGCTCTGCCTCAACGACGACGAGCTCGCGCAGCGCACGCGGGAGCTGCTCGTCGTCTACGAGGGCTTCCTCCACTACGGCGGGATGGCGGGGCACGACATGGAGGCGCTCGCGCAGGGAATCCGCGAATCGGCCGACGAGCGGATCGTGGCCGCGTACATGGCCCAGGCCCGCTACCTCGGCGGCCGCCTCGAGGAGAGCGGCGTGCCGATCGTGGAGCCGATCGGGGCCCACGCGGTCTTCCTCGACGCGAAGCGCTTCCTCCCGCACGTGCCCCAGCACGAGTTCCCGGCGCAGTCACTCGCCGCGGCGCTCTATCTCGCGGGTGGCGTGCGCACGATGGAGCGCGGGATCGTCTCGGGCCAGCACGGCGACGAGCCCTACGACGGCCTCGAGCTGGTGCGGCTGACGCTGCCCCGTCGCGTCTACGGCCAGGAGCATCTCGATTACGTCGCCGACACGGTGGCCGCGGTGCTGGCGCTCCACGACGAGGTGCCGGGCCTGCGGATGACGTACGAGCCTGAGTTCCTCCGCTTCTTCCAGGCGCGCTTCGAGCCGCTCGCGCCATACCCGCACTTCGAGGACGCCGGAGCCCTCTCTCCGGCCTTCACAGTGTGAACAACCCGCCGCCGGACCGGTAAAAACCGTCCGATTAGTAGAAAATACGGTTGAGAGAGCGGCCGTCGGGTGCTGCGATCCAGGGGTACCCGATCAGGAATACGCTCTTGGCACAGCGTCTCACCCGAAGGCAGCTTCTCACGCGAGCCGTCATGGCCGGCTCGGGGACTGCGCTCGCAGAGCTGATCGGCCCCGCGCGCTTCCTGTCGGCCGCGGGCGCAGCGGACGCGCCTCAGGCGCACGCGCTCGTCCCGGGCAATCCGCTCACGGCGATGCCCAACCGCGGCTGGGAACAGGTCTACCGCGACCAGTTCTCCGACGATTCCTCCTTCGTCTTCACCTGCGCCCCGAACGACACGCACAACTGCCTGCTCCGCGCCCACGTGAAGAACGGCGTCGTCGTCCGGATCAGCCCGACCTACGGCTACGGCAAGGCGACCGATCTCTACGGGAACCAGGCGTCGCACCGCTGGGATCCAAGGGTCTGCCAGAAGGGCCTCATCCTCAGCCGTCGTTTCTACGGTGACCGCCGTGTCAAGGCGCCGATGATCCGGGAGGGCTTCAAGAAGTGGGTCGAGGCGGGGTTCCCCCGGAACGCCGACGGCTCGCCGAAGTCCGACCTGAGCCTGCGCGGCCAGGACGAGTGGATCAAGATCTCCTGGGAGGAGGCGACGGCGATCGCCGCGAAGACGCTCGAGAACGTCGCCCGGACCTACAACGGGGAGGACGGCGCGAAGAAGCTCGAGGAGCAGGGCTACGACCCCGCGATGGTCGAGGCGATGCACGGCGCGGGTGTCCAGGCGATCAAGATGCGCGGCGGCATGCCGTTGCTCGGCGTCGGCCGCATCTTCGGCTTCTACCGCTTCGCGAACATGCTCGCCCTGCTCGACGCGAAGGTCCGGCCCGACGCCAAGCCCGAGGACATCCTCGGCAGCCGCGCGTTCGACAACTACGCGTGGCACACCGATCTGCCGCCGGGTCACCCGATGGTGACCGGCAGCCAGACCGTCGACTTCGACCTCTTCGCGGCCGAGCACACCGACCTGCTCGTGATCATCGGAATGAATTGGATCTGCACGAAGATGCCGGACGCCCACTGGATCGGTGACGCGCGTCTGAAGGGCACCCGGGTCGTGGTGATCAGCGCCGACTACATGCCGACTGCGAACAAGGCCGACGAGGTGCTGATCATCCGGGCCGGCACCGACGCCGCCTTGCTGCTGGGCGTTGCCCGCGAGCTGATCGCGAAGAACCTGTACGACAAGCAGGCCGTCGTGGAGCGCACCGACCTGCCGTTGCTCGTCCGGCTCGACACGGGTGAGAGGCTGAGCGCGAAGGACGTCTTCCCGGGCTACGCGCAGGCGAAGCTCGAGAACTACGTCGCGCTGAAGCCTGCCGACGAGATCAAGACGTCTCCGCCGCCGCCTCCTTTCACCGTCGGCAAGCAGATCGTCTCGAACGAGCTGCGGGAGGCGTGGGGCGACTTCGTCTACTGGGACAGCGAGACCGACCAGCTGAAGGCCGTCTCACGCGACCAGGTCGGCGGCAAGTTCCCGGGCGCTCCACGCCTGCTCGGGGAGCGCTCGGTGACGCTGGTCGACGGCTCCGACGTGATGGTGCGCCCGGCGTTCGACCTCCTCAAGGAGTACCTCGACGAGAGCTTCGACCTGCAGACGACCTCGGAGGTGTGCCGGATCCCGCCGGCAGCGATCCAGAGTCTTGCGCGGCAGCTGGCCCAGAACAGAGGCAAGTCGCTGCTCGCTGCAGGCATGGGGCCGAACCACTACTTCAACAACGACCTCTTCGGCCGGGTGCACTTCCTCGTCGCCGCTCTCACCGACAACATCGGCCACATCGGCGGCAACGTCGGTAGCTATGCCGGCAACTACCGCGGTTCGCTCTTCCAGGCGATGCCGCAGTGGATCCTCGAGAACCCGTTCGACATCGAGCCCGACCTGACCAAGCCCGCGCGGGTCAAGAAGTACTACAAAGCCGAGTCGGCCCACTACTGGAACTACGGCGAGCGGCCGCTGCGCGCAGTCAAGACGGGCGATGACGTGC
>Ga0302322_100004677_pt1 | contig 11928 bp, 4 predicted proteins | sample Fen_T0_2_FD_203757 | JGI IMG/M metagenome (GOLD analysis project Ga0302322, IMG submission 203757) | Peat permafrost microbial communities from Stordalen Mire near Abisko, Sweden - Fen_T0_2 | ecosystem: Environmental > Terrestrial > Soil > Wetlands > Permafrost | place: Sweden: Abisko... | reverse complement strand
CATCGGCCTGCGACAGGGGATTGCCTTTCGCAACCATACCGCCATCAAGCCGCTGCCTGCGCCGGCGCTCCTGGCCAATCCCGCCCACCGGAAATTTTTGTTTAAACCTATGAAACCGAAATCGTCCCCCCAGAAATCCTCGGCCTTCACCCTGGTCGAACTGCTGACCGTCATCGCCATCATCGCCATTCTCGCCGCCATGCTCATGCCGGCGCTCAGCAAGGTGAAACAGATGGCGATGAAACGACAGGCCCGGATTGAAATGCAAGGGATTGTCTCGGCCATCGAGTCGTATGACCAGGCTTACGGTAAATTCCCGGTTTCCCCCCTCGCGCAAGAAACGGCTTCCTATGATGCCACGCACGGTCTGAGCCCGGATTTCACCTATGGGGGTAAATTTGACACCATTTCGATTGGCACGATCATTCCACAAGGCAGCGGCAACATTCGCACCAATGCCGAAGTCATCGCCATTCTGATGGATTATGCGGTTTATCCGGGCACCACGATGGACACCGTCAACACCAATCACCAGAGCAATCCCAAGCAGGTCAAATTCCTCAATGTCAGAATGACCAGTGGTAATGTTGCCGGCGGGGTGGGGCCGGACCTGGTTTATCGCGACCCGTGGGGCAACCCCTACGTCATCAGTATGGATTTGAATTACGATGATGCGTGCAACGATGCGTTTTACGGCACCGAGAGCGTGTCGCAAAATCCGCCCGGGGCATACGTTCAAACCGGGTTCAATGGTCTGTTTAATCCGAACGCACCTACCCCAAGCACGCAGGCTGGAAAAGATAGTTTCCAGTTTCATGGCAAGATCATGGTTTGGTCGGCTGGGCCAGACGGGAAAATTAGTCAGTCTGCGCCTGCAAACCAGAGCCCAAACAAGGACAACATCCTGAGCTGGCAGTAATTTTGTGAAAACCCCTCGTTCATTGGTCTGTGATGGCCGCCTCCGCCGGGGCGTGGGCGGCCGGTTGCTGGCATCGGCCCGCGCCTTCACCCTGGTCGAACTGCTCATCGTGATTTCCATCATGGGCATTCTGGCCGGGATTGCCGTGCCGGCCATCAAGAACCTGGGCAAGTCCAATGTCCAGATGAGCGCCTCGCGCCAGTTGCTGGATGACATCGGCCGGGCGCGCCAACTCGCCCTCAGCCAGCACACCACCGTCTACATGCTGTTTGTGCCTCCGGAATATTGGAATTATCAAACCCTGGCCATGAACCAGTTGCGCGCCACCACCAACCTGTGCGACAAGCAGTTCACCGGCTACACCTTCGTTTCCATGCGCTCCGTCGGCGACCAGCCGGGGCAGGGGGTTCCGCATTATCTCGCCGCCTGGCAGACGCTGCCGGACGGCAGCTTTATTGCCACCAACAAGTTCAACCAGACGTATTGGCCCACGTTCAATTTTAGCCAGAGCAGCCCCTATTATTCCGGGTACAATTCCTATCCCATCAAAAACAATGGCGGCGTGTCTTACCCGGTCAACTCCTTCAATTACACCACGAACCTGCCGTTCCCCGTCGAGACCAATTTCAACGCCTACCTGTCGCTGCCCTATGTCGCCTTCAATTATCGCGGCCAGTTGACCGTCCGCCTGGCCTCCGGCGATGAAATTCCCGCCGCGCAGGATGAATACATCCCCCTGGCGCAGGGCATCGTGCATTATGCCATGACTCCCGACAAGACCCTGATTTTCGGCCCGCCTGATGCCACGGAGAATCCGCCCGGCAACAGCACGAATTCCATGTTCACGCTCGTTCACATTGACCGGCTCACCGGCCGCGCCACGCTGGTCCAGCAAAAAGTGCAATGAAAATAACCCTTTCTCGTTTGCCGCGCCGGGGGGCCGCGCCGCGCCGCGCCGCCTTCACCATGATGGAGATCGCCATCTGCCTGGCGATCATCGGTTTTGCCCTCGTGGCCATCATCGGCGTGCTTCCCTACGGCATGCACACCCAGCGCAACAATCACGACGAGACCATCATCAATGCCGATGCCACCATGCTCCTCGAGTCCATCCGCAGCGGCGCGCGCGGGCTGGATGACCTCACCAACTACATCTATTACGTCACGAATGAATGGGCGGAGATCAAAGTGGATGGCACGACCAATCACGGTATCAATGTTTATAATTTTACCACGGCCTCCTTGTCGGCGCCCACGCTCTGGCCGTATGCGCCGGCCGAACCCATCAACAGCGGCTCCAACATCATCAGCGTCCTGAGCACGCCGGAATATACCGACCTGAACGGGTTGCCAATTTCGGACACCTACAACAAGGATTATTTTTACAACCACCTGACCGCCCGCGTCCGCTCCATGAGCGGGCCGGCCGTGGAAAAACCGCCGCAGGACAACACCCTGATGCGCGAGGGCACGTTTACCTACCAGCTCATCTGCGTCAACGCCGCGACGCCGGTGGACACCAATATTTACCGGCTGCCCCCCGACCAGCTGCTGAATGCGCAACAGCTGGCCGCCAACCTCCGCGAACTGCGGCTGCGCTTTGACTGGCCGCTGCGGCCCAATGGCAGCCTGGGCAATGGCCGCCAGAATTTCCGCGTGGCCATCGCCGGCCAGCTGACGACGAATCTGTACAATTTCGGCGGCAGCCAAACCCGTTTGCTTTATTTTTACCAACCGCAGTCGTTCATCGCCACGCCGTGAAAACCCTCCCTCCCATCGCCGTTGTGAACGACCCCGTGGCGCGCCCCGCGCGGGCCTTCTCCCTCGTCGAGATCATGCTGGCCGTCAGCCTGCTCTCCCTCATCGTGCTCGCCCTGATGGCGGTGTTCAACAGCACCCAGCAGGCCTTCCGCGCCAGCGTCACCCAGACCGATGTCCTCGAGGGCAGCCGCTCCGCCGTCGATCTGATCACCACCGATTTGCGCGCCTTGACCGCCTCCGGCGGCGATAACAATGGGCCGGTGAATTTCAGCACCCTGGACAACAGTTTTAACATCACGCCCTCCCTGGACTATTTCCCGCTGCAGCAGGGGTTGATTGGCAGCGGCACCAGTGCCCGGCGCACCAACGTCCTGAACTGGTGCTTCCTGCTGGGCCGGGAAAACACCAAATGGATCGGCGTGGGCTATCTCGTGGTGGCCACCAACAATTATCCCCTGTACCCGCTCTACCGGTTTTACGCCGAGACCAACCTCGCCGCTTCACCCGCGAACCTTTACGTTCAGTTCATGAACACCATCCAGGCCTCGCAATGGACCAACCTCAGCCACGTCATGGATGGCGTCGTGCATCTGACCGTGCGCGCCTACGATACGAATGGCGTCTGGCTCACCAATGGTTATGGCGTCGGCATGCTTCCCACCGTCAAGAACACCGTGTTTTATTCGCCCTACCTCGGCGAAGTCGGCTGTTATTTCCACAGCAACAGTTTGCCCGCCGCCGTGGAACTGCAAATGGGCGTGCTCGAAGACCGCATTTTGCAGCGCGCCGCCTCCATTCCCGTCACCACCGCCCGTTCCAACTACCTTTCCGGCCAGGCCGGTGCTGTCCATCTGTTCCGCCAGCGCGTGAGCATTCCCAACGTTGACCCCACGGCCTACCAATGAAACTGCCACTTAAGATTGCCGCTCTGCCCCCGACGCTGAAACGCCGCACCCCCGACGCTGCCCCCGCCTCACGGATCACGCCTCACGGATCACGGATCACGCATCCCCGTCAGCGCGGCATGGCCCTGATCATCACCCTCATCCTGCTTTCCGTCACGCTCGTGATGGCCATCGCTTTTCTGGCCTTGTCCAGCCGCGAGCAAAACGCGGTCAAGACCACCACCGACACCGCCATCGCCCGCTACGCCGCCGAAACCGCCCTCGCCGCCGCCCAGGCGCAGATCGTCGCCGGCATCCGCCAATCCCCCGGCTCCGCCTTCAACTTCGGCCTCCTCGTCTCCACCAATTACATTAATCCATCCGGCTTTGACACGGCTTCTTCCTCCCCCACCAATGTCAATTACGACCATCTGTTCAACAGCACCACGGCGCTCTCGGTGGATCAACGGAATCAAAACATCTCCAATCTCTGGTTTTTACCGCGCGTCCCCGTGTTCGTGACCACGAACCGCCTCACCGGCCCGCAGGAATTTCGCTATTGGCTCGATCTCAACCAAAACGCGCGATTCGATGCCAACGGCCCCCAGCCCCAGTTCGGCCCGTTGGGCCAGTATCTGCACACCAATGGCCTGGAAGGCCCCAGTTTGGTGGATGTGTTGACGAACAACATGACCGGCGATCCCGAGTGGGTCGGCGTTTTGGAACGGCCCGATACCACGCACGGACCCAATAACAAATTCCTCTCCCGCTACGCCTTCGTCGCCATGCCCTCCGGCAATACGCTGGATATCAATGCCATTCATAATCAGGCCATCACCCGCACCGTGAATTCGGCCAGCACCCCCGCGGCGTCGGACGGCTATTTCCGGAATCAAGGCGTCGGTTCCTGGGAATTGAATCTCGCGGCGTTCCTTACCGACCTGAACACCAACGCCTGGGATGTCCCGGTCGCCAATACTTACGAGTATATCCCCCCGCAGCTTGCCCCCGGTGGCAACCGGGGCTATTCCTTCGAAGACGCCCGCGCGCTGCTGTCTTACCGCTACGGTTTCAGCTATGCGAACCTCTACACCGCCCGCGCCATTTTCCGCACCTTGGGCTTGGAGAACGTTGTCGATGTCTTCCCCAACGACAACATTGATGCCTTCACTGATGGTCCGTTGCAGATTTCCACCACCAATATCATGGAGGCGCTTAGCGCGCCCGCCGATGCCGACCGCGTGGATGCGCATCCGGATTTTCAGTGGGTGGGCTCGGACAATCCAAACCGCTTTTTCTCCGTCAACGAGTTCTTTGACCGGAGCAAGACCCAGCCCGGCGGCATTCCGGTTGGCTTCACCGACCGCCTCAAGCAGGCGGGAGCCAGGAACAGCACCTATGACCGTTACACCTTCTACCGGTTGCTCGCGCAGTTGGGCACCGATTCCACCGCCGACGCCGGCAAGCTGAATGTGAATTACCGCAATGTCACCAACGGCGTGATCATGGCCGGCATGGAGACCAACCTGTATGCCTGGGAAGGGCTCGAGTTTTTCACGAATGCCGCCGACCGGATGCTGCACCTCTACACCGCCAGCTGGTTCCAGCGCAACCCGTCCAATTATCTCTACACCTATTATGGCGTGAACCCCCGTGGCTATGTGGCGGCCAGCGGCCTGGGCGTGACCAATGTGCAACACTTTGGCCAGACCAATGAAATTCCGGCCTTCGGCGTGACCCGCATCCCGGTTTATGTCAATGACACCTTCGTCTATTCGGCCGCCGTCAACCGCGTGCTTCAGCAGGCCGCCAACATTTACGACGCCCGCACCACCAATTTCTTCCCGTCCGTTTACCGGCCGGTGTTTTGGAGAACAAACGAACTCGGCTACGATGGGGTGTTCCGTACGAATATTTATATATCCGGGTATGTGGATGTATCGCGTGCCTCTCGTTTGGGTTTAACGCTGACGCCTAAAGTGGCGCCCTTGGATCCACCGTTGGATGTTAATAACCCTCTGCTTCAGGCCGGGGTGACTAACGTATTTGTGCCTCAGGCCAACGCCTTTGGTGTGCCCTGGATTATCGGTGCGAAAAAGGGATTACCGAATTTCAACATGCTGGCCACGGTCAATTCCGGCATGGTCACCCGCAAGCTGGAGGTCTGGCGGACGAGTACCAACACCCCGCTGGATTTCACTAAATATTCCACCAATCAGATGTATGTGCTGAGCATTACCAACAACCTTGGGGTGTCTTTTTGGAATTCCTACAGTGCTGGCTATGCCAGTCATTCAGGCTCGAGCATTCGCGTCTATGCGTATGATCAATTGGATATGTTCCTGACCAATGGCGCGATGACGTATCCGGCTGCTGGTCCGGCCTCAACGTACTTTGAAATGTTTTTCACGAATAGTGTCTGGCCTGGTTCGCTCTGGGCCGGGAATTTTGGCAGCACGCAGCCACCGGGCGGCACTGCACAGGCCCAATCCTTCGTTTGGACCAATTGGACATACAGTTTCCTGCCGGAATCGGTTTATCGGTTTAGCACGGCCAAGTTTGATCTCATCCGACCGGGCATGGACCCTCTTTGGGAAGTCACCACGCCGGCGTTGCCGCCGCTGCCGAAATTTGGGCTGATGACGACCAACCGGCTGCAGGCAATGATTTTGGATGGCAACTACGTGATTGACTATGTCCAATTGCGCGGCCCGATTAAAAACCGAAACTTGAGTGCCGAACTGCAGGATCCGAATTATGTTGATGCCAACAATGCAAGGTATCAATGGAGCACCAATTCGCCGGTTGGCGCACCACCGAATTGGGGTGTGCTCAATCAGCTTACCGTTTCCATGGATGCTAAACTAGCTCCCGGCAATTCCTGGGTGCGTCCACCCAACATGCCCAGTACTTTGGGAAGTACGAAAGAAGCAGAAGCTGCTTTTTTTGGAGGGTTTTATGCTCCGACTTTTCAGATCAATGGTGTAACCTATGTCAACTCCGAGACGAATGTTCAGGCGCCCTACACGCCATCGCGGGTGATCTACGATTACACCATGTGGCAGGCGAATGACCCGCTGGTGCATTATCTCGCCAGCGACCTAAACTTTGTGGATCCGGCCAACATGGGGTTGCAAAAAAGCGATGACCCGGGCGCCGCCCCGGTCCCAACGACAACGAAATTCGCCCATGTCGTGGGCGATCGCTACCAACCCTGGGGCCGCAGCAAACAAATGGCGGGCTTGAGCGGTGTCAATACCAACGAATATAACCTGACCTACAAAGACCCGTTAATGTGGAGTCCGGATAACTGGGATTTTCCAACGAATGCCTTCCCGTCCATCGGCTGGATCGGGCGGGTGCATCGCGGCACCCCATGGCAGACGGTGTTCCTCAAGTCGGACGATGTGTTGAGTCTTACGGATGACTCCGGCTTCATTGGTACCAACACCTGGGTGCAGTGGACGGGCAACACGGATCAGGCGTTTTTTGGACAGCCTTTTGACGCCATCAACATGGCTCCGGTGGAAGACCGGTTGTTGTTTGACGTGTTTACCGCCCGGCTCAACGACAACGCCGCGCACGGTACGCTGTCAGTCAATCAACCCAATCTCGCGGCCTGGTCGGCGGTGTTTGGCGGGTTGGTCACGTTGTCAAACAGCATACCCGCAACCTCGACCAGTTTGAAAGGTTCCTACAGTGATCGCCCCAGAACCGCTTGGACGAACATCATTAGTCCAGCGGGTATTAATGCCCAAAGTTCGGCCATGTGGCAGATGTTCACCAACATCAATGCCACCCGCGCAGATACCAATCTGTTTCCCAACCAGGCCTTCGGGCATGTGGGCGACATCCTGAGTGCTTCGGCGCTGACGGTGCAATCACCGTTCCTCAACCGAACCACTGACAAGCTCAAGCGATTTGGCATCAGCGACGAGATGTATGAGTGGCTGCCGGAACAGACGCTGGGCCTGTTGCGGTGCCCCGCCGAGCCGCAGTATACGATCTATTGCTTTGGTCAGACCTTGCGGCCGGCGCAGGGCGGGTTGGTGCAGAGCGGGCCGTTCTTCGGCATGATCACCAATTATCAGGTGGTGGCGGAAAGCGCGTCGCGCGCCGTGATCCAGGTGCATGCCCAGGCTACGGTTCGCAAAGACGGCCGGTCCGTGACCAATTACTCGACCACGGTGGAAAGCTTTAACACGCTCGCACCGGAGTAGGGTGGGGGGGAGTTGATAGTTGAGGGTTGAGAGTTGAGAGACGGTCAGTCCGGCAGTTTGTGGAGCGCGAGTTGTCCCAACTCGCAGCACGTGGCCAGACCAGAGGCCGTGGAACGTAGCGAGCTAGTCAGTCCGACGGTTCGGGGGACCGTCCGTAATAGTTTGTTGGTGTTATATTTTATTTTTTATGCGTAAGTCTGTAATAAGTGCGGTCTGCCTGCTGGCCCTGTTGGCCGGGTTGGGCGTTTGGTGGTTCAGTGCGGCGGGCAACCCGCGCACCCCGGGGGCCGGTGCGGCCAAGGCGCCTTCTGCCGCCGCCGCCGTCATCGCCAGCCAGCCGGTCGCCACGAAGGCACCCGTGGCCGCGCCAGCGACCGGTTTTAACACCAACCGCGCGGCCTACCGCCTGTCGAACACCACCAAATCCATCGCCGAACTCACCGGCGTGAAACACGCCATCCTGCTCGGCAACGCCTTCATTGATACCGATGCGCCGCTGGATCTGAAGATTCCCGCGCACCTCCGGGCGAAAGGGGAACCCGGCGCCTACATCGTCCAGGCCCGGGGCGTCATTGATGCTCGTTTCCGCTCCCTTCTCACGTCGGCCGGCGCCCAGGTGGTTTCCTACATTCCCAACAACGCCTATCTCGTCCGGTTGACGGCGGGCGGAGCCGGACTGTTGTCCGCAAATGCCCTCGTGCAGGCCGTGCTGCCGTACGAGCCCTATTACAAGCTGCCCTCGTCCTTGCTCGGGCTGGCGGTGGAGCAGCAGGCGCTGCCGCCCGGCACGGCGCTGGAACTCGGGCTGTTTGCGGCGGATGCCGCGGCCAGCGAAGCGCTGCTGGAAAAATCCGGCGCGAAAATCATCGGCCGCGATCAATCCCCGTTCGGTCCGTTGCTGACCGTGCTGGCCCCGGCCGATTGGACGCCGCTCGTCCAGGTGGCGGGCGTGCAGGCGGTCGGCATCGCGAGCCAACGCGTTTCGGCCAATGACTTGTCCCGCGTGCAGCTCGGCGTGGCAACCAACACCTTGGTCAGCTCAAATTATCTCGCCCTCACGGGCCTGAATGTGCTGGTCGGCGTGGCGGATTCAGGCGTCGATGCCACCCATCCGGATTTCACCGCCACGGGTACGGCGGCGGCCGGGCCAAGTGCTCCCCCCAGCCGTGTTTTTGGAAATTTTGGTGATGTGTTGAGTCTGGTCGACAAGGACGGACACGGCACGCATGTCGCCGGCGTCATCGGCGGCAACGGCGCGATGAGCTACTACAACACCACCAATGTCGGGGCGATGGCCCAAGGCTCGGTGAGCAATGCGGATTTTCGCGGCAAAGCGCCCCTCGTCACCATGTTCTCGATCCGCCTGGCGGATCATTCGGATGCCGGGTTGCAGCAAATTTCCGCGCGCACGAATGTCCTGATCTCCAACAACAGTTGGGGCTATGGCGGCAATTACGAGTACGACCTCCACGCGGCCAGTTATGATGCGGCCACGCGGGATGCCATCCCGGGAACCACCGGTTCGCAGCCGTTGATGTTCGTCTTTGCGGCGGGCAACGACGGCGGCGGCAACAGCAGCGGCGGGGGCGGCAGTGCTGATACGATTCTTTCCCCGGGCACGGCCAAAAACGTCATCACCGTCGGCTCGGTGGAGCAGCGGCGCAATATTACCAACATCGTTACCATCGTCACGGACGGCGTGACCAATCAGACGCCTTGGTGGAAGCTCGATACGGATTCCAGCTCCCAAGTGGCTGATACGTCGTCGCGCGGCAACGTGGGCGTGGGGATCGAAGGCACCTATGGCCGGTTCAAGCCGGATGTGGTGGCCCCGGGGGCCATGGTGGTTTCCACCCGCTCCGGCCAGTGGGACACGAACGCCTATTACAACCCCACGAATATTCAGACCACGGTTTACACCTTCCAGGTGGCGGCGACCAATTCGCTGGTCTATTACAACGCCGCCGTCCCGCCCAACGCCGTCGCGGTGGTGGTGGGCATCGTGGCCAACAAGACGACCGTCCTGCTGCCGACGAACATGACGATCTATGTCAAGAAAACCAGTTATCCCGATCCGGTGAATGCCCCGGGCGCCATTGATTTCATTACCTCTAATAATATCGTCTCGATTCCGCCGGACAACGGCGGCGTCATCACGGACATCACCTCGATCCAGGGCAATGGCTTTTCCTTTGCCGTGGGGAATACGAACACCTTCCCGGTGAACTATGATTTGTATGTCAACATCTACACCACCAACAATCTGGGGGATTTGTACCAGGTGTTGCAGCGGATGAATGACAAACTGGGCGGCTTTTACCGTTTTGAGTCGGGCTCGAGCATCGCCGCCGCCAGCGTCTCCGGCACGCTCGCGCTGATCGCGGACTTTTTCACCAACACGCCGTCCTTGCACACCACGCCGAGCCCCGCGCTGATGAAGGCGTTGCTCATCAACGGCGCGCGGACGATTGGCAACTATTCCTTCGCCCTGACCAACGGGGTGAACTTCCAGGGCTGGGGCATGCCGAGCCTGCCCAATTCGCTGCCGCTGGAAACGGTCACGAACCTGGCCATCGGCACGAATTCGCCCCTGTTCTTTGCCGATCAGAACCCGGCCTTTGCGCTGGCCACCGGCGACAGCCATACGTACCTGCTCACGCTGAACACCAACGAGGATACCGACGCCCGCACGCTGCAATTGCAGGCGACGCTCGTGTGGACGGACCCGCCCGGCGACCCGGTCGCCGCCATCAAGTTGGTGAACAATCTGGATCTTGTGGTCACGAATCTGGAAACCGGCGAGGTGTTTTTCGGCAACGATCTTTTCGGCGGCTTCAGCCAGCCGTGGGATACCAACTTCCCGCCGAATCTGGACACGATTAACAATGTCGAAAACATTGTGCTGCCGCCGTTGCTGGCCGGCACGTATTCCGTGACCGTCGTGGGCCGGGCCGTGAACGTCAATGCGGTGACCGCCCATACGAACAATGTCGTGCAGGATTACGCGCTCGTCATTACCTGCGGCCAGGGCGAAGTGCCCGATGCCATGACCGTGGCGGACAGCGGCCTCGTGCTCAACCCCACCGGCGATCAGGATCTGACCATAGTGATCTCCACCAATTCGCCGTTGTATAACCAGTTTGTCGGCGCCTCTTCGCCCTTGCTCGGCACCAACACCACCGCCCTCGGCTCGAACACCGTCTGGGGCGCCAATGGTGTCGTGACCCTTGGCCAGACCAATCAATGGCATTTCTATATCGTGACCAATACTGGCGCCACCGCCTCATTTACCAACGCCGCGTTCCTGACCTTCAATCCGTACACCGCGTCCCTGCCGCGCATGGGCGTCTATGAAGATACCACCGCCAACTCCACGCGCCCCGAGGCGGATATTGACATGTATGTGAGTCAGGACCCGGCCCTCACGAATTTGAATTCGACGGTGATCGCGAACTGTCTCGCAGGCGTTGGCAACAGTGGCGTTTCGCTGGGGCAGGGGGGTACCGAGTTTGTTTACTTCACCAACTCGGCCCCGGGTCAGGTGTATTACGTCGGCATCAAATCCGAGGATCAGATGGCGTCGGAATACGCCTTCCTGGCGGTCTTTACCGATGAACCCTTCAGCAAGCTGGATAAAAACGGCAACCTGGTTGTCCCCGGCATCCTGTTGCCGCAGGCCGTGCCGGATGGCAATAACGCCCATCCCGGCCTGACGAATATCTTTGCGCTCGCGCTGCCGCTGATCCCCAACATGGTCGTGGCCAAGGTCACGGTGACGAATTTGAATGAGCACCAGAATTACGGCGATCTCTTCGGCACGCTGTCCTTCGGCGGCAAATATACGGTCTTGAACAACCATTTCGGCCTGGGCAATACCTTCGGCGCGGCCCCGCTGGTCTATGATGACAGCCGCAACCCGGTGGCGGGCACCCGGCGTTCGGCCGGACCCGGCAGCCTGACGGATTTCCGCGCCCGCTCGGCCATTGGCCCGTGGATTTTGAGCGAGATGGATAATTCGCGGACCTTGACCGGGCAGGTGAGCCAGCTAACCCTCCTCATCCAGCCGCATCGCAAGCTCGAAAACGGCATCACCGTGACCATTCCGCCCGGCGGCTGGTTTGTGGATTACGTCGATGTCGGCGCC
>Ga0302322_100004675_pt1 | contig 11931 bp, 10 predicted proteins | sample Fen_T0_2_FD_203757 | JGI IMG/M metagenome (GOLD analysis project Ga0302322, IMG submission 203757) | Peat permafrost microbial communities from Stordalen Mire near Abisko, Sweden - Fen_T0_2 | ecosystem: Environmental > Terrestrial > Soil > Wetlands > Permafrost | place: Sweden: Abisko... | reverse complement strand
AAGCCCTGGCCGGCATCGAGGCGTTCCTTCAGTTTGGCGTGGGCGATGTCGCGGGCGACAATCACCGGTCCGGTCAGCGAAACGCGCGTGGTGACGGGATATTTCGACAGCTCGGCCAGAATGTCCTGCATCGGTCGGTTCAGGTCGATGCGAACAAACTGGGTGTCCTTGAAGGCCCGCAACTCCGGTGGAATGAACCGGCCCGGGTCGGTTTCCAGTTTCTCCAGAAAAACACCGTCCCGGCTGATCTTCGCCTTGATGTTGCGGTCGGCGCTGCAGGATACGCCCATGCCGACCGGGCAGCTGGCGCCATGACGGGGCAGCCGGATAACCCGGGCATCGAGGGCGAAATACTTGCCGCCAAACTGGGCGCCAATCCCCGCGGCTTGGGCCAGCTTCAGGACCTCGGCTTCCATGGCCAGGTCGCGGAAGGCCCGGCCATGTTCGTTGCCGCTGGTCGGCAGGGCGTCGAGATACTTGGTCGTGGCGAGCTTCAGCGTCTTCATGCACGCCTCGGCGCTGGTGCCGCCGATCACGAAAACCAGGTGGTAGGGCGGGCAGGCGGACGTGCCGAGCAGGAGCATCTTCTCGGCAAAGAACTTGGCCAGGCTCTTGGGGTTGAGCAGCGCCTTGGTTTCCTGGAAAAGGAACAATTTGTTGGCCGAGCCGCCGCCCTTGGCCACGAAGAGGAACTCATACTTCTCCCCCTCGGTGGCGTGCAGGTCGATCTGGGCGGGCAGGTTGGTGCCCGTGTTGGTCTCCTTGAACATGTCCAGCGGCGCGACCTGCGAGTAACGCAGGTTTTCACTCGTGTAGCATTCGTAGACGCCCCGGGACAGTTGCTCGGCGTCATTGCCCCCGGTCCACACCTGCTGGCCTTTCTTGGCGAAAATGGAACAGGTGCCGGTATCCTGGCACATCGGCAAAATGCCCCGGGCCGCGATCTCGGCGTTCTTCAGCAGCGTCAGGGCCACATAGCGGTCGTTGGCCGAGGCCTCCGCGTCGGACAGGATCGCCGCCACCTGTTCGAGGTGTTTGGTCCGCAGGAAAAAATTGGTGTCACGAAATGCCTCGCGCGCCAGATGGGTCAGCACCCCGGGTGCGACCTTCAGGATTTCCCGGTCCTCAAATTTCGCGGCGGTGACTCCTTCCTTGGTGAGGAAACGGTATTCGGTATCGTCGGTCCCGAGCGGCAAGGGATCCTGGTAGACAAAGGGCGGCAGGGGCATGATCCGAGGCTAGGCGGATACCGGCCCGGCGCAACACCGCCCTGCAGCTATTACCGATTCCCCGGGTTGCATTATGCGTGCTACAGGATCCGCAGCTTCGGCAGATCCTGCACATCAATGTACCCGGCGGGCCGGCCTTTTGCATCGACGGCAAACAGGTCCGAAATTTTCAGTTGCTGGAATATCTTCAGCGCCTCCACCGCGAGCGCGCCGGCCGGCACCGTCTTGCCGCCCTTGGTCATGAACGCCTCCACCGGTTTCCGCAGGAAATCCGCGCCCCCGTTCAGCGCGCTGCGCCGGAAGTCACCGTCGGTGAAGATGCCCGTCAGGCGGCCCCTCGCGTCCACGAGCGCCACCGCGCCCGCCTTGGCCTTCGTCATGGCGAAGATCGCCTGCTGCACGCTGGTCTTCGCCTCCTTGAGCACGGGACAGCTGTCCCCGGTGCGCATGATGTCCCTCACCCGGAGCAGAAGGGTCATGCCCAGGGTGCCGGCGGGATGATACCGGGCGAAATCCTCCCGGGTCAGGCCGCGGCTTTCGAGCAGCACCATGGCGAGGGCGTCACCCAGGGCGAGCGCCGCGGTCGTGCTGGCGGTCGGGGCCAGGGCGAGCGGACAGGCTTCGCGTGGCGCCGAGTAGACCAGCCGGTAGTCCGAACCCTGGACAAGTTCGCTGCCCGCGGTACCGGTCAACGCCACCGTCTTGAGGCCGAATTTCTCAAACAAAGGCAGGAGGCGCAGCATCTCCTGCGTGGCGCCGCTGTTGCTGAGCAAGATCGCGAGATCACCGGCGGCGCAAAGCCCGAGGTCGCCGTGCAGGGCCTGGGTGGGGTCGAGGTAACAGGCGGGCACGCCGATGCTGTTGAGGGTGCCGGTCAACTTTTGTGCGATATGGGCGTTCTTGCCCACACCCGAACAGATCACCTTGCCCCCGGCCTTGACCGTGGCCTCCACCGCGCGCACGGCTGCAACGAAGTGCCGGTCGAGCCCCTTGGCCGTCGCCTCCAGCGCCTCCCGCTCGATGGCGAGGCAGTGGCGGGCCTTGGCAAGGATGGTGGCGTGGTCCAGTGGCATCAAAAACTTGTGTTGGGTAGGGGTGGCGGCAAACGTAGCTTCCGCTCGTTGTCGTTCAATTCATTTCCCACCGTGTCGCGCTTCCTTGCCCCTCTCCGCCGCCTCCTGCCCCTGCTGGCCGCAGCGCTGGCCCTGGGACTGGCGGGCTGCGGCGACAGCGACCGGCTCGCCTACGCCAACGAATTGGATGAACCCAGCTATCGCGAGGGCCAGTCGCTGCTGAAGTCCGGCCGCCGCCAGGAGGCGCTCTCGGCCTTTCTCAAGGTCATCGACAAGCGCGACGATGCGGCCGAGTCGCATCTCGAGGTCGGCCTGCTGTACGTGCAGCACATCAACGACCCGCTCTCCGCGATCTATCATTTCCGCAAGTACCTCGCGCTCCGGCCCAACAGCCCGCAGGCAGCCCTCGTGCGCCAGCGCATCAACGCCGCCATCCGTGAGTTCGCCCGCACCCTGCCGGCGCAGCCGCTCGAGGGCCAGGCCCAGCGCGTGGACCTTGTCGCCACCCTTGACCGGCTCAAACAGGAGAACGAAGCGCTCAAGCAGCAGCTGGCCGAGGCCAGGGCCGGCCGAAGCCAGACGACCCCGGCCGCGGCCGGCGAAATGCCGTTGGTGCCCACGGCGCCAGCCAACGTGGTCAACTTCACGCTCGAAACGGTGCCGACGGTGCGGACCCGCCCGGCACCGGCGGGTCCGGTGCGCCCCGCGCCCGCACCGACGGTCACGCCGCCGTCCACCTTCCGGCCGGCTGCTCCCGCCCCGGCAGCCACCCCGGGCCCGCGGAAGCACGTCGTCCGGCCTGGTGACACCCTTTCGAAGCTGGCCCAGCAATACTACAACAACCGCGCGAAGTGGCGCGACATTTACGCGGCCAACCGCAATGTCATGAAAAGCGAGTCGGACATAAAGGTCGGCACCGAACTGAATATTCCCTGAGGGTCCTCAGACCGTCTTGGAGAATCCCCGGGGCGCCGCTTTGGTCAGATAGGCGTCAAAGCGCATGGCGATCACCCGCCGGAAAAGTTCTCCCAGGGGAGTGATGTCGATGCCGCCGGGCAGGCGGTGGAGCAGGCCGTCGGCCTCCAGGTCGGAAAGCGATTCGATCTCGGCCGCATAGGCTTGCGGCATGTCCAGATGATGGCGGCGCGCGAGGTCCGCGTAATTGATGTTTTTCCGGCACATGATGTCCATGATGACGGCCCGGCGGTTGCGATCCTCGTCGCTCAGGAGGCAGCCGCGCTCGATGGGCAGCTCGTTGCGGTTCAGGGCGGCGGCATAGTCCTCAAGTTCCTTGTGGTTTTGCCGGAAGGAACCGTCGGTCTGGGAAATCGAAGACATCCCGAAGCCATAGAGCGAGGCCCCGGCGCGGGTGGTGTAGCCCTGGAAATTGCGGTACAGCGTGCCCTCGTCATGCGCGATCGCGAGTTCATCGTCGGGCCGCGCGAAGTGGTCCATGCCGATGTGGGCATAGCCGGCGGCGGTGAGCGCGCGCGCGGCGGTGGTCAGCATGGCCAGCTTGGCTTCGGTCGACGGCAGTTGGGCGCGGTCGTCAAAGATCTTCTGCGCGGGCTTGAGCCACGGCACGTGGGCGTAGCTGAAAACGGCCAGGCGGTCGGGGATCAACGCGATGATCTCTTCCAGCGTCTGGGCAAACGATTCGGGGGTCTGCAGGGGCAGGCCGTAGATCAGGTCCACGCTGATCGACTGGTAACCCGCTTCCCGCAGCCAAGTGACGGCCTGGGCGGTTTCCGCGAGCGGCTGCCAGCGGTGGATGGCCAGCTGCACCTGAGGATTGGTGTCCTGCACGCCCAGGGACGCACGGTTGCAACCGAGCCGGCGATAGGCCTCGACGTGCTCCTTGGTCAGGCGGCGCGGATCGATTTCGACCGAGATCTCCGCGTCCGGGGCGAACGTGAAGACCGAGTGGATGGCGCGGCCCAGCCGGTCGATCTCGGCGGGGGGGAGGAAGGTCGGCGTGCCGCCACCGAAGTGCAGCTGCGTGACGGGCCGTGCGGCATTGAGCAACGGCTGCGTGATCGCAAGCTCCCGGCAGAGCAGGTCGACATATTCACCGGCGGACGAACGGCGCCGCGTGATCACGGTGTTGCAACCGCAATACCAGCAGAGCGACTCGCAGAACGGCAGGTGAAAATAGAGCGAGAGGGGCCGGGTGGGGTCATCGTTGTCCCGGGCGATCTCGGCCAGCAGGGCGGCGCGGTCCACGTCGGTCGTGAAGTGCGGCGCGGTCGGGTAGGACGTGTACCGCGGCCCGGGCACGTTGTATTTGCGAACCAGCTCGAGGGCGGGTTCGACGAGGGAAGGATCGGTGTAGCGTGGAGACACCATGATGGGCAGAGGATAGCCTGCGGGGGTCGGACCGGCTACGCATATATTGCCGAACCCGGGCCAATCCTTGCCGGGCGCACGCAAGATATGCGTCTAGGTTCTTGAAGACCGGCGAAATACCCTGTGTCGTCAGCTCGTGACCCGTGCGCCGTCCTTCAATCGCCCGCCCCGCTATTGGTCGCTGGACATGTTCCGGGGCGCCTGCGCGCTCACCGTGTTTCTCAATCATTGGCCGCTCTGGTCCAACTTCACCCCGGTGGGGCCGGCCCAGACTTTTGTCAGCCAGGGCCTTTCAAACCTCTACCAGCTTTTCATCCGGCTCGCCTGGCCCACGGGCGGGCAGCACCCGGCGCTGATTTTCTTTTTCGTCTTGAGCGGTTTTTGTGTGCATTTTCCCTTCGAGTGGAGGCTCGGGCGGCAGACCGGCGTCGTGGATTGGCGCGGTTATTTCACCCGGCGCATCCGGCGGATCATGCCGGTCTATTGGATCGGCGTGCTGTTGGGCTTGCTCTTTGTGACGGCCGAACTGTGGCGGCCCACCGGCGATCCCCTGCTCAAGCTCCATTCGGCGGCCACGCCCATCCAGGTCTTGGCGCGGTTGGGCGGCTGGTCAGGTCTGTGGCCGGAGGAGATTTTTGCCGGTAATTACATCCTGCACACCGTGAGCACGGAGATTCTGATCTATGCGGCCTATCCCCTGTTCTATCGTGGGGCCGCTGCGGGCCGTTGGTGGCTGCTGGGCACGGTCGCCGTCTTCCTGCAACTGCTGGCACTGGCGCTGCTCGGCTTCGTCGATCCTTATGTGCTGTTCCCGGGGGTGTTGATGATGGGGCTTTTTTGGTTCCTCGGGGCGCTCGCCGCACACCTGATCCTGAGTCGCGCCTGGCGGGTGCCGGCCTGGGGGGTGGGTGCGCTTTGGGCGCTTTTCCTGGCCTTGCAGCAGACGCCCCATTTTTTCGGGCTCAATCTGATCAAGCAGCTCGTCTGGGGCCTGGTCTGCATGACGGGCATCGTCTGGTTGATCAGCTGGGAGCAACGGCATGAAGCCAGTCGCGATCATGCTCTCGTGCGGGCTTTGCGCTGGACCGGCGACATCAGCTATCCGCTGTACGCCGTGCACACCCCCGTGATCCTGCTGGTCAATTGGAGCCTGCTGACCCTGGGCACCGGCCGCAGTTATGCCTGGCAGCTGTCGCTCAACCTCGTGGTGCCCGTCCTGGTCACGCTCGCGGTCCACCACGCGATCGAGCTCCGGTTCTACCGGCCCTCAGCCCCAGGTGCGGGTTAGGCCGGGGTGGTGGCGTCGTGGTTGCCCGTGCCCGGCCGATCCAGGGGATACCCGTCACGCTTCACCTCAAGGCAAAGACTACCCCGCAAAGAATATCTGGATCCGCCGGAGGGAGGCGACCAGGCGGTCGATCTCATCCTCGGTGTTGTAGAGGTAGAAACTCGCCCGCGTCGTGCTCGTCAGTCCAAGCTTGCGCATCAGCGGCTGGTTGCAGTGGTGGCCGCCGCGCAGGGCGACCCCGTCCTCGTTGGCAAAGGTCACGACGTCATGGGCGTGGACGTTGGCAAAGGCGAAGCTGACCAGCCCGCTGCGCTCGGCGCCGACGCGCGGGCCGATGATGCGGATGCCGGGCAGGGCGGAGAGCTTCTCCATGGCCACCTTGACCAGCGCGGTGTCGTGGGCGGCGATCTGGTCGCGGCCGAGGGTGTCGAGGTAGTCGCAAGCCGCGCCGAGGGCGATGGCGTCGGCGACGTTGGGCGTGCCGGCCTCGAAGCGTTCGGGGGCGGGCTTCCAGGTGGCGCCCTCATAGGTGACCTGCACGACCATGCCACCGCCGGTTTCGTCAGGGGCGAGCTTGTCGAGCAGGGCGCGGCGGCCGTAGAGGACGCCGATGCCGGTGGGGCCGCACATCTTGTGGCCGGAGAACGCGAGGAAGTCGCAGCCGATCTGCTGCACGTCGAGCGGGACGTGGCCGATGGACTGGGCCGCGTCGATCACCGTGGCCGCGCCGACCGCGCGGGCGCGACGGCAGAGTTCCGCCACGGGGTTGATCGTGCCGAGGGTGTTCGAAATATGCGTGAAGGCAAAAAGCTTCACTTGCGGCGTGAGCAGCTTGTCCAGCGCGGCCAGGTCCAGCCCGCCCTCGCCGTCGGCGCCCAGCAGGGGGACGTATTGCAACGTGGCGCCGGCGGCCTTGGCGGCCTGCTGCCAGGGCACGAGATTGGAGTGGTGTTCGATCTCGGTGGTGAGGACGACGTCGCCGGTTTTCAGGTGGGCGTGGCCCCAGCTGCGGGCGACCAGGTTGATGCTCTCGGTCGTGCCACGCGTGAAGATGATCTCGGCCGGGTCGGCGGCGTTGACGAACTTCGCGATCCTGGCGCGGGCGCCTTCATAGGCGTCGGTCGCGCGCATCGAAAGTGCATGCAGGCCGCGGTGGACGTTGCTGTTGTCGCGCTCGTAGTAGTGCACGAGAGCGTCGATCACACGGCGCGGCTTCTGTGACGTGGCGCCATTGTCGAGGTAGACGAGCGGGTGGCCGTTGACCTGCTGGTGCAGGATGGGGAAGTCAGCGCGGACGTTGGACCAGGCGGGAGACATGGGTTCAGTCCTTGTGCGTCTCGGTCGTGGCGGTGATCGGGTCACCCTTGAGCGCGTTGAGCGCGGCGTGCCAGCCCAGCGTGGCGCACTTGATGCGGGCGGGGAACTGGTGGACGCCGGCCAGCGCGGCGAGGTCGGACAGGTTGTCCTCGTCGACCTTGCCCGTGGTGACGAGCGTGTGGACGCCGGCGTAGATGGCCTCAGCCTCAGCGGCGGTCTTGCCCTTCAGGTTGAGCGTCATGAGCGAGGCGCTGGCCTGGGAGATGGCGCAGCCGGAGCCGTCGAAGGAAATGTCGCCGATGCGGTCGCCGTCGAGCCGGAGGTAGACCGTGCACTGGTCGCCGCAACTGGGGTTCTCGCCGTGCGCGACGCGGTTGGCCGTGGGCAGTTTGCCGCGGTTCCGCGGGCGGCGGTTGTGGTCCAGAATGACGGACTGGTAGAGGTCGGTAAGGTCTTGCATCGGCCGGAGACGTGAACGGCAGAGGCTACGCCGGGCCGGAGTTTTGGCAAACAGAGTTTCGCGGGGAAAACGCCAATCGCCAAATCACAAACGCCAATAAAACAGCCAAAACTGAAATTTTGTATTGTTTGGAGTTTGGCTTTTGGCCTTTGGGATTTTTCACGGCACCGGCGGCACACTCATGCCCGTGGGCGGGGGCACCACCTCGAGGACGCGGGCGATAAGCTTGCGGACGCGCACCACGCCGACGATGCGGCGGCTGGTCGTGTCCGCCACGACCGGCAGGGTCTTGAAGCCATGTTCGCGGAAGGCCGACGCGGCGATGAGCGCGCTGTCGGTGGCGGCCAGGACCGCGGGATCCGGCTTCATGAATTCGGCGAGGGGCGTCTCGGGTTTCATGCCGTTGCTCTGGGCCCGCAGCAGGTCCGTCAGCGTGATCAGGCCCACCAGCCGGACGCCATCCGGGGACACGAAGAAAAAATCCGACGGGTGGCGGGCGAACTGGTAGGTGACCTCGTAGAGCGTGTCGGTGGGCTTGAGCAGCGGGGTGGGCGCGGGCTCGATGAAGTCGGCCAGCTTGAACTCCCGCAGCGCGGCGAGCACGGCCGGGCGCTCCTGCCAGCTGGCGGCGGAGCGGCGGGTGATGGCCGCGGTGAGTGCGGCGCGGAGCGGGGCGAGGGATTTGGAGATGGTGGTGAAGACGTTGCGGCCCATGACCACGACCTCCACGGGGGTGCGGGCGCGGACCGAGGCGCCGCGCGGGCGGTTGCTGAGCAGCGCCTGTTCGCCGAAGAAGTTGCCGGCGCCCAGGGTGGCGATGACCTCGCCCTCGGGCTTTTCCTGCGAGGTGCGCACGATCTCCACGTCGCCCGTCTCGATCACGTAGAAGCCCGACGGCGGCTCGCCCTGCCGGATGATGCAGTCACCCGGCTCGTAGTGCGCGTGCGTGATGCGCTCGGTCACGTCGGTCTTGATGCAGCTGAGGTCGCGCGGGAAGATCAGCAGCCACGCCCAGTCGAAGCCCACCTGCACGCGGCGGGACCACGACGGCAGCTTGAAGAGATAAACGCCGCGCCAGGTGAACCAGGCCAGGAAACCCGAGAGCTTGAAACCGAACATCTCGGCCACGGCGCTATGGCCGCCGATGGAGCAGAGCTGGCCGAGCACCTTGAACGAGAACGGCCGGGTCGCCCCGGCCCCCAGCACGCGGACGATGTTGTCGGCGCACTGCCGGCCCTGGCGCTCGGCAAACTGGCCGGTGGGCGGCGAGGGCTGGCCGTCGTGGGCGTTGAGGATGTTGGCGCAGTCTCCGATGGCCCAGGCATTCGGGCGGCCGCGCAGGCGCATGTCGGGATCGGTGAGGATGCGCCCTTTTTCCTTGGGCGTGTCGAGGCGGTCGACGACCGGCGCGATGGTGCTGCCGATGGTGCAGACGATGGTGCCGCCGCGGACGAAGCCGTCCTTCAGGCCCACGCCCTCGCCGGTGGCGAGCATCACGCGGGCGTTGAGCCGCATGGTGACGCCGGCCTTTTCCATCTTCACCCGGGCGAATTCGCGAAGTGGGGGACTGATCTCGGGCAGCAGCTGGTCGCGCGAGTGGATGAGCGTGACGGTCACGTCGTCCGCGCGGATGTTGGAATAGAAGCGCAGGCTGGAGCGGACCAGGTCGTTGATCTCGCCCGCGGTCTCGACGCCGCTGTAGCCGCCGCCCACCACGACAAAGGAGAGATACCAGCGGCGTTTCTCCGGGTCATCGCAGACCTCGGCCTTTTCCATCTGCGAGAGAATGTGGGTGCGCAGGACGGCGGCGTCGCCGACGGTCTTCAACGGGTACGCATGGTCGGCCATGCCCGGCACCACGTTCAGGTTGGAAATGTTGCCGCAGGCCAAAATCACGTGGTCGTAGTCGAGCAGCCGCGGCTGGCCGTCGTGGCTTTCGAATTCGATCCGGCTGCCGGCGAGGTCGACGTTCTTGACCTCCTCGGTGCGGCATTGCACGCCCGGCAGGAGCTGGCGGAGCGGCACGATCACGTCGTCGAGGCTCAGGGAGGAGCCGACCGCGTCAGCCAGCAGCGGGCTGAAGACCAGATGGTTCTCCTTGTTGAAGAGGATCAGCTCGGCGTCCTGGGCACGGAGCTGGTTGCGCAGGGTCTGGGCGCACTTCACGCCGCCGAAGCCGCCGCCGATGATGACAATCCGTTTCGTGGACATGGATGCGATGGGAGGCAGCGTTGGGGAGGCTTATTCCCAAGGCAACAAAGGGTTCGGGCCTCGAAGAAGGCGGCCAGAGGCGCAGGTCATGCGATGGTCATTTAGAGCAGGTGTCGGCGAAGAAAGGTCTTACCGGAACCGGACTTCAGGTATTTCTCGAACGCAATGGCTTTTCCCTCCGCCGCGAAACCTAGGTAGCAAACCAAGTTCCATGGCTTGTAGCGCCGGGTGTGGATGGATTTTCCTGCATTGTGCTCGGCGAGGCGCACCTTCAGATTGTTAGTTTGGCCTACATAATGACGAGCATGGTCATTCACACTCTCGATCAGGTAGACGTAGTGCATGGCTCTTTCGTAGGTGAAATGCCCGCCTTCGCCAAGCCTACGGCGCGCAGCCTCCGCTTAACACCTGTGAGCGGCCCGATGACTTTCGAGGCTTTAAACTGGCCTGCCAGCCGTAGGCTCGGCGGAGGCTGGCGGAGGGGGGGGGATTCGAACCCCCGGTGGGTTGCCCCACGTCCGCTTTCCAAGCGGGTACTTTAAACCACTCAGCCACCCCTCCGTGTCGCAAACGAGGGTCAAATAAAGGGAAGACCATTAGCTGCGGTCAACGGAAATTCCTGCGGTCATTATTTCAGGTCACAAACCGGGTTTTGTAAACAAATCCTCCTTGCCGGGTGGGGGTGGGGTGGTAGCGTGGCTCGAATTTTTCCTCCATGGTCACCGCCAACCCGGAACTCACCTATAACAGCAAGATCGAGGGCGACATCGTTGTCACCCGGGCGGATGCTGCGATCAACTGGGTGCGGAACAACTCCATGTGGCCCATGCCGATGGGGTTGGCTTGCTGTGCCATCGAGCTCATGGCGGTGGCCTCCAGCCGGTTCGACATCGCCCGCTTCGGGGCCGAGGTCATGCGTTTCTCCCCCCGGCAGGCCGACTGCATGATCGTGGCTGGCACCGTCACCTACAAGATGGCCCCGGTCGTCCGCCGCATTTATGACCAGATGGCCGCACCCAAATGGGTCATCGCCATGGGTGCCTGCGCCAGCTCGGGTGGCATGTACCGCAGCTACGCCACCCTGCAGGGCGTCGACCGCATTGTGCCGGTCGATGTCTACGTCAGCGGCTGCCCCCCGCGCCCCGAGGCCCTCCTCGACGCGCTGTTGAAACTCCAGGAGAAGGTCAAACGCGAGCGCTCGGCCTCCAAGCTCCTCAGCGCCTGAGCCGCCGATCCCGCGCATGACCACCGACGTCGCCATCACGACCGCCGTTAGCCAGCAGTTCCCCTCGGCCACGCCCCGGGCCAGCCTCGATTGCCCGGCCTTCAACATCCCGGCCGCCGAGGCCATCGCCCTGCTCCGGTTCCTGCGCGACACCCAGGGCTATGATTTCCTGATGGACCTGACCGCCGTCGACTGGAGTGCGGAGCAATCCCCCCGTTTCACCGTCGTCTGGCACCTCTACTCGAGCACCGCGCACGCCTATGTCCGCGTTGCCGCCGACTGCGCCAGCGCCACCGAGCCGGTCATGCCGACCGCCACGGGCCTCTGGGCCGGCGCCGACTGGCATGAGCGCGAGACCTACGACATGCTGGGCATCACGTTCACAGGCCACCCCGACCTGCGCCGCATTTTGATGTGGGATGCCTACCCGTATTTCCCGCTCCGCAAGGATTTTCCCCTCGCCGGCCTGCCGACGGAGCTGTCCGACGCCGATATCACCGAGGAAACCAAGACCGGCGTCATCTCGGCCCCCATGGCCGGCGGCCCCTTCGTCGCCACCCCGGGCGAGCCGATGGGCGACGCCGAACCGCGCGCCAAGGACGAGGCGTGGAACGAACGGAACGAGAAACCCAACTGACGCGATGGCCACCGACTTTTCATTTCCCGATGCCGCGGCGAAGGCCGCCAGCGCCAGCCTGCCGAAGGAATTCGAGGCGGAGAAGATGTCGCTCTCAATGGGCCCGTCCCACCCGTCGACCCACGGGGTGCTGCGGATCCAGTTC
>Ga0302322_100004674_pt1 | contig 11934 bp, 13 predicted proteins | sample Fen_T0_2_FD_203757 | JGI IMG/M metagenome (GOLD analysis project Ga0302322, IMG submission 203757) | Peat permafrost microbial communities from Stordalen Mire near Abisko, Sweden - Fen_T0_2 | ecosystem: Environmental > Terrestrial > Soil > Wetlands > Permafrost | place: Sweden: Abisko... | reverse complement strand
GAAGAGCTTGCTCGTGATCGCGCCCGAGACGGTCTTCTCTATCAAATCGGCCGAACCATTGCCTGCGCCTTCATTGAATATTAAGTTATTGCATGTCGATGGGCGGAGTCTCGATGGGCGAAATCTTTTGGCGCCCTCAGAGGGCAGCGTCGAGATGCGGTTCCCGACGCCTCGTTTGGGTGGGTGGAAAAACCCGCAGTATGAGATCCGGGTCGGCGATGGCCCGTGGGAATCCGTGACTCAGGGTGTGATTCAAGTTCCCCGTTTGACTTGGGGGCAGAATAAAATCGAAGTCCGTGCGGCTTGGGCAGGCCTTCGCGCTTCTACCGTATTTAATGTGCAGCGGGCGTGGCCCTGGTGGGCTGGCTTTCCGATGCTGATGGTTTATCTGTTGGCGTTGGTTGGAGTGAGCTATGGCGCCATCCGCTGGCGTACGCGGGCGCTCGAAAGTCGCGCTCGAAAACTCAGCCGTATGGTTGATGAACGCACGGCGGAGTTGCTGAAAGCGCAGCAGGCGAGGGAGGAATTCTTCAGCACGGTCAGTCATGAAATCCGCAATCCTTTGAATGGCGTCGTCGGCCTTTGCGAAATTCTCAACGAGGCTCCGCAGGGCGCGGTGGCGCCGCGTGAGCGCATGTTTGTGCGAACCTTGCGGGATTGCGCGGACCAGCTTCGCACGATTTTGGACGATGTGCTTGATTTTACCCGAATCGACCGTGGTGAGATTCAATTTAACGAAGAGGTTTTTGACGTCCGCTCGGCGATCGAAGGCGCGGTGCGCACGGTGGATGTCAGTTTGGAGCGCTGCACGGTCGAAGCGGCGCGCGTTGAAGGATGGCTTCTTGGTGACGTTGGAAAAGTTCGTCAGATCGTCATCAATCTCGTCACCAACGCGCTCAAGTATGGTGTGCCCTCCGCCGCAAAAGTGATCGGTGCGACCGAGATGCAGGCAAACGGGAAGGTGCGCCTGACGGTTTCAGTGTTCAATACCGGCCACACGATCCCGGAGGCCGAGGTTATGCGAATCTTCGAAGGCTTCACGCGTGGACGCGATGCACTGGCACGCCGCATTCCTGGTTCGGGGATTGGGTTGGCGGTTTCTAAACGTTTCGCTACGGCGATGGGTGGCAATCTGACGGTGACGAGTCGGGATGGCCTGACCCAATTCACTTTCGTGATCGAACTTGTGCCGGGAGTTGCCCCGCGTTTGAGCGAGAAACGATCGCCTTCGAAAAAGACCGGTTCGAAGGCCCTCGCGATTGAGGACGAGCCTTACAATCGCCTCGTGCTCGGGAGCATCCTCGAACAACTGGGATACGAAGTGGATTGGGCCGCCGACGGAGGTACCGCGCTTCGAAAAGCTCAAGCTTCCGCCTACGATTTGGTTTTGACCGACTTCATGTTGCCCGACATTGATGGCGCGACCCTGGCAAGAAAGCTCCTGGCAATCATGCGGGAACCAAAACCACCGATTATCGCTGTCACGGCCTATTCCACACCGGAGAAAATTGCCGAAGCCAAAGCGGCCGGCATCACCGGCTATGTGGTGAAACCGGTTTCCCTGCGAAAAATTGAGAGTGCCATCATGTCATCGACGCCGGTGGTGCAGATTCATAAGACGCACACGCCGACGAATCCCGGGCATTGTGATTTCTCCACGCTCATGAGTTTGAGTAACGGTCGTCAGCTCATTGCAGAATATGGCCCGGGGCTGATCAGTTCATGGAATGCGATTCTAAAACTAATCGAAATCGACCCGTTTCCGGGCGACGACGTGGCGCGCGCGAGCCATGCGTTGCGTTCGCGTCTTTTTGCGGTGAACGCCGAAGATGTCGCCGAGCAGGTTGAAGTGCTCGAAGCAGCGGCGCGCCGTGGGGATCGCGCAACCAGTCTTCAAATGGCCGGCGTCATCGGCGGACTCATCGACGAAGTGGCCCAAGCCGCAAAGCAGCAGGCTCTCGTTTCTAGTTGAATCCCTTGTCTTGCGCGTAGCGGATGAGATCCGCTTCACGGTGGAGCTTGAGCTTGGCCATGATCCTTTTTCTGTGATCGGCGACCGTCGATTCCGACAGCGGAGGATTCACCAGCTGCGCCACCTCAGCGTTGCGCAAACCACGGCCGATGTATTTGAGGATTTCCTGCTCCCGGTCGGAAAGGATTTTGGCGAAGAAGAGTGGATCGGTCTGCATCCGTGATCGCATTTTTTGAACCGTAGCCGAGAAAAATATGTCGCCAGCCAGCACCGCCCGGATCGCGGCAAGGAGTGTTTCCGTGCTGTCGTTTTTATGGACGAACCCCGGAATGTTCGAATGCAGCGCGCGATAAAGGACGTAGTCTTCGTCGCTGGACGACAGGATGAGCACGCGTGGGTCGGTGGGCTGTTTGACGTGTTCGATCACCCAATCCATCGAGTTTCCATCGGGGAGTTCCAAATCGATGATGGTGAGGTCAAAAACCGAACTACTGCTTATCTTTTTTAAACTGTCCAGGGATTCGACTTCAACGATCTTGCAGCCCGGGAATTCCTTCTGAAGGTGGGAACGCAGCAGCTCTCTCAACAACTGTTGATCTTCAACAAGGAGAAACTGGAGTACCGTATTCTTCTGCACTTCTTCAAGCCAACGGTTTGCGACGCCAAAGCGATACGAAAGAATTTTAAAACATCTGGATTCAAGTAAAGCGGTGAGGATCTAAGGATCGGAACGATGGGTGCAGCAACGCGGGCCCGCGCGTTCAAGATCGGTCAAAAATTGTAAGGTTAAAGCCACTACAAGGTTAGTAACACGGCCCGCTCGTGTCTCAGCTTTTTGAACACTTTGCAGGCGCTGAAGTCTAAATGACGATGTCAGCCGAATTTCGTGGGCCCGCTTTCAAATGCTTTGGTTTGGCGGTTTTTGTATTTTCCTCAGTGGTCGCTCAGGGGGAGACAGAAAATCACTCCGATCTGCGGAGGGTTATTCGTGATAGCTTTCAATATGACCCCGCGGTGCGGGCGAAGAGCCAGGAGCAGCCCATACCGGAACTGGCGGCCTACGTCGAAGGCGAACCGGAAATTATCGTCTTACCCAAATTCGAGGTTAAGTCGCGCCCACTTCCCCGGGGCCTTGTCGAAGCGGTTGCAGCGTCGCGGCCCCTGGAGCCACAAAACCAGAGCAAATTGGGTACAGGGGTTCACGAAAAGGACTTTGGCAAGGTGCGTGCCTATGCCGTGACGGTCCTCTACGTTCCGATTATGTTCGGATTGAGGTGGTGATGATAGTGCCCTTCGCGCTTTTATGATTTGAAAAATGCGCGGCGGGCGTGGCCACCTCCGGTTGTTAAGCGGAGGTGCACAGGCCGAAACCTGTATTTACATGCGTCCGATGGTTCGGGGGAAGTCGATTGCGACCAGCGTAGCCGAGGCGATTTCGAGCGGGACAACCGGTGTTTCGACCACCGCCACCGGTTCAGGTGAGATGGTTCGGTTCAGCGCCAACATGATTGAATTGGCGTAGTAGCGCACGGCGTGTGGTTCGTCTTGCGCGGGCGTGGGGACTGGGTTGGAAGCGACCATCGCGGCGGGTGTGACGGCCGGGACCGGAGTCGAAACGGGTTCGAGCGCCGGGATCGGGTTCGTTTTGGTCGGCGTTTCATCCACGGCGAGGGCTGGTTCTTGCGCCGCCGGGGTGGGGATTTCGTCGGGAAGGGTGGAGGCGATGTTGAGGACGCGGTTGGCGTAGTCGTGGGCGACGGCCGGGGCGTTGCCTCGGATCACGGCGTTCACACCGGCATTCCAGGCGAGGGCCACGTTGTAGGATGAGGGCTCGCAGCCATTGGCTTGGAGTTGAGCCTGAATCCAGGCGTAATGACGTGTCGCGACGGTGTTGGCGACTTCCCGGTTTTCGGCGAGATCGAAATTGGAAGAAGTATGCATGCGCCACGTGCTGCGTCGGAATTGATAGGGTCCGCGTTCGCCCAATTTGCCGCGGGGTGGGTGCAACTGGTCTTGTGTTTCAACAATGCGGATACCATGCAACACGGCGTGAGTGCCCGCTCGGCCTGTCAGGCAAAGCGCGCCTACGATGAGGAGGGTTAGGATTGTTTTCATACGTTTGGTGCCCCGGGCCGACGGGGGTGACCCCGCCGATCCGAGCGCGCTCTGGAATGAGCAAAAACTGGGCTAGGTCCAGAGTTTTGCCGGTTATGAGGTAGGCAAGTTTTGCTAATGGCCCCCCGGTCCCCGGTTTGTCACATGTTTTTAACAAATTTTCGGAATAAAGTGTAAAAATATCAGGTAAATCATTTATAGATAATGTAGTATAGGATCAATAATGGGCCGAAAATTAGTTCTGGCGATTTGCCAGTCATGAATTGAGCAAAATGTGCCGGATCGAAAGGCCGCGTGGGCCGATCACGTAAGTTGTCGGAAGAGGAGAAGACGCGGAAGGCGGCTGAAGACGCGAAAGAGTGGGAGACGGCGGAAAATTGGGAAATTGAGAAACGGGGGAAGATGGAGGAGTTGGAGAAGAGGGGTGGACGTCGGGTTGTGGACGGCGGAGCGCTGGAAAAAGAAATCTACAATATCTTTTGCGCTGATGCGTCTGAAGGGGGAAATGGATGCAGTCCGGCAGATTCCGAATTATATGAGCACCGATCAAAAAAGACGTGTTTCCCAAGTCGTTCGCGACATGGGGCGCGGTCTCATGCGGTTTATTAGGGTGCGCGTTTCGAGCGATGCTGAGGCGGAGGATGTCATGCAGGATGTTTGGCAACAGTTCGTCACCACACTCGACGCGGGCGCGGTCGAGCAAGTGGGCGCGTGGCTTTACACGGTTGCCCGCAACCGAATCATCGATCGCTACCGTAAACCGCGGATGGCTTCGCTCGACGCGATGGTTGCGGATGCGGACGAGGAGGCGGGCTTTGACTTCGCGGACTTTTTTCTGCGCGACGATAAAACGCCGCGAACGGAATATTTGCGCGCACAGTTCTGGGAAAAACTCCATACGGCGCTGGCCGAATTGCCGGAGGATCAGCGGCAGGTTTTCGTCTGGCACGAGCTCGAGGCGTTGTCGTTTCAAGATATCGCCGAGCTCACCGGCGACAACGTGAACACACTGATTTCGCGCAAACGTTATGCGGTGCTGCACCTGCGGAAGCGTCTGGAGCCGCTCCGCGATGAATTTCGTTCTGTTAAACACTAACCGATTTCAACCATGAAAAATAAATGCTGTGGCAAGTTCTGTTTCCTGATCCCGCTGGCCGTTGTCGCCTTCGCGGCGCTCTTCACGTATGCTGTTTATGCGCTGTGGAACGGCGTGCTGGTCGACGTGCTGGCCGTGAAGACCGTCACTTATTGGCAGGCGCTCGGTATCCTGGTGCTTTCTAAAATCCTGTTTGGTGGTTTTCCCCATCGCCGGGGTGGACCGTGTGGGCATTTCCGCGAGCGCATGATGTCGAAGAAATGGGAGGCAGCCACGCCCGAGCAGCGGAAAAAAATGCGCGAAGAAATGCGCAGCCGGTTTGGCGACTGGCCGCATCCTAAATCCTGGTGTTGCTCCGACGATAAGGAATCCGACGGGCCCGGTAAAAAATCCGACACTGCTTAAAGGAGCCGATTCTCCCGAGGCATTTGCTGGTCTCGTTGTAGCCGGGGTCGCTGACCCCGGACCGGCCTCAGCGAGGCCGGCTACAATGGCGCTGCCTGCATCCGAAACCACTGGATTACGACAAACTCACCATGGCTCTATTCGCGACTATCATCATTTTCCTGCTGACCATTCTTGTGGCGATCGACGGCATCGATCCGCGTGATCAGGACGACTCCACGCCGCAGTGACGGCTTTTACGTTACCGATTTTCGGAGGAATTCTATTTCAACTTCTATGAGTGAAAAGATGAACGCAGTGAAAGCGGAGGCGAAAGGGCGCAGCGAGACGGCTCGCCTGCGAAGGTCGGCCGCCGACGCGGAGTTTTACCTAGTCGCTATGACCACCTTCCTTTCAGGCTTTTCGGGGAATCAGAAAATTCTGAAAACGAAAGAAAGTGAAGTTCCCCTGAGCAAGTTGCGCGGAACATTTTAGGGCACGTACCGTCGTAAATGTAATTAACTCTGCTGCCTCATTTCTCCAACGAGCGCTGTGTCCGTCGCCGGCTATTTTGTTAATGAGCGTGGTGATCGTTTTTCCGTGCATCGTTTCGTTGCGGGGTGAACCACCGGCTAGGCCAAAGCACCCAACAACGTAGTTCGAGAGCGACGCATATCCATAATTACGCAGAATGTGGCGTTTTATTAATAAGTATCGGCTTCTCTGGGCCTTAGTTTGAGAGGTAAAAATCTGCCCCTCCTGCATTGTCGTGTGGGCATACCACAGAAGAAAGCTCTCCTGTGGTCATTCCACAAGAAAATACCCATGGGGGACCCCGCTTAACTTCAGCGAAGGATTGATTCGGCGGACCCTTCTTTGAGAAAGGTCCGATTCATGTTCAGACGCATGTTCAACCAAACCACGGCAAAGGCCGACTGGTGTCCCGCCGGTTCACTCGTTACGGTGCGGGAAGCATGCCGAGGTCGCGCAACCATGAGGCGCACGAGCTGGTCCAGTCGCGGACGGTGCCGAACTTGGGCGTCATTCCGAAGCCGTGATCGCCGCGATGGTAAATATGGAGCTCGGCGGATACACCGGCTTCTTTGAGGAGTTGGAATGTCTTGAGTGCGCCGCTGACGGGCGCTTTCGGATCGTCGGCGGCGTGGACGATGAAAAACGGGGGAGCGGTCTTGTCGATTTTCGGTTGTTTTCCCGGCGGTAGTGCGCCGTAAACAAACACCACGAAGTCCGGCCGACTGTTTTCTTTTTCAACCGGATCGACGGCGGAGGCATCGCCGGCATCGGCGTCGACGATCAGGCGCACCGCCATGATGGCGCCTGCGGAGAAACCCATGACGCCGATCTTCTTGGGATCGATTTTCCATTCGGCGACATGCGAGCGGAGGACGCGCATGGCGCGTTCGGTATCGGCATAGAGCGGCTCGATCGTTTTCGCGTTACGGTCCGCTTTTGGATCAATCGTATGGTATTTTAACACGACGGCGGTGATGCCAAGGGAGTTCAGCCATTGTGCGGGTTCGATGCCTTCCTTGTCGAAGCACACGTAGCGAAACCCACCGCCAGGGACAACGAGCACGGCGGCGCCGGTGGCTTTGGTCGGATCGGCCGGATAGACGGTGAGGGTGGGATTGCTGACGTAGCTAATAAAGCGATCCAGGCGGCCGGTCTCACGTCGGTCTTCGGCCTCTTCGGCGTGGTCATGTTTGATGCCCGGAGCATCAGCTTTCCAAAGCGGGATTTCCTGTTGGGCGTAGCTGCTGGCAGCGTGGATCAAAAATACTGCGATAGCCAGGCGATGCAGGGCGCGGCCGGAGGTTTTGGGGAGGGATATATTCATGTCTGTTGTTTAGATCAGCGGAGCGGACGCAGTTCTACGAGCCAGACGTCGTTTTCGCGCAGCTCGAAGCGGCGGGCGAAGGAGCCGTCGGCGCCGACCTGAACCTCTTCGTCGAGATAAGGTGCTCCGGAGGAAGCTTTGCGCAACGTCTCGACTTGCACGCGTGTCAGCTGGGCTGGCGAGCCGAGATCACGCCAGGCGGCTTGCACGTCGTTGGCGCGGTACCCGACTTTGGTGGCGAGCAGGCGGTAGGCGCCCTTGGGCAAATGGGAAAGTCGCAGCTCGACCGAGCCTTTACCGGTGGCCGGATGATCGGCTTTGTAATATTCCTGGTTAATGACAGACGGGCCCGGATGGGTGATCGTGAAATCCCAGAAGAGCGCTTGGACGCCGCCGGCGTTGTCGCGGGCGACGATGGCGGCGGGATCTTGGCAGTTGAGTTGGGTGTCACCGAGTTGGTTGAGAAATTTGTAAGCGAAATAAGAAGGCTTTTGCAGGTCTTGGTAGTTGAGCAGGCCAAAGCCGCCGTGGAACGGCGTCATGCGTGGGCCGGCCTCTTCGAAAATGTCGGTGAAGGTCCAATATGACATTGAGTTGGCGGCAGGCCCGACGTTGTGGATTTTGTCGAGAATGAAAGCGGCGCTGTGATAGCTGTCGTGGATCGGATCGGACGGCGTGTAGGAGGAACTCCACTCGGTGTAGTGAAGTTCCGATTTGGCGAAGGCGGAGCGGTCCATGCGGGCGCGCACGCCCTTGACCTCGCCGGTGATCGCGTTGCGGTCGGGCGAAAAGACGGTACCGGCGTTGCCGGTTTCATCGAGGTAGCCGCTCATCGTCGCGTAGGTGTGCGTGCTGACGAAATCGAGCGGCAGTTTCTGCTCGGTGCAGTGGGCGAGGGTTTCGTCGATCCAGCCGCTACCGGCAGTGGCGGGTCCGCCGACTTTGTAGGAGGCGTCGATTGATTTTATGGCGCGCGCGGCGGTTTTGTAGAGTTTGTAATACTCGGCCTGGGCGGTTGGAAGGAATTCCTCGTAGCTTTTGCCGCCGGTCGTGCCCATCCAAAAGCCGGTAAGGTTAGGTTCGTTCCACACTTCGAAGTACCAACTGCGCACTTCCTGCGAACTGTAACGCTCGGTGACATGGCGGGTGAAGGCAGCGATGAAGGCCTCCCATTTCGCGTAGTCCTTGGGCGGAGTGACGTTGGCTTTGTACCAAAAGATTGTATGCGGACCGCTGGCGAGCGCGCCGGGCATGAAGCCGAGTTCCACGAAGGGCTTCATGCCGATGCTTTGGAGAAAATCAAAAAGCTCATCGATGTACTGCCAGTTGTAGACGGGTTGCCCTTGTTTGTTCTCCTGATACACGCCCATGTCGTCGCAAAAAAGTCCGTGAAAACGGATGTAGCGAAAACCGCATTCGGTGCGCACGTGACGGAGTTGGCGTTGCCAGTCGGCTCGCAGCCCCTCGTTGGCGCGTCCGGCGCCGACGCAGAAGTTGTACATCCGGCTGGTCGCACCACTGGCTTTTGAAAGGTCAGCGGTGATGACACGGGATGCAGCGGCTGGTTCGGCTAGCAGGCAGAAGGGAACCAATAGAAAAGCGGTAAGAAAACGTTTCAACATGAGAAAAGGAATTATTGAAACAATGGCGCGGGGACGGCGATTGCGGCGAGCCGAATCAGCGCCTTCGGTGTCGAGTGAGGGCGCGACGCCGACGATTGCGGCGAGTATGGCGTTCGCGATGGCAACTGCGCGGGCGGGTGGGACGAGGGACGGAGGCGTTGCGGGCGAGGGGGTGAAGGTGAATAGTGAAATCGTTTCGGAGCGGAGGCGCAGCGAAGGGATGTAGAAGGCGGGTGTTTGAGAGGTTTGGTTTTAGCACGTTGCGAGTCTCGCAGAAACAACGTGAGATTTTAACGGTCAGGGCTTGGACGCGGACAGGCGGGGTGCGGGGTTGTCCGGGGTATGGAGGCGTGTTCGAGATTGTATTTGGGGCTTTCAAGGCGAAGCGTTCCCGGCTGTGGCCAAAATCGCTTTCACACCGTTGCCTGCTGTCTCTTTGGACCGGTTGCTTGACCGGATCGCGGAGGCGTTGCGCGTGGGGTGCGAGCCGGCGACGTTGCGGAATTTTCCGGCGTGGACGCAGCGTGTGATGCGCATTTTGCAGGCACAGTTCGTGCCGCAGGAATATGCGTCGATTCTCGCGGCGGAAGGCTCGGTTTTGACCGAAGGCATCGCGGTGGCGTGGGCGGCTCAGGCGCAGGATTTGGTGCAGACGCATCAGGCCAACGGAAAAGTTTTCGCGAGAAAACTGGCGGAACGACTGAACCTGGATGCGAAGGCGCAGGATGTGGCGGTGCAGATCGGTTCGGGTGTGATCCCGCTGACGGATGAGTTTCAAAAGCAAGTCATGAACCGGTTGTTCAGCCCCAAAGCGGCGGAGCGGCGTGCGTTTGTGGAAGGGCTGGCGATCGGTAGCCGGTTGTCGGAGTTGCTGGACCGGCAGGCGAAGCGCGCCACGACGGATGCGACGGGGATATATTTATTGCTCTGGTTATACTGGCCGGAGATTTCGTGGTTGAAGAGCGTGGGCGAAGTCGCGCGGGCGTTGGAGCCGTATTATTCGGCGAACCGGAATCTGGCCGGCGTGCACTGGGAGGAACGGGTGCGCAAGCTGGCGAACCGGATCGGCTTGAGTTTTCGCGTGAAACAGAAACGGCTGCGGCGAAGCGCAGGGGCGGCGAAGGGGAAGAAGGCGCGGTGAGGTAGGCCCGGGCTCAGCGAGCCCGGCTACAACGCGGAGAGCGCGGCAGGCGGCACTCAGTGCGCGCCGAGCTGTTTGCCGGAGAAGGCTTTTTTCAACGCTTCGGCGACGTTGGGCGGAACGAAGTTTGAGACGTCGCCACCGTAGCGGGCGACTTGTTTCACGAGGTTGGAGCTGGTGTAGCTGTACGACTCGTTCGGCATGACGAAGATCGTTTCGATCTCGGGCTTCAGGTGCCGGTTCATCAGTGCCATGTTGAACTCGAATTCGAAATCCGACAACGCACGCAGGCCACGGATGATGGCGTTCGCTTTTTGCTCGAGGGCGAAATCGACGAGCAGTCCGTCGAAACTGGTGAGCGAGACGTTGGGGAACTGCGCGAGGTTGGGTCGGAGAATTTCGATTCGTTCGCTGACCGTGAAGAGCGGGCCTTTGCCGGGATTATCGGCGATCGCGACGGTGACCCGGTCAAACAGCCGGGCGGCGCGCGAGAGGACGTCGAGATGTCCGTAGGTAATCGGATCAAAGGTGCCGGGATAAATGCAATGGCTCATCAGAAAAGAAAGGATACTTGCTCGCGCATGAAATCTCAGTCGTTATCGCGCGTCTAGTTGGAAGATTGCCAAAGAGGATTCACAATTCGACTGACGAAGACGAGTAAGTTTTCACACTGACCGACCAAGGCCCATGAACCTGCCAAACCTGATCACGCTGTCGCGGATTCCCACGATGTTCATCATCGTGGCGCTAATGTATTGTTCCTGGTGGGGCGCGGCGACGCTGGCGTTTTGGTTGTTTGCGGCGGCGGCGGTTGGCGATTGGCTCGACGGTTATCTGGCACGGAAGCGGAACATCGTTTCCACCTTTGGAAAGTTTATGGATGCGCTGACCGACAAGGTTTTCGTGGTCGGTATCATGGTGGCGTTTGTCGAGCGGTTGGCGGCGAAATATCCTAATGGTTACGGTTCGAAGATCTTTTTGATCATGGTGCTGTTGACGCTTTGTCGGGAGTTTTTGATCAGCGGCATGCGCATGATTGCGGCAAAGCAGGGTGTGGTCGTGATGGCAGAACGTGGCGGGAAAATTAAAACGTTTATGCAACTCGTGGCCGTGGGTTTTTTGCTTATGGTGCCGGCGATCGAAAAGGATTGGGCGGGGTATCTGCCGTTTCTGATCACCGACTACGCTGGCGTACTGCACAAAACGGGCATCGCTGTTTTTATGGTGGCGACGGTGCTGACGGTCAGCTCGGGCGTGAGTTACGCGTTGAAGTACCGCAAAGTTTTTGACGACGCAGGAAAATGAGATTGCGGCAGCCCATCTGGTCGCGGTTTTTGCCAACGTCGATCGTGCTCGCGATCGCGCGGGTGGGACCGTGTGGCCGCATGCGCAAGGCGCCGGGCACATGGGGCTCGCTGGCCGGACTGATTTATCAACTGCTGATTTTTCACTACCAGTCGTGGATCACAGTGGTGCTTTTCAGCCTGATCGGGCTCTGGTTCGCGGTGGGGATTTGTGGCGAGGCGGAGTTTCGTTTGGGCAAACGTGATCCGGGCGAAATCGTGCTCGATGAGTTCATGGTGATGCCGTTGTGCTTCATCGGCTGGCGGCAGGTGGCGTCGGTGTTGCCGGTTTGGGCGGGACCGTGGTCGGTTTACGTTGTGGCGTTCGCGTTATTTCGGCTTTTCGACATTACGAAGCCGCTGGGGATTTCAAAGTTGCAGGATCTGGAAGGTGGTTGGGGCG
>Ga0302322_100004673_pt1 | contig 11934 bp, 15 predicted proteins | sample Fen_T0_2_FD_203757 | JGI IMG/M metagenome (GOLD analysis project Ga0302322, IMG submission 203757) | Peat permafrost microbial communities from Stordalen Mire near Abisko, Sweden - Fen_T0_2 | ecosystem: Environmental > Terrestrial > Soil > Wetlands > Permafrost | place: Sweden: Abisko... | reverse complement strand
ATATGGAAAAGAAACTTGCAGTAGTTGCACTAGGCGGAAATGCACTTTTAAGGGGTGATCAGGCAGGCACAATCGATGAACAGGAACAAAATACCACAGAAACTCTGGAGAACCTTATTTTCTTGATTAACGAAGGTTATGACCTTGTTATTACTCATGGAAATGGTCCTCAGGTTGGAAATATTCTTATGAGAAATGATGCAGGAGAACAATTATACAATATTGCTCAGATGCCACTTGATATTTGCGTGGCTGACTCTCAGGGAGGAATAGGTTATATGATAGAAAGGATGTTCAGAAATGTCCTTAACAGGCATGGAATAAATAAAAATGTAATATGCATTGTAACTGAGGTACTGGTTGACATAAACGATCCGGCATTCACTGATCCTCAGAAAAGAGTAGGGAAAATCTATTCCAGGCAACAGGCTGATGAGCTTAGTTCAAAAAAAGGATGGATTTTTAAAGAGGAAGTTAAAACTCAGGGTGGATATCGCCGGGTTGTGCCATCTCCTGTCCCTTCAGACGTGGTTAACAAATCAATCATACGAGATCTGGCAAGGAAAGGGAATATTGTAATTGCTGCCGGTGGCGGAGGAGTACCGGTATATATTGATGAAAAGAATGATGTGCGCCCTGCTGAAGCAGTTATTGATAAAGATCTTGCTTCTTCCCTGTTAGCTAATCTGATTGGGGCTGATGAATTCTACATTCTTACAGATGTACCATATATTTACATTAATTATAAAAAGCCTGAGCAGGAGATAAAAGAATTTCTAAACTATGCCGATACATTGAAATATCTTAATGAAGGGCAATTTGCCAAGGGAAGTATGGCACCCAAGATACAGGCATGTCTGAATTTCCTAAAACAAGGAGGTCGCAAAAGTGTTATCACTGAAGCCTTTAAACTGGCCGATAAGAAATATGGGTCCAAGATTACAATGGAATATGAGGATGACTGAAGATAGGCGACAGGCGACGGGCGACAGGCATCAGGAAGAAAAAGGCCTGTTGCCTGTTGCCTGTTGCCTGTAGCCTGTAGCCTGTAGCCAGTAGCCAGTTAAATTACATCACAAATTTTTACTACTTTTGCATTCTTAATAATTTACAACTATGACACCCAACCTTCACAACCGCCACTTTCTCAAGCTGCTTGATTTTGCCCCTGCTGAGATTAAATTCCTTCTTGAGCTATCTGCAGAATTGAAAAAACAAAAGAAAAACGGCACAGAAAAGCAGCATTTAAAAGGTAAAAATATTGCCTTGATATTTGAGAAAGCCTCTACAAGGACAAGGTGTGCTTTTGAGGTTGCCGCATATGATCAGGGAGCCCACGTTACCTATCTCGGACCAACAGGATCACAGATCGGCCAGAAAGAATCGATGAAGGATACTGCAAGGGTCCTGGGCGGGATGTTTGACGGGATTGAATATCGTGGTTATGGTCAGGAGATTGTTGAAGAGCTCGCAAAATATGCAGGAGTGCCGGTATGGAACGGACTCACAAATGAGTTTCATCCTACACAGATACTTGCCGATTTTTTAACAATGATTGAGCACTCAGAGAAACCTCTTAATAAGATGAAATTCTGTTACCTGGGCGATGCCCGCTATAACATGGGGAATTCTTTAATGGTAGGCTCAGCAAAAATGGGAATAGATTTCAGGATAGCAGCACCAAAAGATTATCAGCCTTCAGCAGAACTGGTAGCGAAATGTCAGGACATAGCGAAGGAAACAGGAGCGAAAATCACTATTACAGAAAATACTGACGAAGCTGTTAAAGGTGCCGATTTTTTATATACTGACGTTTGGGTTTCAATGGGGGAACCTGATTCAGTGTGGGAAGAAAGAATAAAGCTCCTGAAACCATTCCAGATAAATATGAAGATCATTGAAAAGACAGGAAATGCAGATGTAAAATTTCTGCATTGTCTTCCTGCATTTCATAATCGTGAAACAAAAGTAGGAGAAGAAATATTCCGGAAATTTGGTTTGGATGGAATGGAAGTAACTGAAGATGTTTTTGAATCAAAACATTCAATTGTATTTGACGAAGCAGAAAATCGTCTTCATACTATTAAGGCAGTAATGGTGGCAACACTGGGCTTATAAGGCACGGGGCCCTTCTGTAACACCTAGGACCCCCTTCCCAACCTTCTTTTTTGATCCTTTAAACCCCCTTCCCAACCTTCCCCCAAGGGGGAAGGAGTGAGTAATTCATTGATTATCTATCTATTATGAATTATTGATGTCTTATTCCTTCCCCCCTGGGGGAAGGTTAGGTTAGGGGTAAGCCTCATCAAAAAAGGAATCAATATGTGTGACCAAGTAATTTTTTCTATGCAATCAACTCTTTTATGAAATAATAAGTCATCAGTATTGAAGCAGCAAGTTTAAGACCGATGCCTGTTAAAAACCCTAACAGGCTGCCGAATCCAGCTTTAAAAGCATATGCTAAATCATCTTTAAATATCATTTCCCCTACAAAAGCACCAAGAAAAGGGCCTAAGATTATACCCAGAGGTCCAAGAAAAAAACCGATTATCAAACCAATTGTAGCTCCCCTTGTGCCATATTTGGAGCCACCAAATTTTTTTGTTCCCCATACAGGAACAACATAATCCATTATAGTAACCACTACAGCAATAACTCCCAGAGTGTATAATACCGGATTTGTTAAAACAGTTACTGAACCAGATCCAAATCTGGTAAAATGAAGAAGCAATAATCCTAAAAAACTGAGTGGAGGGCCTGGTAATACAGGAACCAGACAACCGATAATTCCAATAATCATTAGAATTATTCCTAATACAAGAAGTATATAATCAGACATTTAGAAATATCAGCTATTTCTTTCCGAGGTCTTCAAATTCAACATTTGTGAACTCCTCATTGGAGAAAGTGCTCTTTTGATCTTTGGATTCAACAACTGGTGATTGAACAGAAGGCGTTACTAAAAAATTACCATTATCTATGTAAGTTACAGCTTCCTTCAATCCTTCTGCAAATTTTTCAAAATCTTCTTTATAAAGGAAAATCTTGTGTTTTTCGTAGAATACCTTTCCCTCTTTACCTAAACGTTTCTTGCTTTCAGTAATAGTAAGATAATAATCATCCTTACGAGTAGCTTTTACATCAAAAAAGTATGTTCTCTTTCCTGCGCGTACCACCTTACTGAAAATTTCTTCATTCACAAATTTCTCTTCATGCCCGTTTATGACTTCCTTTATTGCGGCTTCTTCTTCCATTTCTAAGTCAGTTAGTGTTAGGGTTTTGTTTTGTATTGTCAAATGTAATAATTATTTTATCAAATCAAAACCAGCTTTATTAATTTTGCACAGTTGTTTTGAAGGTAAGGTAAAAAGTGTATTTTTGCAGCGGAATTATGAGGTTCTTTATAAATGATAAGTAGAAGATTACTACGTATAAAAGCCCTGATGGCTCTTTATGCCTTTAACCGCAGGGAGGATGGAAATCTTTCCCAGGCTGAAACCGAACTGATGTTCAGCATTGGGAAGACTTATGATTTGTATCATTATCTATTGCTTCTTGTACTTGATGTAGCCGATATTGCAAGTGAAAAAATCGATCAGGCACTTCAGAAGAGAATGCCTACAAAAGAGGATCTTAATCCACAGAAGTGGTTTATAGATAATCTTGTAATTGTCCAGCTTAGGCAAAACATTGCTTTCAACAAATATATTTCTTCAAAGAAGCTCTCCTGGGTAAACTATTCTCATATTCCCCGGCTTCTCTACAATAAGATGATTACCTGGGATGTTTACGAAGAATATATGCGATCAGAAATTCATAATTATCAGTCTGATAAAAAATTTCTTATAAAACTGATAACTGATCTGTTTGCAAATTCCGAAGACCTTCAGTCAAATCTGGAAGAACAGAGTATCTTTTGGAATGATGATATGGAATATATTTCTGCTATGGTTGAAAAAACTCTGAAAAAATTTAAAGCTGAATCAGGTGAAAACACTCAGTTAATGCCTCTGTATAAAAATGAAGAAGACGAAGAATTTGTGAAAATCCTTTTCAGAAAAGCTATCCTCAATTCTAAAAAATGTTCAGAATTAATTGATAAAAACACAACTAACTGGGAGGTTGACAGGATTGCCCTTATGGACATTCTTGTGATGCAGCTTGCAGTAACTGAGGTACTTGAATTTCCTGAAATACCCGTAAAAGTTACTCTGAATGAGTATATTGAGATTGCTAAATACTATTGTACCTCTAAAAGCAGTACCTTTGTAAATGGAATTCTTGATAATATCGTTAAAGAAATACGTGACGAAGGACTTTTTAACAAGTTTGGAAGAGGTCTGATTGGAGATAAAGAGATTGACCAGGAGTAAAAAAGTTCTATGAATTAAAATTATGAACAAAATAATTAGTATATCTATTGTTATTCTGCTAATACTTGCAACGGGTTGCGGTAATTCTAAAAAGAATAATACAGCTGATTCAGGTTTGCAAAAAAATGATACAGGAACTGCTAAAATAATATTTGCTGAATACGAGCATAACTTTGGGAAAGTCAGTGAGGGTGAAAAAATCTCATATGTATTTTCATTTGTAAACCAGGGTAGCGCTAACCTTGTTCTAACTGCCGCGACTACAACCTGCGGATGTACCGTTCCGAAATATGACACTAAACCTATCTCTCCCGGAAAAACCGGATCAATAGAAGTTGTTTTTGACACTTCAGGAAGAAATGGCATTCAGACCAAAACTATCACTGTCAAATCTAATGCCTCAACTCCGGTTGTTTTACTTAAAATAGTTTCAGAAGTAGTTGCAAACAATTGACGTATTAGGATTTCCAATTTAGTAAAAATCTGAAACTTGAACTTTGAACTTTGAACACTAAATAGTTAATAATTAATAATTTAAAATTGAAACAATGACTAATTTTGCTTATTTGTTTTTGATGGGTTCACCAGGCGGAGCCGCCGGTCAGACTAATCCCCTTTTATCATTTCTGCCATTAATCCTCGTTTTTGTTGTTTTCTATTTTTTCATGATCAGACCACAAATGAAAAAGCAGAAAGATATGAACAACTACAGGTCCTCACTGAAAAGAGGAGATAAAGTTATAACAACAGGTGGAATATATGGAAGAGTATACGAAGTTAAAGACAACTACGTTACAGTTGATGTTGGCGGGGATATTAAATTGAAAATTGACAAGAGCGCCTTGCTTAAAGATCCTTCAGCTGAAGAATAAGATCAAATTTCTTTATAAAACACTTTGTGAAGGAAAAAAATGATATCAGGAAAGAGACTGTACCGAAAAAGGGAGTAAGAGTAAGCAACAAAGATGTTTTTGTATTTACTTTCTTCCTTCTTCTTTCCTTCGCTTTCTGGTATATTAACTCTCTTGGAAAAGTAATCGAATCCGAAGTAAGATTTCCTGTAAGCTACATAAACCTTCCAAAGGATAAAATTATAATTTTTGAACCTACCGAAAAACTTAATCTTTATCTGAAAGGTCAGGGTTTTTCAATATTGAAACTCAAAATAACCGGCCCCAGGACACCTGTATCAATAGATATCTCAAAAGTCAATTATAAAAGAGTTCCCGGAACCAAAAACCTGAATTATTATATTATAACATCAGGTCTTGCAAAAAGCCTTACAATTCAGCTAAGTTCAGAATGTGAAATTACCGCAATCAAACCAGATACACTTTTTTTTAGTTTTGAGAAGGTAATTTCAAAAACCAGTAAGGCAGAACCTGAAAAAAAAGCCGGAAATCTATTCAAACACTGACCCTGAATTTATTAATATGCCGGATGAGAGAAGCTAATAATAAAGTTATTAAACTTGGTGTTACAGGAGGAATTGGCAGCGGAAAAACTTCTGTTTGCAGAGTCTTTAATGTTTTGGGAATAGCTGTTTTCTCAGCTGACAAGATAGCCGGAGAAATAATGGAAAAAGATAAGAGCATTATAAACAGGATCAATTCTATAACTGGTAAAGATCTTTATTCAAGCGGAGCTCTTAATCGTAAAGAGCTGGCTTTCCTTATTTTTAATGACTATTCACTTCTTGAGAAAGTCAATTCTCTTATTCATCCGGTTGTTATTGATCATTTTATCAAATGGAAGGATAAGCAGTCTTCTCCATATGTAATTATGGAGGCAGCTATTCTCTTTGAGAGCGGTGCTTCAAAAATGGTTGACAAAATAGCTACAATAATAGCTCCAATGGAGCAAAGAGTTGAAAGAGTTATTAATAGGAGTCACCTGACAAGAGAACAGGTTTTAGAAAGGATGCGGAATCAAATGGATGATGAAACCAGGATCAAACTTTCCGACTATGTTATTAATAATTCGGAAAGTGATATGATCATACCTGCTATCCTTAAAATTCACGAAGAGATTTTAAAATTAAATTAACAGAAGCACTTAATTATGGGGATTTTCGGAAAATGGATTGGAGGAGGACTCGGTTTTGTTATGGGCGGACCAATAGGAGGATTATTGGGTTTTCTTGTTGGTTCAATGGTGGATGGGGCAACCGGTCAGACAACAACTTCAACAACCAGGAGCATAGGAACAACACAGGGTGATTTTGGGATGAGCCTACTCGTCCTGGTGGCAGCAGTAATGAAAGCCGATGGAAAGGTAGTAAAATCAGAACTTGATTACGTTAAACAGTTTTTTGTCAGCCAATTTGGCAAGGAATCTGCAAAACAAGCTCTTCTGATGCTTAAAGACATTCTGAAACAGGAAATACCTCTAAGAGATGTAAGTTTGCAGATAGGTAGAAATATGGACTACTCCTCCCGTTTGCAACTGCTGCATCTGCTTTTCAATGTTTCTCTTGCCGATGCAAGAATAGATTCATCTGAGCTTAATATTATAGAAAAGATCTCTGGTTATCTGGGTGTTGCTTCAGCCGACTTCCTCTCCATAAAAAATATGTTTATTCCGGAAACGGATTCTTCCTATAAAATTCTTGAAATTGATCCTTCTTCAGCAAATGATGATGTGAAGAAAGCCTACAGGAGAATGGCGATGAAGTATCATCCTGATAAAGTAAATCATCTTGGAGATGATTTCAGGAAAACCGCCGAGGAAAAGTTTAAGAAAGTAAACGAAGCTTATGAAAGGATAAAAAAGGAAAGAAATATGGTTTAACACTATTTTAAAAAAAATATCAATAATAAAACGCACATTACATTACAAGGATTAAATTTGTAAAAAAAAGAAAAAAGATATGATCTTAAAAGATATTCTGGCTATTTCAGGTGAACCGGGGCTTTTCAAATTTATTGCCCAGGGAAAAAATGCAATTATTGTTGAACACCTTGAGACAAAAAAAAGAAGTAGTGCTTATGGCTCGGCCAAAGTAAGTTCTCTCGAGGACATCGCGATTTTTACTGAAAAAGAGGATGTGCCTCTCAGTAAAGTTTTTGACCTGATTCAGGAAAAAGAAAAAGGTGGACCAGCCATTGATCCTAAGGTTGATACTGAAAAACTTAAAAGCTGGTTTGAAGGGATACTGCCTGAATACTCAAAAGATAAAGTATATATCAGCGACATAAAAAAAGTCGCTCTCTGGTTTAACTTCCTTCATAAACTGAATTTACTGGTTGCGGAAGAACCTGTTGCCAAAACAGAAAAAGGCACAGAGACAAAAGCAGAATCAACTCCGGTTGCTGAAAAGAAAAAGAAAAAACCTGCGGCAAAGACTAAATAAAAATGAATTTCGGCGGAGATGAAGTGGTTTATGATTATGAAGATTCAGAAATAATCATAGTTCCTGTTCCTTACGATGAGACGAGTACCTGGATGAGAGGAGCTGACAAAGGTCCTGATGCCATTCTTGATGCGTCGCCCAACCTTGAATTTTATGATGTAGAAACTGCTTCTGAAGCTCATTTAGCCGGAATTCATACAATTGGACCAATCCTTGAGAAAGAGACCCCTGAGAAACTTGTTAATGCGGTATATGATAAGACGTTATCTCTCCTTACAGGGAATAAATTTCCTGTAATAATCGGAGGGAATCATACAGTATCAATAGGAGCAATAAAAGCTTTTTCAGAATATTTTGATAACCTTTCAGTTCTGCAACTCGACGCACATGCGGATCTTCGTCAGGAATATGAAGGTTCAAAATTTAATCATGCCTGTGCCATGGCAAGGGCACGGGAATTTGCACCTATTGTTCAGGTTGGGATAAGAAGCATGTCTGTATATGAAGTTCCGTATGCAGATAAAGACAGAATTTTCTATTCACATGAACTTTACTATAATAAGAACCTCTATATAAAAGCAATAGATAAGCTAACAGAAAACGTCTATATAACTATCGACCTTGATGTCTTTGATCCCTCAATTATGCCATCTACTGGAACTCCCGAGCCGGGAGGACCCGTATATATTGAACTACTGCATTTTCTGCGTGATGTAATCCGTTATAAAAATGTTGTTGGTTTCGATGTAGTTGAATTATGCCCCAATCAGACAGATAAATCACCCGATTTTATTGCTGCTAAAATAATCTATCAGCTTCTCAGCTATAGATTTACAAAATAGTTTCTCCTATTTTTGTTCTTTTCTGAACCTGGTATGTATCAATGGCCCGGTGATCAATTTTAATTTAAGTAGATTCTTTAGTCTCTTTTCGAACAAAACAGTCCATTATCAGGTTATATTCTCATAATACTGATCTACTCTTTATTTACCAGGAAACAGAGCATTTTTTTTGATAATCACATTAATGATAATGGATACCGAAAGACAAGAACACAATATTTTAAAAGGGTACAATATGTTATTATACTTTGCCGGTACCATGATTATGTTTGATCCTGAACAGGAGTGCATTAATGATTTCTGGAAACAAGGTATTCTTAAAAGTCTTCCCGTTTCCAGCCTGAATCCAAGGTTCATAAAAGCTGCCTCTCAGTTGCATGAATCGGTGGGAGATCAAAACAGCAACATCGATATGATGTCTTCTGATTATAAGTCACTTTTTATTGGAAATTCAACCCCTTCTGCGCCTCCGTTCGAGTCATTATACAGGAGCAAGGACTATTTAATTCTTGAAAAGCAAAGATCAGAAGTGATGGAGTTTTATAATTCTTATGGATGGGAATCAAGATATAAGGGAAAGATTTCTGATGATCATCTGGGAATTGAACTACTTTTTCTGACGCGGATGATTGAAAAATATCTTGTTCTTGATGATGAAGCTTGTAATTCAGAAATGAGAAATGAGATCCGAAGGTATATTAATCAGCATTTGTTATCCTGGGTTCCAGATTGGAATGAACAGATACAGGAAAACGCAAATACAATAAGTTACAAGGGAATTGGGACTCTGGTGCTTGCCTGTATTGAAGACATCTACAGTATTATGGGGCAGAATAACACAAAATTCAATTAATTTCAGAAGCATTTAAACACCTTTGACAAGTCCATTACAGTAGATTGTCAGTTTAAGTATATCATCACTGTTTCCGAACTTTGTTTTGTTTTGTCTGATATATGATCTGATCTCATTTTTAAAATCCGGAAAAATCTTAATTAATTGATTTGCATCGCGAAAGCTTTGTATCGAATCATTTATTCTGATCCAGTAAACTATTTCTTTATTAATAATTATATCCTGATCCGTCAATGTATAAAATTCATTACCAACCTTCATGCTGTTAATTGAGGTGGTTGATGAAGCTTCAGATGCCCTGCCGTAAGAATCCATCTTTGGCGGCTGACGGATCAATCCTTTATACTGAATTAATAGAGAAACAGGACTCCCAGCCAAAACCGCAAAGAAAGCTTTTCCAACTGGCACGAGTTTCTTATCCTGAATATAAACAGTGTCTACGGAACCGGGTTTACCTAATCCAAGAATCTTACCGTTCTGAACAAATACGATTTTTTCAGATATAATATTATAATTCAAAACAAGGTCAATATCACCGCCTGTTTTCATACTAACTTTACCTCTTGAAAACTCGGGAAAAAGAAATTGTTCAGGGTGTTTCAGGGTATCCGATTGAGCACTCAATCCTGTAATAATACAAAGAAAAGTTCCTATTAACAGTAATACTCTCTTATTCATTGCATTAGAATTATTTTGATCAGAAGTTCGGGTTAAAGAAATCTATTATCGCGCCAACATAATATTCCCTCCATCCCTCAGCTATATCATCAAATTGATCATCAGGAATATTTGTATGTTCAACTGTTAAAACAGAATTCTCCCTGTCGGGAGTTATAGTTATAGTTACTAATGATTTTTCAGGCTGGTCACCGAAGTACCACTCCTGTACAATCTTTTTATCCTGAATAAATTCAATATTTTTTCCGGTAATATCGCCTTCCCAAAGAGAAAAATCACTACCGGGTTCAGTACTCATCTCCGCCGGATAACCTGACCATAACTCAATAGTATAAGGGTTGGTAAGTGCTGAATAAACGTCAGATGGTTCAGCGTTTATTTTGAAGGTCTTTTTAAATGTTTTCATTTCATTGTAGCTTAACGTGTATTGTTTCCTTCTTTCTCTGTGAATCTCTGTGATACCTCTGTGAACCTCTGTGTAAGTTCTTCTTTTTTGTTACACAGAGTAACACAGAGTAGACACAGAGAAACACAGAGAAAAATTATTTCAACTCGGACAAATAACGTTCTGCGTCTATTGCAGCCATACATCCTGATCCTGCGGCTGTAACTGCCTGTCTGTAATGAGGATCCTGAACATCTCCGCAGGCAAACACTCCTGCAACATTTGTTTTTGATGTACCAGGAATAGTTTTAATATAACCCACCTGATCTGTTTCAATAAAAGGTTTAAAGATTTCAGAATTTGGGGTATGCCCTATGGCGAGGAAAAACCCATCTATCTTTATTTTCACTATTTCTTCAGCAGCTGTCCCTTTTTTCTTTACCAGGGTCGCTCCTTCTACCCCATTCTCCCCGAACAGATCAATTGTCTGATGTTCCCACAATATTTCAATATTCTTAGTATTGCTAACTTTATCCTGCATAGCCTTTGAAGCCCGTAGTACATCCCTTCTGACGATCAGGTAAACTTTCCGGCATAATCCTGCGAGATAGGTTGACTCTTCTGCTGCAGTATCACCACCCCCTACAACAGCGACATCTTTACCCTTATAGAAAAATCCATCACATGTGGCACAAGCAGACACACCCTGCCCAGCATATTTCACTTCCGATTCCATACCCAGATATTTTGCGGTGGCTCCTGTAGCAATTATTACTGAATCTGCCTCAATTATTTTATTATCATCAATAGTAACCATAAAAGGCTTACCGGTAAAATCAACAGATGTAGCAATTCCGAAACGGATATCTGCGCCGAATCGTTCTGCCTGCTTTTTCAGGTCCTCCATCATTTCAGGTCCGGTTACCCCATCAGGATATCCGGGATAATTATCAACTTCAGTGGTTGTTGTAAGCTGCCCTCCCATCTGAAGCCCGGTATAAAGGATTGGCTTAAGGTTTGCCCTGGAAGCATAAATCGCTGCCGTATACCCTGCTGGTCCCGACCCGATAATCAGACATCTGACTTTTTCAATATTCTCAATATTAATGGTTTTAGGGTCTTTATTTAGATCCATTGGTTTAAATATTTCCATAAAGTAATAGCTATAATTATTAATACAAATATAATGAACTTTGTACTTCAGAGAATGACTAATGTTACATACAGCTATTTCAACAGATTTCAAACCCAACAAGTGGATAACCTTTTTTGCTTTATCCGAATAGTTGATTATTTTTGCATCTGAATAAACCGAGGTGAGGCCACGCCTGGCGTGGTAAACTCCGTTGGCTAGCGTATCACGCAAGGCGTGAGGGTCGTCTGTTCGAGACGAAGAATAGTCAAAAATATTTTCGGGGTGTGGCGCAGTTGGCTAGCGTACTTGCATGGGG
>Ga0302322_100004671_pt1 | contig 11936 bp, 8 predicted proteins | sample Fen_T0_2_FD_203757 | JGI IMG/M metagenome (GOLD analysis project Ga0302322, IMG submission 203757) | Peat permafrost microbial communities from Stordalen Mire near Abisko, Sweden - Fen_T0_2 | ecosystem: Environmental > Terrestrial > Soil > Wetlands > Permafrost | place: Sweden: Abisko... | reverse complement strand
CCGTATCGCTCCTTCAGCTCACGCTTTCGGGCATCGGTGGCGGCGACGTACGTGGCCTCCGCCGTCACGAGCTCCGCTCCCGTCGCGGCGTCGAGGATGCGTCCGGCGGTGATCTGGATGCGGCGCCTCGACTCGGCGATCCAGCCTTCGGCGCGGATTGCGTGACCCGGAGTCACGGGCTTGCGGAAGTCGATGCTCATCCGCGCCGTGACGCCCCAGCTGTCCTGCGCGACGAGAGCCCAGGCCATGACTTCGTCGAGGATGGTGCACAGGATCCCGCCGTGGATGATCCCTTCCCAGCCCTCGAAGCGGGCCGGCACCTGTAGCTCGGTCCAGCACCGGCCGGGCTCCAGGTTGAGCTTCAGATGGAGGCCGATCTCGTTGAGGTCGCCGCATGCAAAGCAGTTGTGCGGTCGGATGCGGAAGTCCTCGTACCGGAGCAACGCCGGCTGGATCGTCGGCAAAGCCCCGCCCGCCGCCGGCGCTGATTCCGCCGCGAGCGTTGGAGACGGCGCCAAAACCCGATCAGACATCGAGGTTCTGGACCTTTCGAGCCTCGGTCTTGATGAAGTCCTTGCGCGGCTCGACGCGTTCGCCCATCAGCATCGTGAATACCGCGTCGGCCTCCGCGGCGTCCTCGACTTCGGCCCGAAGAAGTGTCCTCGTCTCGGGGTTCATCGTCGTTTCCCAGAGCTGGTCCGCGTTCATTTCGCCGAGGCCCTTGAAGCGCTGGACGGTGATGTTCTTGACCGCGAGCTTCTTGACTATCTCGTCACGTTCCGCTTCGGACGCGGCGTAGTGAGTCACCTTGCCGGTGCTCACCCTGAAGAGCGGCGGTTGCGCGATGAAGAGGTATCCGCTCTCGATGACCTGCGGCATATGCCGGTAGAAGAAGGTCAGCAGAAGGGTTCGGATATGGGCGCCGTCCACGTCGGCGTCGGTCATGATGATGATCCGGTGGTAGCGGAGCTTGGCCAGGTCCAGCGAGTCGCCGATCCCGGCGCCCAGCGCGATGACCAGAGGCCTGATGTTCTCGCTCGAGACGATCTTGTCGAGACGAGCCTTCTCAACGTTGAGGATCTTGCCGCGCAGCGGCAGGATCGCCTGGAAGCGGCGATCGCGACCTTGCTTGGCCGAGCCGCCGGCCGAGTCGCCCTCGACGATGTAGACCTCGCTCTTGGACGGGTCGCGCTCCTGGCAGTCGGCCAGCTTGCCGGGGAGCGACATGCCCTCGAGCGCGCCCTTGCGGATGACGAGATCGCGAGCCTTGCGGGCGGCCTCGCGCGCCCGGGCGGCTGTGAGCGACTTTTCGATGACGCGCCGGCCGTCGGCGGGGTTCTCGTCGAGGTACTGACCGATTCCTTCAGCCACCGCGGCTTCGACCGGGCCCTTGATCTCGGCGTTGCCGAGCTTGGCCTTGGTCTGCCCCTCGAACTGGGGATCGATCATCTTGACGCTGATGACGGCCGTCAGGCCCTCACGGACGTCGTCGCCAGAGAGATTGGCGTCCGAGTCCTTGAGGATGCTGGCCCGTCTGGCATAGTCGTTCAGCGAGCGCGTCAGGGCCGCTCGAAAGCCGGTTAGGTGAGTGCCGCCGTCAACTGTGTTGATGTTGTTGGCGAAGCTGAAGACGTTCTCGGCGTAGGAGTCGTTGTACTGGAGGGCCACCTCGATCGTGGTCGCGCCCTCTCGGCGCTCCACGTAGATCGGGCGTGCGCTCAGAGTCTCTTTGTTCCGGTTCAGATGGCGGACGAAGGAGACGAGGCCGCCCTCGAAATAGAACGAGCGTTCTCTATCGGCACGCTCATCGATCAACCGAATCCACAAGCCCTTGTTCAGGTAGGCCGACTCTCGCAGGCGCTGGGAGATCGTGTCGAACGACAGATCGAGGGTTTCGAAGACTTCTGGATCCGCTCTGAAACTCGTTGTCGTGCCGCGGCGGTTGCCCTGCGGCCCGAGCTTGCGCACCGGCGTCGTGGGCACTCCCCGTGAATACTCCTGGGACCACACGCCGCCGTCTCGGGCGGACTCGACGCGGAGCCACTCCGAAAGTGCGTTGACGACGCTGACGCCGACACCATGAAGGCCGCCGGAAACCTTGTACCCGCCGCCGCCGAACTTGCTGCCGGCGTGGAGTTTGGTGTGGACGATCTCGAGCGCGTCTTTGCCGGACTCGTGACGGCCGACGGGCACGCCCCGTCCGTCGTCGGTGACCTGAACCGCGCCGTCCGCGAGAACTCGAACCTCGATGTTGCTCGCGTGGCCTGCCATGGCCTCGTCGATCGAGTTGTCGACGACTTCCCAGACGAGGTGGTGCAGCCCGCGGGCGTCGGTCGAGCCGATGTACATGCCCGGGCGTCGCCGAACCGGATCCAGGCCTTCGAGGATCTGGATGCTGGCCGCGTTGTACTCGTTTGGCGCGGCCTTCTTGGGCCGGCGGCCTTTGGCTTCTTGCGGTTCGGCCGCCGCCTCTTTGGTGCCGCGGCGCGGGAGCTCCTGGGTCAAGCGTTTCCTCCGGTCAGACGATCGAACAGCCGGGCGAACTCTTCGTCGCTGTAGTACTCGATGACTATGCGTCCCCCTTTGCGGGACCTTGCCACAGAAACCTTGGTGCCGAGAGCTTGTCGCAGATCCGCCTCTATGCGTTCCATCTCGCCGTCGACGGGGGCGGCGGGTCCGGTGCTTTTGGCCGGCCGATCGCGGAGCCTGCGAACCAGCTCCTCGGTCTGCCGGACGGAGAGGCCGCGGGAGACGATCGCTTCGACGAGTTGACGTTGGACGGCGGCCGTGGAGCCCACGAGCGCGCGCCCGTGCCCCTCGGTGATGTCGCCGTCGCCGAGGGCGTCCTGGACCGATTGCTCCAGCTCGAGGAGGCGCAAGGTGTTGGCGATCGTCGGCCGAGCCTTGCCGACTCGGGCTGCGATCTCGTCCTGCGTGAGGTTGAACTCGTCTGCAAGTTGGCGGTAGGCGTGGGCCTCTTCCATGGCGTTGAGGTCGGCGCGCTGGACGTTCTCGACGATGGCGATTGCCAGCTGATCCTTGGCGGCCATCTGGCGAACGATCGCCGGCACCCTGTCCAGTCCCGCGATCTGCGCCGCGCGGACGCGTCGCTCGCCCGCGACGAGCTGGTAGCCGTCGAGGATCTCGGTCACCAGCACGGGCTGGAGCACGCCGTGGACCGCGATGCTGGCGGCGAGCCTCTCAAGGGCCTGCTGCTCTACGCGCTGGCGGGGCTGGTACGGGTTGCCTTTGATCCGCGAAATCGGGATTTCCACGGGAGCGGCGCCGGCCGGGCTGGTTTGTGGGATCAGCGCGCCGAGGCCCCTGCCGAGGGCGGTGTGTCGTTCGACGGGAGGAGCCATCACTGCTCGCCCCCACTCGCGGCGCTGGGTTTTGCCCCGTGGCCGGTGGCGCCGTCCCTAGCGAGGTCGGCAAGTTCCGGATGAATGGGCCTCCCGTCGCGAGCCCGCAACTCCGCCGCGAGGGCGGCGTAGGCCTCAGCGCCCTTGGAGTCGGGACGGTAGAGCGCGATTGGAAGGCCGTAGCTTGGCGCCTCCGACAGACGGACGCTGCGTGGAATGATCGTGTCGAAGACCGTGGGCCCGAGGTACTTTCGGACTTCGGCGTCGACTTCGGCCGACAGATTCGTGCGTGGGTCGTACATGGTCAGCACCACGCCTTTGATGGCGAGATCCGGATTGAGGTGATTTCGGACGAGATTGATAGTCGCTATCAGCTGCGAGAGCCCTTCGAGCGCGTAGTACTCGCACTGGATCGGGATCACGACGGCGTCGGCGGCGGTAAGCGCGTTGACGGTGAGCAGGCCCAGGGAGGGAGGGCAGTCCAGCACGATGTAGTCGTATGTGGACACGAGCTCGCTGAGGATTCGAGCCAGACGTCGCTCACGCTGGGGGAGCGGTGCCAACTCGACTTCGGCACCCGCCAGCGAGATCGACGACGGCACGATCGAGAGGTTGGCGACCGTCGTCGGAACGACCAGGTCGGTGACCCGGGCGTTTTCGATTATGGCCTCGTAAACAGAGTGCCCGATCTCGCCGCGATCCAGCCCGAAGCCGCTTGTGGCATTGCCCTGGGGGTCAAGATCGATGACGAGAACGGAGTCTCCGGCGAGAGCCAGGTAGGTAGCCAGGTTGACTACCGTGGTGGTTTTGCCGACGCCACCTTTCTGGTTGGCGCAGGCGATGATCTGGCCCAATCAGGTCCCCGTTTCGGTGGTCGGAATGCATCAATTCTAGCATTTTGGGCCGGTTTCCGAATTCCGGAGGGCCCTCGAACCCCGCGGCGGACGTCAAACTCGCGTTCTGTCGGGGTCTTTGGGTGCCGGGAGCCAACATAAGCAGTCGGCATTTACGCCGGGTTACTTGGCGCTGCACCGCGTGGCCCGCCACGCGGGGGATGGGTTTCACGTGGAACCGCCAGAAGCCCGGCGTTTCGGCTGCCGACTCGACCTTCACCCGGCGGCGAGTGGACTGGGAGCCTGCCGGTTGTTTCACGTGGAACGGCATGGTCCCTTCCATCGGAGCCGCTTCGCGCTACGCCCGGAGCAGTTTCACGTGGAACGGCCCGAAACGCGGCGTTGGGCTGCCGGCCCGGCCTTCGCCCGCGACCAATGGACCGCGAGCCTGCCGGTGTTTCACGTGGAACGTCATGTCCGCCCCCATGGGGCCACTCCCCGCCACCCTGGGAGGCGTTTCACGTGGAATGGCATCGTCCCCTCCCCATCGGAGCCACGGCCCGCCACCCCCGAGTCGTTTCACGTGGAACCGCCAGAAGCCCGGCGTTTCGGCTGCCGACTCGACCTCCCGCCGCGGCGAATGGGTTGGGAGCCTGCCGGTGTTTCACGTGGAACGGCATGGCGGCGCTGGCCATCGGGGAGCCACTGCCCGTCACGCCAAGAGTCGTTTCAAAGGCTACGGTCCGCGACCCGGCGCTACGGCCGCCGACTCAAACGAAGTGGTCCGCCGCACGGCCTGCGGAATCTAGACGGCCGCAGGACCCGCGCGGCGCGGTTGCCACGGGGCGATTGTCATCGTTTGTTCAGGATTGTCTCCCGGCCTATACTCCCGAGGTCGTGCCGCCACCCGGCCTCTTCTACCGGCCGGAGCGCTCCCCAAGTCAACCTCAAGACAGGCATCAATGGGTCCCGTACTCGCCGCGTTAGGCGCTGCAATAGCGGCGGTCATGGAAGTGACGGTCGCGTCGCGGATCCACGTCGCCGACGCACAACCCCAAATTGTTCTCGTGATTGCCATCCTCCTCACGCTGGTCATCGGCTTCGAGGAGGGCCTCGCATGGGCTTTCGTCGGCGGATTGTTCGTCGACCTTCTCGCCTTCCGACCGCTCGGCTCGACTATCTTCGGTCTCCTCGTCGTGGTCGGATTGGCGGCGGCCATTAGCCCGATCCTCATTCGAATTCGATTCGCCAGCCCGCTCGTGGGAGTGATGTTGTTCACCCCCGTATTCATAGTCCTTTCGACCGTAACGACCGGCCTTCTACGGCCACCGGCTCCCGTGCTGCGCGTGTCCAACATGGCCGCGGCGATGCTGGCAAACGTCCTCTTCGGAGCCCTGGTGGCCCCTGTGTTCATTGCCGTCCGCAGGCGGTGGGAGCAGCGGGAGCGCCTCAGCTGGTAAGGAGGCGCCCGTGAGCGTCCAGATCGAACACCCCTCCATCTCCGCCAAGAATGTGTATCGGTTCGGCTCGTTCGGGCTGGTCGTCGTCGTCGCGGTTGCGGCCTTGAGTGTTCGGATGTTCGACCTCCAGGTCTTGCAGGGCCAGCAGGGCTACCAGATCTCCCAGGGCCAGGCGGCCGAGACGACTTCCGTGCCCGCAAGTCGGGGCTTGATCTACGACACGAGCGCCGGCAAGGGCGGGGTAGTCCAGCACAATGCGCTGGTCAAGAACATCCCCAACTTCATCGTGCAGATCATCCCCCACGACCTCAAGGTGGCGGACAAGCCCGTGGTTGTGCGGCGGCTGGCTTCGCTCCTCAAGATGGATCCGATCGTGATCGACCAAGAACTCGATGGCGCGACGGGCTCCTTGTACGACCCGATCGTCATTGCCACCAATGTCGACACGAACGTGGCCCGCATGGTCGACGAGAACCAGGACGCGCTTCCCGGGGTGCAAGTGCTGTCCGAGCCGTTGCGCCAGTACACGAACGGCCCCCTCTTCGGAGCGATCCTCGGCTATACCGGCCGGATCAACTCGGAGCCGAGCGCGGCGCAGAAAGCGGCCGGCTACTCGCAGGGCGACGTCACCGGTCTGGCAGGGCTCGAGCTCGAATATGAAAGCGAGCTGCGAGGGATCTACGGCAAGGAGACGGTCGCCCTCGATTCGAACGGCCAGCCAATCCAGGGCTTGACGACGTCGGTCACGCCGCCGATTCCGGGCGCGTCGCTGACCCTGAGCATCGACACACACGAACAGACGCTTGCCCAGAACGCCCTCGCGTGGGGGATGAGGCAAGGCGCCGTGAAGATGGGCGTGATCATCGTCGAGAATCCCCAGAACGGCGAGATCCTCGCCATGGTCAGCCTGCCGGGCTACGACAACAACATCTTCGCTCAGGGCATCAGCCAGGCCGAATACCAAAAGATGCTCGTCGATCCGACGTTGCCGCTGGTCAACAAGGCGGTCACCGAGCAATACGCACCGGGTTCGACTTACAAGCTGGTCACGGGCACGGCTGGACTCCAGGACGGAATCATCACGGCCGCGTCCACTATCAATTCGCAGCCGTACATCCAGGTCGGCACCGAGAAGTTCTACGAGTGGAATAAGACCGGCTGGGGTCCCCTGACCATCATCATGGGCCTCGCCCACTCGAGCGACACGTTCTTCTACCAACTGGCCGACAAAGTGGGTCTCGTCCGACTCACTTACTGGGCGAAGCAGTTGGGGTTCGGAGAGCCGACGGGGATCGACCTGCCCAACGAGGCCACCGGCATCGTCCCCGACGACCAGTGGAAGCAAATCGCCAAGGGCGAGGGCCAGACGATGTTCAAAGGCGAAATCCTCCAGGCGGGAATCGGGCAGGGCTTCGACGCCTCATCGCCGCTGCAGCTTCTGAACGCGTACTGCGCCGTGATCAACGGCGGCAATCTGTGGACGCCGCATGTGGTCACTTCCATCACCGACCCGAGCGGCAGCGTGACACCGGTTGCGCCCAAACTGATCCGCAAGCTCCCTGTCTCGCCGCAGAATCTTCAGACGATGCGCCTGGCTACTCGTGCAGTCGTCACCAGCCGTCACACGTACAACCTGGTCGAGCTGCCAATTCAAGTCGCAGGCAAGACGGGAACGGCTGAATTCGGCACGGCGGACCGGTACGGTCGATTGCCGTACCACGAATGGTTCGTCGGGTATACGCCCGGCGATGCGTTCAACGGCAACTTCTACGGAACGGACTCGCAGCTGGCCGTGCTTGCGTTCACGTACGGCGCCGACACCTGGGGCGACATCTCGACCGAGATCGTCAAGTACTACCTATGGACGCATTACAACCTCAAGGGCAAGCCCACGACCCAGAGTCTTGCCGGCCACGTGAACTTGTGGGCGTTCAAGCGAACCAACTTCTTCGGCACCGCCAACAACCACTGATCGAAGCGACTGATCTATGAACTTCTTCCGCTCGGAGCCGCTGAGGCTGCGGTCTTGGGCTCCCAAGGCTGCGTCGCTGACGTGGCGTCTCTACGACTTCCAGCTGACCACCTACGCCATCCTGTTGCTCTTGTTCGGTCTGGCGATGGCCTACAGCAACAGCGTCGGGGCGACTCACACGACGCTCTCGCCGGGCTCCCCCTTTGTTCGGTATCTGATGTGGGCTGTCATCGCGATGGTCGTGTTCCTGATCGCCACTATGTTCGACTACAAGTGGCTCCGGACGTTCGCGTGGCCGATCTACCTTCTGAACGTCGGCCTGCTGATCCTGACGCTTCGGATCGGGTCGAGCACCGGCGACGCTGGGACGTCGGCACGCTGGATCGTGATCGCGGGCTTTCAGCTCCAATTCAGCGAACTGGCCAAGATCCTGATGATCATCGTCTTCGCGGCGTTTCTGACGAGCCGTGCCGGAAACGTAAGATCGGTCTGGACGGTCATCGGGACGATCATCATCCTCGGGCCGCCATGGGTTCTGGTCATGCTCCAGCCGGACCTCGGGACGTCGTTGGTGATGGTCGGGACCCTCGCCGGCATGCTGTTCATGTCCGGGGCAAGCCTTCGCTGGCTTGGAACCCTGGTCGCCGCCGTGATCGGCGCCGTCCCAATCGTGTGGGAGAACCTGCACGAGTACCAGCGATTGCGGCTCCTGTCGTTGCTCAATCAGGCCCAGGACCCGCGCGGCAGCGGGTATCAGCTTCTTCAAGCCAAGACTGCGGTCAACGCGGGCGGGCCGTGGGGCAAAGGCCTGACTAATGGAACCGTGCCCTTGCCGGTCCAGACTACCGACTTCGTGTGGGGTGTCCTGGCCGAAGAGCTTGGGTTCTTCGGCTCGATGGTTGTCCTGACGCTCTTCGTTGCCTTGATCTGGCGCCTCCTCGTCTGCTCGTGGAGGTCGGACGATCAGTTCGCTGTGCTCCTGGGCTGCGGCCTTGCGTCGCTGCTCCTGTTCCAGGTAGTCGTCAACGTTGGCATGGTGATCGGCTTGATGCCTATCACGGGCATTCCCCTGCCCTTTATTACCTACGGCGGCGCGTCGCTCGTAAGCCTCATGGGTGGGCTCGGGGTTCTGCAAAGCACCAACCTCAGACGTGAGCCACCCGCCTGGTAGGCGGTAGGCCATCGGGTCGTTTGAACGCCGGACCCGATACGCCCGAGCGGTAGGACGTTCTGCTGCGCTCACGAGCGTTGCCGGGCGGGGCTGTCGCGCGTAGACTCGGCCACTCCGCCACGATCCCACGCCCCCGGCCGCCCGAACGGCCCGCGATCGACCGCCCGAACCCGTCACGAGCAATGACCACGATCCTGCCCGCCGACCAGTCGCCGCCCAGCCTCGACCGGAATGGGCCCCACTACGCCCCGCCGCCGCTTCCGTCCCTCGCCGTCGAGCGAGCGCTCGGCCGCGTCCGCAAGCCCGGCCGCTACGCCGGAGGGGAGTGGAATTCCGTCCAGAAGGACTGGGCGTCGGTCGCGCTGAAGTGGTGCTTCGTTTACCCCGACCTGTACGAGATCGGGATGAGCAACCTCGGCCTGCGGATCCTGTACGAAGTCCTCAACGATCGTCCCGACAGGCTGGCCGAGCGTTGCTTCGCGCCAGACGTCGACCTTCAGGCTCAGCTGCGTACGGCTCGACTGCCGCTTTGGAGCCTGGAGACCAGACGTGACCTTCGCGCTTTCGACGTCCTCGGCGTCAGCCTCGGCTACGAGCTCACATACACAAACCTCCTGGACATGCTCGACCTTGCCGGCGTGCCGCCGACCGCGGCGGATCGCACCGAAGCCGACCCGCTCGTCATCGCCGGCGGTTCCAGCGTGCTCAACCCCGAGCCGATCGCCGACTGTCTCGATGCCGTCCTGCTGGGCGAGGGCGAGGAAGCGGTCGTCGAGATCAGCGACACCCTCGAGCGGATGGGCTGGCATCGCCGCCTCGGCCCCACCGGAGAGTGGCTCCGGGGAGTGTCCCGCGCCGACGCCCTTCTCGCCCTGGCCCGGATCCCGGGCGTCTACGTTCCGTCTCTCTATCTCCCCCAGTACAACCCGGACGGTACGTTCGCCCGGCTGGAGTCGCTCGTAGCAGAGGCGCCGCCGCAGATCACGGGCCGGATCGCCGCCGACTTCGAGACCACCGTCCACGGCATCCGCCAGCTCGTGCCCAACATCGCCATCGTCTTCGACCGCGCCCAACTCGAGGTCATGCGCGGCTGCACCCGAGGTTGCCGCTTCTGCCAGGCCGGAATGCATTACCGGCCGCTGCGCGAGCGTGCCCCGGACGTGGCGATCGCGGCCGCGCAGTCGATCCTCAACGCAACCGGATACGAGGAGATCGGCCTCACCAGCCTGTCGACTGCCGATTACACATACGTCAACGAGGTGGCCACGACGCTTCACCGCCTCCGGCCCCAGGCATCCGTCTCGCTGCCGAGCACGCGCGTCGATGCGTTCACCGTGGATCTGGTAGACGCCATCGTCCCCAGCGGCCGGCGCGGCGGGTTCACGTTCGCGCCAGAGGCGGGCAGCCAGAGGCTCCGGGACGTCATCAACAAAGGGGTCAGCGACGAGGAGATTGCACGCTGCGCCGAGCTCGCCTTCCGCCGCGGCTGGAGCGCGCTCAAGTTCTACTTCATGATCGGACTGCCCACCGAAACGATGGACGATGTCCTTGCGATCGGCGATATCTGCCGCCGGGTCCTTGAGGTCGGCCGTCGGTACCACGGCAGCAAGGCCCAAGTAAAGGCGAACGTCTCGACTTTCGTGCCCAAGGTGGCGACGCCGTTCATGTGGTCCGGTCAGGACACGACGGCCGAAATCGAGGCCAAGGTTTCCGCCCTTCGACAGACGATGCACGGTCACGGTCTGGACCTGCGTTGGACCGAGCCGCGGAGCTCGATCATCGAGGCCGCGCTGGGCAGGGGAGATCGGCGTCTCAATGCGGTCGTTCGGAGAGCGTGGCGCAAAGGCGCCCGGTTCGACGCCTGGGATGAGCACTTCAGCTTCCAGCTATGGCTCGAGGCCTTCGAAGAGGAGGGGCTCGATCCCGCCTGGTATGCCCAGCGAGACATCCCGATCGACGAAGCGCTGCCGTGGGACCACCTCAGCTGCGGCGTGACCCGCGAATTCCTGGCCCGCGACTACGGGCTCGCGCTCTCGGGCAAGACCGTGGCCGACTGCCATTGGGGCCCGTGCTTCAACTGCGGCGTACCGACGGCGACGGGATTCGAGTGCCGAACCGGCGAGCAAGGTCCCCGCCAGCTACTCGTGCGGCCGGAGGCAGCTGAAGCCGAGCCGGGAGACGGAGCGGCCGCAGAAGAAAGCTCGAGCCGATGGCACTACGTCGGGCCGCCCGGCGATCCGCGCCGCCAGAGTTCGGCCGCGCTCGCGGCCGCCGGGACTGCCGCGGGCGTTGTCTCGGACGATGCGGCGGTTGCCGACTCGGGAGACAATGCCGAAGATACGGCAATGGCGTGGCCCTCCAACCTTTTGGGGACGAAGGTGCAGTCGAAGAACGCAGGACTCTCGGGTCTGGCGTCGCTGGTGGATGCGGCCGGCGGCGAGTCGACGGGGTGATGCCGACAGCCCTCCAGGCGATCGCGACAACCTCGACCAACGTGACCAGCGCGGCGGCGAGCGCGGCGACAGGCGCGTATTCCGGCGATACCACGCTTCAGCTCATCCGTCTCTTCGTGCTGCTCGTCGGGGCCGCTGCCCTGGTGACGCTCCTGGCCCGCCGCATCAACCTGCCCTATACGGTCGCGCTGGTTGCCTTCGGGATGGTGGCGGGGGCGCTCTTCTCCCCGCTCCGGGTCGAGATAACTCCCCAGCTGGTGCTCGTCGTCCTACTGCCGGCCCTTGTTTTCGAAGCCTCGTACCAGATCGACTTCGGCAAGCTGCGCCCGTCGCTACTGGGTGTGTCGCTCCTCGCCGGGCCTGGTGTCCTCGTGAGCGCGGGGCTCGTGACCCTATTCCTGCATGTCGGCGCCGGGTTGCCGCCCGAACAGGCTTTCGTGGTGGGGGCGATGCTCGCCGCCACCGACCCGGCCGCGGTCATCGCCACGTTCAAGAGCCTCGCCTCGCCGCGGCGTCTGTCCACGTTGGTCGAGGCTGAGAGCATCTTCAACGACGGCACCGGCATCGTCGCCTTCACGATCGCGGTCGGCTTCGTGAGCAGCCGGACGCCGACCTCGCCGCTCGAGACCGGCATGACGTTCGTCTCCGTCGTCGTGGTCAGCGCCGTGATCGGGGCGATCGCCGG
>Ga0302322_100004670_pt1 | contig 11937 bp, 12 predicted proteins | sample Fen_T0_2_FD_203757 | JGI IMG/M metagenome (GOLD analysis project Ga0302322, IMG submission 203757) | Peat permafrost microbial communities from Stordalen Mire near Abisko, Sweden - Fen_T0_2 | ecosystem: Environmental > Terrestrial > Soil > Wetlands > Permafrost | place: Sweden: Abisko... | reverse complement strand
GACAAAGTCTACCGAGTAACAGAAGCCGATAGTGTGCAGAAGCAAAAAATGAAACCGGCAGTCGATCGTGCCTCAAAAAGATTGGAGTCGCTCCGGCTCAATTATCAAAAGCAAGAAAAGCGAGTGCTTGATTCATTGAGCCTTCAAGTAAAACCTTACCTGAAGGAGGAGCAGCTAAAAAAACTAAACGATTGGAAAGATAAAAAAGGAGCGTAAAGAGTACCTCGGTGGTGAAAGCCACCGAGGTTTTTTATATATACAGGAGAAATTCAAGTATGCATTACCTTCTTAATCCTCGTAGGATTACTCAATTTAAAATCCTTGGTGCTGTTGTTGATTTTGTAATTTCTATTCACGTACCCCTTCCGATATTCTTTTACGCGTGCTTCAAACTCCAACGTATCTCCCACAGAGATTAAGGCTTTTATAAAACCTTGTGTATAACTGAACCAAACATGATCAGCAACAATTTTATTGGATTCGAGATCAACAACATTTTTAAGTAAGATCGTTTCTTCACTGTAACCCTTGTAATTAACCTTCTTCCCTATTCGGTCAAAGACGGCTTTGAATTTTTTCCGATTTCCATTTTCTGCAGCGAGCTCCCCTCTCATGCTGCAAAATAAGAAAGTGTTAATTGCCTTCCGTGTATTTTTTAAAACTGTTAAGAATTGCCTGCCAGCCACCGCGTTGCATTTCAATCGAATTTTCGCTCTCCGACTCGAATGTCTCTGTTACCTTCGTTTCATTTCCGTTTCCTGAGAAAGTAATACTAACCTTCCGTTCGTCTCCAAAAGTATATTCAATTAATTTATGTTTCTCCACGGTGGTGTAAATTCCCCAAAAATCAAAACTAAAACTTCCGTCTTTGGCAGCCATGGTAGCTTTGAATTTTCCCCCGACGCTTAAATCATTTTCTGAATGTGGAGTGTGCCAATCATCGGAAGCTTGATTCCATTTTGTGATGTGTTGAGGTTCAGTCCAAAATATCCAAACTTTTTCGACCGGCGCGTTTACGATCGCACTTACGGTAATGGCTGTTTTTGTTGTTGTGTCCATGAGTTTTGTGTTTAAATATTGCTCGTTGTTTCCGATACAAACTTAGGCAACGAATCTAAAGTGCAGTTGGGTAAAGGCGACTATTTAGTGGGCTGATTGCGACAAGAAAAACCGAAAAGAGCAACCTAAATCATCTATCCGTTTCAATAAAATTTAAATCCTTTCCAAAAGTTTCTTCCGTCTTGATGGCAGCCACGACCGCGATCGTCATCAGTAGAATCCCAGTAACCCACGCACCGGTTACATAACTATCAAGGAGGTTGCGCATAAATTTGAACAACAGAATAATCAATGGCAATGCACCTCGCACCATGTTCGGTATACTGATGGCTGCTGACGCGCGAAGATTAGTTCCAAATTGTTCAGCGCTCATCGTGATATAAACAACAGTGAATCCGGTACCGTAACCAAGTCCTGCACAAATGAGATAAAATGTAGTTGACGTTCCTCCTTGTTGCAAAAAGAAAATGATGCAGAATAGAATAGTGATCGCATAAAAAATAAATAATGCTTTCTTCCGGCTTTGTAATCGCTGACTCAGCAACCCTACGGAGAGATCTCCAAAAGCAATGGCGAGATAAAGAAACATAATCGCCTTGCCAGGATCAATTCCATCGATACCAAAAGCAGCACCAAACTGATCCGAAAAAGTAACGAGCACACCAATGATATACCATGCAGGTAACCCAATAAGGATACAACGGACGTAACGTAAAAATCGATCTCTGTTTGTAAAGAACATGAGAAAATTTCCACGCTCTACAGTTTGTGTTTTGAGTTCGGCAAACAACATACTTTCATGCACGCGAACGCGTAAGGCCAGCAACACTAAACCGAGTCCTCCCCCGATGTAGTAACAAGTACGCCAAAAGAAAATCTCTTTCATAAAAAATGCTGTCACTGCGCCGAGGATACCAAAGGAGGCAATCATCGCTGCAGCCACACCTCGTTTTTCTTTTGGCAAGAGTTCACTAATCAACGTGATGCCAGCACCAAGTTCTCCAGCTAATCCAACCCCGGCTAAAAAGCGCAAGACTATATATTGTGTGGTATTCGTCACCATACCATTAAGAATGTTGGCGATGGAATAAATCAGGATAGAACCAAACAAAACATTGAGCCTACCTTTTTTGTCACCAATAACTCCCCATAGAATTCCTCCCACCAACAATCCCATCATTTGAATACTGATGATCAATTCTCCTTGTGAGAGCACTTCAGCGGGAGAAAGGCCAAGGTCGGTGAGACTTGGCTTTCGAATGATACCAAATAACAAGAGATCATAAACGTCAACAAAAAAACCCAGCGCACTGACTACTACAGCAAGTTGGAAGAGATTAGTATTTTTTGCGAGCATGAAAGAGAAAAATTAACTTAGCTATTAATGCTGCAAATAAGAAAAATTAAATTCTCAATTAATAATTTTTTAAATGGGATCCTTTACAAAGAGGTGCAGTCGTCAACGTCATCCTAATATTTCATACATTTAGAAAAATGAAGGTTCATGAATTCACCTGATGAGGCGAGTAAGTATCACATTCAAAGTCTTGGTGAAGAGATTGCCAATAGTATTAGCCACGGCATTGGTGCACTTGGCGCAATTGCAGTAACTCCCCTGTTAATAATTAATGCCATTACTAGCGGGGCTGCTGCTATTGTTGGTGCCAGTATTTTTGGAGCAACTATGATTATCTTATATATGGCTTCTACACTGTATCACGCATTTCCACACAGTCGCACGAAACGTGTATTTAATATTCTGGATCACGCAGCTATTTTTTTGCTTATCGCTGGAACCTATGCTCCTTTCACGTTAGGTGTGCTAAGAGGTGCCTGGGGTTGGTCGTTGTTTGGAATCATTTGGGGTATTGCTGTTTTGGGTGTTGTTATCAAATCAGTAGCGGGAGCGGCCAGTGGAAAATTATCTACTTCACTTTATTTGGCGATGGGTTGGATTGCTGTCGTTGCAGCAAAACCTTTCTGGGAAAATATTCCTGCTGCCGGTTTACTTTGGCTGCTTGCAGGTGGGGTGATGTACTCAGCGGGTGTTTTATTTTTTATTACCAAACGGTTTCGTTATGGCCATTTTATTTGGCATCTATTTGTGATGGCCGGAACAGCTTGCCATGTAGTAGCGGTGATGGGCTATGCCAATTGATAGATAATCCGATCTGAGTTATCTTGCATCATGAACTCTCTTTTGCAAAACAGTCACACGCTAACACCCGAAAAGAAAACGTTGATTGGTGTCGATGTGCTGGCCTCAATAGACCCCGAATTGTTGGAGGATTCTTATGTGTACGTGCATTGCTCTTTCCCAATCACTGAACCGGGCATGCTGATCCGAATTTGGAAAACGACATTCCTCAGAGACAGCCACTCCATCGGCCAATCACAACTAATCCATGCTGAAAATATTTCTTACGCACCCCAATGGACGATGATTCCAGATAAAGGAACCTACTCGTTTTTGCTGATCTTCTCAGCGCTCCCTAAATCCTGCACGTTATTTGATCTGATCGAAGACATCCCGCAGCCTAACGGTTTTTTGGTGAAGAATATCAAGAGAAATAAAACCGATGTGTATCGCATTACCCTAGATTAGACCTGTTGCAAGCTAATGACTCAGATTCAAAAAGAATTTCCTAATTTATGATTCTAACACACTGTTAGTTTGATCAAAGCCCTGGCATTTTTTCTATTCTTTACACTCGCACATACCTGCGTTGCTCAAGACTATCATTTCAAACAGTACCGCGTAGAAGACGGATTACCCAGCGATATCATCAAAGGGTGTACTCAAGATTCACTCGGTTATTTCTGGATAGCTACCGATGATGGCTTAGTTAAATACGATGGGATTAAGTTTACTACGTACCATGAGCCGCTCCACAGCGGTTACGTAAAGGGATTTATTCAATTGAAAAGTGGACGTCTGTTTGCTTATGGAGATCTTGATCTGCTGGAGATAAAAAATCTGGGTGATACGGTAATTTTTCGCCCTATAAATCTTGTATCTCGCTCCCCAGATAGCCACACCCTATCCTACCCGAAGACCATTTATGAAGATCACCATGGCGACATCTGGATCAGCGAATCTCAATCGGTGGTATTACTTCACGGAAATTATTTTAGACGATTTGAGTTTGACCTGGCCGATCGGTCGCCACAATTTCTGCGATCATTTTCATTCTTTGAAGATCGTCGAAACAATTTATTTTTAACATCCTTTCAAGGCAATGTTTTTTACTATAATCCTTCTTCCGCGGAGTTCGAAAGTAAAACCGAAAAATTACCTTTTGGGATTGAGCACATTTCAGTCACCGACAACCGTTTATTGATCGGTTGTGAATCCGGTTTTTATGAATCCCCAATTGCCGATGCGGGTGGCTTTGGCGAGCCAGAATTAAGATTTAAAAAACCCCTGATCTCATTCATTGCCCCGTTATCCGATCAAAAGTATTTTGTCGCCACACGCGGCACCGAACATTACATCGTTGATACAAAACAAAATTCTTTCACTCCACTTCCATACCCAGTGAACAATGTCAATCATGTTTATATAAGTCGTGATCATGATGTATGGCTTTCGGGCAATGACGGATTAATTCTCCTGAAGGATAACCTGATCCATCAAACATCAAATGTAAAAGGGGAATTTATTGAAGCGATTACAGAAGAGCCTGTTACCGGTAAAATCTTCTACGCCACCAGCGGAACTCTTTACTCTTTCGACCGCAAACAAAAGAAGAATAAACAAGAAATCAACGTACCCAATGGCTATTATCAATCGCTGGTCCATTCCAAAAAAGGAATTTGGGCGGCCAATGCTTTCACCGTCTTCTTGTATAAGGATGGTATGGTCATCAAGAAATTTGATTTTAGTTCAGAGACTTTTTTTGTGGTTGATATTTTTAACGACTTAAGAGAAAATTTATGGATTGCCCAACCAGGAAGATCATTTGTTTACAGGGTCGATCCAGAACTAAAACTCCATAAGTTTAAAATGCCGCTGGGTCATGAAGGGGTCATCAACCTGGTGCGTGAAGGAAATGATGGCATATACGTTGGCTCCACCGGGAAGAGTTCTTATCTTTTTTTCAAAGGCAATGCCGACTCATCCTTCAGCAATATCAGCGTTCCCGTTCAATTCACTACCCACGGCGACTTTACTGTCTCTGACATCGCGTTCATGAACGACAAACTATGGCTCGCCTCCTCAGAAGGGTTGTTGAAGTTCGATAAGAATAAAATTGAACGTGTAAACCTTGGACCTACGATGACGGGCTTACCCATAAAATCGATTGAAGTTTATAAAAAGAACAAGCTTTTATTTGCCAATGTGCATGGATTAATTTTATATGACCCGGTTAGTGGGAGCTATAATTTGTTCAACGAAAGCAATGGAATGCTTTCAAATACAATTACTCCACGAGGCTTGTTTATTGATCATGATGACGGTGTGTGGATAGGAACCTCCAAAGGACTGTGTTATACCAACGAACCACTAACTGCATCACAAAAAACACCCACGCCTCGTATCGTTGATTTTCGGGCTAATGGCAAGAAAGTAAATTTGCAACCAGAAGGAAAAATTGCCTACGGAAGTTTTATTACCGCGTCCATATCATCGATTACATTTCCGGAAAATGAATTGATATTTCAATATCGTGTGCTGCCCAAAGATGATTGGCAACTATTCAATGGTTCTACCCTAAATCTTTCCGACTTAGCTTTTGGTAAATACATGATTGAAATTCGAGCCAAAAAGAATGGCCCTTTCAACTGGAGTGATACGACTACACTCACTTTTCAAATAAGCAAACCATTCTGGCTTCAGACCTGGTTCTTATTATTGTTCGTTTTTGCCGCTGGCTTCCTTGTTATTATTTCCATTGTTTGGGCGAACCTTAGAAATAATAAAAGAAGAAGGGAACTTGAATTGCTTATCGATGAACGAACAAATGCACTTAGAATAAGCAATGAAGAACTATTTCTTCGGAATAATGAACTAGATCGTTTTGTTTATTCAGCCTCACACGACTTAAGTGCCCCTTTAAAATCCATTCTCGGTTTGATTACGGTGGCACAAATGGAAAAGCCTTCACCGGAGATTAACCAGTACCTCGACTTAATGAAGCGAAGTGTTTTGAAATTAGACTCGTTCATCCGCGATATCATTTCGTATTCCCGAAACGCCCGATTGCCGGTAAAGAAAGAGCCAATTTCCTTTAATGCATTAATAGAATCAGTCTGGTCCGATCATCAATTCACGCCAAATGCTGATAAAATTAAATTTCAGTTAATCAATAACATCCATTCGCAGTTTCTATCGGACGAGACCAGACTCAGAATCATTTTCAACAATTTAATTTCAAATGCCATTAAATTTCATCGTTTAAACAACTCCCCATTTATAATAATCACAGCGTCTGAATTTCCCGAACACTTTCAATTCAAAGTAGAGGATAATGGCATGGGCATTTCACCTGACTTAAAAGATAAAATCTTCGACATGTTTTTCCGAGCCACCGAAACCGTGCAAGGATCGGGCCTTGGTCTTTATATTTTAAAAGAAGCACTCACACGCCTAAACGGGACAGTGCAAGTTGAAAGCACCTTAGGCGATGGAACCACGTTCCTTATCACCTTGCCCAAGTAAAATTACTTAGAAGGTTGAGAAGGCCTCACTTCAATCTTGCTGGGCAATGTGCGCGGATTCATTTTCAAAAGGTCAAGAACTAAGTTGCCGATATCTTCCGGCTGAATTTTCCAGGTATCTTGGGCATTTGGTGTATGGTTGTTAAATTCTGTTGCTACTGAACCCGGCATGATCGTACTTACCTTGATTCCATGGGCTCGGGCATCCAACATGACGGCTTGCGTGAATCCGAGCAAACCAAATTTGCTCGCGTTGTAGGAACTGCCACCGGCGAAAAAGTTAGCGCCTGCCAAACTTCCAATGGTAATGATATACCCTTTTGATTTCTTCAATGCTTCGTAGCAAGCTTTAACACTGTAAAAAACGCCGGTAAGATTGGTGTCGATCGTCTCGTGCCACAACTTAGGATCAAACATATCGATGGAGCCAAAATAACCAACACCTGCATTGGCAACCAAAACATCGAGTTGCCCGAAGGTGCGCACTGCTTTCTCCACAGCTGTTTTCTGTTGTTCAAAATTCTTTACATCAGCAACCAGCCCAATAGCGCTTCCCTCTTTGATTGCGTTCAACTTCTTGAATGCAGCTTCCACCGATGCAGCCTGTCGGCCGGTAATAGCTACCTTCCAGCCTTCACGAACAAGAACTTCAGCAATGCCGTAACCAATTCCTTTACTTCCTCCGGTAATAAATGCAGTCTTCATTTTTTTATTATTTGGATAAGATGCAATAACATAGAACTACGATCTTTTGTTCAAACTAGTAAAGCTGATCTGAAGTTTTAAGTATCTTCGTCAAAATTTTAAAAGTCATGACAATATTAAAACAATTCGCATCCAAATTAATGTTCTTCTTATCGTTTTTATTTTTTGGCGTAACGGTTAATGGGCAAAATACTACTAAAGAATATTATGAAATCAAGACTTACAAACTAAAAGACAAATCCCAGGAAGAGCGGGTTAATGCTTTTTTGATTTACGATTTTATGCCTACAGCTCATAAGCTTGGAATTAAAAAAATAGGTGTCTTTACTCCCCTCGAAACTGATACTACGTTTGGCAAGCGTATCGTTGTGCTCATACCTTATACATCACTGGAACAATTATCGAAGCTAAATGATCTACTCATCGCCAAGGAAGAGTATGATCCAAAAGCAAAAGAGTACATCAATGCGGAATACACCAATCCACCGTATGACCGGATTGAGTCAGTTTTGTTGAAGGCATTTTCGGGCATGCCGCAGATGGAAACTCCGCAATTTGACAACTTACGTTCCGAAAGAATTTATGAACTACGTAGTTACGAAGGGCCAACAGAAAAAATACACAAGAACAAAGTACAAATGTTCAATGAGGGTGACGAAGTGGGGCTGTTTAAAAGATTGGGGTTCAATGCCGTCTTCTATGCTGAAGTTCTTTCAGGAAGAAGAATGCCTAACCTGATGTACATGACCACGTTTGCCAATCAAGCTTCGCACGATGCACATTGGAAAGCCTTTGTAGAAGATCCGTATTGGATAAAACTAAAATCAATGCCAGAATACCAGCACAACGTTTCCAAAATCAACATCTATTTATTGCGGCCAACAGAATATTCGGACTATTGAAGAATTTGATTAGGTTACTTTACATGAGCAACAAACTCTTTTTTCAAACAATAAGAATTGTATGGCACACTGAGGGTTGATACTCCACCAATCATGTTCTTTACATTCTTAAAACCATGAGCGCCCAACAGGTAGCTCGCTTGAGGGCTTCTGTGACTGTGGCTGCAATAAACAATAACTTCACTGTCCTTGTATTTTGATAGTTCGCTCACCCTACCTTCTAATTCCTGGATATTAATATTAATTGCCTTTTTGAAATGTCCGAAGCTCGGAAAGTCTTTTGTAGATCCATTGAATTCAGCAGGGGTGCGCACATCAAGCAAAACAACATTGGGGTTGGCGTTGATTCGTTTACACATTTCATCAAGGTCAATGTTTTTAAATTTTAGACTTGATTTTTTTATCAACTCCATGCCACAAGAATTACACATTCCGGGTTTTGAATAAATTTTGTTGTCGCATTCTTGGCCACAAGGCAGGCAAACAAACTCCTCAGTATTATGCATCCCAAAATAGCTAACACCAAGAATAAAAAAGAAGAGTAAAGATTTCATAGGTTAAGGGTTATTGTATCCCTTAAACGCTGAATCTTAGATTTTGGATGCGTCTAATTACTTTGCAAAGTGAAGCCTCACACCGGCAATAATAAAATAACCCAACGGTTTATCAAGACTGGTGTTGAACTGGTAACGTAAATTAGATGTAAAAGAAACGCGCCTTGACAGATCGTATTCAAAATGCATCTGCAAAAAAGAATTGGATGGCATGTAAGGATTGAACACATCATAGTTACCAACCATCGCTTCCATAAAGCCTTTTTCCTTTAACAAATAGCGTAAGCCAACCTTGTAGGCCATGTAGTTCGTTTGCGTTCCCGAGAAAGAAGGTGATGCATCCGATGAGTTATCGCGTTGCGTGGCGAGCACTTGTCCCCATGCTGCAAGAAAAGAAAGTGATTTTGAGATGGGCCGCCTCACCTCGGCTACTGCTAAATAATAACTTCTTGCATAAACAGGAGTGGACTTGTTAACATCATTCGACAAACGAACAAAGAAGCGCACTGTTTGCCAAAACGACTTCGTTTGCAGTTCCAATTTGTAATGATAATAAGAATCAAACTTCTGTGGACGATGCCCAAAACGAATGCCGGCCTCCCCTCTTAGCCACGAATTCAGTTTGAGACTTGAAACGATGTTTTCATCATAGCGAACATTACCCTGTGCATCCCAAATTACACGTTCATATAATGAGAGAGTCATTTTATCTTCTGGTCGTTTTGAGGGCTTGCGTAATGAATCAACCTTCTGCGCCTGAAGCGAGTAAGTAACAATGAATAATGCAGGCAAAAAATATTTCAAGAGGTAACAGTTTGCCGCGAAGATATTGGAGCCAAGGCAGAAAGCAAAAAAGGTTGTGGGCGATGACAGGCTTAGCTGAAGAATTCAGGATTGGGAAATAGGAATCCATATCTTCCTCATTGGAATTCGCTTTATGTATCCAGAGGGTATCTACCTTTAAAAGACTCGACTGCGAAGTTGCCAGTGTACAGACGAACGTGAGCACTATAATTAAGGAACGGAGGACCATACACTCGGGATTGATGAAATAAATTTACTGAATTGCAATAAGTTGCAAGTCGGACTATTTACCTATTAATTTCGAGGACTCGCATAATAAAATGATGGATTGGTCGAAGTCTACGAACTTTGGAATGGTGAGGCCGTTACTTTTACCATATTTACAAATCAAAAAAAACAATTATTAACCTATGAAAAAACAAATTTACTTGCTGGCTTCCGTCGCACTGATTATCGGTTCTGCCTTTGCCTTAATTCAATCACAAGATTGGAAAATTGCAGAGGGTTACTCTATAAAATTTGATGGTGGCGATCCATCCGGAGAGTTTACCGGACTGAAAGGATCTATCAAATTTGATGAGAAGAACCTGGCGGCTTCACAATTCAATGTTACCATCGATGTGGCTACTATCAATACCGGCAACGGTATGAAAAACACACATGCCAAGAGCGCCAATTGGTTTGATGCTGAGAAATATCCAACCATTGCATTTACCTCTTCATCGATAAGCAAAACAGCAATGGGATTTGAAGCGAAAGGAATTTTGGAAATGCATGGCGTAAAAAAGGAAATCGTACTTCCCTTCACATTTGCCAACAATACGTTCAGTGGCAACATTGAGGTGAACCGTTTGGATTTTAATATTGATGATGGCAAGCATCCAAAGATGGCTCCATCATTAAAGGTTGCCATCACCGTGCCAGTCACAAAATAAATTGTGACCAAAACTTTATTTATACAATCGCTGGTTGCGGGGATATTGGCTGCTATTGCGGCCAATATCTACAACCAGATTTACTTTTTCGCCACAGAGATTGATTATTCCAATGTCATTAACGTGGTTAGTTTATTCAGTTTGAATATTATTATTTCTCTTCTCGCGGCTTTACTCTATTGGCTTCTCACAGCGCTTTTCAAAACTAAAGGCCAAATCATTTTTAATTTTACATATAGCGTTGGGTCTTTTGCCTGCGTGATTATTCCCATCGCAATTACGCTTCCACTTTCCACACCATCTCCTGAATTATTTCCCGGTCTTACTGTGCCGATGATTTTCTTTCCGGTCATTGCCTGGATGACTATCGATCCTTTATTTAAAAAGAAATAGCGAGGTGTAGCATTTGATGTTGTAACTGAGGAATTGACTATAACCTCCCATCAAAATCCGGTTGAATAAACTTAGAATTTATCTTATTATTACTGCAAACATACTATAATGAGACATACCCTCCTCACCCTCTTCATCGCGCTGTTTATTTTTAGTTGCCAACCTAAGAATGACGACAAAGGATTTATCGTAAATAATATCACCAGAGCCAGAATTGATTCAACGCTAAAGAGCATTGTCGATGGTGGCTCAATTGCCGGTGTCTCTGCATTGGTTTTTGAAAAGGATAAGGAAGTTTACTTTAATTCCTATGGTTATGCCGATCGCGAAGCCAAAGTGCCGATGGACCGTAATACGATCGTGAGAATCTTCTCGATGACCAAACCTGTCACGGGCGTTGCGTTAATGAAACTATATGAGGATGGGAAATTTCAATTGGATGATCCGCTTTCAAAGTATGCTCCTGAGTTTGCCAACTTGAAAGTTTTCAAAGGCTATGATGCGAAGGGGAAAATGATTTTGGAAGAGCCACACCGACTGGTGACTATCCGAGATATCACTCGTCATACGGCAGGCTTTGTTAACAACCAACCCGACACCACAACAGAGCTCGGAAAGTTGGTAAAGAAAACAGACGCAGGGAATTTTGAAAATACGTTAGAGCAAATGGCTAAGAAGTTGGGAAGCCTCCCACTTATGTTTCATCCTGGTGCGCAGTGGGCTTACGGGCCGTCTGTGGATGTGCAGGCTTTTCTGGTAGAGCGCTTGTCGGGAAAACCGTTCGATCAGTATGTGAAAGAAAATATTCTCGATCCATTGAAAATGAACACCACCCATTACGTGATTGCTGGTAATGATAAAAAGAATTTTGCTGCAGTCTATAGAAAAACAAAAGGCGATACCCTGGTGCGCATGCCCGACGCA
>Ga0302322_100004669_pt1 | contig 11937 bp, 9 predicted proteins | sample Fen_T0_2_FD_203757 | JGI IMG/M metagenome (GOLD analysis project Ga0302322, IMG submission 203757) | Peat permafrost microbial communities from Stordalen Mire near Abisko, Sweden - Fen_T0_2 | ecosystem: Environmental > Terrestrial > Soil > Wetlands > Permafrost | place: Sweden: Abisko... | reverse complement strand
AGCAGTCCCTGCTGGCTCAGACGCTCGACCAGGCGGCGGTAGCGCGGCAAAAGGCCGGCGTGGTGCAGGCCGATTCCGTGGCGCAGGAAACGCTGGAGCTCTTTGCCGTAGGGGCTGTCGAAGCGCTCGCCGGTCAGGGCCTTCTTGATGGCTTCCTTGTCGGGCTTGCTGATGACCTCGACGGACATCAGGTTCTGCACTTCCTCGGCGGCGGCGCGCTGGGTGAAGTTCACCAGGTAGATGGGCGCACGATTGAATTTGATCAGCTCGGCGATGGTTTCGTGCAGCGGCGTTTCGCGGTATTCGAAATCGAGCGGCACGGGCCGGATGGCGCCGCGCACGCTGGCCACCTCGCGGCCGGTGAGCTCGGCCAGCTTCTTTTCGATGGGCGAGGTGTCGCCCAGGGTCGCCGACATCAACAAAAAGGTGGCCTGCTTGAGCACGCACAAGGGGATCTGCCAGGCGATGCCGCGCTCGCGGTCGCCGTAGTAGTGGAACTCGTCCATGACCACGAAGTCGGCGGGCACGCGCGAGCGGCGCAAAGCCATATTGGACAGGATCTCGGCGGTACCGACCAAGATGGTTGCGTTGCTGTTGACCGAGGCGTCGCCCGTGACCAGGCCCACGTGCTCGGGACCAAAGGCGTTGCACAGGTCGAAGAACTTTTCGTTCACCAGGGCCTTGACCGGGCAGCTGTAGAACCCGGTCTTGCCCTCGCACAGCGCCTTGTAAAGAAACGCCGTGGCCACCAGCGACTTGCCCGATCCCGTCGGCGTGGCCAGCACCACGTGCTTGCCGGCCAGGATCTCGAGCAGGGCTTCTTCTTGCGCGGGATAGAGCGAAAGCCCCTGTCCCGCCACGTAGTCGAGGAAGCGCTCGAAGATCTGGTCGCTGGTCACGGACCCAGCCGGGGGCGCAAGCGGTCTTGGCCGCGAAGTCTGGTCGGTCATGGATGGCACTAGGGCTGCGGCGCTCTGCGCGCGGGCATCAGACGAACCGACACTTGCAGGCGGACCTCGCGGTCATAGCGGAGATCTTGGCGCATGGGTTCGAAGCCTTCCTTGTGAACCTCGACCACATGCTGCTGGTGATCGCGCTGGACCTCGACCACGGCAGGTGTGTTGCCCAGGATCTTCTTGCCGTCCACGTAGACGTCGGCGCCGTGCGGTTCGGAGGTGACGTCGATGAAGGCAGGGCGAAAGTACGCGAAGGCCACCGGCAAGGGCATGACGTAGATGTGGATGGAAAACAGCGTGCTGGCCAGCAGGGCCGACAGGATGAGAAAGGCCCAGGCCACGTTGTGGTGTTTGCGCGCGACACCCATCGGGTTTTGGGGGTTCAGCCGGCTGGTGGCGAACTTCGGCAGCGCCGGGGTCACGAGCCTGGGTGGAATTCTGCGCTCCCCGGAAGGCGGACGCGCTGCCGCTGGCGCGGGTTGGGGCTTGGGCGATGGGCTCACGGGCCTGTAGGAAGGCAGCGGCGGGCCGCTCATCACGGGCGGCATGGGCGAGTCAGGAACCGTCACGTCCTCCCACAGGCTGGGCATCAGGCTGATGACCTTGGACGGCAGCTTGCTTTGCGATTTGGCCCCCGGGGGCAGCAGCGCAGCCAGCAAATTCTTAAGCTCGCCGGCCTCGCCATTTTTCGGCCGCGGAATGGTGCTCAGGGCCTCGCGGCAGGCGTCCACGAACTTGCGCGCGTCGGCGAATCGATCGCGCGGATCGGGCGACAGCGCGCCCGATAGGACGTGCTCGATGGCGGGTGGGATGTCCGGCCGAAAGCGCTGGGGCGAGTTCACGATGCCCGAGGCCGCTTTCAAATAATCGTCGGGGCTGCCGCTCAAACTGCGCAGCGGGCTGCCGGTGAAAATCTCAAAGGCCACCGCACCCAGGGAGAAGATGTCGCTGCGCCGATCGGTCGGGGCACCACGCGCTTGTTCAGGCGAGATGTAGCCAAGCTCGCCCTTGAGCGAGGTCACCACCGATAGATCGTTGTTGCGCTTGGCGACGCCGAAGTCGGACAGCTTCACCTCGCCGGCGTAGGACAGCAGGATGTTCGAGGGTGAAATGTCGCGGTGGACAAGGCCAAGCGGGTTGCCGTCGGCACCACGCAGCTCGTGGGCGAAGTGCACGCCTTCGGCCAGCTCGCTCATGATGTACAGCCCGACCGCATCGTCGATGCGTTTGCCGGACCCTTGCCGGGCTGGCTTGGTATTGGTGTCGAGCAGCATGCCCAGGTCGCGGCCGTCCACGTACTCGAGCACGATGAAGTATTCGCCCTCGGCGGAAACGCCCAGGTCGTGAATCTGCACGATGTTCTTGTGCGACAGCGAGGCATGGATGCGCGCCTCGGTCTGCAGCATCTGCATGAAGCGCTTGTCGTCCACCAGGCGGGGCAGCACCCGCTTGATGACGACCATTTTTTCGAACCCCTCTTCGCCGCGCGCGCGCCCGAGGAACAGCTCGGCCATGGCACCCACGGCGAAGCGTTCGAACAGCTCGTAGTGCCCAAGGTGCGTCCGCTTGGCGGCGGCGAACACAGCGGTCCCCATGGCTGGCGTTGTGCCGCTCATGGACTGCCTTCTTGCTGTGCCTTCGCTGCGGTCATCGTTGCGGTCTTGGGGCCGTGAAACCTGGTAACTTGCGTCCGATGGCTCCTGAATTCAATAGCCTACGCCGGTTGGCGCTCGGGGCCATCAACGATCGCGTTATTCCGGGGTTGGTCGTCGCGGTGGGGCACAAGACCCAGGTGCGTCTGCTGGAGGCCTTCGGGCAACGCCAGACCGAGCCCGAACCCACGCCCGCGACGGTCGATGCCGTCTACGACCTGGCCTCGCTGACCAAGGCCGTGGTCACCAGCCTGCTCGTCATGAGGGGCGTGGAGGACGGGCGTTTTCACCTGGATCGGCCGCTGGGCGACCACCTTGGCATGCTCCGGGATCGGCCCGAGGTGACCTTGCGGCGAGTCTTGGCCCACGCCGGCGGTTTTCCCGCCCACCGCAAGTTCTACGAAAAGGCCCTGGCCAAGCCCAGCCAGGCGAACCGGGCGGCGATCGTCCAACTTGCCGCCAGCGAGCCGCTGGCCTACCCGCCGGGCAGCAAGTCGATCTATTCGGATCTTGGCTTCATCTTGCTGGGCGCACTGGTTGAGCAGGCCATGTCCGCGCGCCTGGATGTCCTGGCCGAGCGCTTAATTTTCCAGCCTCTGCGACTTTCCAGCCTGGGCTTCGTGGATCTGTTGGCCGATGCGCCAGTCGCCGAGTTTCGTGGCCATCCCGTGGCGTCCACCGAGCGCTGCCCCGTGCGCGGGCGGCTGGTCCAGGGCGAGGTCCATGACTTGAATGCCTTCGCCATGGGTGGCATTGCGGGCCATGCCGGATTGTTCGGCGGTGCTCAGGATCTCCTGCGCCTTGCTTTCGCGCTTTGTGCGGCCTACCACGGTCGTGGCGTGGACGGCGGCGTGCCCTTCGTGCGGCCCGAGGTCTTGCGTGCGTTCTGGCAGCCGGCCGGGATCCCGGGTTCGACCTGGCGTCTGGGCTGGGATGGTCCATCCGCACAAGGGTCGCTGGCCGGCAACCTGATTTCCCGGCGCGCGGTCGGGCATCTTTCCTTCACCGGCTGCTCGCTGTGGATCGATGCCGAGCAGGAGACCGGCGTGGTGGTGCTCACCAACCGCATCCATCCCGAGGTGCGCGACGATCCGCGTTTCCGGGCATTTCGTCCCGCCCTCCACGATGCGGCTTTGCAGGCCATCGGCTACCAGGCAAGGTAGAGTTGTGACGTGAAGATAGCACTCGGCCAACTCAACCCAACCATCGGCGATTTCGAGGGCAATCTGCGCCTCATCCGCCAGGCCATGGCCGACGCCGCTGGGGCCGACTTGCTGGTTCTGCCCGAGCTCATGGTGTGCGGCTATCCGCCGCGCGATCTGCTGGAACGCGAGGCTTTCCTGCAGGCGAGCGAGCGGGCGCTGGCCGACCTGTGCAAGAGCGTCCAAGGATCGCTGGCCGTGCTGGTGGGTTTTGCCGAGGTACTGCCCGAGGTGACGGCCGGCCGTCACATCGCCAACTCGGTGGCGCTGATCGATGGCGGCAAGATCGTGGCCATCCGGCGCAAGTCGCTCTTGCCCACCTACGACGTCTTCGACGAATGGCGCTACTTCGAGCCCGCCACCACCATCGCGCCAGTGAATTTCCGCGGGCGCAGCTTGGGCGTTTCCATCTGCGAGGACATTTGGAACGATGGCGACTTCTGGCCGCGCCGGCTGTACCGCGAAGATCCCATCGAGAAGCTGGTCAAAGCGGGCGCGGATCTCCTGATCAACATCGCGGCGTCGCCCTTCACGGTCGAGAAACGGCACCTGCGGCCGCGCATGCTGGCCAGTGTGGCAAAGCACTGGCAGCGCCCGCTGGTATTCGTGAACCAGGTGGGCGGCCAGGACGATTTGGTGTTCGACGGCTCGTCGTTGGCCGTGAACGCCAAGGGCGAGGTCCTGGCGCGCGCGGCGGAGCACGCGCCCGATCTTGTGATCGTCGACGTCGATGCTGGCGGCGACCATGGCAACGTCCGCCCCTTCGCGGAATCGGATCCACGCTCGGCGCTGAATGCGCTGGTCCTGGGTACGCGCGATTACGCTCGCCGCTGCGGGTTCTCGGGTGCGCTCATCGGATTGTCCGGCGGCATCGATTCGGCGGTGGTGGCGTGCATCGCTAGCCGCGCTCTTGATCCAGCCCAGGTGCTGGGCGTGGCCATGCCGTCGCGCTATTCGTCGGATCACTCGCGCCGTGACGCCGCCGACTTGGCCAAGAACCTCGGCATCGCGTTTCGCGAGATCTTCATCGAGCCCATGTTCGCGGCCTACCTCGATGCCCTGGCACCCGCCTTCGCGGGTCGCGCGCCCGACGTGACCGAAGAGAACTTGCAGGCGCGCATCCGCGGGGGCCTCCTCATGGCCCTGTCGAACAAGTTCGGCAAGCTTCTGCTATCCACGGGCAACAAGAGCGAGATCGCCACCGGCTACTGCACGCTCTACGGCGACACCAACGGCGGGCTGGCCGTGATCTCGGATGTGCCCAAGACCTGGGTGTACAAGATCGCCCGCGAGATCAACGCGGACGCGCCGGTCATTCCCGAATCGACCCTGACCAAGCCACCGTCGGCAGAATTGCGCCCCGACCAGGTCGACCAGGACAGCCTGCCACCCTACGATGTCCTCGACGCCATTCTGGCCGCCCACGTGGAGGATGGCCTGGATACGCAGGCCCTGGTCGCCGCCGGCTTCGAGCCCGCCGTGGTGGAAAAAGTCCTGCGCCTGGTGCGCATCTCCGAATACAAACGTCGCCAGCTCCCGCCTGGCCTGAAGATCACCGGCAAAGCCTTCGGCACCGGCCGCCGCTACCCCGTGGCGCAGGGCTTCCGCGGCTAGGCCGTCGGAGGCCTGAGCCTCTCCCAGAGCTGGCGCGGATCCAGGATCTGGAGTGGGGCGTGCTTGGCGATGGAAAGCAAATCCTTGTCGCCGGTGACCAGAGCGTCGGCTCCGCCTGCGACAGCGGAGGCCAGAACCCAGGCGTCGTCGGGATCGCGAACCTTGACCGCCAGCGTACGCTTGGGTACCGGCACGATTGTATTTTGACGAAGGGCTAGCTCAGCTTCTTTCACGATGGCAGGCGGTGCCCGAAATCGTTCGCGCAGCACGCGGCGCAGTTCGGACAGATTGAATTCTCCGGTCAGAACCTCGTGCTCGGCCACGACAAGACGGTAGAGATCCGCACACAGCCCGCGCGTCGCCAGAGCGCTGGCCAAGACGTTCGTGTCGAAGAATATCCTCATGTTCCTATTGTTGGCCGCGAGGCGCGGTATTCTTCACGGTGTTTGTCCGCCCCTGACGATTGTGTCGAAGAGCTCCCTACGAGACGTCGCGGAAGACGTCCTCGTCGGTTAGGTAGCCTGCGGCTTCGGCCAGGGGCTTGAGCTCGCGGCGGACTTCTTCAAAGCGAAGCAGCGCAAACTGGCGCCGCAAGGCATCCCGAATGATGTCCGAGCGCGAACGGTGCTGCTTGCGGCTAGCCTGGCTGAGCTGCTTTTCCAGCTCGGGTTCCAATCGAACAGTCACGACGGCCATGTAATACAGGGTAATACGCGGGCCGGGTGGGGGCAAGGTCCGAGACGATTCCCATGACGCATGCGTCTGTCAAAGTCTGTGCTAAAGAGAGCGCCCATGAAAGCCACGATCGCAGTTCTCCCTGGTGATGGCATTGGACCCGAGGTCACGGCCGAAGGCGTGAAGGCCTTGCAGGCGGTGGCGCGCAAGTTCGGACACGATTTCGAATTTCGCGAGGGCATCATCGGCGGGTGCTCCATCGACAAGACGGGCACGGCGCTGCCGCCAGAGACCTCGGCGTTGTGCCTGGCGGCCGATGCGGTGCTTCTGGGCGCGGTGGGCGGCCCCAAGTGGGACGACCCGAACGCCTCGGTGCGGCCCGAGCAGGGCCTGTTCGCCATTCGCAAGGCCATGGGCCTGTTCGCCAACCTGCGGCCGGTCACCTGCCACCCCAAGCTGGCGAATGCGTCGACCCTGCGACCCGAGGTCATCAAGGACGTGGACCTGCTCGTGGTGCGTGAGCTGACCGGCGGCCTCTATTTCGGCGAGAAGAAGCGCGGGGCCGACAGCGCCAGCGACCTGCTCGAATACACCGGCGAGGAGATCCGCCGCGTGGTCAGGCGCGCGGCCGAGTTCGCGCGCGGCCGGCGCAAGAAGCTGACCTCGGTCGACAAGGCCAACGTGCTCGAAACCTCGCGCCTGTGGCGGCGGGTGACCGAAGAGATCATGCACAAGGAGTTCCCCGACGTGGCCCTCGAACACATCCTCGTCGATTCGTGCGCCATGTTCCTCGTGCGCAAGCCAGCCTATTTCGACGTCATTGTGACCGAGAACATGTTCGGCGATATCCTCACCGACGAGGCTTCGGTGTTGGCGGGTTCGATGGGGCTTCTGCCCTCGGCCTCGCTGGGCGTAGGCAAGCAGGGCCTGTATGAACCCATCCACGGCAGCGCGCCCGACATCGCGGGCAAGGGCATCGCCAATCCCTACGCCACCATTCTCAGCGCGGCCATGCTGCTGCGGCACTCGCTGGGCCTAGAGGCCGAGGCCGTGGCCATCGAGAAGGCGGTCTATGACGTTGTCGATCGCGGCGTGCTGCCTACCGACATCGCACCCGCCGGAAGCAAGGCCGCGACCACCGTCGAAGCCGGTCAAGCCGTCGTTGCGGCTCTGTAGGCGCTGCTCTGGAGGGCCGCGCTCTCATTCACGCCATTCCATCGACGGAAAACCACCCGGCGTGAGCGTGGCGTCGGTATATTAGCCGATGATGCGTGCGATCCGCGCCTCGCTCCTCGTCGTTCTTCTCGCTCTGCTTTTCGTGCCTGGACTTGCGCACGCCGCGGGCTATGGCGAGCTGGGCACGCTCGAACGAGGCGCCGTCGACACCGCGCTCTTGGCGCGTGGGTTGGTGATCGATCCGGAGCCCGAAGGCAAGATCGTGGGCGTCATCCACGTGGTGAACCTGGACGTGTTCCAGCCCAGCGACGGTAGGTTGCTGGAATGGTTCAACCACTTTCACCGCACCAGCCGCGAGCCCCATGTGCGGCGCGAGTCGCTGCTTTTGCCCGGCATGGCCTACGACCCCGCGCTGGTCGACGAGACCCTGCGCGGCCTGCGCAATCGCAACACCTACAGCTTCTACGATCCGACCTGGTCGAGCATCGTGGCCATGGTGCCCGTCGTCCCGATGCAGGCCTCCGCGCCTGGCACCGTCGATGTCCTCATCGTCACGCGTGACGTATGGAGCCTGCGCTTCAACAGCAATTACAACTACCAGCCGGGCTATCTCATCAACTTCAGCTCGTCGCTGTCCGAGAACAACCTGCTCGGTTGGCGCAAGCAAGCCTCGCTGGAATTCATCATGAACCAGAACGACCTGTGGCTCGGCCCCACCTACCGGGATCCCAACGTGCTGGGCACGCGTTGGCGCTTCACCGCGGCGGTTTACGAAACTTGGGCGCGCAAGATTGGCGAGATCGCGGCCGGACCACACGAGGGTTTCTCGGATTGGCAGCGCCTGGAGTACCCGTTCTACGCGCTCTCCCAGCACTGGGGAGGATTCGTCGATGGCAGCTACACGACGACCGTGCAGCGCTTGGTTGTGGGGACCGGCAGCACGCCGGCCGCCGTCCTCACGCGCTACAACCCCGAGCGTGGCGAGTGCGTGACCCCAGGGGGTCCGTTCGATCCAGGCTCGACCCTCACCGCCGAGTGTGCCTACCGCTCCCGGGTCGGCCTTTTCACGTCGGGATTGACCCGTTCGTTTCCGCGGACGTGGCTTATCCAACGGGTCACCCTGGGCAACGAAATCGGCCTGGTTCGGCCGTCCCTCCTGCCTGACTTTCCCGCCGATCCCGACTTGCGCGCCGGTTTTTCCCAAAGGTACTTCCGCATCTCCGAGCGAAACTCCGACCTCTATGCCCAGTACGATGCCTTCACGCCCCGCTACAAGACCTACCGCGACCTCGAAACCTACGATCTCGCCGAGGACCAACGGCTCGGTCCGTCGGTCACACTCAAGCTCGGCCGCGCCAGCACCTGGCTTGGATCGAATACGGACTTCTTCCTCTACAGGGTCGAGGCGCACATCAATTTGGGTCTTCTCGGAGGCTTTCAAAACCTTGGTGCGTCTTGGGAGAGCCGTGATTACAACGATGGATTGCGCGACCAGCAGATCAAAGCGCAGTTCTCCGCGGCCACACCCGTCCTCGCGCAAAGCTTTCGTGTCGTGGCCGCGGGCTATTCTGGGTTCATGGTCGACAATGTTCACCGGATACAGGTCTATGTCGGCGGGCTGGAGGGGCTGCGCGGCTACCCCGTCAATGTCTTCGCTGGCTACGACTGGTACCACGCGCACTTGGAAGTGCGCTCGATGGCACTTTCCGTGGCTTCCTTCCGCCTGGGCGGGCTGGCCTTCGCAGATGCCGGGCATGCCGCCGATACCGCGCGGGCGCTCCAGCTCTACAGCGATGCCGGCGCGGGTCTGCGCCTGCTCATTCCCCAGCTCAACACCGAGGTCCTGCGCTGCGATTGGGCCTTCCCCTTCCGCTCCTACCAGCAGGTCCAGGCAGGCTGGCCGGGGCGCATATCCTGTGGATTTCGCCAGGTTTTCTAGGTTCCGCGAGACCGCCGTTCGTGCTTTGGGCCGAGCCGTCCTGGACCTAGGCCCGGCCTGCCTTCGACGCGGTATTGGACATCCATTGCCGGGATCTGCTAGGGTTTTGGTAAGTAGCGAGTCCTTCAGGTGTGTTCCGGCCGTTCATCTCTTTGTGCTCAGTCATTGAGCCGCTTGTTTCCGACCGAAATCCCAGGGCTCGGTAGGGTGAAGCATGGTGGTTTCCGCCCTCCGTTCGCAGGCTGTCGAGGAGCGGCTTCATTCTGAATTACGCAACCATGAGGACACGATGTCTGTCCTGGCCGGTTCGCACGCCAACGGCCCAGGAACCTAAGAGAGAGACGTGAGACGCAAGAGGAGAAAGAAATGGGAACGAGGCTCTATGTAGGCAATCTGTCGTACAACGTAACCGAACCCGAACTGAAGGATGTGTTCGGCGAAAATGGACGGAACGTCAAAGAGGTCAAGGTCGTGCTCGACCGCGACACGGGCCGTCCCCGCGGTTTTGCGTTTGTGGAAATGACCACCGATGCGGAAGCCGCCCAGGCCATCGAGACCCTCAACGGCCGCGAGATCCAGGGCCGTCCCATCAACGTCAGCGAAGCACGCGAGCGCGCCCCGCGCAGTGGCGGCGGCGGTGGCGGATTCGGCGGCGGCGGTGGCGGCCGTGGCGGTCGCGATCACGGCGAAGGCCACGGTGGTCGTGGTGGTCGTCGCGGCGGCGGTGGCGGCGGCGGCTGGTAGGCGGCAGACTCTCGACCGTAGGCTCTCGGCGGTGGCTGTAGGCCGGATCAAATGTCCGGCCTGCAGTCCATGTCTCTTGGCTACGGACGGCTAGGTTTTGTGCCAACGGCGCAGCCGGGTGAGACCCGCGCCCGCTGCCGGGTGGAAGCGTTTGCGGTAGTAGGCCGCGATGAAACTCGGGCAGCCCTCGGTGAGGAGCGTCGAGGCTGCGCGATCCGCGGCCGCGATGAAGCATTCCTCGATGTCGCACAAGGTGGCGTTGATACGGCCAAGCTCGCCGGTCAAGGCCCAGTGCTGGCAGCCGCAGTGGCTCTGACAGCGCGTGCGTAGCGCGCAGGGCGCGCAGGTTTCTTCCACGCGATCTTTCGCGCGCTGGAGGTCCAGGAGCCGCGCGCGATCCAAACCCGTGTCCACGCTCCCGACGACCAGGGTCTCGTTGTCGTCCTCGCCGATCATTTGCGCGCAGGGGTACAGGCGGCCGCTCGGGGCCACCGCGAAGGCCCGGCCAGCCAAGGTGCAGCGCTCGGGGCAGGGAATGCCTTCGTTCAGATGGGTCAGGATCTTGCCGTGCAAGGGCTCGACGCGCACCACCTGTCCGCGGCGAAAGGCATTCATCCAAATCTCGGTGAGGTCGCCAAGTCCCGCGCGCAGGTCGGCCACCGATTCCTCGGTCCACGGCGTACGAAGATCCGGCGTCAGGGTCAGAAACGCAGGTTGCTGCACAAGCAAGGCCTGCATGACCTCGCCCAGCCGGCGCGCGTTGTCTGGGCGAACCACCGCTACCAGGGAGAACGGGATTTTGTTTTTGCGCAGACGCGCCAGGTTGGCTTCGATGCGGCCGCAACTTCCGCGTCCGCCCTGGTCCACGCGATGGGCGTCGTGAATGGCTGCCGGACCGTCCAGTGACACGAAGGTAGTAAACCGCCGCGGTGGTGCCAGCAGCGCGAGCACCTGCTCGTCGACCAGAGTGCCATTGGTGTTCATCACGAAACGCACCTGCGGTTGCAAGGGGCCAAGCCGTGCCACCGTCGACTCCACGTAGGTCAGCGTTTCCTCGACGAGGCCGGGATGGAGCAGGGGCTCGCCGCCGAAGAAAGAAACATCAAGCTCGGCCGGCTGCTGCGCGAGTGCCAGATCGACGGCACGTTTCATGGTCGCGGCCGCCATGGGCCGGCTGAACTTCTTGCCGCCGTAGCAGTAGCCACAGCGCAGGTTACAGGCGTGATCGAGGACGAGGGTCAGCTCCACGAGGTTGGCGTCCCTCAGTCGGTGGTTTCGTCGCCCGCATCGGGGACGAAAGATAGGGCTCGCCGCCCGCCATGTTGCTTGGGTCGGGGACGGCCAGTGCCGAGTCGAAGGCCGCCGTTCCCGCGTCCACCCCACTATCCATCGTCACGCGTACGTCCGCGTCTGGCGCGGAGGGCGGGGGCGGGGAATCAGGCAACGCATCGACTCGATACGGGGACGGCGGCGAGCCGGCCGGCCCTATATCGGAGAACATGCAACTCGCGACGCTGCCGGAGAGGCAGAGAGACAGGCCCGCCGCCGCCAAGGTTGGGTAACCAGGCAGCGAGATCTGGGATCTAGGTTTGGCAGGTTTCGAAGCGAGTCGCTTTCGCATCCTTCAGCCTCCGCAATGACCGAAATGCGATGCAAGCGTTGTGCCGCGACGAGACGCGGCCGAAAACCGCGCAAGTCCTTGGTTCGGCGGAAGCCTTCGCAATACCAAGCCTGACATTCCGTGCGATTCGACTCAGATTCCTGAGGGAAGGATGGTGGTTGCCTCGCGGCGGTCAGGCCATTGGATCAACGCCGGCGCCGAAGCAAGGGAAGAATCAGTGCGAGGCCGAGTGGGAGGAGCGAACTGCCGGGTGTGCCGTGGCCGCCGAGGGCGCAGGAGCAGCCGTTGCTTGTGCCGATGGTCTTGGTCGAGCTGCTGCCGCTTCCCGCTGTGTTGCCACCGCTTCCAATCGAGCCGC
>Ga0302322_100004667_pt1 | contig 11941 bp, 1 predicted proteins | sample Fen_T0_2_FD_203757 | JGI IMG/M metagenome (GOLD analysis project Ga0302322, IMG submission 203757) | Peat permafrost microbial communities from Stordalen Mire near Abisko, Sweden - Fen_T0_2 | ecosystem: Environmental > Terrestrial > Soil > Wetlands > Permafrost | place: Sweden: Abisko... | reverse complement strand
TGGCGTCCGAGCGCGAGCGGGGACGACCGGCACAGCTACCAGTACTACGACGGGCAGGGGCGGCTGGTGGGGGCGGTGGACGAGCGAGGGTACCTGAGCGAGATCGGGTACGACATGGAGAACCGGGTCGACACGACGACGAGGTACCTCAACTTCGTGACCGTGGGGGCAAGCGACACGCTCGCCACGCTCAAGACCCGGGCCAACACCGGAGCGACGAGCCTGGACAGCAGCAGCACCACGTACGACACCTTCGGCCGCGTGAGCACGAGCACCGCGGTGGACGGCACCGTGACGAGCAGCGAGTACGACAGTGTCGGGCGCCTGGTGCGCCAGGTGAGGGGCGTCGGTCTGTCCGACCAGCGTGCCAGCGACATTCGTTACAACGCCTTCGGCGAAGTCACCGGCACCCTGGGCGGTGTGGGCGACGCGGCGCTGCGCGTGGCGCACCCCACACCCACGCAGGCCGACATCGATGCGGCCCTCATCAGCAACGGCACCCGCTACGAATACGACGCGCTGGGTCGGCGCACCAAGGCCATCACGCGCGACGTGAACGGCAACGACCAGATCACGCTGTACTACTACGACAGCGAGAGCCGGCTGACCCACAGCGTCGACTCCATGGGCGAAGTCACCGAGACCGTGTACAACGCCTTCGGCCAGGTCCAGTCGACGATCCAGTACGGCACGCGCCTGCTGAGTGACGACGACATCGCGGCCTTGAAAGCAGGGACCCAGGGGCTGGCCGACCTGAAGAGTGAATTGCTCCAGCTTCCGGCGAACCGCAACCGGGTCACCAGCTACGAGTACGACCTGCGTGGTCAGGTGAAGACGACGACGGACGCAGAAGGCTTCGTCACCACCAACACCTACACCGACTTCGGGCAGCTGGCGACGCAGACCCGCACGATTGCCAAGGCGGTGGGCGGCGTGGCGGCACAGACCACCGCCACGCAGTACGGCTACGACCTGCGCGGCGAGTTGCTGGCGCAGACGGGTGATGCGGGCGGACTCAACTTCAACCAGCGCATCGAGTACGACGCCTTCGGTCGCGTGACCAAGTCGGTGGACGCGGCCGGCAAGGCCACCACGACCGCCTACAGCGACAGCGGCCGCACCCTCATCGTCACCGACCCGCTCAACCGCGCGATGCGCAGCGAGTACGACGCCTTCGGGCGCGTGCTCAAGCAGTTCGATGCGAGCGGCACCCAGACCACCTACGCCTACGACGACGTGGCGCGCAGCATCCGCATGACGGTGCCGGTGACGGCGACCGACAGCATCTCGGTCCTCACCCTGAAAACCCGCTTCGGCGAGACCCTGAGCGTGACCCGTGGGCTGAACGCGACCGAGACGGCGGGCCAGACCACGAGCTACGGGTACAACCAGGATGGCCAGCTGACCAATGTGACCGACGCGCTGGGGCACGTGGTCAGCCACAACGACTACGACAACACCGGCCTGCTGAGTCAGAGCACCGACGCCAACGGCGTCGTCACGACCTTCAAGTACACCCCGGCCAACCGCATGTTCGAGCGGATTGTGGATCCCATCACGGGCGCCAATCCCAACGGGCTCAACCAGAAATGCAGCTACCAGTTCGATGCCCTGGGACAGCAGACCCGGGTCACCGAGAGCGAAGGCGCAGGCAACCGCCAGATCCGCGCCACGGTCTACAAGTACGACCTGAACGGCCGGCTCACGTCGACGAAGCTGGAGATCATCGACGCCAACGGAGACGCCGCCTCGAGTCCCTTGACCAGCTACAGCTATGACGGCCTGGGAGAGACGATCCAGGTCTCGCAGGGGACGGTGGGCACCCCGAACCAGGTGGCGACGCAGTATGTGTTCGACAAGCTGGGACGGCGCGTCAAGGAGATCGCGGCCCCCAGTGCGGTGTTCGGGGCGGGGTCGGCCAGTGCGCGCGACCTCACCACCGAGTACCGCTACGACGCGGCCGGGCGCGTGAGCCGGCGCATCGATGCGGCCGGCCAGAGCACCTGGTACGTCTACGACGCGGCGGGCCAGCTCAACGACACCATCAACGCCGAGGGCGAGGTCAGCCAGAGCAGCTACGACCTCAACGGCCGCGTGGTGCAGACCCGAAACTACGCCACGCGTCTGAGTGCGGCCACGCTGGCCGGCTTCGGGGACGTGGTCGGCAGTGTGGCGCCTGCCGTCAGCGATGACGACCAGCGCAGCTACGCCGTGTACGACCTGGCCGGGCGCCAGCGCTACAGCCTGCAGGCAGTGCAAGCGACCAACAGCAACTGGAGCATCAGCGAGAACATCTACGACAAGAGCGGCAACGTCATCGAGACGCGCCGCTACGACCTGCCCCTCACGCAGGCACGCATCGACGCGATCGACAGCGCCGGCTCGGCGGGCATCACGGTCGACGAAGTCAAGACCGAACTTGCGACGCTCGGCTACAACGACAGCCAGCCGGCGACGCTGGCTGCGGTGCAGCGCAGCCGCTTCGCCTACGATGCCGACAACCGCCTGCGCTTCACGGTGGATGCCAGCGGCTCGGTGAGCGAGAGCGTGTACGACAACGCCGGCCAGGTGACCAAGAGCGTGCGCTATGCCGTGCGTCCCACCTTGGGGGCCTACGACCTTGCGACGATCGACGGCGCAGTCGATCGCCTCAACGTCGACAACCAGGTCAGCTACCTCGCCTACGACAAGGGCGGCCGGCTGCGCTACAGCGTGCGGGTGCTGGCCAGCAACGGCGCGGGCCAGGCCACGCAGCTGCTCGTCAGTGAGCAAGTCCACGATGCGCTGGGGCAACTGACGCAGAGCACGGCCTATGCGACGGTGGTGCAAGGCAGCTTCGCCGATGCGGACATCAGCGTGGCCAACCTGGCCACCCAGGTCACGGCCAATGCGGCGGCGGACCGGCGTTCGGTGTTCGTCTACGACAACGCAGGCCGACAGGTCTACAGCCTGCTGGTCTCGCGCGTCGACGCGCAAGGCCAGACGCAGTACCTGGTGAGCCGGCAGGTCTACGACGGTGTCGGGCACGTGATGCAGAGTACGCATTACGCCAGCGAGATCAAACTCAGCGACTTCGGCCAGGCGACGGTCGATGCCGCCCTCGTCGCGACCCCGCAAGACCGCACGACCCGCTACGCCTACGACAAGGCGGGGCGCCAGCGCTTCCTGGTCGCGGCCGACGGCAGCGTGAGCGAGACGGTGTACAACGCGCTGGGGCAGGTGAGCGAGGCGCGGCGGTTCGACCTCCTCGTCACGCCGGCCACCGTGATCACGGAAGACGGCCTGAGTGCCTACCGCGGCTCGCGCAAGGCCGGTGATGGCGTCACCCGCGTGACCCAGTACGCATACGACCGGGTGGGCCGGCAACGCTTCGTCGTCGATGCCGACGGCTCGTTCGGCGAGACGGTGTACAACGCGCTGGGGCAGGTGAGCGAGACACGAGAGTTCGACCTCTCCGTCACGGCGACGACGCCGATCACCAGCGACGGCCTGAGCACGCTGCGCGGCAGCCGCGTGGTGGGCGATGGCGTGACGCGTGGCGTCAGCTACCTCTACGACCGAAGCGGGCACCTGCTGACCAGCACCGATGCCGGCAGCGTGGACCCGACAAGCGGCGCCCTGGTGCGCCACGCCGAGACCTACACCTACGACGCGCTGGGCAACCGCAAGACCTTCACCGACAAGAACGGCGCCACCTGGGACTACGACTACGACCTGCTGGGGCGCCTCAAGACGCAGACCGCGCCGGCGGTGCTCGTCAAACTGGGCAGTGCATCGCCTGCCAGCGTGCGGCTGGTGACGGGGATCGCGTACGACGCACTGGGCAACCTCACCCAGCGCACCGAGGCCCAGGGCACGGTGGATGCGCGCACCACGGCGTACGGCTACGACCGGCTGGGCCGGCAGACCAAGGTCACCCAGCCGGGTTGGTACGACCCGGGCACCAAGCGGGTGGAGAGTGCGCAGGGGGATGCGGCACTGGGGCGCTTCCAGCGCACGGTGGAGACCGCCTACGACGCGTTGGGCAACGACGTGCGCCACAGCGTGCGCACCGGCGCCGGTTCGGGCGACGTGCTGTACGAGTACAAGACCTACGATGCGCTCGGACGTGTCGTGCACGACGTCGATGTGCAGAACCATGTGACGGCCTTCAGCTACACCGTGTTCGGTGAGCAGCGCACGGTCACGCGCTACAGCGTGGCCGTGTCTGCGCCTGCGTCGGACAGTGGCAACCTGTGGACCGCCAGCACGCTGGGCAGCGCCGTCGCGGCGCTGAGGTCCGACCCCGACGCGCGCACCATCGTCACGAGCTACGACAGCATGGGACGCAAGACCCAGGTGACGCAGCTGACGGTGAGCCTGGGACATGTGGAAGACAACTGGGCGTCGGGGCTGACCCTGTTCGAAGGCCGGCTGAACACGGTGGCGGCAGAAACGAATGCCGATGGCCGTATCGAACTCTTCGGCACCAACAGCATCGGCCAGGTCTGGCATCGCTCGCAGCTCACCCCCGGGGGGGCGTGGTCGGGGTGGGCGATCTTCGATGGAACACGGCGCACGGTCGCGCTCGCGCGCAACCAGGATGGCCGGCTGGAGCTCTTCAGCACCGACGCTGACGATCACATCTGGCATGCCTCGCAGACAACGCCCGGCGGGGACTGGTCGGGGTGGCAGCAGTTCGACGGCCAGCTGCATTCGGTGGCGGCAGAAACGAATGCCGATGGTCGCATCGAACTCTTCGGAGCCAACAGCGCGGGCCAGGTCTGGCATCGATGGCAGCTCACGCCCGGCGGCGCCTGGTCGGACTGGCACGGGCTCGACGGTTCGCTGAGCACGGTCGCCGTGGCCCGGAACCAGGATGGGCGACTGGAGCTCTTTGGCACCAACAGCGCCGGGGCGATCGTCCATCGCTCGCAGCTCAGCGCGGGCAGCGAGGATTGGTCGAACTGGAGTGTGTTCGACGGCTCGCTGGCCACGGTGGCTGCCGAGACCAACGCCGATGGCCGCATCGAGCTCTTCGGCACCAACAGCTTCGGGCAATCCTTCCACACCGTACAGCTGGCGAGTGGCGGCTGGTCGGCCTGGGCCTTGCTCGACAGCGCCGGCATGAACCAGGTGGCCGTGGCCCGCGAGCAGGACGGGCGCCTGGCGTACTTCGCCACCACGACCGTGGACGAGATCGTGCATCGCCAGCAGGACGAGACGGCGCCGACGACGAGCTACGCCTACAACGCGTTCGGTGAAATCAGCCACGAGGCCGTCAAGGTCAGCGTCGGCGTTGCCAACGACGTCGACCAATGGCGAGACACATGGCATTACTTCGACACCCTGGGTCGGGAGACGCGCACGGTGGATGCGCTGGGCTACCAGACCGAGCGCAGCTACGACGCGCTGGGCAACCTGAAGGACGTCAAGGAGTACGCCACGGCCGGGCTCGCGGGCCGGGTAGGGGCGCCGCCCCCGGCGCCGCCCGCCACGAGCGGCAACGACCGCGTCACGCACTTCAACTACAACGCGCTCAACCAGCAGACCAGCATCCAGCGCATGGGGCTGCACTACAGCAGCTGGAACGGCACGGCCTACGTCGACGTGAACAACGCGAGCGGCACGGCCACCACCGTGTCGAGCACGACCTATGACGGAGTCGGCCATGTGCTGACCCAGACCGACGGCCTGGGCAACGTCACCCGCACGGCGTACAACGCGCTGGGGCAGGTGATCCAGCGGACCGAGCCGGCCCGGCTCAGCGCAGGCAGTGGCGTGGATCCGTTCCTCAACCAGGTCACCGCCTCGCCGGTGACGGCTTACACCCTCAACGCCTTCGGTCAGGTCGTGCAGCAGGCGCGCAGCGCGGGCGGAGGCACCGGCGACAGTCTCGTCATCCAGCAGGAATACGACGCCGGCGGCAACCTCGTCAAGATCACCGACGCCAACTACAACGCCGGCATCAACACGGACAACAGCGACGCCAACGTCGGCGTCAAGTTCCGCCAGTACGACTACGCGGGCCGCCTGATCAAGGAAACCCAGTCCATCAAGGTGATCCTGGATGCGGCTGTCGGGCAAAGCGAGATCCACACGCTGGAGCGGCGTTATGCCTATGACGCCTCCGGCCACCAGACCTATGTGGTGGATGTGTTCATGGATGGCAGCCAGCTCATGCAGAGCGGCCAGCGCAACGAGTACAACGCCTTCGGCGAGGTGGTCAACGAGTACAAGGTCTGGGGTCTGGCGAGCGCCTCGCTGGCCAGCCTGACCCATCCCAAGGCGGCCACCTCCACCTACAACGACGCCGGCCAGCTGATCAGCCGGGAGACGAGCGAGGGCAAGACCAACTTCTTCTACAACGCGGCCGGCCTGCTGGTCCGGCAAGAGCAGACCAGCGTGCCGCGGCCGACGCCGTCCACGGCGCCGCCGCCGGTGGCACCGCGCGTGACCGAGACCTTCTACGACGTGCTGGGTCGTGCGATCCGGCAGCGCCTGCCGGGCTTCCAGGCCCTGGTGGGCACCACCTTGACGGACATCCGACCCGTCACCGAGCAGACCTACGACCGCTGGGGCAACGTGGCGACGCAAAGCCGCGGCGGCTACCAGGTCAGCACCAGCAGCAACATCTTCAACGAGGCGCGTGCCCTCACCACCTACGAGTACAACGCCGACAACCAGGTGATTGCCGAGCACCTGCCCGTCATGCAGGCCTTGCGGACCGACGGCGTGGGCTACCTGGCCAATGTGACGCATGCCCTGAGCTACGACCTGCTGGGTCGTGCGGTGCAGGACATCAGCCAGGTCGCCGACGACACGTCGACGACGGACCGCAACGAGGCCTCCACACGCATGCGCCTCAAGGTCTACGACGCGGCCGGCCAGCTGACCCAGGAGCGCGACGGCACCAACGTCACGACCACCTATGCCTACGATGCGAACGGCAACAAGGTGGGAACGAGCAAGGGCAGCGGTGCCACCCGGGTGGTGTATGTCGACGCCTTCGACCGGAACGGCAACGTGGTGAGCCACGGCGTGCTGCGTCAGCCCAACCTGGTCGACCCCTACACCGGTGCGGCCGGCCAGACCCCCACGTTGGTCCTGCTCAACCTCTACAAGTACGACCAGGCCAACCGGCGCGTTGGCAGCGCCGACGTGAACGTGGTGCTGCAAACGGGCGGGGGCGGCGCCACCCTGTGGACCTACACGCAGTACGACGAGCGCAACCTCATCCGCAGGACCCGCTTCCAGTCCGATGCGATGAACGTGGCGCCGACGATCAACTACGACGTGCTGGGCAACAGGAGCAGCCAGTTCGACGGCAACAACACCGCCCAGAGCTGGCTCTACGACACGACGGGCGACTACACCGTGGGTCGGCTGATCAGCAGCACCGCAGGCACCCGCACCACCACCTATGGGTACGACGGCTTCGGGCAGGTCAACCTGGAAACCTACACCGACAGCAGCGGCGCGCTGACGGCGGGGCAGCCCAACAACCGCGTCTACACCTACAACGCCGGCGGCCTGATCACGCAGCTGAAAGACACCTCGGCGTTCGGCATCCTCGGTCCGAACCAGTCGTCGACCGTCCCCGATTACTGGAAATCCACCGACACCACGACCTACACCTACACCGTGCGCGGCGAGCGTGCCAGCGAGGCCTTCAAGCACGAGTACGAGCACGACGACTGGCTCAACTACGACAACGAAGGCAAACCCAGCGGCGTCACCGTCACCCCCACGCACGACCCCGACATCAACCGCCTGACGAACTACACCTACGACGTTCAGGGCAGGGTGAGTTCCATCAGCACGCCGGTGGCCAGCAACGCGGGGCGCAACACGGCCACCGTGAGCTACGCGTATGACGCGCGGGGCAACCGCCTCCAAGTTCACGGCACCTACCTGCAGGCGGGATCGACGACCTTCCACGACATCGACAAGTGGAACACGTACGACGCCGAAGGCCGCATGCTGATCGTCGACGGTCGGCTGGCCGATGCGGGCACGACGAGCGCACAGATCAAGGCCGACGTGGCGGGCGCCACGACCGTCAGCTATGACTATGCGAACCAGGGGCGTCGGTCGACGGCCGAGATGTTCTCGTTCACGACGTCGCCGGCCATCGTCAACAACGCGCTGCAAACGAGCACGACGTACAGCGTGTACCGGCAGGAGAAGTACAGCTACAACGACCTGGGCTATCTGAAGGTGGTCCAGCAGCGGATCAACTGGCGCGATCGCGCCGTTGAGCACCTGGACACCGGCACGATCGATCATCCCGCCGACACGCTGGGCACGCTCACGGCTGCAGATGCCGCGCACTCGGAGACACGCAGCTACAACGTGCGTGGCGACGAGCTGAGCCGAACGAAGTTCAGTGAGATCTCCTCGATCGGGTTCAACAACACCACCACCACCGCGAAACTGAGCACGATCAACTCGATCTACGCACCGCAGCAAGGCCGGCTGGCCTCGCAGGCCACGATCGTCGAGGGGAATGCGGCGCAGAGTTCGAGCCTGGTGAACAACTACGACGCTGCAGGCGTGCTGCGCTCCTACGTGTTCAACCAGGGCACAGGCGACGCCGCCCAGTTCCAGAACACCTACACCTACACCTACACCACGCAGTTCGGCGGCTACAAGCAAACGCGCGTCGACGTGCAATCGAGCCAGGCGGCACAGAACGGCGGCTTCACGACGAACGACTACGACTCGCGTGGCGAGTTGATGCGTCAGACGATCTTCAGCCCCGGGCAGCAGACCGAGACGCTCTCGTTCTCGTACAACAGCGACGGGCAGATCGTCACCAAGAACGCGCTGCTGAACAAGGGCAGCACCACGACCTTCGGCACCCAGGACTACATCTACTCGCAGGGTCACCAGGCCGGCGTGGTGGGCATGGGTACGCTGACCACGGCGCAGTTCAACAACGACTACACGCCGATCAGCGCGGCCTACCCCGGCACGACGCCGGGCAGCTATGTGGTCAACGCCGGCGACACGCTGGGCAGCATCGCGCAGGCGGTGTTCGGTGATGCGCAGCTGTGGTACCTGATCGCCGATGCGAACAGCGTGAGCTTCGCTGCGGGTGACACCTTGCCCATCTCGGAGGTCGGTCGGACCTACCGCATCCCGAACGTGGTGGGCAATGTGCACAACAACGCCAGCACCTTCGCGCCGTACAACCCGAGCGACATCATCGGGGCGGGCATGCCCACGTGGAGCTACGTGCCGCCGCACGAGTGCAGCCGCACGGAACAGATCCTGAGCCAGGTGCTGATCACCGCGGTGTCGGTGGCGGCGCAGATCGTGGTGACGTACGCTGCCACGCAGTTCGGTGCCGGAGCCGTCGCGCCGTTCCTGGGTGCGGCCGCCGGCAACCTGGCGGGGCAGACGACGGCCTGGAGCCTGGGGGTGCAGGACGGGGTCGACTTCAACGCGGCCTTCGAGGCCGGTGCGCAGGCGGAGCTGTTCTCTGCGATCCCCTCTGCCGGGGCGGATGCCGGTCTCGGAAAGCGAGCGTTGTACGACGGGACCAGTGCGATTGCGCAGGAGCTCTTCGCCGAGGCATCGCGCAACGACTTCTCTGCGTCGGGGCTGGGAGGCGCTGCGTTCAGCGGGGTGCTCAGTTCGTACACGCCCAAGGGCATGGCCTCACCGTGGGCGACGAACCTGCTGAGCCAGGTGGCCAATGATGTGTTCAACCCGCAGTCGGGTTGGCTCTTCAACGACAAGTCACGGGACTGGGCTCACATCGCAAGCCAGGCCGCCGGCGCCCTGACCGGCGTGGTGCTCGGGCGCGCCCTCGCCGGATGGGGCGGGGAGGAGCAAGGAATGCTGGCCGGGCCAGACCAGGACTCGAACGTGCGGATGTACCGGTACGCTGTGTTGGGCGCTCGCTGGGCCGGAAAGGTTCCGTCGGAAGATCGTTGGCCGGTGTTCGGTGATGACCCGAGGGCAGATGATGCTCTGGCACGCGCGATTCAGTATGAAGGAGACGTTCAATACAGCGCGGACCACCCGAATGGCATCGTGAATGCGGCGCCGAACGATGAGCCCATCGACACCATCGAACTTCAGCGGCAAGTGGATCAAGGAGATTACGTTCTCTTGCCAGACGGCAGGGTGGTCATCAACACGACGCTGCAGATTGATGGAGGGCGGTCGGAATCAGATGGGTCTGCAACTCTGATCGGACATCAGGAAGACAAGCTGATGCTCTCCGAGTTGAATAACTTCGAGGGCAACATTCCTTCCGTGACCGATCGGTATGCCATGTGGGAAAGGCGGGCGATGAAGGCTGCTCGCAGCAACGATGGCGTATTCAGCTATGCAGACCTGCCAACGTACTTCAAGCCTGAAGAGTTCGAGTCTGTTCTTGCCCAAATAAGACAAAACGAAAAGCTGCCCTCGCTCTCTGCGCCAGGTCATCTGGATCTGATCACACCGAACTCCCGTATGCAGATCGAGGCCCTTCAGTACTACCGTCACGTTCAAAAGACCGGTCAACGATTTGCAGCGTTGGGTTCGCAGGGAGGTGTTGCACTCCTATCTCATAAAGCAGCAGGCGACATTGCTGAGCTCTTCACTGATGATCAAGAAAAGGTCAATCAGGCCATTGATATGGCGGTGAACATCATGGGTCTATTCGATGTCGCGGCGGGTGCGCAGTTCGGTAGCCCCGGTCCTAAAAACGGCCAGACGGGCGGCTTCCAAATTAGAAAACCCAGCCCCACTTGGAACGGTGAGTTCGACGTGAACCCCATGGAACCGAGTCCGCTGCAGCTTGAGCGACTGGCTGAAGAGGCAAAGTTGCCTGAAGTTATTGTCGCATCTTCTGACAATACGATATCGATCGTACCGTCGACGTCAAGCGTTTCAGCTCCGAAGGAGGTGCCACAAGGGCTGTCAAAGGAACAGTTCGCTGATTTCTCACAGCGACTGCGGTCGGTAATGACCGCCGAAGGCCTGCCACAAGGCAAGACTCTGGTGCAAGGAAGTCGAGCGGCAGGAACCGCTAGGGCAGGCGAGAGTGACATCGACATTCTTCACATCGTGAGCGATGAAAACTTCGATGCGCTCGTCAACCAGCGGCTTGGTGAAACAAGCGGCCGAAACCAGGCGCTCATTCAGCAATACGCGACAGATCAGCAACGAATGACAGGGCGGGGGATTTCACTCACTTTTGAGAAAAACCTGTGGAAAAATGTCTATCCATCGCTCCCAGCTAATGATGTGACGAAGATTCAGTTTTCCATCATCAAGGCCGGCTCTCCATTCAACAACGGGCCATTCGTCCCCGTTCACTGAGAATCGAAAGCTTCTCAAACTGCTGAAGGTGTATTTATGTCGGAAGATTTCACTTTTTCGATGATGATTGATTCGCAATTGAGCGAAACGCAGTTGACGGGATTGCTATTGACTGGTCTGGCGGACGCGTCGGCAACGGGGGGGTATATCGAGTATCGCCAAAACATCCTCAAGATTGAGCGCAACTCGTTGTACGACGCGAGTAAGGCGTCGCTCAAGGACGACAAGGCTTGGATGCACTACCGGTACTGCGTAAATGCCTTTCCGAAAGGCAACACGTCGCTCGCCGAGCAAAGGTCTGTTGCATCCGACGTTCTTGCTGCGCTTGGTGAAGCAGGCATCAATCCTGAGTTCGTAGCAGAGTTCGAACTATGAGCACCGATGGACGCTTGCCCGAAATCTACGTCGCAGCCGATGTTGAGGCGGACGGGCCTATCCCCGGCGCCTTCAGCATGTTGTCTCTAGGCATGGCCCGTCGTCGGACGTCCTGAGCTCAAGTTTTATTCGGAAATGAAGCCAATTTCCGATGAGTTTTCTCCAGAGGCTTTAAAGGTCTCAGGCCTTGACAGGGATGAGCTAATCGAGGAAGCGCCACGACCAGAGGCTGCCATGGCAGCGGCGTATGACTGGGTCAATTAGC
>Ga0302322_100004665_pt1 | contig 11945 bp, 5 predicted proteins | sample Fen_T0_2_FD_203757 | JGI IMG/M metagenome (GOLD analysis project Ga0302322, IMG submission 203757) | Peat permafrost microbial communities from Stordalen Mire near Abisko, Sweden - Fen_T0_2 | ecosystem: Environmental > Terrestrial > Soil > Wetlands > Permafrost | place: Sweden: Abisko... | reverse complement strand
GCGCTGGGCGTTTCGCGTCCCACCCCAGCGCGCCACCTCGTCTCCGTCGTCCTCCAGGTCGAACGAGTTCACGTCGTCGGCCACCTGGCTGCGCAGTTCCGAGAGCACCATCCGCCGCGCCCGCAGGTCCTTCACCGGGAAGAAGAGCTCGTAGCGCCGATCGAAGTTGCGGGGCATGGCGTCGAGGCTTCCGGCGAAGACCAGCCAGCGCCCCCCGGTCCGGAACGCGGCCACCCGGGCGTGCTCGAGGAAGCGCCCTACCAAGCTGCGGGCCCGGACCCCCGAGGAGATCTCGGTCAGGGTGGTCCGTGCCACCAGGTCCACCCGTGCCCCCGCCTTCGCAGCCTTGGCGAGCGCGGCCAGGACCGGCGGGTCGGTGACGTGGTTGAACTTGAGAATGACGTGGCCGCGCGGGTGCGCCTCGGCCCGGATGCGCTCCAGGAGCAGGCGCCGGATGGCGGGGCCCGTGCGAAGCTCGCGCATCCTCGGCGGCCTACGCGCCTCCAGCGCGTCGAAGAAGGCCTTCACGTCCCGGGTGACGCCGGCGTCGGCGGTGAAGAGAGAGAAGTCGGTGTAGAGCCGGGAGTTGCGGGTGTTGTAGTTGCCGGTGCCGAGGTGGACGAACTCGCGCCGCCCCCGGCGGACCCAGATGGCTTTTGCGTGAACCTTCCGGGAGGGAAGCGGCAGAACCCGGACGCCCGAGTTCTGGAAGCGCAGGCCCCATTCCAGGTTCTGTAGCTCGTCGAAGCGGGCCCGGGCCTCGAGCAGCACGGCCACGTCCTTTCCGGCGCGGGAGGCCGCGATGAGCGACTCGGCGAGCACGTTGTCATCCCCCACCCGGTAGAGGGTGGCGCGCATCGCCGTGACCTCGGGATCGCGCGCCGCGGCCCGCGCGAAGTCCTCCACGGCGTCGTAGCCCTGGTACGGGTGGTAGATCATCTGGTCGCGCCGGGCGATCCGGGCGAAGGGGTTGGTGGTGAACCCGGGGATGAGCCACGGCCGCAGCGCGGCGAACTTGAAGCGGGCGGGCGCCTTCGACACCAGCGTGGAGACCATCCGGAGGTCGAGTGGCGGCTCCACCCGGAACACCTCCTGCGCCTCGAGCCCGAGCGCGATGCGGATCGACTCGGCCCAGTGCGAGGGGAAGTTCTTCTCCACCTCGAGATGGCTGGGGCGGCCGTCGAGCCGGGTCTCGAGCGCCGCAGGGAGGTCCTCCCAGTCGAGCCCGAGCTGGTCGATGGCGGCGAGCCGGATCACCCGCAGCTCGTGGAGCTCCAGGTCGCGCCCGTCGAGGAAGAGGTCGCTGCGCAGGCGCAACAGCTCGCCCAGCCGGACGTAGGTGCCGTCCCGCCCCGGGATCTCGATCAGGCGAGGGAGGCTGTCGGGGAGCCGGACCAGGTGCTCCAGCACCCCCAGGCCGGTGGCGAAGTAGAGGGCCTCGGTCCGGACCTCCCGCACCGCGTCGGCACGGAGCACGTCGGTCCTGGGCGCCACCTCCTCGGCCAGGAAGGCGCCGAAGTAGTCGAGCTCCTCGCGAGAGAGGGAGGAGACCGGGACCACCCGGATGGATTGGTCCTCGAGCTCTTCGAGCAGCGCCCTGTAGGTCTCGCTCGCAGCCTCGACCTGCCCGCGGGCCTCGGCGAGGAGCCTCTGGTAGTTGGCCGTACCCCGCTCCTCCAGGAACGGGCGGGAAATCCGGGCCGCGAAGAATTCGTCCAGGTTCGTCGCCCAGATGGCGAGGAACCGGACCCGTTCGATGAGCGGGAAGTCCGGGCGTCGTGTCTGCTGGAGGACCCGCCGGTTGAAGCGCAGCCAAGAGAGTTCCTGTTCGAGTCGCACGTGCCTCCCCGGCGTGAGGCGCCACTTCACCACACCCTGCGTGACGAGGGTGTGACGATGGGGGGGGTGCCCCCTCCGAGGGGGTCCCTGTCCGATCCGCAGGCAGCTGCCTGCCCGCATTTCTTGCAGCCCAAGGTACGGATGCGGCCGATCGGGGTCGATCGACGACGGAAAGAGGCAGGCGTCTTGCAATGGCAATAAGTTCGCCCCATGCGCATCCTCCTCCAGCACGACACGGTCTACCGATTCCCGCGCCCTGCGGCGCTCGGCCCGCACCAGGTGAGGCTCCGTCCCGCCCACCACGCCAAGGCCCGGATCGAGACCTACGCCCTTCGGGTGAGCGAGCCCGGCAAGATCCGCTGGCAGCGGGATCCCACCGGGAACCACGTGGCCCACGTCACCTTCCCCAAGGGCTCGACCCTCCCGGAACTGGCCATCCACGTGGAGATGGCCGTCGACATCCGGCCGGTGAACCCCTTCGACTTCTTCGTCGACGACCGGTGCGAGGAGCTGCCGTTCTCCTATCCCGAGGAGCTCGCCCCGGAGCTCGCCCCCTTCCTGGAACGGGACGAGCCGTCGCTCGCCGGGGGGCCGCTCCTCGAGGCCTTCCTGGCCGGGCTCCCGGAGTCGGGGCGCACCGTCCCGGCCATCGTCGAGCTGAACCGGCTGGTCCACGAGGCCACCCGCTACGTCATCCGCGAGGAGGCCGGGGTGTGGACCCCCGAGGAGACGCTCCGGCAAGGGAAGGGGAGCTGCCGGGACTCGGCCGTCCTGCTCGTCGCCGCGCTCCGTTCGAGGGGGCTCGCGGCCCGCTTCGTCTCCGGCTACCTGGTGCAGCTCACCGACGAGGGGATGATCCCCGACGAGCCGCGCGGCGTGGGGCGCGACGTGGTCGACCTGCACGCCTGGGCCGAGGTGTTCCTTCCCGGCGCCGGCTGGATCGGGCTCGACGCCACGAGCGGGCTGCTCTGCGGCGAGGGGCACATCCCGCTCGCCTGCGTGGCGCGCCCGGCGCTGGCGGCCCCGGTCATCGGAACCTCCGACGTGGGGGCCGAGTCCTTCGGGTTCGAGATGCGCGTGGGGCGGCTCGGGCACGAGGCCCGCCCCACCACGCCGTACCCCGAGGAGACCTGGGACGCGCTCCTCCAGGCCTCCGACCGGGCCGACCTGGTCCTCGCCGACGAGGGGCTCACCCTCACCGTGGGTGGAGAGCCCACCTTCAACTCCCGGCTCCACCCGGAGGCCGCCGAGTGGCGGACCGACGCGCTGGGCCCCACCAAGTGGACGCAGGGGCTCGCCCTCGCCGGGGAGCTGCGCGACCGCATGGCCCCGGGCGGCGTCATCCTGCGCCGGGAGGGGAAGTGGTACCCGGGCGAGAGCCTGCCGCGCTGGGCGCTCGACGTGGTGGCGCTGCGGGACGGGAGCCGCCTCTGGTCCGGGGGCGGGACGCGCGCCGCCGCCACCCCCGCCGCCGCCGAGACGCTCTCCCGCGCCATCGCCGCGAAGCTGGGGGTCCGGACGGCCGCGCCGCTGCCGGCCTTCGAGGACCCCTGGCAGTACGTCCGCGACGAGGCCGATCTTCCACCCGGGGTGGATCCCCTGAAGGCCGACCTGGCCGACGGCGAGGAGCGGCGCCGCCTGGCCCGCGTCCTCGACCACGGGCTCGCCACGCCGGTGGCCTGGGCCCTGCCCCTCTCGCGCGGCGAGACCGGCTGGCGCACCGACACCTGGCAGTTCCGCCGCGAGGCCCTCTTCCTCATCGCCGGCGACGCGCCGGCCGGGCTGCGCCTGCCGCTCAAGTCGCTGGGCGGGCCGCTGCCCGCCCCAGCCGCGCCCGAGCCTCCCTACGTCGTCGACCCGCGCGTCGAGGAGGTCGTGGAGGCGCGGCTCCGGCAGGAGAAGGAGCGGGCCGAGGTGGCGGGCCGGCAGGGTGCGGTGGACCGGCGCGCGCCGGGTCCGCGCCTCCCCGAGGTCCGCACCGCCCTTTGCGTCGAGCCGCGCGGGGGCGAGCTCTTCGTCTTCCTCCCGCCGGTGGCCACCGCCGCCCACTTCACCGAGCTGGTCCGCGCCGTGGACGCCGCCGCCCGGGAGACCGACCTCGAGGTCCACCTGGAGGGCTACCCGCCCCCCTGGAGCCCCGAGGTGATCCGCTTCTCGGTCACCCCCGACCCGGGCGTCCTCGAGGTGAACGTCCAGCCCACCGCGAGCGGCCGGGCCTGCGCCGCGCAGATCGACCAGGTCTTCGACGCCGCCCTCCACGTCGGGCTTCACTCCGAGAAGTACATGCTCGACGGGCGCCAGGAGGGATCCGGCGGCGGCAACCACATCACGCTGGGTGGCCCGCGGCCGCTCGAGAGCCCCTTCGTCGTCCGCCCGGACCTGCTCGCGAGCCTCGTCACCTTCGTGCAGCACCACCCGGCGCTCTCCTACCTCTTCACCGGCCTCTTCGTGGGCCCGACCTCGCAGGCGCCGCGCGTCGACGAGGCCCGGCACGACGCGCTGTACGAGCTGGAGATCGCGCTGGCGCGCCTCTCCGACCGGAGCGAGCCGCCCCCGCCCTGGCAGGGGGACTGGCTGCTCCGCAACCTGCTCGTCGACGTCGCCGGCAACGGCCACCGGGCCGAGATCTCCATCGACAAGCTCTTCGACTGGCGCAGCCCCCACGGCCGGCAGGGGCTGGTGGAGCTCCGCGCCTTCGAGATGCCGCCCCACCCGCGCATGGCCGCGGCCCAGGCCATCCTGGCCCGGGCGCTGGTGGCCGCCTTCGCGCGGGAGCCTTACGCCCACGGCCTGGTGCGCTGGGGGACCGAGCTGCACGACCGGTTCCTGCTGCCGTTCTGGCTGTGGCGCGACATGGAGGAGGTGCTGGTCTTCCTCGAGGCGCGCGGCGTCGGCCTGCCGCGCGACGCCTACCGTCCCTTCGTCGAGTTCCGCTGCCCGGTGGTGGGGCAGCTGCGCGTGGGGGGCGTGTCGGTCGAGATCCGCAACGCGCTCGAGCCCTGGCCGGTGCTGGGGGAGGAGCCCGGGGCCGGCGGCACCGCCCGCTTCGTCGACTCGTCGATGGAGCGGGTCGAGGTGCGCGTCGAGGGGCTCGAGACCGAGCGCTTCGACGTGCTCGTGAACGGGCTCGCGGTTCCGCTGCGGGCCACCGGCACCGCCGGGGAACATGTGGGCGGGGTGCGCTTCCGCGCCTGGGCGCCACCGTCGTCGCTCCAGCCGCACCTGGGCATCCACCACCCCCTCAAGTTCGATCTCTGGGATCGCTGGGCGGGGCGCTCGGTGGGCGCCTGCGCCTACCACGTCTGGCACCCGGAGGGGCGTGGCTACGAGGCGCCGCCGCTGACCCGCTTCGAGGCGTCGGCCCGCCGGGCGGCGCGCTTCACCGAGGAGGGGCCGATGCCCTGGCCCACCCGTCCGCGGGCCACCGCGCCCCACCCGGAGTACCCCAACACCCTCGACCTCCGCAGGTACGTCGGCGATCGCCCCATGCCCGAGCCGGAGGAGGACGAGGAGGACGGGCGCTGATGCAGGAGCTCCTCTCCGAGTGCCGGGCGCAGGACGAGGTGCTTCGGGGCGCCGGCCTGGAGATCTGGCTGGGCGCCGAGCCCACCTTCACCGACCGTTCCTCCCAGGAGCCGCACTGGCTGTGGATGGCGGAGGGGGGCGACAAGGAGGAGCGCGCCGCCGGCCTCCTGCGCGACCTGCTCGGCCGGCTGGCCGCCACGTTCCGGCTGGAGCGACCGGAGGGGCGGCTCTACCCCGGGGAGGAGAAGCCGCGCTTCTGCCTGGGGGCGGCCTACGTGCCCCGCGGCAGCGCCGCCGAGCGCTGGATCACGGTGGCGCCCGATCCGGGCGTGGTCGAGGTGAACCTTCCCCCCGCGCCCGACCTCGTCACCTTCGCCGAGCATGCCGGCGCGGTCTACGCCGCGGCCGCCGCGGTCGGCCTCTCCCCGGAGCGCTTCCGCTGGAACGGCCACGCCGGCGATTCGGGAGGCGGCGGGCAGATCACGCTGGGCGGACCGACGCCGGAGCGCAGTCCCTTCTTCCTGCGCCCCAAGCTGCTCCCCTCGCTGGTCCGCTACCTGAACCACCATCCGTCCCTCTCCTACGCCTTCGCCCCGGAGTGCGTGGGCAGCGCCGGCCAGGGGCCGCGCCCCGACGAGGGGGTTCGGGAGCGCTTCGACGAGCTGGGCGTCGCCCTCGACCGGCTGGCCCTGCGCGACGCGCCCGGCGCGGAGGAGCTCTGGAACTCGCTCGCCCCCCTGCTCGTCGACGCATCGGGAAACTCGCACCGGGCCGAGGTGAACGTCGAGAAGCTCTGGAACCCGCACCTCCCCGGGCGCGGGAAGATGGGCGTGGTCGAGTTCCGGGCGCTGCGGATGCCTCCCACCCCGGAGCGGCTCGTCGCGCTGGGAGCCCTCTTCCGCGCGGTCGCGGCACGGCTGGCGCGGGCCCCCTTCGAGGAGCCTCTTCTCGACTGGGGCCCCGAGCTGCACGACCGGGCCTCGCTCCCGCACTGGCTCGCGCAGGACCTGGCCGGCGTGATGGCCGACCTGGGCGAGCACGGGCTCGCGCCCGGGCGCAGGCTGCTGGCCTGCCTCGCGCCCGACGCGCCCGAGATCGCGCGCGTGGAACTCGCCGGCGCGACGCTCGTGGTGAGGCGGGCGCCCGACTTCTGGCCGCTCCTCGGCGACGTGGCCTCGCAGGAGGGGCGCACCGCCCGGCTCGTCGACGCCAGCTCGGAGCGGATCGAGCTGCTCGTCACGTCCCCGGGCACGCCGCCCGGCCGGATCGCCGCGCAGGGGGTGGAACTCGCGCTCGAGGCCGCCGGCGGCCCGGTCCACGTCGCGGCGGTCCGCTTCCGGGCCTTCGCTCCCCGTCCAGGCCTCCACCCGGGCCTGGGCCCCCACGACCCGCTCGTCCTCGAGTGGGAGCGTCGGGGCGAGGCGGTGCGCGTCGAGTTGCACGGCTGGAAGCCCGGCGGCGGCGGCTACGAGGAGCTCCCGGCCGACGCCGCGGAGGCCGAGCAGCGCCGCCTGGAGCGGGTGGTGGTTCGCCCCGGCCGGTTCCGCAACCCGCAACGCGCACCGTCGGCCCGTCTGACCCTGGACCTCCGCCGGCTGCCCACGGCACTTCCCACCTGAGAGACGCCGGAGCCCCCATGGACCCCGCCACCCCGCTCCTCTCCGACTACGCCGGGCTCCCCGGAACCTGGGACGAGCTCTTCACTTCCACCGGAGCCCCGCGTCCGGCCTTCCGCCGGGCCATCGACGCGCTCGACGCCCACAGCCGCGCCGGCTTCGCGGTCTGCCAGGGGCTTGCCGAGCGGGCCCTGCTCGACCAGGGCGTCACCTTCTCGGTCTACTCCGACCAGCGCGGGACCGAGAAGATCTTCCCCTTCTGCCTGGTGCCGCGCATCGTCTCGGCGGCCGACTGGGCGACGCTCGAGCGCGGGCTCCTGCAGCGCGTGCGGGCCCTCGAGCTCTTCCTCGCCGACCTTTACGCCGACCAGCACATCCTGAAGGACGGGACGCTCCCCACCGACCTGGTGCTCGCCTCGAAGAGCTGGTTCCCCCAGCTGCAGGGGGTCCGCCCGGTGGGCGGCGTCCGCATCCACATCGCCGGCATCGACCTGGTGCGGGACCCCAAGGGAACCTGGCGGGTGCTCGAGGACAACCTGCGGACCCCGTCGGGCGTCTCCTACGTCCTCGAAAACCGCATCCTCTCCAAGCGGGTCATCCCCGACGTGCTCGACGCCGCGCGGGTCGAGCCGGTCGACGCCTACCCGGGGCGGCTGGCCGAGTCGCTGCGCTCGGTATCGCCGGTGGATCCCGACGAGACCTCCGCCGTGGTGCTCACCCCCGGCCCCTACAACTCGGCCTACTTCGAGCACAGCTTCCTGGCCCGCACCATGGGGCTCGAGCTGGTCCAGGCCGCCGACCTGTTCACGGAAGGTGACAGGGTCTTCTGCCGCACCACCCGCGGCCCGCGCCCGGTCCACGTCATCTACCGGCGCATCGACGAGACCTACCTCGACCCGGAGGTCTTCCGCCCCGACAGCCTGCTCGGCGTCCCCGGGATCATGCGCGCCTGGGCCAAGGGGAACGTGGCGCTCGCCAACGCCCCCGGCAACGGCGTCGCCGACGACAAGGCCGTCTACCCCTTCGTGCCCGACATCGTCCGCTACTACCTCTCGGAGGAGCCGCTGCTGGCCCAGCTCGACACCTGGGTCTGCGCCCGCGAGGAGGACCGGCGTTTCGTCGTCGACCACCTGGGAGAGCTCGTGGTGAAGGCGGTCGACGAGGCGGGCGGCTACGGGATGCTCATGGGACCGCAGGCGACGAAGGCGCAGATCGACGAGTTCCGGCAGCGGGTGCTGGCCGAGCCGCGCAAGTACATCGCCCAGAGGCGGCTCGAGCTCTCCACCTGCCCCACCTGGGTGGAGGCGAAGGGCACCGTGGAGCCGCGCCGCGTGGACCTGCGCCCGTACATCCTGAACGGGCGCGACGGCCCCTGGGTGCTCCCCGGAGGGCTCACCCGCGTGGCCCTCACCGAGGGGTCCTACGTGGTGAACTCGAGCCAGGGCGGCGGTTCCAAGGACACCTGGGTGCAGAAGCCGGAGGCCGCATGATCTCCCGCGTCGCCGATCACTGCTTCTGGCTGGGGCGCTACCTGGAGCGGGCCGAGTCGACCGCCCGCGTGCTGGGCGTCACCCGGAACCTGGCGCTCGACGTGGGGCTCAACCCCCGGCACGTCTGGCTGCCCGTCATCATCGTCTCGGGCGAGCAGGCCCGCTACGTCGCGTCCGGCCAGGGGCGCCCCGACGACGGCGAGCGGGTGCAGGACTACATGACCTGGGACGAGGAGAACCCCAGCTCCATCGCCCGATCGCTCTCGGCGGCCCGCGACAACGCCCGGTCCATCCGCGAGGTGGTGAGCCTGGAGACCTGGGAGGCCCTGAACGCCCTCTACCTCTGGATGGGCAGCCCGCGGGCCCGCGTCGAGTGGCGCGAGGACCGGCACGCCTTCTACCGGCGCATCCGGACCTCGATGCAGTCGCTGCAGGGCATCGTGCGGGGCACCATGCTCTTCGACGACGCCATGCACTTCATGCTGCTCGGGAACATGCTGGAGCGGGCCGGCCAGACCGCCCGCATCCTCGACGTCCACCACCACGCCTTTCAGGCGCTCGGCACCCACGAGGTCATCGAGACCGCCCTCTGGCTGGCGCTGCTCCGGGCCTGCTCCGGCTTCGAGCCCTTCATGAAGGTGCACCGAGGGCGGGTGAGCCCGGCCGCGGTGGCCCGCTTCCTGGTGGTCGACCCCATCTTCCCCCGCTCGGTCCGGTTCTCGCTGCGGGCGGCGGTCTCCCGCTTCGAGCGGCTCCGCCCCCCCGAGCAGGACGACCTCCCCGGGGCGCGCAGCGCGGCGCGCCTCACGGCGCTGGCCAGCTGGGTGGCGGCCCTGGACAAGGATTTCGACGTGGCCGGTCTCCACGAGCTCCTCACCCACGTGGTCGACGAGACGGCGGCGATCGCCGGCGTCATCGGGACCGAGCTCCTGGGGTATGCTGAGGGTCCGGCGGCCGAGATGTCGGCCCAGTGACCCCGCGCCCAATCGATGCCCAATCTCCTCGCGATGTCCTTCGAAGGCGAGCTCGCGCCCTCCTTCGACCTCCGGTGCCTGTCCCAGGGTGAGGTCCCGCCCGACGGATGGGGCATCGGCTACTACCCGGGCGGCGAGCCCGCCGCGGCGGTCCTGAAGGAACCCGCCCCGCCCAGCGGGTCGATCCGGTCCGAGCTCATCAAGGCCTGGGAGCACCTCGAGTCCTCCATCTTCCTGCTCCACGTCCGGCGGGCCACCTGGGGGGCGGTCTCCGACGCCAACACCCAGCCCTTCCAGCGGGCCTGGGGGCGGCGGGACTGGCTCTTCGCCCACGCCGGCTCGCTCCGCTACCGGCTCGAGCTGCGCCCCGGGGCCCCGTTCGAGCCGGTGGGCGCCACCGACACCGAGCTCATCTTCTGCGAGCTGATGAACCGCTTCGCCGAGAAGGGCTGGAAGAGCATCGGCGAGGCCGATCCGCGGGTGCTGCTCGAGTGGCTCGCCCGCCTGAACGACAGCGGCAACCTCACCTGCGTGCTCGCCGACGGCCACGACGTGGCGGTCTACTCCGACCGGGAGTCGGCCGGCGTCTGGATGTGGGAGGTGCTGCCTCCCTACGAGCGGCTCGCCTTCGGCGACTCGGAGCTGCTCGTCGACCTGGGCAAGCGAGGGGTGAAGAGCCGCAAGGGGGTGGTGGTCAGCTCCCATCCGCTGACGGTGAACGGCGAGGAGAAGGAGTGGCAGGCCATCCCGCCCGGGCAGCTGGTGCTCCTCCGGCAGGGGGCGATCCGGGAGGTGGTGGCCCCCTGGGTCATCCCCGAGGGGCACCCGAAGCTTCCCGGGACGCAGCGCCGGCAGATGCCCCGCCCGGCCCGGGCCGAGCCCCGACGCTACCGGGTCACCCACCGGACCTCCTACCGGTACGACAAGCCGGTGGAACGGTCGAGCCACGTCTTCAAGCTCTTCCCCGTCTCCGACCGGCTGCAGCGGCTCATCTCCCACGAGCTGGACATCTCGGTGGACGGGCCCAGCAGCGACTACGAGGACGTCTTCGGGAACCGGGCTCGCCGCATGGAGGTGGAGACCCCGTACTCCGAGATGACCATCACGGCCACCTCGCAGGTCGAGGTGCTCGACACCGACCCGCTCTCCTACCGCCCGCTGCGGCAGCGGGTGCAGATCCCGGTGGTGTGGATGCCCTGGCACCAGCAAGTGTTGCAGCCCTTCCTGCTGCCGCCCGAACTGGCCGAGACCGAGCTGAAGGAGCTCTCCGAGTATGCGATGAGTTTCGCGGTCCGCAACGACTTCGACCTGCTCGACACGCTGCTCGACGTAAACCTGTCGATCTTCCAGGACTACAAGTACACCCAGGGTGCGACGACGGTCTTCACCACCCCGTTCGAGGTCTACGCGAACCGGCGCGGCGTCTGCCAGGACTTCACCAACCTCTTCATCTGCCTGGCGCGCCTGCTCGGGCTCCCGGCCCGCTACGTCTGCGGCTACCTGTGGACCGGTCCCAAGCACCACAACCAGCGCCAGGCCGAGGCCTCCCACGCCTGGGCCCAGGTCTTCCTGCCCGAGGCCGGGTGGAAGGGATTCGACCCCACCAACGGCGTCCTCACCCAGACCGACCACATCCGGGTGGCGGTGGGGCGCAGCTACCGCGACGCCACGCCGACGGCGGGCACCATCTTCGTGGGGGGCGGCGGGGAGAAGCTCGAGGTCGACGTGCGGGTCACCGCAGGCGAGGCTTCAGCCGAGCCAGATCCTGGATCCACCCAGAGCCAGTACCAGGCCTAAAAACCAATGCCGTTCACTCAGGGGCCACGGTGAGCGGGAGCTCACTGGGGTAGATGCTCATCTTGATCTTCGTGGCACCCGGAAACGCGCGTCCGTCTGGTCCTACCGGCAGGAAAAGCCGCTTCGTGTTTCGCTCGAGCCGCTTGAGGCGAGAGGGGAGGGTTCCCGCCCGGAGCGAGCATCCGCGGAGGCGTCACAACGCGCGCGGGCGACCCTGGGCGCGCCCCCCATCCGGCTCGAAGACGGTGTCGCCTGGCAGCTCCCGGTGATGGACCCCGGAGCAAACGCGGCGTGACGTAGGCCGTGTAGAGGAGGCCCGTCGAGCGAGACGGGCATGCGCTCCTGCCACACGACGGCTCCTCGCCATGTCTCGCGGGGAACCTGACAATCTGGCAAGAGCGCTCCAAGGTGCTGAAACGCTGGCGGAATCCCGGACCAGCCGCTTGCCAGATTGTCCGTCCGAACCTGGCAAGGCAAGCGTCCGAAATCCCGCTCCCGCCTTGGTAGAAGCCCTTGAGGTCGAGGCGTGTCGAGCCGCGACCGCTCCCCAATCAGGCTACAGCCCTTGATCCAGCGACCCGCGTATCGCGGTCGGACGCTTTGCGGCGTCCGACCCGCCACCGCGGGCTCGCCCTGGGTCTGAAAGGCAGGAAGGAACCCCAAATGACGAAGGAAGAGAGGAAGAAGATTTACGAGGCGCTCTC
>Ga0302322_100004663_pt1 | contig 11946 bp, 5 predicted proteins | sample Fen_T0_2_FD_203757 | JGI IMG/M metagenome (GOLD analysis project Ga0302322, IMG submission 203757) | Peat permafrost microbial communities from Stordalen Mire near Abisko, Sweden - Fen_T0_2 | ecosystem: Environmental > Terrestrial > Soil > Wetlands > Permafrost | place: Sweden: Abisko... | reverse complement strand
TTATGGCTGGGCATGGGATGATTATAATGATGACTATATGGTTGAGAGAAGTGCATTTCCCATTTATGGAAATGTTATTTCTGTATCGCTTGATGGATATAAAAAAGAGGAAAAATTTTACATAGAACCAAATTGGAAAACAAGCCCAAAATATTTTGAAAGTGTTTTGCCTGATTTCCGTTTACTAGAACCCAAATACAAAGCCGATGCAGGTTTGAAGAAGATCGATTCAAACAAAGCACAGGCTTTAACTAAAAGCTTTACAATTAAAAGAAACCGAACGGGTAATAATTTTACTTTACTTCCTGCAAATTCAATTTTCAAAAATCAAACAATTCCCGTTTACACAAATGGGATCGAAAACACTGTAGCGGCATTAAAAAACGACTTTCAATTAAATATTACAGAAGGGCGGCTTGTTGATGAAAGTTTGTATCCCGGCACTCCCGCCAATCTCCGTTGGCATAAAATAAAATCACAACCCACCGACTCACTCTTTAAACCAATGATGCACCGAAGCGATAACTTTTTTGCTGAGCAAACCTTATTAATGGTTGGTAATGAATACCTGGGTTATTTGAGTACTGAAAAAACCATTGAAACTTTATTGAATTCAGATTTAAAAGATGTTCCCCAAAGGCCCAAATGGGTTGACGGCTGTGGGCTCAGCCGCTATAATTTATTTACACCACAGTCTTTTGTGTACATCCTCAATAAAATGAAAAATGAGTTTGGTTTGGACAGGCTGAAAAATATTTTAGCAACCGGCGGCACCGGTACCCTGTCTTCATATTACAAAAAAGATAGTGGTTATATATTCGCTAAAACCGGCACACTCAGTAATAACTGCGCTTTAAGCGGCTATTTGATCACTAAAACGGGCAAAATCCTTATTTTTTCGGTTCTGGCCAATAATTACATAACAAGTGCCGTTCTTGTGAGAAAGGCCGTCGAGAAATATTTGCTTGCAATCCGTGAAAATTATTGATATTTTTACCCTTCAGGCAACAAAACGCAAAACCACAGCATCTACCCTAAGCTTAAAACTCTGTTTATCCTTTAACCAACAAAACCTTTTTGTATGAAAAAGATCTTTACGCTGCTGTGGCTTACCCTCACCGCCTTTACATTTAAGGCAACGGCTCAAACCACACCCAATTGTAGTGCCGAATTTTCTGTTCAGTTTCTGACTAATTACACAGTAAAATTCAATCCTGTACTTGTTACTGATTCACCGTATGTACACCATTTCTGGAGCTTTGGCGATGGCAGTACCGGAAGCCAGTTGATTTCGCCAACACATACTTATATATTGCCTGGCAGTTACCCGGTAGTACATACCATTGTAAGAACAACGCCTAACAATGTTCCGGTATGTACCCAGGTGTTTACTAAAGTAGTAACCATTACCGAGCCTTGTAACCTAGTTGCTAACTTCAGTTGGACCAATACTGCAAGCAATCCATTAGTGCTTTCCTTCCAGAATTTATCGGTACCGCTTGCGACATCCGATTCTGTAACCTGGATATTTGGAGACAACAGCCCTAACGCTTATACAGTAAATGCTGTTCATACCTATGCCAATGCCGGCACTTACAATGTTTGTTTGATAGTAAAGAAAAATAATAGTTCGCCAACTTCTCCCTGCATAAAATATATCTGCAAAACGGTGGTAGTTAGTGCACCATGCAATCTGGTAGCAGACTTTAACTGGACAGTTACCGCAACGAATCCATTAAGTTATGAGTTTCATAATTTAAGTACACCGCTTTCCAATACCGATTCCATCAGGTGGACATTTGGCGACGGCACATCTTCAACCGATGTTAACCCTGTACATACTTATAATGTTGCCGGTACCTATGTAGTTTGTTTAAGAGTGCAGAAACAAACGCCTCCCGGATCTGCACCGTGTGTAAGAGAGATCTGCAAAACGATCGTGGTAACGCAGCCTTGCAATTTGGTAGTTGATTACAGCTGGACCGCTACCGTTACCAATCCTTTACAGGTTGAGTTTCATAATTTATCAGTGCCACTTGCTGCAACTGATTCTATAACCTGGATCTTTGGAGACAGCACACCGCTATCGCATGATGTAAATCCGGTACATACCTATGCCCATGCCGGCACCTACACGGTTTGCCTGATAGTTAAGAAATTCCCTTTCAACACAAGTTCTCCTTGCGTAAGATATATCTGCAAAACCATTGTTGTTACAGCACCATGTAATATGGTACCTGATTTTACCTGGACTGCAACCTCTGCCAATCCGTTAACGATAGAATTTCACAATACCAGTACCAATACGGCTGTTACCGATTCCATACGCTGGACATTTGGTGACGGTACAACTTCAAACCAAATCAATCCGGTACATACATACGCAGCAGCTGGTACCTACACCGTTTGTTTACGCATAACCAGGTATACCGGTGCAAGTAATACGCCATGTGTACGGGAAATATGCAAAACCATCGTTGTTACTGCCCCATGCAATATGATACCGGATTTTACCTGGACAGTAACTGCAGCTAATCCACTAAGTATTGAATTCCACAATACCAGCACCAATACTTTAGCCAGTGACTCTATACGCTGGACATTTGGTGACGGTTCAACTTCGGCTGATGTTAATCCCCTGCATACTTATGCCGCACCTGGTACTTATACTGTTTGTTTAAGAATTATAAGATTTAATGCAGGTACCACAACGCCTTGCGTTAGGGAGATTTGTAAAACTGTTGTTGTGCAGGCTCCTTGTACATTGGTGGTTAACTTTACATCACAACCCGATTCTGCACATCCTTTACGCATCAAGTTCACCAATACAAGTACACCAATCAGTGTAACGGATTCGGTAAGATGGACATTTGGTGATGGCTCATCTGTAAGCGGTTTACAAAGCGATCCCAATGTTGCCAACCCAACTCATATTTATGCAACTGCAGGCACATACACCGTTTGCTTAAGAATAAAGAAGAATGGCAATGTTGGCAGCACTGTACAATGTGTTCGGGAATTCTGCAGAACAATTATCGTGTATGAACCATGTACACTGGTGGTTAATTTCACTGCACAGGCCGATCCTGGTAATCCTCTGCGAATCAAGTTTACCAATACAAGTACGCCAATCAGTGCAACAGATTCGGTAAGATGGACATTTGGTGATGGCTCATCAGTAAGTGGTTTACAGAATGATCCAAATGTTGCCAACCCAACGCATAATTATGCAAATGCCGGCAACTATGTTGTTTGCCTGAGGGTGAAGAAAAACAACAGTGCCAACACTCCAACCCAGCCTGTGTGTGTTCAGGAAAAATGTAATACCGTTATAGTAACACCGCCTTGCAATTTTGTTGTAAACTTCAGCTGGAGATTGGATTCCATTAATGTTAAGAAAGTTTATTTTACCAATCTTACTACGCCGCCGGCAGCAAATTCCTTTGCAGTGTGGTCCTTTGGAGACGGTACATCAGCCACTACGTGGAATGCCATACATGAATATGCATTGCCAGGCCAGTACAGGGTTTGCCTGCGTGTTTATTCCGGACAGAACACAACCTGCTTCCGTGAAACCTGCGACACAGTTATTATACCTGTACCCGTGCCGCCATGTACCGAGCTTTCAAAATATCATTTTGAAAATGTGCCGGGTGATAATCAGAAATATAAATTCACACCAGATTATATCAATACCACATTCCAATACACCTGGACCTTTGGAGATGGCACAGGAAGTCATGATCCCGTTGCTGTTCATCGTTACACGCAGCCTGGTGGTTACACTGCCTGCCTCACTGTTTGGCGTGGCCCGGATTGTGCATCTACTACCTGTCATGATCTGAATGTATTGCCACAGCCAATATGCGATACAGCACATGCTGGTTATACATTTGTGCGTGGTGCAAATATTCCTAACAGAATTCAGTTTACGGCCAATGCAACATTCCCAATCATAGACCAGGTATGGACGATAACCAAGGTAGGTAGTACAACAGCTCCTGTTATACTGCATGAAAATAATCCTATCTATTTATTCCAGGATACCGGTTATTTCAGGGTTTGTTTAAAAGCAACACTACAGGGCGGATGTATAAAGGAATATTGCAACTACATCCGTATTGATCAGGTTTCAAGTGCATGTGAATTACAGGCATTCCCAAATCCTGCCAATGCATCGGTTAATGTAAACCTGTATTTAACACAGCCCGAAATGATTCATGCCTATGTGTACAACAATTTAAATGTTTTGTTGCTGCAGCAGGATCAACAGGGAACTACCGGCAATAATTTAGTCACGATTAATATCGGCAGCCTTGCCGCCGGACAATATACAATCAGATTGGTCTATGGAAACAGGGTCTGCTACGCCAGATTCCAAAAATTGTAAAAATAGGGTTATCTAAAGCAAAAGCCTGCAGCAGTGATGTTGCAGGTTTTTTTATAAGTTGTCAAATTAATAAAGGGGTCAAAAGAGAAAAGGAGGAAAAAGCAATGGGTGATTTTTCGCATACATCTTCGGGATTTCCTCCTCCTTTGGAGGTTCTCTGATAAGAGAACGAACGAAGTTCAAGAGGAGGCTTTACCTCCCAAACAATTTATCCAGCTCATCTTTTTTAAACTCGAGATAGGTTGGTTTACCATTGGCCGTGCTGTTGGGTACAGCACAGTTAAACAGTTCCTCAATCAAAACCTTCATTTCTTTTTCGGTTAAAGAAGTGCCGGCTTTGATGGATTGCTGCAGCGCAAGTGAACGCAATAATTTTTCACGCTTGCTGTATTTCAGATCATTGCTGAAATGTTTATACTGCTCCAGCATTTTTTCGATGGCCGTTTTTTCGTTTTCCTGGCTTACATCAGCCGGTGTGCCCTGTATCACAAAAGTGTTGTTGCCAAAGGGTTCCAGCTGATAACCCAGGTGATTCATATCAGGCAATAACTCCTTCAGCAAAACTGCATCGCCGGCATTTAATTCAATGGTTGCAGGAAATAAACTCTGCTGCGTGGCAATGGGTTTGCCTTCAACAGCCAAAGCAAAACGTTCGTACAAAATACGTTCATGTGCATTTTGTTGATGAACCAGGTAATAGCCCCGGTTGGTTTGTACAACGATGAAACTATTGTGTAATTGTAAAAGGTTTTCAGCCGTTGGCCGTTGATCGTTGATGGCATGCAAGGGCTTAACTGTGGCAGACTCTCCTTCGGCCAACGGCCAATGTTCATCGGTCCGCTTTTCTTTTGGTTCGTAAAAATCTTTCCAATGCTTTAATTCGCTTTTACTTTCGATAAAATGTGACTGGTTCTTTTTTGTAAACGTATTGTACAAAGAAGAAGAGGAGGCTGATGATCTTTTCTCATCAGTAAATGGCTTGCTTACTGAATCCAGGCTCTGTATAGATGCATCCAGCTCAAAATCAAGTGTTGGTGAAATACTGAATTGTGCCAGTGCATGTTTAATAGCACTCTGCACAAAAGCATATACTATCTTTTCGTCTTCGAATTTTATTTCTTGTTTGGTTGGGTGTACGTTAATATCTACCTGCGATGGATCCAGATCAATGAACAAAGTGTACATCGGAAAACTATCCTTTGCGATCATTTCATTAAAGGCATTCATCACCGCATGGTTGAGGTAGGCACTTTTAATAAAGCGGTTGTTCACAAAAAAATACTGATCGCCACGTGTTTTTTTAGCTGTTTCGGGTTTGCCTACAAAACCATAAATATTCATGTAGTCTGTCTGCTCCTGCACAGGCACCAGTTTAGCTGCATAGCTATTTCCCAGTATCTGCACAATGCGTTGTTTCATGCTTCCCTTCTCCAAATGGAAAACCTGCTGGCCGTTGCTGGTAAATGAAAAGAATATTTCGGGAAAAGACATAGCCACCCGAATGAACTCATCCACAATGTGCCTTAACTCTGCTGCATTGCTTTTCAAAAAATTCCTGCGGGCAGGCACATTAAAAAAAAGATTTTTCATAGCAATGCTGGTACCGGTTGGCACAGCAATGGGCTCTTGTTTTGTAACCTGGCTGTTCTCAATCTCAATAAAAACGCCGGTTTCATCTTCATCTCTTTTCGATTTTAATTCAACCTGGGCAACGGCAGCAATACTTGCCAATGCTTCTCCACGAAAACCCATGGTCTTTATCTTAAACAGATCTTCAATATTTTTAATTTTGGAAGTAGCGTGGCGTTCAAAAGCCATCCTTGCATCCGTTTCGCTCATTCCTTTGCCATTGTCAAAAACCTGTATCAAAGCCTTGCCTGCATCATTCACAACCAGGTTAATTTCAGTTGCACCTGCATCCACAGCATTTTCCATCAGCTCTTTTACAGCGCTGGCGGGCCTTTGAATAACTTCGCCAGCCGCAATCTGGTTGGCAATGTTATCGGGTAATAATTGAATGATATCGGGCAAAATCCTTTAATTTAGAACAGCAAAAATAACACATCCTGTCCACTATATAATTTTTAGAGCGATATGCGGAAAATTCAATTGGTTTTATTTCTTTTTTTGACTGTTAACGGCTTTGCACAGCAAAATAAAGCAAGTATTTGGGTGGATAGTGTTTTTAAAACCCTTTCGCCCGAAGAGCAGATTGCCCAGTTGATGGTAGTACGTTTATCTACCATTAATGCAAATAAATCTGTTACTTTTTATGATAGTTTGGTATCAGAATTAATTAAGCAATATAATATTGGAAGTCTCTGTGTTTTCCAGGGAAGCCCGGTTAAGCAGGCAACCATTTTAAACCAGTTACAGGCCATCGCAAAAACGCCACTGCTGATAACCATTGATGCAGAATGGGGAGTTGGTATGCGTATGACTGATAGTGTGCTTCCATTACCCAGGCAAATGATGCTGGGTGCCGTGCAGGATTCCAGCATTGCATATCAATATGGAAGAATTGTAGCCGATCAATGTAAACGTATTGGTATACAGGTAAATTTTGCACCGGTGGTAGATGTAAATAACAACCCAAACAACCCGGTAATTAACGATCGTAGCTTTGGAGAAGACAAATACAAAGTTGCTTCCTATGCAGTACAATACATGAAAGGTATGCAGGAAAATGGTGTGATGGCATGCGCTAAACATTTTCCGGGGCATGGCGATGTTGCAGTTGATTCGCATTTAGATCTGCCAGTCATTAATAAAACCAGGGCACAATTGGAATCACTGGAATTATATCCTTTTCGTGAAATTTTTAAAGCTGGTGTGGGTAGTGTAATGATAGCACACTTATATATCCCTTCTATTGACAGCACTGCCAACAGAGCCACTTCGCTATCGAAAAAAAATGTCACCGATCTTTTGCGTAATGATCTTGGTTACCAGGGGTTGAGTTTTACAGATGCCCTGGAAATGCAGGGAGTAAAAAAATTCTTTCCGGATGGAGCTGCTTCGGTAGAATCGATCATTGCAGGAAATGACATGCTCTGCTTACCCGGCGATGTGCCGTTGGCTATTTCAAAAATAAAGCGGGCTATTGATTCCGGAAAAATAACATGGGCCGATATTGAAATGCATTGCAAAAAAGTACTGAAAGCAAAATATGAGTATGGTCTTTCAAATCTCAAACCGATCAAAACTGAAAATTTAACTGCCGATCTGAATAAAGATGTAAGTAGCATGCGCAAACTAATAGCAGAAAACGCATTGACCGTTTTGAAAAAAACAGATGCTACATTTTTTCCGTTGCCTGCTAAAGAGGATTCAGCTAACGTTGATGTTGTTTATGTAAGCATTGGTAACAGCGCCGATAATGCTCTGGCAAGGCGTCTTCGCTACGATTATAATGCCGATGTCGTTTATTTCAATTACCAGCAGGATGGTTCAAAAACCGATGCCATTGTTGCAGAATTGCAAAAGAAATACAAGCAGGTAATTATTGGCGTGCATGACTATAAACGTGTACCGGCAAATAATTTTGGAATCAGCGCCGCTGCTGTTAACCTGGTTACACAGTTGCAGCAAAAAACAAAAGCCATAACTCTTATTTTTGGAAATCCCTATGCCATAAAGAACTGGTGCAATGCAAAAAATTTAATTGCCTGTTATGAAGATGACAGTATCATTCAAAACACAGCCATTGATCTGCTGCAGGGCAAAATTGCAGCCAAAGGAAAACTGCCTGTTACGGTTTGCGATCAGTTTAAATATGGCAGCGGCATTGCTTTTAAAGCTCCCAATCCTCCAAAAGTTGAAAAGGGTGTACTGGATGCTGCCAAACTTAATGTCATAGATGCCATTGCAGAAGAAGCCATTGCCAGGGGCGCTACACCCGGTGCTGTCGTACTGGTTGCAAAGGATGGCAAGATCGTTTACCACAAGGCTTATGGCAGTTATACTTATGACAAGACAGAAGCTGTAAACACTGAGTCGATTTTTGATATGGCATCAGTTACTAAAGTTTGTGCAACCACCGTTTCGTTAATGCGCTTGTATGATGAGGGTAAACTCGATCTTAAAAAAAAGCTTGGTGATTATCTGCCTTGGGTTAAAGGAAGCAATAAAGAAAATTTAACCATTGAGAATGTGTTATTACACCAGGCCGGACTGGTTGCATACATTCCTTTTTATAAGGAAACCATTGACGATGCCGGAGTTCCAAAATCTCAATTTTACAGGTCTGCAAAAAACGATTCGTTCAGTATACGTGTTGCAAAAGATCTGTACATGCGCAACGACTGGAGGGATACATTATACAAACGAATTTTAGAAAGTCCGCTCGGCCACACAGGCAAATATGTTTACAGCGATAATGATTTTATTTTCCTGGGTAAGATCGTTGAAGCCATCAGCGGCCTTCCATTGAATGACTATGTTGAATCAACTTTCTACCGCCCCATGGGTTTAACCACAGCTGGTTTCAGGCCATTGGAGAAGTATCCTTTACAAAGAATAATACCCACCGAACAGGAAAAACAATTTCGTTTGCAATTATTGCGTGGCGATGTGCATGATCCTGGCTCTGCTATGTTTGGTGAAGTTGCAGGCCACGCAGGTTTATTCAGCAATGCATACGACCTGGCAATGATCATGCAGATGCTTTTGAATGGCGGAACCATCAATGGAAAAAGATTTTTACAGGAAGAGACCATCAATCTTTTTACAGCATACCACAGCAATGGCAGCAGGCGTGGCTATGGTTTTGATAAACCTGAAAAAGATAACAGAACCCGCCCTGATCCTTACCCATGTTTATCAGCATCGCCGCAAACCTTTGGTCACACCGGCTATACAGGAACCTGTGTTTGGGCCGATCCTAAATATGATATGCTGTTTATTTTCTTAAGCAACCGCGTTAATCCGCTCGGAGGCGACAATACCAAACTGCTTAAAATGAATGTGCGTACCAATATACAGGAGGCTGTTTATAAGGCTATGGGACTGTAAGATTGTAGTCAATGTCAACCATGCTTATCCATCGCATTGCTTTCATTATTGGTAGTTCTCTTTTCATCTGATTCCTCCATTTTAATTTCAATTTCAGGCTGTTCTTTTCTTTTAGGAATAATTGGCACAATTCCCAGAACCATGCATACTGAGAATATAAAAGCAAAAAGTAAAATACGAAGAAACTGAAAAGTAATTTTAATACACTTCACTTAGGTAAATGTTTGATAATGCCAAAGCAGCAATTAATTAAATTAGAACGGCTAACAGGCTGTTAAAAGCCTTATGATGTGAAGGCAGGGAAGGTGTCTTCTCCGGAGTCTTGAGAAATAGTTTTGAAAATGATCAAACATTCATTAGAGGGTACTGTGTAAATTTCCTTTACAAGAGCATTGAACTTTAGTTTTACGTGCCTGTTTTGAAATAATAAAACGAATAAGTTGGATGTAGGTAAATAAGAAGCCGTTTTATTTACAGCAATTATATGTTTTTTGAATGAACCGGTTTTAGCTCCTGCTCTGGTGGCAGTGAAACAAATTAATTCGACCTGAGGAGTAAATTGTTGTGGTGAATTTATATTTCTGTTATACCCGGCAATTGTTACAAATGCGAAAAATAAAATACAGGCAAGCGAAATTTTCGCAAGGAAATAATTTATGCTGAGGAAAATTTGTTGCTTCATTGCTAACCAAATCTATGCTTTTTCCTTCAGGAACCAAAGGGCTGGTATGAAATCATACCTCATCAATATAAACCCACCAAAATCGTTTTAAACTCAGTTGTTCTTTCCCAGGGTATATTGTGACCTGCTCCAAACAAAGTATCTGCAGTAACTGACTTTGCATTTGTCATCATTTTTTTTCCATAAGCTATGTTGCCAATAGGCACCCAGGTATCTTCATCACCGTGTACAAATAAAACATTACAGGTTATCTTTTTAAAATCGTTTTGCAAAGGCACTAAGTCTTTTTTAAGATAAAGTATCTCGGTATTGCTTGGACCAAATGCACCTGGTAAACACCAATATAATGGACGATAGGCCATTACCTTACGCCAGGTTTCTGTTTTTTCCTCGTCAACATCAATAGAACCGGCAACAATTACAATTTTCTCAAACATGGATGAACTATCAGCAGCCAGCTTTGCTACAACCGGTCCACCCAGGCTATGGCCAACTAAAATCATTGGCTGGCTGGTTTTTAGTTTTTGAAGTACCGCCATTATCATTGTGCATTGCTCCTGCAGATGCATGGCATTACCAAAATCGCTGTAACCAAAGCCAGGTCTGTCAATAGCAACGATCCGGTATTTTTTTCGCATGGATGAATCCCACATAAACTTCATGTAATTCATCCAGCTTCCCGGACTTCCGTGTATAAAAACAAGCGTCGGTAAACTATCGCCATTGCCGCAAACTGCGTAATGTAAATGCCGGCCGTTTATTATTGTATCGTAAATTGAAAGAGGCACATCTTTAGCCTTAAAAACACGGTAAGCTTTATTGTCACTCCAGCGATTTCGCATAACAAAACATTGCGCAAGTGTCACCCATAAAGAAATTATACAGCAGCTATAAAATATAGTACGTCGCATAATTTTTCTAAAACGCATGAATTAGCTTTTTGTTACAGCCTGTTTTTAATTCTTTAATACCTCAATAATTTCCTCTCAATTCTTTCCAAACCGTTATAAATATCCGCTTCAAAAAACGGCAATCTTTGTAATTATCGGAAAATGTACGGTCCTTGAAATTTCTCCGTTTCCCCATTGATTTTGCAATTCGGAAACCAGTTCTTCCAAAGGATTTATTCCATTCTCCTTTTTATAATGATTAAGAGCGCTCCAGGTATTCAGATATCCAACCAGTTGGGCTAAGTTCCATTTACAATCAATTTGAAAAGACGGAACCTGTGTTTCTTTATAAGGGAAGGGTAGACTGCTGTAATTATCATAAATAAATCTTCGTTCCACATCCCAATATGTACCCAGTATATCTGTATACAAAGTTTTTATTAGTCTATCTATCTTTGCATTTATTTCAATCAACCCATAACCTATCAAAGCCAATACCCCTTTGGGTTTTAATATTCGTTCTACCTCTTTGTAAAAAAGTTCGTGATTAAACCAATGAGCAGCCTGTGCCGCACAAACTATATCAAAATAGCTATCGGGAAAACCTGTTTTTTCTGCAGCGCCGACACTGTAATAAATATTGGATATTACAACAGCATGTTTTAATTGAGCTTCGCTGATATCGGTTGCACGCACTTCTATGTAATGCCTGGCTAATTCTTTTGCAGCCTGCCCGTTGCCGGTTCCGCAATCAAGTGCATGGTGGTGTTCAGCAGAAAGTGAGGAGAGATATGTAAAAAGTTCCGGCGGATATTCCGGGCGCCAGTTGGCATAGCTGCCGGCCATGTCTGAGAAGTTATCTTTTGTACTCAAGTAGCCAACAGTTCATTTATTTGTTTTACCAGTTCACGTGTGCTGAATGGTTTTGTTACGTACAAAGCAGCTCCAAGTTTCAATCCCTTTTTTATATC
>Ga0302322_100004662_pt1 | contig 11948 bp, 10 predicted proteins | sample Fen_T0_2_FD_203757 | JGI IMG/M metagenome (GOLD analysis project Ga0302322, IMG submission 203757) | Peat permafrost microbial communities from Stordalen Mire near Abisko, Sweden - Fen_T0_2 | ecosystem: Environmental > Terrestrial > Soil > Wetlands > Permafrost | place: Sweden: Abisko... | reverse complement strand
GCGCGAGATGGAGGCGGCGCGAGCAGGTTTGGATACGTTGACTAATTGGGGCCACGGACGTCTCCGCGTGGGCGCGAGCACGACGGCGTGTCAGTACATCCTCCCGACGGTGCTGCGCGAATTTAAGCAGAGCTTCACTAAATGTGTGATCAGAATCGAGCCGGGCGATCATGGCCGACAGTTGGAGTTGTTACGCGCGGGCCAGATCGATCTCGCGATCATGCTGATGCCGCCCGACGACGGGGAATTTGATTTCGTGCCGCTGTTCGAGGACGAGCTTCGCTTCGTCGTGGCGCCGCTGCATCCGTGGGCGCAGGCGGGCGGTGTGCCGCGGAGCGCGATCTCCGAGGAGACACTCGTGTTGTATAACAAAACCAGCTACACCTTTCGCCTGGTAAGTGATTATTTCCGCGAGGAGAAAATTCTCCTTACCAACTACATTGAGCTAGGGTCGATGGAGGCGATCAAGGAGCTGGTCAAAATCGGTCTTGGCGCCGGTGTGCTTGCACCGTGGATCGCGCGCGAGGAGCTGCGCAGCGGCGCGTTGATTTCATTTCCGCTCGGACGTCGGAAACTGAAGCGCACCTGGGGCGTGGTCTATTTGCATGGCCGCCGTTTGCCGCTGGCTGAGGAAACGTTTGTCGGCTTGAGCCGCACGGTGACCGAAGGTTATGGCGAGTGAGTTTTTGCTCTTGCGCATGCGTGGACGAGGCGAGGGCCGCCTGCCGGGACTGGTGACGTTGCAATTCTAGCGGTCTGTATTAACCTAGGCCACGTCTGCGGCTTTTTTATGCGACTCCATAACTGCGCGTTTGCGCTAATCATCTCTTTCTTTGTAGTTCCTGAAGCGATTGCGGAAGGCGGTGACGCCATTCGAGGAAAGATCGTGTTTCAACAAAACTGTGCGCTTTGCCATGCTACAGGGGCGGAGACCAATCCGCCATCGGGGCAAGGGCCGATGCTGGCCGGCGTCGTGGGAAGGCCTGCGGCTTCACTCTCCAGTTTCGGTTACTCCAAGGCACTGATCTCTTCGCACCTGACTTGGGATTCGGCTACGCTGGATCAGTTTCTGGCTGGGCCGGGATCGCTGGTGCCGGGAACGATTATGCCGGTATCGTTGGCGAACGCCGCGGATCGTGGCGACGTGATTGCTTTTTTGGCTACACTGCGGCCTGCTGCTCCGCGTTCGGGGACCGGTAATGTCGCTGGCTCTCCTCATTCGCGGAGCCCAGGTGATTGGCAAAACGATGCCCCTGGTGTGCGCCATCAAATCAGGGTGGAAGATTTGCCAGCACCTTATGCGACAATATCCGCAGGCAATTCTCCGCGTACCGTCGCTCAGCCGTCTGACGCCACTCTTTCCGTCCCGCCGGGTTTCCGCGTCAAACTGTTCGCCTCGGGGCTTTCCGGGCCGCGCCTCCTACGTACGGCGCCCAATGGCGATATTTTCATCGCGGAAACACGAGAGGGGCGAATCCGTGTACTACGGGCGGCGGATGGTGCGGATGCTCCATCTGAAAACACTGTATTCGCGGATCACCTACAGGGACCATTTGGGATCGCCTTCTTCCCTCTGGATGGAAATCCGCGCTGGGTTTACGTGGCAAATCTCAATTCTGTCGTGCGTTTTCCCTACCGTTCCGGCGATCTTGCTGCGCGGGGACCGGCGGAAATAGTCGTGGCGCAACTGTCTGACAGTACAGGCGGGCATACCACGAGGGATCTCGCTTTTTCCCTCGATGGACAGCGCTTGTTTATTTCGGTTGGTTCGGGATCGAACGTTGCGGAAGGTTTTCCTTCGAAATCTGCTGAGGAGATTCGCGAATGGGAGTCAACGCACGTGCGAGGCGCCGCTTGGGGGTACGAATCAGGTCGGGCTGATATTCTTGTGACCGATTCTGAAGGTCGGCAGGGCTTGAAGACATTCGCCGCGGGCATCCGCAATGCGGTCGGGCTGGCCGTGCACCCGGCGACGGGCGAACTGTGGGCTTCGACGAATGAGCGCGATGGCTTGGGCGACGATCTGGTGCCGGACTATATCACGCGCATCAAGGAAGGCGGCTATTACGGGTGGCCGTGGTACTATTTGGGCAGTCACGAAGATCCGCGGCACGCGGGTGAGCGACCGGATTTGAAGGACCACGCGATTGTACCTGACGTGTTGTTGCAGGCGCATTCTGCGTCGCTGCAAATGACGTTTTATCCGATCAATCTTTCTGGATCATCTGCGTTTCCGGACTCCTACCGTGGAGAGGGTTTTGCCGCGTTGCATGGGTCGTGGAACCGAACCGGTCGAACCGGAAGCAAAGTGATTCGTGTGAGGCTGCAAAACGGTGTGCCGACAGGTGACTACGAAGATTTTCTGACCGGTTTTGTGATCGACGACGGCCACGTTTGGGGGCGTCCAGTGGGTATTGCCGTTGCTCACGATGGCGCTCTTCTCGTGACCGACGACGCCAATGGAACCCTTTGGCGTATTTCCTATACTGCGCATAAGCCTGCGCCCGAAAATTTTCGATGAGTCCAGCCAAACGAAAAAATGGACGGGTGCATCGACGGCATTCACCGTGTGGCGTGTTGGTACTGCGTAATACCAAGTATTTCGTATTGTAAGTGTGGCCAGTCCAGAGGCTGCTCCGGCGTGGCCAAGCGATATGAAGTAACCCTGACAAAGAGGGAACGGGAGCAGCTAACCGAACAATCGCGCAGCGACAAGTCCACCGCGGCCAGGTTCGTTTACGCGGCGCCCCGGTGTTATGTTACGCCGGCGAGGATGGAGACCCGTGGAAGGTGGCCGATGTCGCCTCGGCTTTGGGCGTGACCACGCGCACGGCGGTCCGCCTTCCAGGATACGCAACGCGACTGTCTCATCGGGCATTTAAATATCGGCGTAGCGCCAGCGAATGCAGCGACCCAGCAGAACACCGCTCTCCCGAACCGTGTGCCGTAGACTATACGCGGTCAGCTGATCAGAAGCAACCGGCGCGCCTGGCTGGAGCGAGTTTCGGGCGCGCGGTGGATGCACGGGGGAACAGGACGACCGGGCCAATCGATCGCGATGCGCCAGAGGTTTCCGAGGCCGAAGGAAAACGGCTGCGCCGACGCGGTGGGTGCGTAGTGCAGATCGTAGCAGTTTTCTTTCAGGTAGTCGCGGAAGTCGTCGTTGTCTTCTCCGCCAAAAAGCTTGAGGAGTGCGGCGCGGGTTTCGGGGTGGTCGACGCGCCGCTGCGCTTCTTCGTTTCGCAGACCCTCGCTCGAAGGTCCATAATAGGTGCAGAGAAAGGTATCGGTTTCGGTCGTGGCGCTGTCGGCGTGGAAGGAGAAAACATCCGTGGTCACCGGCCCCGCAGACTCGTCGCTCGGGTAACCGTTGATGCAATTGAGCACCGGATCGAGCTCGTGAGTCCGAAGCAGCCGCAGGTCGGCGAGGAGAATATCGATGGCGACCCGGCCCGCGGCGCTGACCGGCAGAGCCTGCAGCCGTGCTTCGTCGAGCGTGATGATTGCTTCGCTGTCGCCGAGGTGGTGCATGACTTCGCCAAAATCGCCCGGCAGGCTGCGCTGCCAGCAAAACGCATTTATGCCGCCGGCAAACGGAGTGCTGACGAGTTCATGAAAACTCTGCACTTGCTTGATGCGAGTCGAACCGGTCGGCAGGGTGAAAGGGGGCATGCGCGAAGGGAAAAATGGTAGAGCTAGGAGGTTTTTACCTGTTCGGGTACGAAAGTGCGCGAGTCATGTCTGGCCCAACCTCATAGTTCGTCTCAATCATCGGTTTCCGAATTCACGTAGCGAAAGTACACTCCGGCGCAGATAAAGAAAAAGAAAGTGCCCCAAACTGCGTAAACAGAAGCACGATTGAGATAACAGGCAAAGGTGACGAAACTAAACAACCAGGCATAGAAGCCGAGGTTCCGCAGCAGCGTGAGAAATTGACGGGCGCTCCGCGGCTTGCCGGGGAAAAGATCCCAAGGTGAATAGTCGAATAAAGCGGGAAAAGTCAGGAGGCAGATCGCAAGAACGTTGAGCGCGACGGCCAGCCCTCCAAACTTCGTCCAATCCCACTGCCAAACCAACAACGACCGGATGCCTCCTAGCAAGTCCGCCAGGGAGACAGCGTGCATGTCATTTTTATCCACCGCTGCGGCCATCGCGAGAAACTGTGCCCATGCGATCGTTAGCAACATCGTATTTGTGGACGGTTTGTCGGTGTCACTCATGGGCTTTATTTTTTGGCTAACGCGATTGGTTTAAAAATCGCCTTTTAGGAATGTGATTCCACAAAGCAAATGGGTTTCGAGTGTGAGTTCAACCGACCGGGCGAGATTCCTTTTACCCGGAGTAGTCGAATTGACCGGCACCCGCGGTTTGAACGCGGTGAAGGCCGTGAAATAAACCTGCATTCGCTGCAGGGCCGCAGTTCGCCTGCGGGCCGAAACCGTCGCAAACCTCCAATCCCGGTCCGCACGCAAGGTGCGACCCTACGCGAACGAATCTGAGTTCGGTTTACTCCTGCACCTGGGCTTGGAGCTCGGGGCGGTTTTTGAGGGCGATGTGCGAGAGTTTGCGGAACTTCGTCATCCAGGTGTTGAGCGCGGCGCCGGCGACATCGCGTTCCTGCGTGGCAGCGTGGGCATCGCCCACCGCGGCTTTGCAGGCACTCTCGGTGGCGGCTAGTTCGTCCAGGCTTTTCAGCGCCGCGGCGATGCGTTCCGGGGTGAAGCCGCAGCTGGCGAGCACGTTGGCATAAGGTGCCTGCTGCCCCGCGGTATAGGCGCTGCGGGCGGTGGTGCGAAATTTTTCAACATCTTCGGGAATGGTGCCGCTGGCGCCGAGATTGGCGCGGTCGGCCCCGCGATAGCTGACCTGCACAGTTTGGCGGTAGGCGCTGTATTCGTCTTTGGCGGTGGACAGGGCCAAGTCGCGCGTGGTTTTGGCGGCGGTGGCGGCGCCAAGCGCCAGCTGGCGGGCGGAGAATTTCTCCTGCGCGGTGCGGAAGAGCGCGAGGCCGGCGTCGAGGCCCTGGTCGTCGTAGCCGATCTTGGCCAGAGCGAGCATGAGCTCTTTTTTGCCGCGGACGGATTGGATAAGGCTCTCGGAAGCCGCAATATCGTTGGCGAGTTTTTTGTTTTGCAGCGCGTTGTCACGCGGAGCTTTGGTGACCGGCGCGATGGGTGCCGGAGCAGTTGTAGTATTCTCTCCCATAGTGGTAATGCCTGACAGTTCGGCGTGAAAAGGTATCCCGCCGGGAGCCTTTTTTGGCTCTGCCGGTATAGTTCCTGAAAATCGCCGAAGGTTTCCGACTGGTTATGGCTATTCGGTCAACTGAACAGGCCTAGAAACAAAACTTAAGGGGGAGGGGGATATTTTGCCTCGGCAACGGTTCGTGGAGCTTCGGGAGCCCTTTCCCTGACACCGGATGTAAAAAGTTTTGCTGCGGCAGCGAAAAAATTGGCTCTGGCAACGAAAAGTTCAGCCCCGGCAGCCCTCCGCGCAACCCCGGGCATGAAAAGTTTTGCTGGGGGAACGAAAAGTTTTGCCCCGGACCCTAAAAATTCAACCTCGGCGCTGCACCGAACCTCCCCGGCAACGAGAAATTCAGCTCGGGGCTAAGCTAAAAGTGGTTTCTGGCGTGGACTGAAGCTTCCGCTTTGCCTTGATTCCAATTCCGGGGGGAGCAGCATCACAACATGAAAAATGTCGCTGACACTTTCGGCTTTGCCTTGATTCCAATTCCGGGGGGAGCAGCATCCTCCTTACTACCACCATCACCCCCCGTATAGCTTTGCCTTGATTCCAATTCCGGGGGGAGCAGCATCCGGATCCCATCGCTCACCCGTCTTCGCGTTGCTTTGCCTTGATTCCAATTCCGGGGGGAGCAGCATCAAGAAGGTGTTTATAGGCACGCTCAACCGCGCTTTGCCTTGATTCCAATTCCGGGGGGAGCAGCATCGTATTGGACGCACTATGTACGCAATCCACTGCTTTGCCTTGATTCCAATTCCGGGGGGAGCAGCATCGTACTGAGCTTTCCACTCAGCTGCGGCTGCGCTTTGCCTTGATTCCAATTCCGGGGGGAGCAGCATCAGCCATGCTGCGCGTAAGGAGCGCGTTTACGCTTTGCCTTGATTCCAATTCCGGGGGGAGCAGCATCCGCCGGAACAAAAGCCCTCTTTATGAGGGCTTTTTGTTTTTCGGAGAGAGATGAATCAGTTCGGGTATAGATGCTGGTTTGTTATGTTTGAAGGATGGATACGGTCTTTCACTCGGCGCAGAAACTTGACTCGGCGTCTCGAAAATAGATTGAGTGTGCCATGTTATTAACACTGGCGCAGGTGGTGGAGCATTACGGGGAAACGCGGCAATTTGTTTACCGGCAAACTGAGCAGGCTTTCGCCAGTTTGGGAGTTCATGTTCGAGCAATCAGTGATCAGGATGCCGCCGAAGCGGATGCATGGCCCGACATCCACGGGGTGAAATCGTGGTCTTGGCAGAAGAATTTGGCGCGGTATCGCCGAGAACCCAAACGCTTTGATATCGCCATTGCTGTGGGCGGGCGTCTGTGCGCGTTGGCGATGGGCGTTCCGAGCCGAGGCCGGATCACTTTGAAAATTCACGTATTGGAGCGACGCCCTGAGGATAACCCGATTAAAGGCAGAGCATTGAAAGTCATCCTTTTGGCAGCGCATGCTTACGCAGGAATGATCGGTTCGCGAGAGGTTTGGCTGTGTCATCCTGCAAGCGAAGTTTTGGTTGCGGTCTATGAGAAGCTGCAGTACAGTCCCGTTCGTGATCGCGATGGACGCGCCACCCACCTGAAGAAAGACGTATGAACAAAGAAAATCGAGATGCCGAGCTGAAGGCGAAGTGGGCCGCCATTGAGGCGAAAAACAAGAAGTGGCTCAAAGAGGTGGAGGGCGTTGTTGATGATACCGACGCGGGCGTATGCCTGAGCCCGCAAAACCAGAAAGACCTCAACAAGATGATGGCGGATCTTGCGGAGAGTGCGGCAGACGACAAGGACGAACACGATAAACAACCTTCCACACCATGAGCGAAGAAACCCCGATGTCCCAGCAGGAAGCCGCTCAGTGGTTCAAGCAGAATGCGGCTGAACTCATGCAGAAGGCCGAGCGCCAAGCCTTGAACTACGAAGCCACATTGCAGGCGCAGCAGCTTGCCAAGGGCTTAGCGCAACAGAATACCGGGAAGGCCGATTTGAAACGTGCCGATGGTTAGTTCGGCACGGCGCTGACTGCGCGGAGCCCTATGCCAGAAATACCTGACGGAGTGATGCCACAGCTTCCACTTTGTTTTTCTACCAGAGCTGTATCTGCTCGGGCATTGACTCTGGTTCGACCTCTTTTGCCGGTTTGCCATAGATCACGAACGAGCGTTCCCATTGAGCACGTGTCACAAATATGGCTCGAACTTTTCCTTCTGGTGGGATGGTGCTTTTTACCCGGTCGAGATGGGTTTCCTGTCGCGCAAAACTTACGCAGGGGCGCACGTAAACGCTGAATTGAATCATCTGAAAACCGTCATCTAGCAGGAAATCGCGGAAGTCGGTTGCCGCCTTCCGTTGCGCCTTGGAGCCCACTGGCAGATCGAATGCTACGACGAGCCAGCCCATTTTGAGTTTTTCAACATCCATGGTCGGTAGGAGCGGGTGCTGCCGCTCAGCACAGCTTGTCGGAAACTCCGGATCACGCCTTCGATGCATCCAGGAAGGTCGAGTTCGAGGCCGAAGTAATCGACACGCTCGAGTGTGAATCCTGTCACCCAACGACGGAACTCAGGGGTGACGGTAAATGTGGCGGTGCCTGGTTGATCTCTGACCCATTGATAAACCCGCCAGTCCACACAGGGGCGGAACGGTTCCATTAAGTCATAGGCAAGGGGAGCGCTGCGCTCACGGATGGCGTGGGAAATTCCTATCGTGGGATCGAGACCGAACCCATAGAGTTTCTGTAGGACTGACGAGAGAAGGACGGCGTAGCCGTAGTTTAGGAGATCGTTGAGTCCTCCGAGTTTTCGGCCCCGGGTGAAATTATCGACGCACAGGCTGGAAGAAAAAACATCCCAGAAGAGTTTGGCACAGCCGCCTTCCTTACGGGCGGAGCGAGCCCGGGCGGCATTCGTAAGGTTGCGGGTGCTGATGCTGTCGGGGGCGATGCGTTCGGCGATGGATTGTTGGTTGCCGCATTTGGCATCGATGGTCTTCTCCCAAAGTCGCCGCCGGGTCATTTCAGGGAGGTTGAAATGACGCCGTGTAAGTACAGTATCGGCTGCGCGGCAGGCGGGGAGCAGCAAGCTAACGGGTTTGAAATGCTCACAAATGATGAGCGACGTGCCGTGGCGTGCTGCTTCTAGGAACAGGTTGCTGTGGATGCGGGCGGAGAAACTGGTGATGATGATGGCCGCAATATCCTCAAGCGGCAGTTTCTTGGCCAAACCATCGACCGTGGTGCAAACGAGCTTGCCGTCCTTACACGTCAACTCGGCTTGGGGAGCGTCGATGCTGACAATGTGGTAGGACATACTGGAACCAGTATATCGGCACCAGTGAGTCTCGGGTTAAGCGGCTGTGCTCCGTCACGAATAAGGCTTTTTAGGAGACAATTAATCCAAGAAGCCTTGACGCTTTCGACCGGAGCAAGATCAAGCGCCATTCCGCTGGTATTGTTTTTAATCGAGCAGATGCGCCATCGCCCGATCCTTTTGCCGTGGGTTAGCTGGATAATCTGCCCATTGCGCCAGATTTTGGGACGCTTACCGCCATTTTGTGTTTTTAGAGATGCGAGTCGTTTCCAGACATTAGCGTGTGGAATGATCTGGAACCGTTCTTCGGCAGGGAGTGTAGCGTCGTCAAGGATTGCGACACCGTAGTTATCCGTGATTACGCGCACGCCTTTCAGTTTTGAAAGTTTACCGGTTGGGTTTAGCCCGATGACTTTGCTTTCGAATTCAGGTGCCTCATTGACGATCCGTTTGCCATCGGCATCACGCTTTTGTTGACGCAACCAGACGCGACCGTTTTCGCGCTTCACTACACCACGCGTGTTTTCTTCGACGCGGAGTCCGTTCATGTCGGAAGGGATGTGCTGGACGACGCGCCGTTCAGCGAGACGGGTACGAATTTGTTGTTTAATTTCTTCAGGAAGTTCGCGGAGGCGGAAGCCGCCTTGAGCGTCCATGTCGAAGAGGCCTAGCGCGGCAAGTTGGGCTTGCTGGTTCGGGTTTAGACGACGTTCGGACAGCAGCTGCCAGATGTCACCACGATTAGGAATAAGGCGGGCGGTAAGACCGATCACGCAGGCGTCGAGTGCATGATGCAGGTGGGTGATGTCGCGAATTTCGGTTTTGGTTTTTGTCGAACCATCAGGTTCGAGCACGGTCGGAGTTGCGGCGGAGAGAAGTCCAAGAAGGCTCCAGCCCTTGCGCACTGTGCCGGTGACTTGTCCGGGGAGTGCGACGATTGAGGGCGGTTCGGTCTGGTCGGCAAAGGGTTCGCGGACGATCTGCGCTGCGAGTCGAGCAAGTTGCGACGTCTGCGTGAGCTGACCCGGCGTGAAACCGCCGGTTTTTTCCTCGTAACGTTCGAGTAGGAGAAACTCTTTACGGCGTTTCTTGCGACGGGCGTCGTCGGGATGGCCTTTGGTGTCGAGCTTTTCTACGAACGCTTTGAATCGCGCAGGTGTCATGATTGACACGTTCGGCATATCTGGCACTGGCTTGCTACCTTCATCCTGCACAAACTGCCAGGCTGTGCGCGCACCCTTCCATTTATTGATAGAGGAAAATGTGACCGCGAGAGCATCGAGCGAGTCGGTCTGACGCTGGGAGCGGGGGATGATGTGATCTTTGTCGACATGTCTGGTGACGAGATGGATTGGCTCAAACTCGACACCGGTGTAAGGGCAGCGCCAGCCAAGGTCGTCGGCGATGCGTGCTTTCCGGATAAGTCCGGCGGAAATTGGCGTTCCTTCGGGCAACTCAGCTTCAAGGCGGGCGGAAACTTTCTTATGGTTAGCGAGGCGACCGCCAAGTTCCTTGGCAATGTCTTGAGCCGTGAGCCCCGACATATCACGGAGGTCGCGATTGACCTCAATGGTCACACGACCGATTTGCGCAGGTTGTTTGTTTCCATACGAAGGATCGGCAATAAGATCCTTTAGCAGGCGCCCAAGAATCAGCAGACGATGACGGATGAGATGGTTGTTGGTTTGTTCGGCGAGCGGCTGGCTTTCGCGACGACGACGTACTTCATCTGTTTCTTCCAAGCAACCGCCTTTGCCCTTGGGGTCTTGACCGGCCATCACTTCGTCGAAGGCTTTCGCCAGAAGCGGACGTGCGTAGGGTGCGCGACCGGAAAGTTTCGTGATGTCGCGGCGAATATCGATGGAAGCGGCTAAAATTTGTTCACGGGTTTGGGGCGCATTCTTGCTGCGAGACTTCTTTGCGCCGGGAGCGCAGGCAGTTTCAAGCGCTGCGTCGAAAGCGGTGAGATCTTGTCCAAGCGAGGAGGCATCCGCTCGGAGTGAGGCGAGAGTGGTTTGTTTGCCGTGACGGAAACGCCCTAACCAGCGTTTACGAAGCTGATCAGGCAGGTAAGGCCAAACAGCGGAAAGTTGCGGATGGTTGGTGACGAGTTTTTGCGCGGGATCGAGGACGAAAGCCTCTTTGGCATCGGGATGAAGGAGGAGTTGATCAAGATTGTCGCGGGTGACGCCCGGAAGGCTGCGAACTGTTTCCTTTAGTTCGCGCACGCCCAGATGGCCGGCAGCCACCATGGCGGTGTGAACTGTTTTGCGTTCTTCGACCGAAAGCGGGCGCAGGCCGGCGTCGGCGGACGAGCCAACACGCATGTTGGCAAGTTGCATGGCCCAGCGGTAGCGGAGAAATTCCGATGTGTTCTTGTTCGGTATCTTTTCGCCGGAGATCGGACAGCGGCCGATGATGCGATTGTGGTAACGGGTGACGAGCCGCCCGAAAAGCAAGCTGCCTTGATAGCGTTTGGGAAGTTTGATTGAGGGAGCTGCAATGGTCCGGGCATCTTCGAGCACTGTGGCAATGAAGGCATCGTCGATGGCAGGGAGTTTGCCGTGAAGGGCTGTGAGGATTCTGCGCACCTCGCGTGCAACAGTGGCGCGTTCGAAGGCACAGTTCTGGCCTTTGTAATTACGCATCGACGCTTGTTTGCCGCTCAGTGGATCGAGGCCGAGCCAGGCGCAGATTGTTTCGGCCATTGTGGAGGTGTGGAGAAGCGCCATTTCGTTTTTGGCGTTTTCAACTTTCACGGTATCCTTTGCTTTTTCGTCGTCAGGTGCAGTTTCCTCTCCGGATGGTTCGGTGCCTATTTCTTCGTAACCGCGGTTGTGGGCATACCAGCGCAAGACATTCCAGAGTTCGGGCCAGGTGAGCATGCGTTCGCCTTTACTGGCGAGTACGCGTGCGGCAAGAAGCCAAGGTGCAGCGTGGCCAGCGGCAGCTTGGTGTTTGGTCTTTAGTTCGTCTTCCGTGAATACGCCGAGATGCACGAGAAGTTTTTCCAGCCGGGCAATGCGCAGCCGCGTGGCACGAACATGACGGCGTTGAGAGCGGTGCAGACGACGCTGGTTAGCGAGTGCACCGTCCTTTTCGAAGATTACCGTGCCGCAGCCGAGGATATCGGGAAGTTTTGTCTCTTCTTTGGCGCGGAGTATGGACCAGCCGATGGAGCTGTGACCGATATCAAAGGCAATTTCGATGGAAGCTGGATTTGTGCTTGCGGACATAAGGGGTTCCCGGTTTGGGTTTGAACGGAATCAAGACAAAGTAAGTGAGCGCAGCCCGAGTTCCCTAACTGCCATGCAGTTACACCGTGGTCAACAGCGCTTCTAAAAAGCGGCACTTTTAGTGCCGCTTTTTGTTTAGGAGGAAGTTTTTCGCTGTGGTTTTTCGAAGTG
>Ga0302322_100004660_pt1 | contig 11949 bp, 7 predicted proteins | sample Fen_T0_2_FD_203757 | JGI IMG/M metagenome (GOLD analysis project Ga0302322, IMG submission 203757) | Peat permafrost microbial communities from Stordalen Mire near Abisko, Sweden - Fen_T0_2 | ecosystem: Environmental > Terrestrial > Soil > Wetlands > Permafrost | place: Sweden: Abisko... | reverse complement strand
GCGGCCGCGCACTTCTCGTAGTAGGCGCGGCCCTTGGCGGTGGGGCGCAGCTCCCGCGTGGTGCGCCGGAACAACGTCGCGCCCAATGCCCGCTCCAGGCGCGCCACCGAGCGACTCACGGCGGCCGGGGTGACTCGCAGGGCCCTGGCCGCCTGAGTGAAGCTGCCCCGCTCGTACGTGCGGCAGAACGACAGGAGGTTGGGGAGGGTGCTCTCGAGGCCCAGCTGGGCGGTGCTCTCGTCGCCGATCATCGATTAATTACATCAGAGAACAACTGTTACGTCACGTGGTGGAGTACCGAGCGAGCCGGCCGCGGTGCACACTGTCTTCACCGAGAGGCCCTCGGCAAAGGAGATCACCATGAAGCCCCGTATTCTCATCGCACTCACCAGCCACGCCAAGCTCGGCAGCACCGGGAAAGCTACCGGCGCCTACGTCGCCGAGATCGCCCACCCCTGGGCCGCCTTCTCCGACGGCGGCTTCGACGTCGACTTCGTATCGGTGCGCGGCGGCGAGGTGCCGCTCGACGGCGTGGATCGCAACGACCCCGTCAACGTGCGCCTGCTCGACGACGCGGCCACCATGGCGCGCCTCCACCGAAGCGCTGCCCCGCGCGACGTCGACCCGGCGCGCTACGCCGCCATCTTCTACGCGGGCGGTCACGGCACCATGTGGGATTTTCCGGGCGAGCAGACGCTGGCGACCATCGCCGGGCGCATCTACGATCAGGGAGGCGTAGTCGCCGCAGTGTGCCACGGCCCGGCGGCGCTCGTGAACGTTCGCCTAGACTCGGGCGCCTACCTCGTGGCGGGCAAGGACGTAGCAGCCTTCACCAACGAGGAGGAGCGCGCGGTGGGCCTCGCCGAGGTGGTGCCGTTCTTGCTCGCGGACCGTCTCACGGAGCGGGGCGCCACGCACCGGCCGGGGCCCAACTGGCAGAAGCAGGTAGTCATCTCCGAGCGGCTCGTGACGGGGCAGAACCCGGCCTCGGCGGCGGCGGTGGGCGAAGCGGTGGTAAAGCTCTTGAAGTCCTCGGAGGCGCCCCGTTCTACACCGTAACGAGCAGCCAATCCACCCACCCCGACTCGAGAGAAGAGAGACATAAGGCGGCCTGTAGCGCTGCGTGGTGAGTCGCTTCGAATGGCCCGCGTGTCAGCAACGGCGCTTAGCTCCCCGAGCGGACACGGAATGTGCGAGCTTTCGAAGCGGACACGCTCGCATGGCTCGGATCAAAGCGCTTCGCTGGTGGATCATCGTCCTGCTCATGCTGGGCGGGATAGTGAATTTTCTCGCTCGGAACTCACTGGGTATCGCGAAGCCCACGCTATCGGCCGAGCTCGGCCTCACCGATCAGCAGTATTCGCTCATCCTCACCTGCTTTCAGGTAGGTCTGATTTTGCAGCCATTCTGCGGATATCTCCTCGAGTGGCTGGGCTTGCGTGTGGGCTTCGCGCTCTTCGCCATCGCTTGGTCAGTCGTCAATATGGCCCACGGGGTGGTGAATGGCTGGCTCGGCCTTGCAACGCTGCGCGCGCTGATGGGGTTCGCGGAAGGCTCGGCCAACCCGGCGGTGATGAAGACCATCTCGGCCTGGTTTCCATCTCGCGAGCGGGGCCTGGCGAGTGGTGTCTACAATGTCGGAGCCTCTTTCGGCTCCGTAATGGCCCCGCCGCTGGTGGCATGGGCCATCTACGCCTATCACTGGCAGGCTGCCTTCGTCGTCACGGGTGGCTTCGGCATCGCCTGGGCGCTGCTGTGGCTCGTCCTGTACAACGACCCGGATCGGCACGCTTTGCTCAGCCAAAGCGAACGCCGCTATGTCTTGGCGGGCACGGAGCGCCACCTGCGGAGCAGCAGCGCGCCGCCTTCGATCATCGGCTTGCTCCGGCAGCGCAATTTCTGGGGCATTGGCCTGCCGCGCATGCTCGCCGATCCGACCTGGGGAACATTGTCTTTTTGGGTGCCATCTTATTTCGTGGCGGCGCATCACTTCGATCTGAAAGAGCTCGCGATCTTCACCTGGATGCCATTTCTTGCCGCGGACGTCGGCAGCCTGTCGGGCGGCCTGATCGCGGCGGCGGTGCAGCGCCGTACGAGCTTATCGCTCGTCAACGCGCGGCGCACCGCGTTCACGGTGGGCGTGCTGCTGATGCTACCGGTCGCATTCGTCGGTACCGTCAAAAGCCCTTATCTCGCCGTCGGGCTGCTGTGCCTGGGCGGTTTCGCTCACCAAACCCTTTCCGTGACCGTGATCACGATGTCGACCGACTTGTTCCGTCAGAACGAGGTCTCGACAGTCACGGGAATGGCCGGCACTTGCGGCAATTTGGGGACGATGATCTTCACCCTGCTGCTCGGGAAATTGGTGTCGACTCATGGCTACGAGCCCTTCTTCGTCGCGCTCCCCCTGCTCGACGTGCTGGGCGCGGGCCTACTCTGGGCGCTCGTGCGCGAACGCCCAACAGAGGACGGCTTACTAAGTCAGGGGGCAAACGTCGACGAGTCTTGAAGTGGCTCGGTTTTTACCTCCCGAGCGTCGTGGCGCGTCCCCCGTCAGGGTCGCAGCGGCTGAGACGCGCCGCTGCCGTAGAGAACATAGTTCGCCCAATCGAGACTGCCATTCGCCCGCAGCAGCCTGCGTGCGTTCATGACGGCCAGATCGAGCTGCACGCCGGAGGCAAGGTCACGGTACACTCGGGCGGCGAAGTGGGCGGCGGCCACGTCATCGACCTCCCACAGCGTGCCGATGTAGGCCTCTACACCGCAACGCAATACGTACTCGGCGATCGCTCCAGCCACGAGCGGTGTCGGAATGTGGTGGAGGCGAGCGCTCTGACAAGCGTTGAAGAACACGGTGCGCGGGCCAATCCGCCTTCCTTGCAGATCCGTCGACGAGAGCTGGACGCCATCCGCGCAAACCAGCCCGCCCCCGTTCGGGTCGGGGTGGGAGTAGTAAGCTTGGCCCGCGAAATGCAGAACGTCGCAGCTGGCATCCGTGAGCCCCTCGAGGACGGCCTCGCGAGTGGCTGCTGCGCCCCTGAGTTCCCGTACTTCCACCTCACTACCGGTGAGAGCGCTCCGAATCGCCGCCGCCTCGATTTCCGCGTTCGGCAGATCCAGAGTCGGATTGACAATCAAAAGCAGCTTCAGGCCGCCGCTTCGAGGTGCTCGCCGGCTCGTCGTTTCGAGATTTACGCCGGTCAGTGAGGGGCGACGGACAATACCGCCCTCCAGGCTCAGGTCGCGACCGCCAACGCTGAGCGCTTCGAAGGGCAACCCTGCGCTCGCGATATCGTGCTGCACTACCAAGCGTCGATCTAGGGAGCTAGCCAACCCCGGGGCGCCCGCCTCGCCCGAGCCGAACAGCAGCATCCCTAGCCCTCGACCCAACGCTTCCAGCGCGGCGAGGGAATCGGGTCGACTCGGAAGAGTCCACTGCGCGAGGTCGTCGACGGTGAATTTGACTGAGTGCTCGCCGACCAGCGCAGAGCCGGAAGGCAAGATCACCGTGGTACGCAACGTTTCGTCGGCAAGCCGTACCAACGCCAATACATCACCTGGCTGTGTCGGCGCTGGTGGCGACGTGGACTCTTCGACTTCGCGGACGACGAGCGAGACGTCCTCACGTTGTAACAAATACCCTCGCAAGGACTCGAAACGCAGCTCATTGGGCTCGAACCATTCCAGCGTTGTCGTCCCAGCGAGTGGCTTGAATCCGGCCAGCATTCGCGCTGCCAGCTCCTGCGTGTCCTCGACGATGGCGTCTGCGAACGTGACCAACGAAATCCGCTTGAATCCGTGGCGTGCCGAGTGCAGCGCGGCGTCAGCCGCGGCCTTCTCAACAGTGGCGAACAGTTCGCCGCGCTCCAAGTCCTCGAACACTCCGAGATCCGCGATGATTAGCCAATGAGCGTCGACGTAAGGGCTGCTGATCTCGGTCAGGGCCAGTTTCTCAGCCTTTGCGTTCGAGACAGCGTTGTTTAGCAAATGGTCCAGTGCCGCGCCCGCCCCGCCGACAGGGACGTCCCGGAAAATGGAAAGCACGATGGCATCGGCGCGGGCGCGCGTTAGAGCACCGGGCAGCAGCTCGATTTGATACTTGCTCCTAACTGAAGTTTCATGATGCGCGGGTCGATTCGAGTCAGGAAAGAAGTTGGCCTGGGCCCTGCTCAATGTGCCCACGTACGCGCCGTCCGCTCGGCGTACGAGCGTACTCAGTTGTCCCGCATATAGCCCCTCCACGAGCACGGTGACGCCATGTGGTGGGCCCGCAGGCAGCGGGACGTGCATCACGAACGTGCCGGCCCCGCTGGCGTCGAGCTCCACTCTGCCCCAGACCAAGTGACCCAGAGGCCGCCTCTTGTATTGGAGCAGTGCCAAGGCGATGCCCGAAGCGGCGGGCTCCGAGACGGCCCGCAGCGAGCCCAACAGCTGCTCGCTGGAATCCAGCTCGATGACCGCTAGACCTCCGATGACGTGTTTGACGGTCGCCGGTCGCGGCGGCTCATCACCGATCTCGATCGTGACTTGAGCTCCAATGATCAGCTCGCTGGCGTCACTTGCGGGCTCCGCCGCGGTCGCCACGTATCGTTCGTTCACGAGACAGCCAGTCCTTTGGTCGCTGCGGCCACTGACTACGCGACACGCGGCACGGTACAGCCTCGCAATCCAAAGATCGTGTGCCGCTCGCAGCGTTCCCACCGGTCGATCAGCGACACTCAATGTGAGCGTTTGACGTGGCAACGCGATCGGCTGCGCTGCGAGCGGGAAAGCTTCCGTCGACGAATTCGTCCGGGCGACGAGTTGGCTCAGGCTGCCGGGCGCGAGTAAGAGCTGCCCCGGTCTGCGGCTCTGTGCTGGGCGAGCCCGAACTTGTTGCTCACTGCCGCGGCCTGCGAACAGCATCAGGCTTTCGATATCGTCTTTGGTGCGATCGAGCTCGCGCGCGTCGATCAGCTCTGCGAACGCAAGAATGTCCGAGGGAATTTGCCCGCTGGGGAGCGGATGGGTGTGCAGCAAACAGAGTAGAAAATTCGGCTGGCTTCTGGCCCGTGCCAACAAAGAAGTCCAAAGCTGATCCTCGAACAACGCGAACACTACCTGGGCTTGCTCGATGTCCGAATCACCGGCTGGCCGCATCGACAGGTGCATCCCCTTCGGCACCAGCCCGTACAGGATTTCAATCAATGGCTTGGACAACTGTGACATCGCAGGCGAGTCGAGCACGATCACGTTGAAACGCGCTCCGCGATGAGTCTCGTGCCTCAGCGCACGGCGCAATAGATCCATGCGGAAGGTCGCTCCCTCCTGCATGTTTGGGATCTTTGCCCAGCTCGCCGAGGTGCGGAGCTTTCTGGCGGCTGCTTCGAAAGCCGCCTCAGGGACGCCCTCCAAATCCGATGCCATCAGAGCCCGACTTTCAGGGTCGCTCACCACGATTTCTATATGCTCGGAGTGCATGCCGGTTCCTCGCAGGAAGTCGGCAACCTCCGGCGCGAGCAGTGCAGTCGCGAACGTGACTCCGCTCTCGGGTCCCAACATGGACTCAGAGCGCACTCTGGCCTCTGCGAAAGCAAGCGTTTCGAGAATCGCCTTCGGTAGCTCCGTGAACGCGCGCTGTACCCATCGCGCTAGGCCCTTGCGCTCCGGAGTGAGCGCGCGGGTCGCCTCTCGCAGCGTAGCTTCCACTTGCTGTTGCCAGTTGTCTGGGCGTTGGTGAGATAGGCGGGCGAGGCGCTCTTCTAGACGCAGTACGGGGGGTGAGGCGCGATGTGCGTCCTCCACGCACTGAAAAGCGCGGTCGCGTTGCGGATGACGCTCGAGCCGGCGCAGCAGCCCGCGGCGGATATCCGGGCGTAGCGCGAACCCTAGGCTGTTCGAAGTCGCCACCCAACGGCTAGTTCGCAGCTCGGCTTCTACCTCGGGTCCGGCCTCGGGCAGCAGACTAAGTCGAGCTTCTCGCAGCAGTGAGGGCTCGATGCGTACGGCGGGAGCCAAAAGCGTCGCCAACTCGAGCAGCGCTCCACGGCGCGAGGACAGCGGTGTGTAGGGTCTTTTTCGATGCGAGGCGGAGGTGCGCCGGCTCCATTCGATGGTACGGAGCGGGCGGTAGAATTGCTCGGCCAGCGTTTCGGGGCACAACGCGGTGACGCTGGCGCCGCAGGCGCGTGCCGCAGTAGCCAGCTCGAACCACTCGCGGGCGGGGCTTGGATCACCGTCGTATTCCGGGCGTCCGCGCATTACGATCAATACGGCCTGCGTCTCGGGCAACGCTTGCGGCAGCTCGCGCAAAGAGTGGAGTGTCAGGCCCGAGCTGCCCACCAGCGCGCGCAGCTCCTGAGCGAGCAGCCGAACGTCGTTATCGAATGTCTCTAGGTAGGGAGAGCGCGAACTCACCAGAGCGACCGAGGTCGCGAGGCGGGACTCCAGCAGCATCGGCGGTCGCTCGTACGGCTGGTTCTTGGCCAACAGGGAAAGCAAGGCCGCGATGTCGATGCGACGACCCTTGACCCGGCGGGCAAGCAGGGTGCGAAGCACGTCGCGCTGCCGAGCTGGATGGAAGAGCGGCGCGGGCGGCGTCCGCGCCACAGCTTGGCCGGGCGCCTCCTCCTCGAGCGGCTGAGTGTTCGCCCACCATTCAGGAGCAGCGCCGAGGGTCAGATTGGACGGACTCTCCTCGAACACTGCGGGCGTGTTGCCCGAATCCGCATTGGATTGAGCGAAATGCTCGTCGCCGTCTAGTGAGCGGCGCTCCTGAAGTTTCGGCTCCGAATCTGGGAAGTCGTCCCGCCGAAGCGCAGGAGTAGCAATCGAATAACCGAATACTGCTGCAAGTTCAGCGTGTGTCCCTGCCTCCGCCCCTAGCTCGCGGAGAGCGCGCAGGAAGTCTGCCGGACCGACAGGAACGGAGGCGCGCATCAGCGCCCGCTCGAAGCGCGGCGCGATTTGCTCGTCACCAAGCGCAGCATCAATTTGAAATCCTCGTGGTCGGTGCCCATCCCGAGCTCCACGCACGCTCGCACCAGGTCGACGAACTCCGCGGCACTCGTAGCCTCCGCGGAGGTTCGGACCAAAAAGTCTGCAACGCTCCCAACAAGCGGCATGTGGTCCCTGAAGTGGGCTTCTCCGACCGCTTCTAGCCAAGCTCGCAGTGCGTCACCCTTAGGTTCGGGTAACTCGACGACGATGCAGCGACGCATGAACGGCCGAGAAAGCTCGCGTTCGTCGTTGGTCGTGATCACTATCAACGGTACATGCTCGGCGAGAACCGTTTCGCCCGTCTCTCGAATGGTGAATTTCCCCTCACCGAGCGCGACCAACAGATCATTGGGCAAAGCTGGATCTGCCTTGTCGATTTCATCGATCAACAACACGGGCGACCCGTCGAGATTCTGCACGGGGACGGTCAATGGCCGAGCAAGTGGTCGGGCCTCGACACCCCGCCCCAGGGCCGAGCGTGGGGCAATGGCCCACCACAGTGTTTCGGGTTCGACGTATTCGTAGTCGAGCTCGATCTTCCGTTCGCCGTCCGTTGCGTCCTGCAGACGTCGCACGTGGTCGTAACGCCAGAGCAAATCCTCCAGCTTGCTGTCTGAATTCACCACTTTGAGCAGGAAATCGCAGCCGCGCACACCGGCCAGCGCTCGCGCCAACGTCGATTTCCCGGCCCCGGGCGCGCCCCGCAGCAGCAGCGGCCGACGGGTAGCGAGTGCCGCATTCACCGACAGCGCAAGGTCCCTCGTGAAGACGTAGTTGAGGCCGCCCACCGCGTCGCCCAAGGCGTTGTCGGAATCACTCGGTCGTCTGTATACAGTCGGTACTCGTAGCAACGGTGTGCGCAGGCCGAGATCGAAGTACCCATCGGTGTCGAACGTCATTTTCTCTCCAATGTTCTAAAAAGACGACCCTGGCTGCTCAGCGCTTCGTCTTCGGCATCCTTCGTCAGAGGTGGGCGCAGCGGTACACAACGCGGGCTCGCGCTCTGCTCAGGACCAGCAAGGATGGGCCGGATCCACGGTTGCCCGAGGGCTAGTAGGCGTTCGGCGTCGTTCGCATTAGAAACGATGGGGAAGAAGACGTCGCGGCCTGGAGCGCCACTCTGCACGATATACTCGAGCTTCTGCTCCACCGTCAGACCATCGAATCGGTCCGTCCGCTCGGGTTCGTCATAGAGCAGGGCGCCGATCGATGCCGCCACTTCTTCCAAGTTCGCATTGGCGAGCTCGCTACCCGGCAGCCCGGTCTTCACCGCGTACCAAAATTTTGGGTCTTCCTCCGCTCGCCTCAAGTATTGCTCGAGGGTCCACGCGCGGCGGGCGTTCAGCGCAGGAAAGGCAGTCGTCGCGTGGGCGGTGGCGAGGCGTGCTGCCGCCTCTGGGTGCACCCAGGTGAACGGAAAAACCAGCTCGATGATCTCCTTGATTTCGATCTTCCTACCGTTGCCGTTGGCACGTAGATCTTGCACGACCAGCAGCGCCCTCTCGCGCTCGATGCCGAGCAAAGCGTTGGCGACGTCGAGCCAACGTGCGTCCAAGTCGCCGGGCGGGGCGACGAGGGCGAGCGTCGCCTCGAGATCACTCAGCGCTTCGACCGGAAAGCCGCGCAACTTTCGGTGCAGCTTGGCGACGAGACGGCGCCGTGGGCTGGTGAAGTCGGCCGGGAACGCCTCGGTTAGCCGGGCGGTCAGCAGCTCGGGCAGCTCTTTTTCCGCCCGGTATTCGGTTTTCCCTGGTTGAATGCTGGCAGCGACTGCTCGTCGAAAGGCTTGAATGGAGCCCAACCCCATGGCTTTGAAGGTTGGCGAGTCCAGCGCAGCGACCTCGGCCGTGCCGACCATGGCGAGCAGAAGGACCATCGGCGCAGGTTGGGACTTGGCGCGATTGGAGAGTACCGAGAGCTCGTGACGGACCCACGGTGAGTCGAGGGCTGCGGGGGACAGCAAGGCAACGGCCGCCTCGCAGTCGTGCAAGTTTTGGGAGATGACATCCTGCCAGCTGGCGCCGCCCGGGATGTCCTTATCGATCAGAACGGCATAGCCCGACCGCGTCAGTGCGCAGCGAAGCGCATCGGCAATGGTTTCAGAGTGCGCTCCCGGAGCATCGTCGCGTGCCCGCTTATAGCTGATCAATATCTTGCGCTTCATGCCCGCCACGATTCCGGTGCCGGGTAAACTACGCCGAATTGTTCTCGGGTTGAAGTATCCCCAGACCGGCCGGTGGCTGAGACAACGTGGTCTGGATGATGCGCTCCGTCGTATCCTTAGAAAACAGGGGTCTTTCCTGTACGGCAACTCCCCGCGACTGTCACGATGACGCAGGGGCCAGGTTGGAACACTGTTTCGCTCAATCAGCCGAGCGCCCAACTCCAAACGCCCACCCACTCCGCGTTCCCCGCTTCGTGAGAGCCCGACCATGTCAAGAACTCCGTCTGGCGACTCAAGGCGACGGTCGCGGAGCGGACAGCCATCCACTTGAAACTGAAGCACTGCGCTCATAGCGGTGAAGGCGTCCGCGCACGCTGGCACCCCGGTTGCACCAGTCGCTCACTTCGCACCGAGCGCTCATGTCGCAGTCGGGCGCGTCGCGTATTCGCCGCTGCACGAATAGGCCTGCGATCTAACCGACGCATCAGCGTTCGGGCAGGGCGCCCTCGTTGGTTGAAGAAGTGCTCTGGCATCTCGACTCGCGGAATCTCACCCTGGCACTTGGAAATCACTCCTAGCCAATCGTGGATGGGCCTGGTGCAGCGGTGCCGCGGTTGCGATTGATCCTGCTAGCGTTTCGGTCAACACTCGGCGCGCACCGAATGACTGACGAGAAGCGTGAGCGGTCCGCTTGCAACATGGGGCTACGCATCCTCGCTTGGGGACTCTACTGGCTCACGATAGTTGGTTGGGGGGGCACGCAACCGAGGTTTGCTGACCCGCAGTTCGACCTTACGCAGCACGCTGAGACGGAGGCGATCATCAAGATAACTCCACCTGATGCGGACGGGACGTTCCTCTTCACTGTGTGTGGCGCTTCCGGTCTCTCGCCCGACGTTCGCATGGTTTCAGTTGTGCCAGCCAGTCAAAAGCTCGGATCGCAGCCGATCGAATTCACCTGCCGGTGGTCCGGCGGTGACGGAGCTTCGCTACGTGATTGGCGGTACGCTACGCAAGCGTCGGGTTCGAATCTGAAGGGGGCGTGTCTGCCGCTTCGCGTTGAGAAACGTACGAGGTCTTCGTGTCTGGCCTAGCATGGCCACCTCATCTTCAAATTCGGCGCGTCCGGCGGAGACGCGCTTGGCATCGATACCGCACGCGAGTGCCCGCCACGGTGAGGCTCCGAACGGTGCACCGTGCCATGGCAGACGTATACGACCAAGCGCCTCTGCGCTGGCTCACCCTGCGCACTCAGATCGCATGCACCCTGAACTGTCGTCGCCATCGGCTCGAGCGCATCCACGCTTTCCACCGCTATTGATGTGCGTGATCTCGCTCCCTCGAGGTGTTAGGCTGGGCTTGCCCGGGGACAGGGGAAACATGCCCACTCACCTTGCTCGACTCGCCCTCCTGCTTCTAGTCGCCACGGTTCCGGCAAACGCGCAATCGGCGGCACCACCGGCAAAGTTCGCCGAACGAGCCCGGCAGATCGTCGATGGCTATCTGAGGAAGAACCAGTTCAGCGGTAGCGTACTCGTCGCCCGCGATGGAAAGGCCATCTTCAACCAAGGCTTCGGCCTCGCCAATCGCGAGCTGAACGTGGCCGTAAAACCGGACACCGTGTTTCGGCTCGGCTCGATCACCAAGCAGTTCACTGCGGCGGCTATCATGCAGCTCAGTGAGCAAGGGAAGCTCGCGATCGACGATCCGATCAGCAAGTATTATTCGGCGGCGCCGGCCGCGTGGAAGAAGGTCACGCTCAAGCACCTCTTGACCCATCGCTCGGGGATCCCAAGCTACACCGAGCTACCGAACTTCTTCCAAGCTCAGGCGCAATCCGAGCGCACTCCGGAGCGGATCATCGAGATGACCCGGGATCTGCCGCTCGAGTTCGAACCGGGCTCGAAGTTCAATTACGATAACAGCGGCTACATCATCCTCGGCTTCGTGATCGAGAAGGTCAGTGGTGAAAAGTACGCGGACTACGTTCGCGAGCACATTTTCAAGCCCTTGGGCATGACCCACTCGGGTTACGATGACACCCGGACGATCGTCGCGGGCCGGGCCGCGGGCTATGAGTTCGAGAAAGGGGTGTGGTCGAACGCGCCGTACATCGCCATGTCGCTGCCCTTTGCCGCCGGTGCGCTGTATTCGACCACGGGCGACCTCCTGCTCTGGGAGGAGGCATTCTTCGCCGACAAGGTGGTCTCTAAGGTCTCGCGGGAAGCGATGACCACCGACTACGGCTCGAACTACGGCTTCGGCCTCGTTCCAAGAACACAGGGCACGCACAAGGTGATTGGTCACACGGGCGGCATCAATGGCTTCTCGACCAATCTCAGGCGCTATCCCGATGACGGGCTCACCGTAGTCGTTCTTTCCAATCTGCAATCGGCACCCTCGATGCAGATTGCACAAGAGCTCGTCGAGCTCTACCTCGGCTTGCCAGCAGCGCCGGTGCTAGTCGCCGTCCCCGTCAAACCGGAAGTGCTGGACCGCTATGTCGGGGTTTATGAGCTGACGAAAGGGCTCCTCATCACCGTGAAGCGCGACGGCGGCGCGCTGACGGCTCAAGCCACTGGTCAGAGCGCCTTCACCTTGACCGCGGTCTCGGACACCGAGTTCCACTTCCAGCCCGCGCAGCTCACGCTGGTGTTTCCCGCCAAAGACGGCCTTGCGCCGAGCCTTCAGCTGACTCAGCACGGATTGCCACTCACTGCCATGCGCGTCCGACCCGGCACGCCCGCACCCGTCACTCGCTGAATCCGCCGATCCTTCGATCGTTTACGAGCCTCGCTCTTCTGGGT
>Ga0302322_100004658_pt1 | contig 11950 bp, 12 predicted proteins | sample Fen_T0_2_FD_203757 | JGI IMG/M metagenome (GOLD analysis project Ga0302322, IMG submission 203757) | Peat permafrost microbial communities from Stordalen Mire near Abisko, Sweden - Fen_T0_2 | ecosystem: Environmental > Terrestrial > Soil > Wetlands > Permafrost | place: Sweden: Abisko... | reverse complement strand
GAAGCGCGCCGAAAGCAGCAGCAGGGTCGTGGCTGGTTTCGCGAGCTCCGCTTCGATCAGCGAGCTCAAGCGCGCTTCATTGGAGCCCACGCAATCGGAGACGCCGTTGACGACCGCTTGCGGCGTGTAGGTCGAGCCGCTGAGCGCGCGATAGTTCGCTTGTCGCTCGGAGTAGCGCGCATCGTCGAACGGATCGCGCCAACCGAGGTAGTCCCAGTAGTCGACGTGCAGCTCGACCGAGAAAATGTTGCGGCCCGCTCGTTCGGCGCGCTCCGCCACGCGCGCGAGCGTCGCGTCCGCGCTGGGACAGCTCGAGCAGCCCTCGGACGTGAATAGCTCCACGACGGCAATGCCTGGATATTGGGGGTTCTGGGGGTTGGGCATTGCTGTGGGCTGCGCGAGCGCGCCGGCCGCGGCAGGCGGCTCACTGGGCGCGATCGTCGATTGGCTCACGGGCGAATTGTTCGTGCGCGAGCAACTCAGGCCCAGGCATGCCAGGAGCGCAAGGCCAGCGGCCAAGCGTAGTGAGGGGAGTTGGTTGGGGGAGGAGATGCCCGTAGTACGCCGCACTCGAATCTTGGTTACTGCGGAAGGGCATCCCGCGTCCGGGCCGCGCTTCCGGCTCCGCAAGCAGCCCGCCGCAGAACGCGCTAGAAAAACCTGTCACGCGGGCTCTGCCACGCGCCGCTGCGCTTACCCTCGGGGTCGCTTGCCTGAGCGCCTGCGCGGGGGCACGGTTCCATGTAAACGCGCCACTCGTCGCCACGCCCACGCTCAGCCAGCGCGGCCTGTTCGAACCCGGCGCCCCCCCCGCAGCACGGATTGCGGTGCGGGTCGCCTGACCATGACCGGCCCCGCTCGACTCTGAGCCCTGGCGCCGGCCCACCTCGGTCGACTAAATGCTAAGCTCGAGATGTGACCGTGGAAGAGTTAGCACGACGAGAACGGGCGAGCGAGCTAAGTTGAAGGTCATACACAAGGCTCGGCTCGGCGAACCGGAGTTTGATTTTACACCTGTCAGCGGTGCAGCAGCCGTCTCGCTAGCCACGCGACTCACCATCGAGCTTTAGTCTCGCCGGTATGGCTAACGCTGGGCATGCGCGCAACGGTGTTCCCGTGCGCTTCGTTCCGCGAACCCGGGCATGATCGAGCTCTTTGACGACTTTCGCGACATCCTTGTCGAGCTGCACAATGCAGGCGCTCGCTTTGTAGTGCTTGGCGGCCACGCGGTCGCGTTCCACGGGCACCCCCGTGCGACCAAGGATCTCGACGTCTTGGTCGAAGCAAATTCGGACAATGCCGAGCGCGTGTTCGCTTCGATCAGGATGACCTCCTTTCGACGGGACTTGCACCCGTAAGACAGCGCCCATGCTGGGCGTACAAAGAGCACCGCGGAATCGAGACATTCTCGATTCCGCGGTCAATCGTTGCGCGGGAGCGCAACTACACGTGGACAACTGGGTTCACGGTGCCGATTGAGGTGCGTGTCGCCTAAAAGACCGAGAAAGACAGCGCCTACCATGGGTTGCTGGAATGCTCCTCCAAAGGCAACATTGCCCAGTGACCTACCTAGACCGCATCGTCCGCGACCCCGCGGTCTGCGCCGGCCAGCCCGTCGTTCGCGGGACGCGGGTTTTGGTGCGCGTGGTGCTCGGCTACCTCGCGCACGGCGAGACGACAGAGCACATCCTCCGAGAATTTCCGAGCCTTGCCGGGGAGGACGTGCGCACCGTAATCGCCTTCGCAGCCGCGTCAGCCGGTGAAGACCTGCCCGCCCCGAGCCCGATTCCGCCGACTGTCCAGATTGCGTGAAGAGGCACGGCACCGCGGCGGGGGATCCGTTGGCTTGTCGTGGCGGTTTCTCGTGGTGGCCGCGACGGTGCGATTAATGATTCCGCAATGGCTTGGCGGGGCGTTGGTACGAGCGTTGCAGTTGCGGGGAGCGTGACTCCACTCTGCGCCGCAACCTTCGGCTTGGCGTTGTGCGCCCTTCCTGGCGCTGCGTTCGCGCAGAGCGCCTCGCCACTCGTATCGCCGGAGGCAACCGCTGCCTTCGCGCCCGTGCCCGTGCCCGTGCCCTCGCCCTCGCCTGCCGCTGCGCATCCCGCCGCGTCTGTCGCTGCGCGGCCCAGTGTGAGCATTGTGCCACTGCGGCGTGACGCGGGGAGCCAGGGGGAGGGCGGTTGGTATGGCTGGCAGACCCTGGCCAGCGATGCTGCGGCGAGCGGCCTGTTCTTTGCCGCGGCAAAAAGCGGCCACGGAAACCTCGACGACGGGGCCGGCACGACGTTGTCCCTCCTCAGCGCTGCGGTTTACCTCGCTGGGGCGCCGACAGTGCATCTCCTCCATCACCGTTCGCTGCGTGCGCTCGGCAGCTTCGGACTGCGCATCGCCCTCCCGGTCGTCGGTGGGATGCTTGGGTCCGCAACCGCAACCTGTCCCCCTCCGACGGGCGACTACGGCAACTGCGGCGTGGGCGAGCTGGTCCTCGGAGCCGGAGTCGGGTTCGTTCTGGCGATAGCACTCGACGCGGGCGCGCTCGCCTGGGACGAGCCCAAGCGCAAGGAGCCTTCCAGCGCACGATGGGGACTGGGCCCCACGATTTCGAGTGATGGCAAGCGAGGCGAAGTGCGTGTGTTCGGAACGTTCTAGATGCTGCCAGGGGAGTGCCACTGACAAGTCCGTCACCTTTCGCACCCGCGGCGCTCAGACCGCAACGCTACCACCACTCGTTCTTCTACGCCGATTTCTCCAGCATGCCGCACGGCTTCGTGAAGATCAGGCACTGCGGCCTGCTCGCCTCTGGAAACTGTCCACTCGAGAGCAAGATTGTGCGACGACACGGCCAATCCGAGTGGTCCTCGTAGCTGGGGTTGTTCGAGGAGCACTGAACTGAGGCTGCACGGCGCCGGGCGAGGGAAGAGTGGTTGACCAACGCGCGCTGCAAGGCGGAGGTTTGTTCGCGCTCCGGGCGCCCTCGTCCGGTGACGCATGACGTGACGACAATGACTCGGCACGCCATGGGGAGAGTCCCTTCACATCGACGGTCAACGGCGCGCCGAAGATGGCCGCTTCCTCATCAAGATGCAGACTGGCGACTTTATAGAGAGCGAAGCCGATTCCTTCGAATTTCGTAGGAACGGCCACATCGGTGCGGCGGGCTCGCGGCTCGACGAGAACCCCCGCCTATAGGCGGGGGTCGACCGGCTCACTCTCAAGTCCCAGAACACCAAAAACGCATTCGTGGACCCTTCTCAACGGTTCACCCCGAACGAACCGCTCGAGTCCTTCGATGCCGAGGGCGAACTCGCGCAGGGCGAGCGAGCGTTTCGCGGAGAGCCCGCGCGACCTCAGCCGCTCTAGGTTAGCGGGCGCGTCGTATTCCGGTCCGTAGATGATGCGCAGGTACTCGGGGCCACGACACTTGACGGCCGGTTGCAGCAGGCCGCGCCGGCCGCGCGCCACGAAAGCCAAAGGCTTGACGACCATTCCCTCTCCTCCGCGATCGGTAAGGTCCTCCCACCAGGCGATGGCAGCGGCCTCACTAGCAGGGTCCGCCAATTCGACCTGGCGAAAAGGCGTAGCCGTTAGGAAAGGAGCATCGTGTGCACAGAGGGACGCGATTGTTTCCATGTGCCAAGTGTGAGCTCTATCGGCGTGCACGCCCCGCTCGCTCGCCATAATGTGGAACGGCGCGAGCTTGATGTCCTCGATCGAGGTTACCGGCCAGCAGTAGTGGCGGTACGCCGTGCGGAACTTCGCATTCATCTCGCTGCGCGCTTCCGTCCGCGAGGCGAGCTCAGCCACGTCGAGCCCACGCTGAGCGGCCTGCGCAAGGGTCGCGTTCGCCACATCGAAGGCCATCTCCGCAGCCGCGCCAACTGCGGCGTACTGCGCCCGAAGCAACTCCTGCGCCTTGAGTGACCACGGCATCAGCTCTGCATCGATGCAGAACCACGAAGTTTCGAATTTGGACCATAAATTGTCTTTTTCGATGGCCGCGGCCACGCGAGCAAGGACCGCGTTCGCAAGCACCTCATCATTGAAAAAGGGTCGACCAGTTCGGGTCACGATGGTCCCGAGTCCACCCCGGGCGATCCCGAAGCGCTTGCGTGCCGAGTTCTCGTCGCGACACAGGACGATCACCGCTCGCGAGCCCATGTGCTTTTCCTCGCACACTACGGCTGACACTCCCTGGTTTCGATAATAGTCGAACGCCTCAGCGGGGTGCTCGAGCATGCCGGGTCGGGTCGATGTTTCTGTAGGAGACATCGTCGGGGGGAGATAAATGAGCCACTTGGGGTTGACAGCGAAACGACTCATCACCTCCAGAGCGGCGTTTGCGTTTGCCTCCCGAATCGTCACGGTGTGGTGCAAGGACGTTTGCACGATCCGCTTGCCCAGCACGTCGTCCAGATCCAGCAGGTCATCATGCTGCTGTTGGTCTGAGAGGACGTGGGCGGCGTCCTCCTTGGGCAAAAGCGGCTTACTTGGCTCGTAATAGCTGCGCGCCGCCTTGACGCTGACCAGCTCACGCTCCGGCCAACGGAGCGCGGTGAGCTTGCCGCCAAAGACACAACCGGTATCGATACAGATGGTGTTGTTCAACCACTCCGGATCGAGAACGGGTGTATGGCCGTAGACAACGACTGCGCGGCCCCGATAGTCCTGGGCCCAGGGGTAGCGCACCGGTAAACCGTAGTCATCGGTCTCGCCGGTAGTCTCGCCGAACAGAGCAAACTCGCGCACGCCGCCGGAGCCGCGTCCTTGCAGAGATTCCTTGAGCCCCGCATGCGCCACGACGAGCTTGCCGTCGTCAAAGACGTAGTGGCTGACGAGGCTATCGATAAATTCGACCACGCGCGACGCGAGCTCGGGTGGTTCGCGCTCAAGCTGCGCCAGTGATTCGGCGAGACCGTGCGTAATGCGCACCTCCTTCCCGCGGAGCTTGCGCATCAGTTTAATATCGTGATTGCCGGGCACAGAAAGACCGGCCTTTTGGGCGGTGACGGCCATGACCAGACGGAGCACGTCGGGCACCTTTGGACCACGGTCGACAAGGTCGCCGACGAACACCAGCTTGCGCCCTTGCGGGTGGGCGACGTCGAACGCCTGATCACCACTCTCCGTTCGGGTGACGACGTAACCGAGCTCCTTCAACAGGACCTCGAGCTCGTCAAAGCAGCCGTGTACGTCACCGATTATGTCGAATGGGCCGTGGTCGTCCTTCTTATTATTCCAAAGTGGCTGGCGCTCGATGAGCGCTGCTTCAACAGCGTCCACCGAATCTAGCGAGAAAACGTGGCGGAAACCTTCGCGATCTAGCTTACGCACCGACGACCGAAGCTGTTGCGTTTGTTGACGGAGGACGTGCGAACCGAACGCGCGATCTGAGCGCCCCGCGTTCCTCTCGCGACAAACCTTCTCCGGCACGTCGAGCACAATCGCTACCGGCAGGGCGTGAAACTCCCTCGCTAGGGCGACAAGCGGTTTGCGAGCCTCGGGCTGGACATTCGTTGCATCGATCACCGTGAGGAGACCTCGAGCAAGTCGCTTCCTTGCAATGAACTGGAGGACGTCGAATGCATCACCGGTCGCCGCCGAATTGTTGTCGTCGTCGGAGACCAGACCTCGGCAGGTGTCTGACGAAAGGATCTCGGTCGGCTTGAAGTGCTTGCGAGCGAAGGTTGACTTGCCCGAACCGGAAACACCGACGAGCACGACCAACGCTAGCTCCGGGATCTTCAGCGTCTGCATCACGAGCGAGCCTCCGGGTCCCTGCGCTCAAAGACGGCCATCTGGGTCGGCGGGCCCGTTATGGGATCTTCCTCGCCGATCCCGAGCAAGCGGACGGTGTAGCCGAAGCGGCTTGCTACGTCATGCGTCCACGCATTGAGCTGGGCGCGAGTCCACTCGAAGCGATGGTCCTTGTGGCGGAGCTTGCCATTGGCCAACCCGTCGAAATGTACGTTGTACTCCGCATTCGGCGTGGTCAGGACGACGGTCCTCGGTCGAGCAAATTCGAAAACGACGCGTTCGAACGCTTGGAGGCGCGCAGGATCGATGTGCTCGATGACTTCAACCAGCGCCGCTGCGTCGAAACCAGTTAGGCGCTTGTCCCTGTAGAGCAAACTTCCGTGCAGTAGAGTAACGCGTGAACGCTGACGGTCTGGAAGAGACTCGAGACGCAGGCGCTCGGCCGCGCGCTCGAGTGGCCGATGAGCGACATCGAGACCAACGATGTGGTCGAAGGTCGGGTCCTTGAGCAAGACACGCAGCAGCTTCCCTTCGCCACATCCAAGATCGATCACTGACTTGGCCCCGGTTGCTTTCAATGCGGCCAGCACGGCGCCAACGCGCTGCTCGTCGAGACGCATCGGCCGCTCGAGGGACTCTTCTTCACGCGCGTTGCGCTCGGCTAGCTCATCCGCGTCGACTTCCTCCTCGCGCAACAGCTGCTGCAGCGCGGCATCGGCGAGGCTCCTTTGATGCTTCAAGTAACGCTTGGTAATGAGCTCACAGGCGGGATGCGCGGACAACCATCCCTCACCATGGCGCAAGAGCTTGGCCACTTCGTCGTCACCCACAAAATAGTGCTTCGCGTCGTCGAGGACCGGCACGAGGACATATAGATGCGAGAGCAGGTCGCGCAGTCTGCACGTGGCTCGCAGGGTGACCCTAAAATACGGGCTCGACCCCCACTCCGGGAAAGACGCATCGAGATCCGCGCGTGCTGCGACCACTTCGTAACCGAGGGGCTCGAAGAGGCGGCGCAAGACGTCCTCACCGCCGCGGCAGGGCAGGCACGCAAGCGTCGCCTCCAGAGGTAGTGCAGTGTCTGCCAGCTCAGGACGCTCCTTGCTCGTTCCGGACATGGCGCTCCGGAGCACGCGGGTGAGCGCTACGCTGAGGAACGAAGACGCCGCGTACGGGCGATCATTCACATATGGCTCCAGGGGCTGCCCCTCTCCAGAGCGGTCGCCGCGTCCGCGCGATAGCGCGATCGGGTCAACTTCTAGCATTAGCGCCACCGTACAGCGGTCATCAGCCGCTTCCGGATAAAACACATGGACCAGACCAAACGACACTTCATACGATTGCAGGCGCGCCGGGTTCTTGTGAAGCAAGAAGCCCAGGTCAGTCGCGGGTCGGTGCGTGGTCGCAATGGTCAACAACATGATTCGCGCGTAACACTACCACGAGGATTTGCCGACATTCTCTGTTCGTCGTTCCGACGCGTTCTGGTGCGCGTCGTCCTCGGCTACCTCGCGCACGGCGAGGCCAAGGAGCATATCCTCCGCGAGTTCCCAAGCCTCACCGAAGGGAACGTCCGCGCCGTCATCGCATTTGCCGCGGCATCAGCCGGTGAGGATCTGCCCGCACCGAGCCTATGCCGCCGAACGCTCAGGTTGCGTGAAACTGAAGCGCGACGAGAACATCCCGCAGTCCGCGGCGCCGAGATCGGCCGCCCTGGGCTACGACGTCGACACCGTGCTCAACGAGTGGCTCTGCGAAGCGACGAGGACGTCTGAGCCGCGGCTCGAGCCGTGGGCCGCTTCCTCGTGACTCACGACTTAGACTTCTCGGACACGCCGAAGTTCGCGCCTATTGGGTCGCCGCAACAGCGCGACCCAAGACCAGCGCTTGCCCGGTTCCACTTGGTCGCGCGAAGGGGGGATAAAGAATAGAAGTTTGCCTGGCAACGCTCCCTTCCGCAAGGCAGAATCCTCTCGGTGCCTGTCAAACGACCGACCCCCGAGGAACTCGCGGAGGAGCTTCGAGAGATCACAGTCGCGTTGCGCCGACGCGCGCGCGCTGAATCCGCAGACAGGATCGTCCCCGGCGAGACGCTTCCATACCCGCAGCTGCGCGTGCTCAAGCGCTTGGAGACCGACGGCCCTGCAACGACGGCGGATTTGGCACGCGCGGAGGCGATGACGCCGCAATCCATGGGGGCGATCGTGGCTGCGCTTGAAACCGATGGCTGCGTCAGGCGTCGCGACGACACCACCCACGGCCGTCGGCGCCTCGTCTCGCTGACCGCTGCGGGGCGTAGAGCAATAGCCGTGAACCGGACGGTTCGTTTGCATTGGGCCGCTAACGTGATCGCGGAGCAGTTCGACGCAGACGAGCAACAGACTCTCGCCGCAGCCCTTTCACTTCTGCGCAGGGCCTTCATCTCGTGACCGGCGCCCCGAGCAAGGGCGCGCGGCTCGCCATGCTTCTTGCTGCGGGGGTCATCGCATCGGGCCTTTCGAGGTCTCGCCGGGCTCCCCAGAAACATCGGCGTCGGGCGGCGATACTTCGACCACCGGCCCCGAGGGCCGTATGGAACGTGCGAACACTAGCGCGCTAGCGAGACACCCCACGCCGGCGATCGCAAACATGTTCAGGGGGCCGACAGCCTTCGCGATCCAGCCTTCGATCAGCGCGCCGATCGGCGCTGCGGCGAAGAACCCGACCGCCCAGAGGCTCGTCACGCGTCCCCTCTTGTCCGGGTCGACGGTGGTCTGGACGAGCGTACTGGTCGAAGTCGACACGACCATCACGCAACCGCCAATGACGACGAGCGGCGCCGCGGCGACGAGTGTGGAGCGGGCAAGCTCAAGGAGCACGAAAGCAAGACCAAGCACGATCGTTGCCACGAGAGGTCTCCGGAGGCTCACGGCGGTGGCGGAAGCGCTAGCGTTTCCCCGGCGAGCGTCCTCCTCCTGGCGTCGAGCCTCATGGGACGTTTGTTTCGTCAGCAGAACCGCACCCGTAATCGCTCCGAACCCGGCGGCGGTTAGCAGCACTCCGAGCGTATGCGGTCCGCCGTGCAGCGTCCCACCCGCGACAAGCGGAAGGAGGGCTGCATAGGATCCGGCAAACAGACTCGCCGACGTAAACAGAAGAAGCACCGCACGCAAGATCCGGTGCCCCGCGACGTATGCGATCCCCTCTTTCAACTCCGGGAACCCTCCCGTCTCGCGCCGCGGGATGGCGCGTGGTGTAACGCGCATTGCCAAAAGCGCTGCGATCACCGCGACTGTGCTCAGTGAGTCGACCGCGAAGCACCACCCCTCGCCGACGAGACCGACGAGTCCGGCGGCAGCCATTGGTCCCAGCATCCGCGCCGCGTTCCTCATCAACGAGTTGAGCGCCACTGCGTTCGGAAGGTCTGCGGGATCGTCAATCATTTCTGCGAGGAATGACTGTCGCGCCACCGCGTCGAATGCGTTGATCACGGCTTGCACCGTGCCGAGCGCGAGCAAGTGCCAGACCGTCATTCTTCCTGTCAACGCGAAGAACGCGAGCGCGGCCGCCTGCACCATCGCTGCGACCTGTGTGACGATCACCGTGCGTCGGCGGTTCCAGCGATCGACAAGCACGCCCGCCATCGGCGCAAGGACTGCAGACGGCACTTGTCCGAAAAAAGCGATCAGACCGAGCATCACGGGCGAGTTCGTGAGTCGGTAGACCATCCAAACCGTGGCGAACCGTGTGAGTTCGCTCCCGGCAAGCGAGACCACCTGACCGGCGAAGAACAGCCGATAGTTCCTGTGTCTGAGCGCGCGAGCAAAGCCCAGCACACGAGAAGCTTTGCTGACTGAGTCGGGCATCGGAGAGTCCTCATGCCGGGCGCCTAGCGGCGACGTGCAATAGAATCTTGACTTGCAAGTTTACATTCCACAAGTCAGAATCCTTTCCGTGCCCGTCGAACGACCGACCCCCGAGGAGCTCGCGAAGCAGCTTCAAGAGATCACGGCCGTGTTGCGCCGACGTGCGCGCAGAGTCCATCCTCAAGACGGTCCCCGGTGAGACGCTTCCTTACCCGCAGCTGTCCGCGCTGAACCGCTTGGACGTCGACGGTCCTGCGACAACCGCAGATCCCTTCATGACATCTGTCCACCATCCGTAAGGAGTTGAAAGCTATGCCCGCAACGGCTCTGGATTCTAGAACCGCTCTCGTCATCATCGACCTCCAGAAGGGACTTGCATCTCTTCCGTCGGTGACGAGGGTCTTTCCTCGGTATGGGGAGATTGACACAACGGCGCGTATCCTTGCGTTGGTGGGGTGCTGACTCCAATGGCCTGGTACCACTACGTTTCCTTCCTTCTCGGCGGAGCTTTTCTCACGAACGCCGTCCCGCATTTCGTTAGTGGGATGATGGGCCGTCCGTTCCCGACCCCATTCGCGAAGCCACCGGGAGAGGGTCTGTCGTCCTCGACCGTGAATGTGCTCTGGGGAGCGTTCAACATCGCCATCGCCTACGTACTGCTGTGCCAGGTCGGAGCCTTCGACCTACGCAATGTGTCTCACGTGGTCGTCGTCGGAATCGCCGGCGTGGTCGGCTCTCTGGTGGCTGCGCGCGGGTTTGGTCGCTTCCATGGGGGTAACAACCCGACAGCGAGGCGTGCGGGTGCGAAGGAGCCACCGCACGCCTCGCCGTGAACTCGCAACGGGTACGCCGCCGACAGATCTGCGCGCAGATCTGTTCGTGCACTCACCGTGGCGTGCGCTACGACGAAACTGCGGGTTGTATTGCTCTGAGGTGAGAGGTTGGCACGCGAATTACGGCGACCGTTTCGGGCGATCCCGCTCAGGCCACCCTCACCCTCGATCTTGCGTGGTTGGTTCCTGAGGCCCCCGAAGGGACTGAGCAACGCCTATGCAACGGCTCGCCCAGGCATACTATCCTCGTTCATAGGCATGTCCTTCAAGTCCAGAGATCTGATGGCGCCCGACACCGAGCCGACCGACGGGGAACTCGCGCTCGTGATGCGGGAAGCACGAGACCTCGCAACGCAGCGTCGCGCGACGGCGGACGCCTGGGTCGCGGGTCGCCTCAAGGAAGCGCCAATGTTCGCCCGTGCAAACACAAAAGCACGGCGAACCGACAAGTCTCGATGACGACATCACCGTCGTCCCGCCCTCGTTTGCTGGTTGTGGCGGGGCCCAATGGCGCCGGGAAGACGACCATCACCGAGCGCGGTCTCGCGCATGAATGGTTTCACGACTGTGAGTACGTCAACCCCGACAACATCGCGCAGAACGAACTCGGGTGACTGGAACGATGCTTTCACGGTGCTCCGAGCAGCGCAGCTGGCGGCGGAACGACGTGATGCCTGCTTGCACGAGGGGCGGAGCTTGGCTTTCGAGACCGTGTTCTCGGCAGCAGACAAGCCGGAATTCGTGCGCCAAGCGTTGAGCCTGGGATACTTCGTGCGCATTTTCTTCGTCGGCACGGAGCGGCCCGAAATCAATGCCGCTCGAGTCGCTCGCAGAGTGCTTCAAGTACGGCGCCTTGCTGCGCGCGTCACGCGGCCCTATCTTCCGGGCGATGGGGATACTCGGTTCCATTCGTGCCAGCTTCGCGTCGCTGTGTGTGGGGGGTGCGGGCACGCTGATCGGGTGCGGGGGCAAAGCCGTGTCAGATGGCGGGCCCGGCGCTGTGAGTCACGAGATCAACCCCGGCGGGGCCGGCGGGGCCGGCGGGGCCGGCGGTGACGGGCCAGACGCCGCTAGTACGACAGCCGCAGGCGGCACGCCCGCTAAGACCACCGCTAAGACCCCGCTAAGACCTCACGCGATCCAGATCTCGACCTGTCCATCAACTCATCCGGCTCCGGGTTCATCGGTGTGGATTGCAGAAATCCCCAAGTCGACCCCGTCAGCACGAACTTCAACCTCGTGCCTTACAACAAAGGCACGACCACGAAGGATGTCACCTTCTCCAACGCCCAGGTTAAGTTCACGAACGGCTCGCGCAAGCTCACCTGGCGTCTTCAAATCGCGCCCACGGACAGCGGTCCCGTACGGCCCGAGGGCCCGCTGTTCGGAATCCCGATGTGGAACGTGCCGAATTCGGGCTCTGGCATCGGCACCGGCACGCCCTGCGACTACGCCTGTGACCAGCCGGTAGAATTCTCACTCGATGTGACCGAAGCCGAGATCGGATCTTGGACT
>Ga0302322_100004656_pt1 | contig 11951 bp, 11 predicted proteins | sample Fen_T0_2_FD_203757 | JGI IMG/M metagenome (GOLD analysis project Ga0302322, IMG submission 203757) | Peat permafrost microbial communities from Stordalen Mire near Abisko, Sweden - Fen_T0_2 | ecosystem: Environmental > Terrestrial > Soil > Wetlands > Permafrost | place: Sweden: Abisko... | reverse complement strand
CGAGAGGGTGTTCCTCGTGGGACCGCCCACCCCTGACCTGCCAGCTCTCGAGCGGAAGGCCGTGGACGAAATCAAGCAATGTGGCGTAGGCCACGTGGTGAAACTCTCAGCGATGGGTGGCCGCGCGGCCACATTCCCGCGCCAGCATGCCGACTCCGAGGACTACATCAAGTCTTCCGGCGTGGCGTACACATTCCTGCGTCCCAACGGATTCATGCAGAACATGGTCAATTACAACGCTCCGACCATCAATACGCAGAACGCGTTTTACGGCTGCCAGGGTGAGGGAAAAGTCAGCCACATCGATATTCGCGACATCGCCGCGGTGGCCGTGAAGACTCTGACCGAGGACGGCCACGAAGGCAAGACCCATACCCTGACCGGACCGGCCGCGCTGAGCAACGCGCAAATCGCGCAGATTCTTTCCGACGACCTCGCCCGCGAAATCAACTATGTCGATCTGCCACCCGAGCAATTGAAACAAGCGATGCTGGCTGCCGGTATGCCGGAGTGGGGTGCCGACGCACTCTGTGATCTGCAGCGCCTTTATCGCGAAGGCGGAGCGAGTGCCATGACCTCGGACGTGGAACAGATCCTGCGCCGCAAACCGACCAGCTTCGAACAGTTCTCGCGCGACTACCGGCAGGCATTTCAGCCGCAGGAGAGGGCGGTCAGTTGAAAAAGCATTGAACCGCAGAAGACACAGAGATCGAGGAGAATAGGATTATTTCCCCGTGCTCTCTGTGTCCTCTGTGGTTCAAGCTCTTCAAATGCGGCTAGAATGAATTGTGGTCTTCGTCCTCGATAACTACGACTCGTTCACCTACAACCTGGTCCAGTACATCGGAGAGTTGGGCGCGGAGGTCGAAGTCCGCCGCAACGATCAGATCACGGTTGCAGAAATCGAAAGAATTCGCCCGGAGCGAATCGTCATCTCTCCCGGCCCTTGCACGCCCCAGGATGCGGGCATCAGCATCGAACTGATCCGCCATTTCGCCGGGAAAGTGCCGCTGCTTGGAGTTTGCCTCGGGCATCAGGCAATCGGCGCCGCCTTCGGCGGACAGGTCGTCCGCGCCAAGAACCTGATGCACGGCAAGACCAGCCAGGTCGAGCACGACGGCAAAACCATCTTCCGCGGATTGAAATCCCCAATGACCGCCACCCGCTACCACTCGCTCATCGTCTCGGAGGAGGGCCTGCCCTCGGAACTCCAAGCTAGTGCCTGGACAACCGACAAGGATGGAACAAGAGTGATCATGGGACTAAGGCACCGCAAGTTTCCTGTAGAGGGCGTTCAGTTTCATCCGGAAAGCGTGCTGACGGGTGAGGGCAAGAAGTTGGTGGCGAATTTCCTGAAGACCGGATAGTGGAATGCTCACGGCTGGCTACTGGCAACTTACTACTAACTACTGCCCCTAGCCATCTCCACCGCTCTGAGAATCGCCCGCGACTTGTTTTCGGTCTCCTCAAACTCACGCTGTGGATCGGAATCCGCCACGATCCCCGCCCCCGCCTGCAAGTACGCCTTCTTACCCTTCATGAGCACCGTGCGGATGGTGATACACGAGTCAAGATTCCCCGCAAAATCCGCGTAGAGGACGCCGCCGCCGTACACGCCGCGCCGCACCGGCTCCAACTCTTCGATGATCTGCATGGCACGCACTTTCGGCGCTCCGCTCAAAGTGCCCGCCGGAAAGCACGCCGCGAACGCGTCCATCGCATCCAGTTCCGGCCGTAATCGTCCCTCCAGCGCCGAAACCAGGTGCATAACGTGGGAGTAGCGCTCGACAAACATCAGGTCGCGAACCTTCACCGACCCATACTCGCTGACGCGCCCCAGGTCGTTGCGGCCCAGGTCCACCAGCATCACGTGCTCGGCGCGCTCTTTCTCATCCGCCAGCATCTTTTTCTCAAGCGCCACATCCTCGGCTTCGTCGCGTCCGCGCGGATGCGTGCCTGCGATCGGCCGGTACTCAACCTTGCGCCCGCTCACCCGCACCAGCATTTCGGGAGAAGACCCAATCACGTGCATTCCCGAACCGCGACGCCCGTCCCCACCGAAGCGCAGAAAGTACATATACGGCGATGGATTCACCGTCCGCAACGCACGATATAAGTCGAACGGAGCCACTCCCGGCTCAAAGTCCCAGCGCTGCGAGAGCACAACCTGAAAAATGTCGCCGGCCGCGATGTACTCCTTGGCCTGCCGCACGCTTTCGAGGAACTTCGCCTTCGGAGTGCGCGCCCGCACCGCCACTTTCGTTTTCGCCGACGGCTTTCGCCAGTACGCCGGCTTCGATCCCGCCGCCAGCTTTTTCTCGATGCGCGCAATCTCCTTCACCGCCCGCTGGTACGCGGCCTTGGGCGCTTCCCGCGTCACGTCGGCCGAGACCACGATGTGAATCTGGTGCCGCAGATGATCGAACGCCAGCACGCGGTCAAAAAACATCAGCACGCAGTCGGGCACGTCGAGGTCGTCCTTCGCGCTGGTCCCAATGTTCTCCAGTTGCCGCACGATGTCATACGAGCAATACCCGACCGCGCCCGCCGTGAACGGAGGCAGTCCTTCCATGGTCGCGGGACGGTGCTGCCGCAGCAATTCCTTCATCACCTGAAAAATATCCGCCGTGCGCCGCTCAAGCCTGCGTCCGCGCTCGATCGTGACATCCGGCCCGCGCGATTCCAGCCGCAAAAACGGCCGCACGCCAAGGAACGTATAGCGCCCGACCTTCTCCCCGTTTTCGACCGACTCCAGCAGGAAGGCGTCTGGCTCACCGTCGGCAATTGCCAGGAACGCCGAGACCGGCGTGAGCAGGTCGGCGGAGATCGACTTCGCCACCGGAACCAATGTGGCTCCGCGCGATAGCCGGGAGAATTCTTTGAAGTCAGGACGGATCATTAGGTTCCGGTTGCGAGCCTCATTCTATAGGCGGCGGTTCTCTTTTTGCGCCCCCCCGCCCTCGCTCTCCCTTGCCTCCCCTTCCAGCCATCACTATACTTTCTGAGTTTGCCTGCCGCTTCCCGGGTGGACGTGCCCTGCGCCAGGACAGCCGGAATCGCCATCATCGCGGAGACTCATATGACAACCATCGACCTCGAACAGGAAACTAATCCATGGCAGGCGCAAGCCGCCCGTTTCGACCTTGCCGCCCGCAAGTTGAACCTCGATGAAGGCCTGTGGAAAGTCCTCAGCAGTCCAAGCCGCGAAATTATTGTTCACATCCCCGTGCAAATGGACGACGGCCATCTGGAAGTCTTCACCGGATTCCGGGTGCAGCATTCCATTGCCCGCGGCCCCGCCAAGGGCGGCCTGCGCTACTCACCCGACGTTAACCTCGATGAAATCCGCGCCCTCGCCAGTTGGATGACCTGGAAGTGCGCGGTCGTGAACATCCCCTTCGGCGGTGCCAAGGGCGGCATCATCTGCGATCCGCACACGATGTCCATGGGCGAACTGGAGCGCATGACCCGCCGCTACACGGCCGAACTGTTCGATTTCATTGGCCCCGAAAAAGATGTTCCCGCTCCCGACGTCAACACCAACGAACAGGTCATGGCCTGGATCATGGACACCTACTCCATGCATGCGCGCCAGACCGTCACTGCGGTTGTGACCGGCAAGCCCATCAACATCGGCGGATCGCGCGGCCGCCGCGAGGCCACTGGACGCGGCGTCCTCATCGTCTGCGAACAGGCCATCAAGAAGCTTCGCCTGAATCGCGACACCACCCGCGTGATCGTGCAGGGCTTCGGCAACGTTGGCTCCAATGCTGCTCGCCTGATGGCCGAGGCGGGATACAAGATTATCGGCATTGTCGAAGTCGGCGGAGGCCTCCACAACAAGAACGGAATCGACGTCAAGGCGCTCTGGGAATTCCGCCAGCGCAACGGCACCATCCACGGCTTCCCGGGGGCGGAGCAATATGATCCTGCCGAGTTGCTGCTGATGGATTGCGACATCCTGATCCCGGCTGCCACGGAAAATCAGATCACCAGCCAGAATGCCGACCGCGTGAAGTGCAAGATCCTGGCCGAGGGCGCGAATGGTCCCACGACTGCCGCCGCCGACGACATCCTCTCGGAGAAGAAAATTTTCGTGATTCCAGACATCCTGGCGAACGCCGGCGGCGTTACCACCTCCTATTTCGAATGGGTGCAGGACCGCCAGGGCTACTTCTGGAAGGAGTCGGTGGTCAACGAACATCTGGAAGACATCATGGTGACGGCGTTCGATGACGTGGTTCGATATGCCGAGACTCATGGCGTGAACAACCGGATCGCGGCCTATATGCTGGCCATCGATCGCGTGGCATACACGATCCGGCAGCGCGGAATCTACGCGTAGGATCGACTTGAATCCGGGTTACTGCGGCCACCGGTTGATGGCGCGGTTGACCTCAGGTTTCCGGCAATGGCATGATGTTGGGCGTCGCGGCGCGCCGCTCCCGACTTCACTGAGAAATCCAGGTTGTTGACTCATACCAAAAATACGGGGCTTCCGCCTCTCACTCACGAGGAAACGAATGAACTACTCCCGGTACAAACTTCCGCTATGGGCATTGTCGTTCTGTCTGCTGCTCACGGTGATTATTTCGCCCGCCCTGGCAAAGGCGCAGGCGAGCTCGAGCGATACTTCGAGTTCGGATACCACCAAGAAGTCCAAGAAGAAAGCTAAAAAGGCGAAGGCTGCCGCCGACGATCAGACTGCTGCGAGCGACAGCGCGTCCAAGCCCAGCAAGAAATCCAAGAAGAGCAAGAAGTCGGCAAGTGACTCCGAAGCCGCCTCTTCCGATGCTTCGGCTGCTGCGGATTCGGGCAAGAAGTCGAAGAAGAGCAATAAAAAATCCGCCGCTGCCTCCGAAGCCGCCGCTGCCGACACTCCCGCCGCCGCGGATTCGGGCAAGAAATCAAGAAAGAGCAAGAAGAAGTCCGACAGCGCCTCTGAAGCCCCCGCCGCCGATACTTCAGCCGCCACCGAACCCAGCAGCAAGAAGAGCCGCAAGAAGAAGACTGAGGCCGCTGTCAGCGCAGATCAGCCGGCCAGCGCCGATGCTTCCGCCGCGCCCAAGAAGAGCAGGAGCAAGAAGTCCAAGGCGGCTGAAGCCAGTGCCGCCCCGGCAGCCAGCACGCCTGCAGCAGCGCCCCCGGCGGCAGCGCCCGCGGCGAGCGCCAAGCCCTCCACTGCCCCCGCATCTTCATCCAGCCCAGCCGCTCCGAAACCGGCCAAGGCGGCTGCGGCTCCGGCGGCGTCCAGTCCCGAAATCGCCGCTGCCCAGTCCAGTGGCAAGGTCTGGGTCAATCTTGACAGCGGCGTTTACCACAAGGGGGGTCGCTGGTATGGAAAGACCAAGACCGGCAAGTTTATGACCGAGTCCGAAGCCAAGGCAGCCGGCTACAAAGAATCCCAGAAGGATTGAAAAAAGGAGAAACCATGCGCAAGAGCCTGATCACCAGAATTCTCATTGCCATCTTTGCCTTGAGCCTGATGAGCGGAATGGCATTCGCTCAAGCCAAGTCCACCAAGAAAGCCGCCAAGCCCGAGGCCGCAGCGGCCGCCACCGCGGACTTGCTCGACATCAACTCGGCCACCAAGGACCAGCTCGATGCGCTGCCGGGGATCGGCGAAGCCTACTCGCAGAAGATCATTGACGGCCGCCCCTACGCGAAAAAGACCGACCTGGTAAGGAAGAAAGTTGTGCCCCAGGCCACCTACAACAAGATCAAGGACAAGATCATCGCGAAACAGAAGTAAGACATTGAACCGCAGAGCACGCGGAGTTCGCGGGGGGGGGGTTCTAGTTTTCCCTCTGCGTGCTCTGCGATCTCTGCGGTAAGAGGTTTTTGACGGAATTTGAAGGAGACACATATGGGCTTGCTCGACAATCTCGAAAATCAGGCAGTCACCAGCTTACTGGGCAACAGTTCCAATCCGCTAGCAACCAGCATCCTGCAGATGATCCAGACTCAGCCGGGCGGTCTGCAAGGGCTGGTGCAGTCATTTCATGACAAGGGTTTAGGTGGGTTGATATCCGGTTGGGTCAGCACCGGGCCCAACCCTCCTGCTACCGGCGATCAGATTCAGCAGGCTCTCGGCAGCGACAAGGTGAAGCAGTTGGCTGCCGCGGCGGGCATCTCCCCGGACGTCGCAAGCTCTGCCATTGCTCAACTCCTGCCCTCGATCGTGGACAAACTCACGCCCAACGGCCAGGTTCCCGAGCACAGCGGCGTGATGGACATTGCATCCAGCCTGCTGAAGAGTCTGTCGCAGCAGCGAGCCTCGTAGGCCGGATTTCAGTCCCATCCGTGGCTCGACCCCGGGCGCTGCTCTCCAGCACCTTTGAGCAGGCCCGGTTCTTCCTCCGTTGCTTTGCCACTCTCCGGTGGGGGATAATCACTGTGGCCCGCCCTTCAGTCGCGGACTGCCCTCATCGCGTGAATCTGCCTAACTACATCACGCTTACCCGGATCGCGAGCATTCCACTGTTGATCTGGATTCTTTCCAGCGGGCGCTTTTCCAGCGAGCGTGGAGAGAAGGAACTGCTGGCGTCAGCCGTCTTTATCCTCGCCTCCATCACCGACGGAATTGATGGTTACCTGGCGCGCAAACGCGGCCAGATCACGACCATGGGCATGCTGCTCGATCCGCTGGCCGACAAACTCCTGATCGCTGCTGCCTTCATCACGCTGGTGCAATTCAACCCGGCGCTGGTGCCGGCCTGGGTCGCGGTGGTCATCATCGGACGCGAATTTCTGGTGAGTGGTTTGCGCTCTATCGCCGCCTCCGAGGGCTTCACGATTCAGGCCAGCGAATTGGGAAAATTCAAGATGCTGGTGCAGATCATCGCGGTGGTGGCCGTCATCCTCGCTCACCGCTGGCATGAATGGCCGCTCGTCGGCATCTACATTTTCCCCGTGCGCTGGATCGCCTGGCTGGCGATCTGGTTCATGGTCCTGCTTTCCCTGGTTTCCGCGATCGACTATTTCGTTGCCTTCTGGTCGCGAATCGATCGGCAATCGGAGAAGCGCCGTCGCCGGGCCTTCGTTCTCACTCGGCGGAGGAAGCGTGATGTCCAGGCTGTCTCGACACTCGGTGACCCAGCAAAGTAGTGCCCTCAAGCCCGAGTTTTCACTCGAAGAGCGCCGGCTGTTGCTGGGCGTTGCTCACCGATCCATCCTTTCGGCCTTCGACGGTCCGCCTCCGCCCGAAACGTCATTTTCCCCGCACCTTTCCGAGCCTCGCGGCGTCTTTACTACCCTCTACCTCCGTGGGAACCTTCGCGGCTGCGTCGGCTACGCCTTGCCGGTCGCGCCCTTGCACTCCGCGGTTGCTGATTCCGCCCGGGCCGCCGCCTTCGAGGACACCCGCTTCTGTCCGGTCACCCAAGCCGAGGCCCTGGAACTGCAGGTCTCGCTGAGCGTCCTCTCCCGGTTGGCTCCGGTTCAGCCGGAAGAAGTCGAAGTCGGCCGTCATGGCCTGGTGATCTCGCTCGGGTCTCGCCGTGGCCTGCTGCTGCCCCAGGTTCCCGTCGAACATCACTGGGACCGCGAGACCTTCCTCGAGCACACCTGCCACAAGGCTGGTCTGGACCCGCAGGCCTGGCGCCATGGCGCGACCCTCGAGGCCTTCACTGCCGAGGTCTTTGGCGACGAAGAGGCTGCGAAATAAAGGTCCTGGTTGCCGCCTGCCCTGTTCACCGTTCGCCGGCACCCTGGCATCTCACAAACTGGCGACCTGCCGAAACCAGCGTAACTTGTGTTTGCCGTGAAGGGATGTAATCTGACAAGACGTTTTAGTGAATGAGGGCCACAATGGAGCTTGCCGTTCTGATTGTCGTGCTGGTGGTGGCGGGGGCACTGATTCCGGGCAACCCGAGAATCACCTTCTACCGTTGATTCTCCGTTTCACTCCGTTCCTGTTGCCCGACGGCTGGTGCGCATTGCGAAGTGGGAGCCGGGCCAGCGAAAAGCTCTCGGACGCGCAACCGAAGTTGCCATAGTCGGTCCGAACTCCAAAAAAATCAGAAATGCCGGTCGCGGCCTGCGAATATAGGGAGATGGGAGGGGCACATTTCTGGGATCCGCCGGTATGGAAGTGGGGCGTGGTCCTCGCGTTGGTCTCCTGCGCTGTCTTCTTGTTCTTTTGGAGACCGTCCAGCCACCCACCAAGAGTGGAACTGCTTCCCTTCACAGATTCGCCTCCGACATGGAATGGATCCTACCCGTACCTGGTCATTTCTCAGGTCGGTCTGGAGTCGGATCGCGTCAAGTTCAAAAGTTCCACCCTCCTGATCAACCCAACCGTTCGTCACGACTCGCCGACCAACGAATTTCAAGTCGATCTGCATTCGGGAATGTTTGTGCTCCGCCAGACTGACCTCTTCCTCTCCGATCTCACCCCCTTATCGCTGACGCGGACGTATCGGCCGTGGGACTCCCACACCAGAGCATTCGGCGTGGGAACGAATCATCCCTATGACATTTGCCCGACCGGCACCAGATTTCCGTACACCTATATGGACCTGAACTTGGAGGACGGGCGGCAAATCCATTTTCGCCGGATTTCCAAGGGAACGGGTTACGCCGACGCGGTTTTTCGGCACGATGAAACGTCATCGGAGTTTTACGGGGCGCAGATCGCCTGGAATGGCGACGGCTGGAATCTGGATTTCCACGATGGCCGCCGCTTCCTGTTTCCCGAGGCGTACTACTCCAGGACGTATGCGCAAGGTGCTCCCTTCGAGATGCGGGATGCTGATGGTCATCGCATCGAGTTGAAGCGAGACAAACAGCGAAACCTGGAACAGCTGATTTCGCCCTCCGGGCACACAATCACCTTCAAGTACGATGAAGGCAACCGGATCGTCGAGGCCGTGGACGACGCAGGCAATGTGCGCAAATATTCTTACGGTTCCAGCGGGCATGTGGAAACCGTGGCGGATGCGTCGCACCTGCTATATCGCTTCGAATACGCGGCTCGTCTTCATTTGCCAGGGTACGATCCGTATGTCATGACTGCCGTGTTTGACGGAAGAGGGAAGGAACTGCTGCGTAACTGGTATGGCGATGGCGGCAGAGTTTCAGAGCAGAGGCTGGGTGACGGCTCAGTATATCGGTACGAATACATATTTCAGAAAAATGACATCATCGAAACGATCGTGAACGACCCGATCGGTGAAAGAAAGTTCTATTTTCGGCGGGGCATATTTGCGAGGGAGGAGTAGGCCCGCGAGAAGCCGGTCCGAAGGTGGCCGTTCGCACAAATGAAAGAGGGGAGATTTCTCTCCCCCCAACTTGTTTAAGTTGAATTTGGCCTGCTTTACTGCTGCTCGTCCAACTCCACCCAATCCCCGGCGTGCACATCTTCCAGGGCAAACACCACCATGCCAGTCGAAGTCGTCGGCGTCACGCTGAGCACGACCACTTCCCCCACCGCTCGCCGCGGCAGATCGCCCACGCGAATGTTCGGCCCGTTCGTCTTGGTGAAGTACTTGGCTTCAAAAGACGGCGGCCTCTTCTGCGTGTCCTCGGAGGTGGAAGCTTTGAACGAGAGCGAATCCACCGGATCCGCAAGGTCGGAGCTATAGGGCCGGACGGCCCGGAAGTAGTCGCCTGTTTTCACTCCCTGGTTCGAGCCCAGGTTCATATAGAGTTTCATGCCCGTGCCCAGCGTTCCGTCGAAATCCTTGCCCAGCACGATTCGGCCACTGAGCTTGTTGCTGGAGGGAGCAAACCGGTCGAAGTGCGCGGGCGCATGGAACGCGATCGGCTGCTTCTCCACGAAAGGTACCGCGATGTCGCCCGGATTGATTGGATCGCAACTGAATTCCACTTGGGCAACCGCGCTGTGGCTGCGCGTATCCAGCACGCGCACCCGCCCGATATCGGCATAGGGACGTCCCACCGAGGCCACCAACTTCTTCTGCCCGGGGTAAAGCTCGTTCCCGTTCACGTCCCGGAGTTCACGCAGGATCGTGTACTGCTGTCCCGCCTGGTAGCCCGTGCCTGCCAGGTACACCATTTCTCCATTGGAGAACTTGGTGGTGCTGGGAGTCTGTAACCCGCCATCCACAAAATTCGCATTGGGCACGCTCTGGCTGGTGAGGAACCCAGCGCAATAGAGGTCCGCCGGAGTCGGCGTCTGGTAGCGCACCGTGGGTACGCTGACCGAGGTTGGCACGATTCCGGACGAATCCGGCGTGCCTGCCGCCAATGGAGCGCCCTGCTGGGCCGCCACGGCAGTCGCCAGCAACAACACTAACAATCCTGTTTTCTTCATGTTACCTCCGAATCGACCGCCGAATCGCAGGGCTCGCCCCGCCCAACTTCTTCTTAAAACAAAGGGTTACAGCCGGAAGGTAACAAGGGGGTAAGCACCGGTCAAGGTTACGAGGGTGTCAGACGCCCCGCTCCCAAAGTGTTTCTGCGGCCCAGTTTGTCACTCCCTAGTTGCATCTGCGCCTATGCCCCTGTAATATCGCGACCGTTCTTGACCGAACACCTATTGGCCTTGCGAAACACTATCGTGCCCCGTCTCCTGCCGCTGCGCTTTCCCAAGGTTTGCCTGGCGATTGCCTGCGAGGATGCCGACGAGATGGTCCAGACTGCCGAGTCCATGGCTCGGGATAACCCCTTTGTTGAGTTCCGTTTGGACTACCTCAAGCAGCCTGCTTCCGGCCTGCCCAAGATCCGCCGCTTCCTGGAAACCCATCACTACGTCATCGCGATTGCCACCTGTCGCCGGGTCGCGAACGGGGGGAAATTCAAGGGCTCCATGGCCGCGCAGCTTGAGGTTCTTGCCAAGTCGGCGGCCGCCGGTTGTCAGATCGTCGATATCGAGCTCCAGAGCGCGCTCCTCTGCAAGGCCGATGCGATCGCCCGGCTCCGGGCCCGGGCTGGGCTGATTCTCTCCTTTCACGATTTTCGCGCCACTCGCAATCTAGATCACACGCTCGAAAAAATGCTGAAAGTTCCGGCGGACTACTACAAGATTGTCACCACCGCCACCACGCTCTCCGACAACGTCACCATGATGAAGTTTCTCCAGGCCCAGAGCGGCAAGCATGCGCTCATCGGCCTGTGTATGGGAGAGCAGGGCATCATCAGCCGGGTCCTCAGCGTGCGTGCGGGCAGCGTCTTCACGTTCGCCGCCGTCAGCTCCGATCAGAAAACCGCCCCCGGCCAGGTCAGCGCCCAGCAACTGCGCACCACCTACCGCATCGAGCAGGTCGACGCGGCCACCCGCATCTACGGTGTTGCGGGCGATCCCATCGAACATTCCCTTTCGCCGGTGATCATGAATACGGCCCTGCGCCGCGAGAATGTGAACGGCGTTTATCTTGCGCTCCACGTCAAGACCCTCAAGGATCTGATCCACTGCGCCCGCGAGATTCCCCTCCACGGCCTCAGCATTACCATGCCGTACAAGCAGGCGATCCTCGACTATCTGGACAACACGGATTCGCACACTTCCAAGATTGGCGCCTGCAATACCGTGGTTCGGGCTCAAGACGGCAAGCTGTACGGATTCAACACCGATGTCGCTGGAGTCTTGCGCCCGCTCGAACAGCGGATCACGATCGAGGGTGCCAAGGTCCTGGTTCTCGGCGCCGGCGGTGCCGCCCGGGCCGCTGTTTTCGGCTTGCGGGAACGCGGCGCCGAGGTGTGGATCCTGAACCGGAGCGCAGCTCCGGCACAGAAACTGGCCCGGCAGGCCAAGGCCCGCACCATCAAGCGCGCCGACCTCGGCAAAGTCTCCTTCGACGTTATCATCAACGCCACCCCCGTCGGGATGGGCAACACCCGCGACTGTCCTTTGAAAGAGAATGAAATACAGGCGCGCATTGTTTTCGATATGGTTTACGACCCCGCGGAAACCCGCCTGCTCCAGATCGCGCGCGCCAAGGGGCTGCAAGTGATTCCCGGAATCGAGATGTTCGTCCACCAGGCCGCCC
>Ga0302322_100004655_pt1 | contig 11952 bp, 10 predicted proteins | sample Fen_T0_2_FD_203757 | JGI IMG/M metagenome (GOLD analysis project Ga0302322, IMG submission 203757) | Peat permafrost microbial communities from Stordalen Mire near Abisko, Sweden - Fen_T0_2 | ecosystem: Environmental > Terrestrial > Soil > Wetlands > Permafrost | place: Sweden: Abisko... | reverse complement strand
ACGATGAACTGGTACACGACCAGTCGGTGTTCACCGTCGTCCGCGGTGAAGCGGAACTGGCCCGCCCGGACTGCCGGCCGAGGCTCGCCCCGCGTGGCCTCCATCTCGAAGTCCACCGGGGCGCTATCCGTGTACGGCTCCAGCCCGAGGCCTCGCAGGCGCCAGGCCTCGTCGATGGGGAAGTGCGGGATGCCGGCGAACCCCTCGCGCTCCTCCGGCAGCAGTGGGCTGTCCGGCGAGGTCCGGAAGTACGCGTCGTCGTCCGCCCACTCCTGCGCGATGGCGGCGCGATAGGCGGGATCGGGGACGACCTGCTGCTCGTCGATCATCGGACGCCTCGGCGCGGGACTCAGATCGCGCAGCATCCCACCGCCGGCCGAAGCTGTCGAGATGGGGCTGCCCGTGCGCGAATCCCCGCCTGGCCGAGCAGGTGCCACTGCACCTACTCCGAGAAGCGCTGCTCCTCCCAGGGGTCGGCGTCATTGTGGTAGCCGTAGCGCTCCCAGAAGCCGGGCTGGTCGTGGCTGAGGAACTCGAGCCCGCGGAGCCACTTGGGGCCCTTCCAGAAGTAGCGCTTGGGCACGATCAGGCGGAGCGGCCAGCCGTGCTCGGCGTCGAGCGGGGCGCCCTCGTAAGTGTCGGCGAGGATGACGTCGTCGTCGTCGAGGACCTCGAGCGGCAGGTTGGCGGTGTAGCCCTGCTCGGCATGACCCACGACGTGGGTGGCGGTCGGGCGGACCTGCGCCATCTCGAGGATCGTCTTGATGGACACGCCCTCCCAGTTCGTGTCGAGCTTTGACCAGCGCGTCACGCAGTGGATGTCGGTGAGCAGTTTGGTTCGCGGCAGGGCCTGGAACTCGGCCCAGGTGAGGCGGAACGGGCTGTCCACCTCGCCGAAGACGCGGAAGTCCCACGTCGCGAGGTCCACCTTGGGCACCGACCCGTAGTGGAGGACTGGGAACTTCTCGGTGACGTACTGGCCGGGGGGCACGCGGCCGGCGAGGGCCGGGTCGCCGGCTCGGCTGCCGAACAGGCGCTCGAACATGGTGCTGGTTCTCCAGGCGGGCGGGACGCTGCGATTGGGGGCTCGTCCGGTAGCTCGTTCGGGCGAATCCTACGCCCGGATGGTGACGTGGCTGTGACGCGCTTCTGCAGGGGCCGCCGATGGCCGCTCGCCAGGCGAGCGAACGGAACGGACGGTCGTGTCCGCGACTCGCTAAGCGAGCCAAATCGAGGAGGCCACCGTCCTGCGACTCGGCGGCCGAGCAACCGCAACGCGGGCTCGCTGGGTTGACTCGCCACGCGAGCGGCGGACCGGGGCCGCGCGCCGAGCCGCGGCCGCCCGCCGAGCGGGGCCGCGCGCCGAGCCGCGGCCGCCCGCCGAGCGGGGCCGCGCGCCGATGCCAGAACACCCATCAGGTGGGTGGGCGGTCTCAACCCCTCATCGCAACGCCTCGGCGAGCGCCTCGCATGGTTTCATCCAGCCGAGCGTCTGTCGAGGGCGGCCGTTGAGCTCCGCGGCGACGGCGTCGAGGTCGGCCTGGCTGTGGCCCGAGAGGACGGTCCCCTTGGGGAAGTACTGCCGGAGCAGCCCGTTGGCGTTCTCGTTGCTGCCGCGCTGCCAGGGGCTGCGCGGGTCGCAGAAGTAGACCGCGACGCCGGTGTCGACCGTGAACTCGGCGTGGGCCGCCATCTCCCTGCCCTGGTCCCAGGTGAGGCTCCGGCGCAGCTGGGCGGGCAGGGTCATGACCTGGGCCGTGAGCGCGGCGCGCACGGCCTCGGCCGACTGGCCGCCGGGCAGCGCGACGAGCACGACGAACCGGGTCCGGCGCTCGACGAGGGTGCCGATGGCGCTCTGGTTGTTGAAGCCGACGAGCAGGTCGCCCTCCCAGTGCCCGGGCACCGCGCGGTCCTCGACCTCGGCCGGGCGCTCGCTGATGAGGACCATGCCCCGCATCGGCCCCGCGGGCCGCGCCCGGCCCCGCGGCCTGCGCCGGGCCCGGCCGGTGCGGAGGCACGCGGCGAGCTCGCGCCGCAGGGCGCCCCGGCCCTGGACGAACAGGCTCCGGTAGATCGTCTCGTGGCTCACCCGCATCTCGGGGTCGTCGGGGTGCACGAGCCTCAGTGTGGCGGCGATCTGCTGCGGCGACCAGCGCAGCGCGAGCATCGCCTCGACCTCGGCGCGCAGGCGCGGGTCGCGGGCGAGCCTGGCCGCCCTGGGCCGCCTCGCCCGGCGGTCCCGGGCGAGCTCCGCCCGCCAGGCGCGGTACGCGCCCCGGCCGCGGTTCGCCCGCACCTCGCGCGAGATGGTGGACGGCGCACGCCCCAGGCGCCGGCCGATCGCCCGGTACGACTCGCCCGCGAGGAGCCCCCGGCTGATCTCCTCGCGGTCGGCGGGCGAGAGGCGCAGCGGCGAGCGCTCCGTGCGCCGGGGCGCCAGGCCGCCGGCACCACGCAGGGCCACCCACACGCTCCACAGGTCGCGTCCGACGGCCCGGGCCACGTCCCCGGGCACCTCGCCCGCCGCGATCCGCCGCCGGATCTCCATCCGCTCGATGTTGGCGACGTTCCGGTCGCCCTGGCTCCGGGCCATCCGCTCCACCTCCTGCGAGTGACGCAACGTCGCTCACGGAGGCCCATGTTGCGATGGTCAGTCGAGACCACCGTGCAACGGGCGATCGACCCGCAGAGCACCCGTGTGATGAGTATTCGGGAGGCGGACGGACGCGGCGAACGCGACGAGCGGCAGCGGAGCCTCCGGAGTCCCACCCGCCTGGCCTCGCGCTAGGGTGAAAAACCTCGGCCGGCGCACTGCCGACCCTGGACCGCTGGGGCGCGAGGCACCACGGGTGAACGGCCTCGGCCGGCGCGCCGCCGAACCCTGGACCGCCGGGCGCGAGGCACCCGGTCTGAACGACCTCGGCAAGTCGCGCCCCACCGTGCGCAGGGCAGCCCCCGTCAACGACCTCGGCCGGGCGCGCCGCCGAGCCGGGCGCGAGCCACCCCGGGTCGACAATCGGGCGTCGTGCTCGACGAACACCGCACCGCCGCCAGCGTGGTGGGGATGTCCCCACCCTCAACATGCCCGCTGCCCGGCTGGGAGCGAGCGGCCCGCAACGGCATCGTGATGGCAACACCGGCGCCCCAGACGCATGGCGCCGAGAGAGGACGACATCACGATGGACACCCCCGGGGTGGTAGGGTCGAATGCGATGAGCGCGCCCGTGGTTCCCGGTCCGGCGACCTCGCCGCGCGGCGGGCGCAACCCGCTCGTGACGTTCGTGCTCTCGCCGTTCAGCCCGGCCTCGTGGAAGGCGCTCGCGGCGATTCTGCTCGGCTTCATCTTCTCGGTCACCGCGTTCGCCATCGTGACGTCGCTGCTCTCGGCGGGCGCCGGCCTGCTCATCGTCATCGTGGGCATCCCGATCATCGCGCTCGCGGTCGAGGCCGCCAGGCTCTATGCGCGGGTCGAGGTCTGGCGAATGACGCTCGTCGACGACCGCCCGCTCTTCCAGCGGCCGCACCGCCCGCTCGACCCGCTCGACGGCAAGCCCTTCGAGGTGCGGATCCGCGGCTGGTTCGAGGCCATCTTCCTCGACGCCGCCCGCTGGTACGACATGGCGTACGTGGCGGTGTCGTTCCCGCTTGCCATCTTCGAGTTCGTGGTCATGGTGGTCCTGTGGTCCATCGCCATCGGGTCGCTCATGTCCCCGCTGGCACTGCTGATCCCGCGCTATCCGCGCGGCGCCATGGGCCTGCTCAGCGGCCCGTTCGCGCCGGAGACGGCTGTCGCCATCGTCTTCGTCATCGGGCTCGTCCTGCTGCCGGTGGCAGCGTCGGCCACGCGCGGCATGGCGATCCTGCACCGCTTCGTCGTCGAGGGCCTGCTCTGCATCAGCCCCGCACAGGCCCTCCAGCGCGAGAACAGCCGCCTGCGCGAGAGCCGCTCGGCGGCGGTGGAGCTCGAGGCCAACGAGCTTCGACGCATCGAGCGCGACCTCCACGATGGCGCCCAGCAGCGGCTCGTCATGCTCGCCATCGACCTCTCGCTCGCCGAGGGCAAGGTGGACGAGGACCCGGCTGCCGCCAAGACGCTCATCGCTGGGGCGCGCGACCAGGCGCGTCAGGCGCTCGCCGAGATCCGCGAGGTCGTCCGCGGCACCGCACCCGCTATCCTCCTCGACCGCGGGCTCGTGGCCGCGCTCGGCGCCGTCGCTGGGCGGAGCGCCATCCCGACCTTCCTCGACAGCGACCTGCCGGCGGGGGAGCGCCTGCCGCACGCCGTCGAGCGGGCCGCGTACTACGTCGTGAGCGAGGCGCTCGCGAACGTGGCCAAGCACGCTGGGGCGACGCGCGCCCAGATCACGCTGCGCCGCGAGCCGACGCGTCTCGGCGTGTGGGTCCGCGATGACGGCCACGGCGGCGCGACCCTGGCGCCGGGCGGCGGGCTGACCGGTCTGCGCGACCGCGTCGAGGCGCTCGACGGCAAGCTGCTCCTGCACAGCCCGGCCGGGGGCCCCACGATCATCCATGTCGAGCTTCCCCTCCGTGCGGAGGCCCCGGCGTCGCGGTGGACGGCCCCGGGTCCGGCCGAGAACCTCGCGGCGACCACGACCTGGACCCCGCCCAGCGCGGTCCAGCGCGTGGCTCCGGTCCAGACACCGCCGCCGCCTTCCGCCTCCGATCCCCAGACGCCCCTCCAGCCGCCCCCGCCGCCGCGCGCCTGAAGCACGGCGCCGCGACGGGATCCGATCCCGGGTGGCATGCTGCGCCAGGCACGAGGCGCCTGGTCGAGGGCCGTGTCAGCAGCATCCGCAGCCAGGAGGCGTCCGTTGGCCCGCTATCGCATCCTCGCCTGGAGGGACATCCCGGCCCAGGTCCAGGCCACCGACGACGCGGGTGCCAAGGCCAACCGCACGATGCCCGGCTGGTTCGGCGCGGAGATCGACCGCGTGGCCATGCGGGATGGGCTCGCCGGGACCGACGACTACCTCGAGAAGTTCGCCTGGTCGGACGAGACCGAGCGCGCGGGATCGGCGGACGAGGTGGCCGACGCCCTTGTGGCTGAGCTCATCGACACGTGGGGCGCCGCCGGCTGACCGCGGGCCTCACGCGCGGCGGGCCGTCGGCGGTCGTGTCCGCATGGGATGATCAACGGTGACCCACCCGGCCGGTGCCGCCGGGACCGGAGGTCCTCCTCGCCCGGCCGCGGGCACCTCGGAGACGGACCCCAGCGATGCGCCGGCTGATCAAGTTCTACCGCCTCCAGTTCGAGGTCATGCGGACCTGGCGCCCGCGCCGCCGATCGCGGATCCGACGGATCATCGTCAGCCTGGTCGTGAGCGCCATCTCGCTCGTCGGGGCCGTGCTGCTCACCCCCGGTCTCGATCTGGCGCCCGGCGGGCACTGGGTCACCACGGCGCTCGCCGGCGCGGTCTGCCTCGGGCTCCTGAACCTGTTCGTTCGACCGATCTTCATTGCCGCCTTTGCCGCGGTCTCGGTGGTGGCGGTGGCGATCGCGACCGTCCTCTTCCAGATCGTCGCGTTCCTGATCGTGCCGAACTTCCTCACCGACCTGCACATCAGCGGGCCCGTGAGCGCGCTGGTCGCCTCGCTGATGTACGCGCTGGTCAACACATCGCTGACCTCGCTGCTATCCATCACGGACGACGACTCCTACTGGGCCGTGCTCATGCAGCAGGTCGCCGCCCGGAGCGATGGCGTGATCCACTCGGAGTCGCCAGGCCTCGTCGTGGTCCAGATCGACGGGCTCGCCCGGCCCATCCTCCAGCGCCAGGTCCAGGCTGGCCGCGTGCCGTTCCTGTCGCACTGGCTGCGCTCTGGCCAGTACCGCCTCGACGGCTGGGAGGCGCTGCTGCCGCCCACCACCCCGGCCAGCCAGGCGGGCATTCTCCACGGCAACAACGATGGCATCCCGGCCTTCCGCTGGTACGAGAAGGAGGCCGGGCGGCTCATGGTCGCGAACCGTCCTGACGACGCGCTGATCGTCGCCGGGCGCATCAGCAACGGCGAGGGGCTGCTGTCCAACGACGGCGCGTCGGTCGGCAATCTGTTCTCGGGCGACGCAGCGCGCTCCTACATCTCGATGGCGACGATCAGGGATCGCGAGCAGGGTCTCGGTCGAAGCCAGACGTTCGTCACGTTCTTCGCGAGCCCCTACAACTGGCTCGGCACGATCGTGCGGTCCATTGCGGAGATGCTCAAGGAGTACGTCCAGGCGAGTCGGTCCCAGCGGGCCGGGATCGTGCCGCGGATGCACCGCGGGATGCCGTACCCGGTGGCGCGAGCGGCGACCAACGTGGCGCTCCGCGACCTCTCGACCGCGCTGGTCATCGAGGAGATGTACCGCGGCACGCCGGTCATCTACGTGGACTACACCGACTACGACGAGATCGCCCACCACAGCGGCCCCGAGCGGTCCGAGACCCTCGACGCGCTCGACGGCGTGGACCGTGCGATCGCCACGCTCGACCGGGCGGCCCCGAACGCGCCGCGCCCATACCGCTTCGTCGTGGTGTCTGACCACGGCCAGACGCTCGGCGCCACATTCCTCCAGCGGTACGGCCGGACGCTCGGCGACGTCGTGCGCAGTCTGATGGGCGGCGACACCACGGTCGCGGAGGCGGGTGGGAGCGCCGAGGACTTCGGCCAGACCAACGCGTTCCTCTCCGAGCTCACGCAGGCGCGCGGCGTCTCGGGCCGACTCGCCCGGACGGCACTGCGCAACCAGGTCGACGGCAACGTGGTCGACCTCAAGGTGGGCCGGAGCGGCAAGGCGGCCGTCGCCAAGGCCGACGCCGCGATGAAGGACGCGGCCGAGCGGCCGGACCTCGTGGCGATTGCCTCAGGCAACCTCGGGCTCATCTACTTCCCGCCGATGGAGGGTCGCGTCACGCTCGAGCAGCTCGCGGAGCGCTACCCGGGCCTGGTCGACGCGCTCGCGGCACATCCGGGCATTGGCGCCATCCTCGTGGCGTCTGACGAGCACGGCTCGCTCGTGGTCGGCCACGCGGGGATCCACTACATGCGCGACGACCGGGTCGATGGCGTGGACCCGGTGACGCAGTACGGCGGCAAGGCGCTCGAGGCGTTCCGCCGGCTCGACGGCCTCTCGCACGTGCCGGACCTCTCGATCGTGAGCCTCTACGACGCCGAGTTCGACGAGGTGGCCGCGTTCGAGGAGCTCATCGGCTCGCACGGGGGGCTCGGCGGCCCGCAGACCCACGCGATGATCCTGCACCCGGCCGAGTGGGAGCTCGACGAGGAGCTTCTGGGCGCCGACGCCGTCTACCGGCAGCTGCGCCGCTGGGCCGAGCGCCACCTGGGCCAGCGCTTCGGGCGCGACGGCACCGCCGAGCCGTTGCCGATGCCGACCCGACCCGGGGAGCCCGAGGGCGAGGCTGAGGCGCCCGAGGCGAAGACCGCCTAGGGTGCGGTCGTCGCGCTGACGGTGGTCAGGGCGGGCCGGTTACCATGTCGTCCGTTGCCCGCGACCGGCAGAGGAGGAGCCCGTGACCGACATCGACTGGACCAGCCCTGCCGAGTCTGCGCTTGCCCTCGCGCGCGTCGTCAACACGTGGCGCTCGCACCTCGAGCGGGCGCAGTCGAGCCGCGAGCGGGCAGCCGAGCTGCGGGTCAAGGGCTCGCCGCCGCCCGCCGGCGTGCCCGAGGCGGACTGGCGCGCCTTCCCGGACCTCCTCGACGCTCAGTCGGGCGAGTGGGACGCCGCCGCCGCGGTCGATGCGGGCGAGTTCCGCGAGGCGGTCGCCCTTGCGGTCGCGGGGGGCCGGCTCACGCGCTCCCAGGCGAGCCAGCTGACCTCGGCCGAGACGATCGACGCGGCCGACGCCGCGGTCAGCGCGCTCAAGCGCGAGGTGTTCTGAGGCTCGCGTCCGGGTGACGTCCGCGCCGTGCCGTGGCCGCGCTCGTCGCCGCTCGAGAAACGGCCCCGAGTCGGCGATCTTGCCAGGGCCCGGGGCCGCCGCGTCGGCCCACGGAGGGGCACTGCGTGAGCGACGCGGGCGCACGCTAGGCGCATGCGCCCCGTCGGCCAATGGGGTGAGTCGCCCTATCGTCGAGGATCCGGCCCCCGGACTCGCCCGTGGGCCCCTGCTGGTCTAGGGGAGGAGGGCGAGACCCGCCGCCGCGGTCGTCTCGTCCTTGGCCGTCACGCCCAGCACGACGTCGTTGTGCACGTAGAAGTAGGTGATGGCTCCCGCCTTGTCGGTGGTCTTGAGGACGTCCTTGCCCGCCACGTTGACCGGCGTGACGACCTCACCCGAGGCGACGGACGCGGCCTGGAAGACCTGGAGGAGCTTGCCGCTGTCGGCGCCCGCGAACCGCACGGCGACGAACGTCGGGCTGGTGGCGCTGCCACCGGCGCCGGCGATGGCGACGCTCACGTCGGCGGTCGTCAGGCCCAGCTCCGTCACCACTTTGCCCAGTTCAGAGTTCGTGCCCAGGTACTGCGAGCCCTTCATGCTGATCTTCTGGAGCTTGGTGCCCGCGAAGGTGCCGGGCAGCAGGGCCTCGAGGTTCGTGTCCTGGTTGGGGACCGTCACGCTCGGGATGGCGCCCGATGCATCCGGCGCTGTGCTCGCGACCGGCGTGTCGCTCGGCGCCGGCGCGGTGCTCGCGACCGTCGTCGGAACGGGTGATGCCGATGGCGCAGCCGAGACTGCGGCGGTGGACGGCGCAGCGCTCGGTGTGGCCGCAGCCGAGCCGCCGCATGCGGCGGTGAACACGGCAAGAACAGCGCTGGTGGCGGTCAGTGCCAGTCGACGGTTCACGGATCCTCCCGTTGGGGGGCTACGGGTGCGGCCTTCGTGCCGCGGTCCCGGACGGCGCCGGGGCGTGCAGCATACGCGGGATGGGCGCAGGGGGAACGCGAGGGCCTATGACCGCCAACCACGCGCAACTTCTCGGCCGGGAGCGCACACCCTCTGCACATCTCCTCGTGATCATGGCCGTGATCCGCAGCGAAGCGCGCTGCGACGCATCACCAGCCACGAGCCTTGGAGAACACAGTGAACGAGACGACCAATCGAGGCGGCCCCAACGTCGGGCTGCTGCTGCTCATCCCGGCGGCCGCGATCGTCCTGCATGCCGCGAAGCGCCACCACGCGATGATGTGGGACGAGATCGGGGGCCCCGAGTCCGCTGCGCCGCGCCGGCGGCACGGACACCATGGCTCTGCGGCGGACTCCGACACCGCGGCCCGCGACGGCTTCCGGCTGCCGCCGAGGATCGAGTGGATGCTCGACACGTGGCACACCCGGGCCCACCAGGCCGCCGAGCCCAAGGACGCCCCCTCCGCGGACGCCCCCTCGGCCTGACCAGACGCTCGAGGCGGGCGTTCGGTCAAGGCCGCGTCCGCCTGCTCGTGGCGGGCGATACCTACCCTCGGTCAGCCCTCCCGTCCGGGTCACGCGGCCGGGCGATCCCGCGCTCGTACGCATCGATCACCACCTGGCCACTGGCCCGCCGTCCACGACGGACCCGGTCAGGTCGGCCTCGCCGAGGCACGGGGCCGCATCGGTGGGGAGTCCTCGTGCGCCCTTCGCCTCCCGTGGCCCCCGACGTCGGCGTCCGATCCGCTACCGTGTCAGACGACCATCCCGAGGAGGGAGCTTGTGGCGCATCTCGCCATCGACTACGCATACCGCTACCGCGATGTGTCGCGGCTCGACGGCGTCGGCGATCGGATGCTGCGCCTGGCAACCGCGGGCGGGACGGCCGACCATCCGCGCCTGTTTCGCGGAACCGTCGTCCACCCGGTCCTGTTCGCGGATGCGCTGCTGGCGGTGGGGGCGGTCGCGAGGTCGCGGTTCCACGTGCCCTCGGCCATGCTCGCCCGGATCCTGCTGCTCGCAGACCCGGTCGCGACAGCCTCGCAGGATCGCCTGCGGTTCGAGGCGTTCTCGAGTTGTGCCAGCGTCTATGCGCGGCTGGACCTGCTGCCGGCGTTCACCAGCGGATCGTTCCTCGGCAGCGGCACGACGAACGTCGATCTCGGGGCGGATGTGCGTGCAGCCCTGGCAGGGGTGACCGCCGCGGCGAGGCTGGACCTGGAGCTCGGGACCGACGACCTCGCGGTCGAAGTGGACGGCGTCCGTCACGAGGAGCGCAGGGTCAGGCTCCCGGAGCGCTGGGTCCGCGGGTTCTCCGAGACCCAGGCCATCCTCGCGTCGATGGAGCCCCGATTCGTCGCGGATGGCGCAGCGATGCGACGGTTCCTGCGTGACCTCCCGAGCGGCGCGAAGGACACGGTGTTCGTCTCCGAGCGCGGCGGGCAGATCGCCGTGTCAAGACGGCCGGTAGAGGGCGCGGTGGCCGTCACGGACGCGGATCGGCTGCGTGTCCTCGAGCGGCTTGCATCCGCGGTCCGGTCGGTGGCCGTCTACGCCTCGGCGGAGGGCGCGAGTGCATGGGTCGCCGAGCTTGCCGATGCCCGGTTCACGCTCGCAATCTCGGCGGCGGCGTGGAGGGGCTTCTCGGGCGAGGGTCGCGTGCTCGACGGATCCACTCGGACCCCGAGTGGCCGCATCCGGTCGGGCGTCGCGGCCGCGCTCGCATGGCGCACGCTCCTCCGGGCGGACGAGCTGGCGCACGAGCTGGGAGCCGAGCCCGTCGACGTCAGTGCGGCGCTCGTGGAGCTCGCGGCGGCCGGGCTGATCGGGTACGACCTCGCCGATCAGGGCTACTTCGCGCGACGGCTGCCGTTCACAGGCGCGGACGCCGGCCGCCAACAGCCGCGGCTACGCCGGGCTCGCACGCTCGTCGATGCCGGCGCGGTCCGCCTGGCGCCCGCTCCCGTGGATGGGGTCATGGTCGCGTGGGTGGCAGGTCGATCCTCCGAGTACCGCGTCCGGATCGGCGCGGATGGCCGGGCGTGCACGTGCCCCTGGTGGGGGAAGCACCCAGGCGACCGCGGTCCTTGCGCGCACATCCTCGCGACGGAGCTCGCGGCCATGGATGGAGGGCGGGTCGGGACGCGCGATGACGCCTGACGACCTGGAACGGGCGGTCCTCGACGGCGACACGACGCGGGTTGTCGCACTTCTCACGGGAGCGACGGAGGCCGAGCGGCTGGCTTGCGGGGCGCGGATGGTCCGCCTGCGCAAGGAGCACGGCGACTGGACCTCGCTCGCCACCGACAGGGCCAGGAACGAGGCGACGCTGCTCGCCCTCCTGGGCACCGGCACCGCGGCCCAGATCGCGGCCGGGCGGCGCATGGGTCGCCACGAGGCGGCTCGGACAGTGCTCCGGCTGCGGCCCGAGGCGCTGCTCGTCGAACTCGTGCCGTGGATGCTGGAGCGCCTCGGGTGGCAGTTCGTGCGTGCGCTCGTCCGCGACGGCACGATCCCGCGCCCGTCGGGTGACGCCTACATCGTCGGCATGCTGGACGGCTTCATCGACGCGCCGGAGCTCCTGCGTGACGACCCCGACCTGCTCGACCACGAAGTCTGGCGCGCCTTCGAGGTCGAGGGGACCGGCGACCACAGCCTCGCGGACCACGACAAGTACACGCCCGACGCGAAGTCCTGGAGCCGGGCACTCCTGGATCTCGCGGGGAGCCGCCTCGACCGGAGCCGTCTGCTGGACGCGAGCCTCGCGGCGCTCGAGCGCGACTTCCCGGCCTTCCGTGCCGGCTGGTACAGCCGGTTCCACGAGGTCATGGCGCCGACACCCGCCGAGCGAGCCGCGCGTGTGGACACCTACTTGCGACTTCTTCGCAGCCCCGTCGCACCGACGGTCACGTTCGCCGTGGCCGCACTCGCGATCGTGGAGAAGTCCGGGCGCCTGGATGGTGACCTGCTGTTGGCCCACGTCGAGCCCGCCGTCGGGGTGCGAGCGGCGGGAACGGCCAAGGCGGCATTGCGCCTCATCGAGCTCGCGGTTCGCGCCGACCCGACGCTGGCTGGCGCGGCG
>Ga0302322_100004652_pt1 | contig 11955 bp, 5 predicted proteins | sample Fen_T0_2_FD_203757 | JGI IMG/M metagenome (GOLD analysis project Ga0302322, IMG submission 203757) | Peat permafrost microbial communities from Stordalen Mire near Abisko, Sweden - Fen_T0_2 | ecosystem: Environmental > Terrestrial > Soil > Wetlands > Permafrost | place: Sweden: Abisko... | reverse complement strand
CTCATTGGTTTGATCTTTTAATTTTAAAGTTGTGTTATAAAAATATTATACACAAATCTATCATTCATCTATCAACTTATTATTATTTAAAAATTTAAAATAGGGAAGGATGTAAAAACATCCCCCCTCAACTGCTAAAATGAGAAAAGCGTTTTTTGAACAAATTTTATCCATAGCTCTTGCTGTTAATTTTCAATTGTTGCTAGTGAATTATACAATTTTACTTTTTGAATTCCCCATTCACCAATGGAAAAACGAACGTGTCTTCCCTGGTGATCCTGATCTCCATTCATCCTCCTGCCTTTAATTTCCTTACCATTTTCATAACTTACTTCATCTGCCGCAGCAATATTCGTCACCAAATCTTTATCACTGTTTTCAAATGTAATTACGATGCCTGAACCACCTATTAAAAATTCATCAGGCGATGTTTGCAGCACTATTCCACCTGTTGTACTCCATACTAAATCCCTTGCTTCTAATGACCATGAAAGTGTGGCTTCATGTGATACAGATAAATTATACCTGCCCATTTTTACAGTACTGTTCCTGTTTTGTTTATCCAGTAAAAACCCATCCATGTTAAGCCATTGTTTGTTTACTATGAGTGGTGTTAACTGTTGCAGCACCCCATAACTTTTTGATAATGGTATGGCTGCATCATTTTCTGATTCAATTGAGAATGGAGAAAAACCTAACGCCTTATAATGCCCGATAATAAAAAAGGCTTTGGCAGCACAGGTTTTATCAAACTGCATTTCGGGAATAAACAAGGTGTTGTTATTGCGGGTATATAAATCGCACCAATATTTTGTATTGGGATTATAAAAATCCGGTGCTAACATATTCAAAACCGGCGCGCCGGCCTGCCATACATCCATTACCTGTGGCAATGGCCCTGCACTTGGATATTGGCCGGGCAATTTACCCGGCCTGGGTAAAGCTGCATTAACATACATGGGTATATTATATTCCTTTTTGCCGGCCAATGCAACGTCATTGGTATATTTTGCATAGTACCAGGCTTGAAAAATTTCATCGGTCAATACACCTTCGCCAAAAGTATTTTTCCAGGTATCGCCTTGTTTAAAGTTCTGCTTTTCCCAGCGTTCTTTAAATTCCGGCACCAAACTATTTTTATTTTTTTGCAAATAGTCCATTAATTGGGATGGCACTTTGGAATTAAAAAAAATATCTGCAGTTTTTGATACCTCTCTTGCGGTGGGCAGCATGCCTATTTCGTTTTCCACCTGCATCATTAATACCGTTTTGTCTACGACATCTATTTCTTTAATATGCCGCATCAAAGCAGCAAAAGCTTTTTTATCTGCTTCCAGTGTTGCTGTGCCAAAAACAGAAAATATTTCCTGGCTTCTTGCTGCAGAGTCTAAAGTTCTGGGAAAACGTTTATTATTTGTTTTCATCCACAGTGGCGTATAACAACTCATACTGTTCTTCCAGGTACCAAACCAGAGAAAAACAATTTTTAATTCATGCTTTCTTGCAGCAGCGATAATGCTGTCGACTAATGAAAAGTCAAATTTATTTTCTTCAGACTCCATTAGTTCCCAATAAACGGGAACCAGAATGGTATTTAAATGCATTTGCTGCAGATGCTTTAAACGGGGGCTTAAATAACCCATGCTTGATGCACTTGAATTACCCAACTCACCACCCAATATTAAAAAAGGAGTGCCATTGATAAGCAGTTGTGGAAAATCGTGTGACCTTATTAATTGTACTCCCGATACATTCGCTTGGGAAAATGCACCATAAGCAAATAATAAAAGAACCAGTACTATGGAATTTCTTTTACGACTCATTTTATTTAGACTTCCATTTTATCATATCGGTCTATAAATATAAAATACCATTATTTTATTTCCAATACCACCACACTAAATGGCGGCAATGTTACTTTCAGCTCGTTACCCGAAAGCGTTGCCCCCGTAAATACTTTTGGTGTAATAACATCGGGCTTATCAAAAGTATTGTGATCTTGCAATTTAGCCGATTGCAATATGCGGCCTTTTACAGTGGCATAAGTACCGCCGCTAACACTGATCTTAATTGTTTGAGTATTACCAGCATCAACGTTTACCAACGAAATATGCAGCAAACCATTTTTATCACGTGATGCTGATGCATTCACTGCATCAACAGAGTCGCCGCCTGAAATATATTTTGCTGTTGTTAGCTGAAGCGGCAACAATATTGCATCCTGGTGTACATTGTACATTTCCATCACATGGTATGTAGGCGTAAGGATCATTTTTTCTTTGTTGGTAAGAATTACAGCCTGCAATACATTGATGCATTGTGCAAGGTTGGCCATTCGTACCCTGTCGGCGTGGTTATTGAATATGTTAAGTGTAAGCCCTGCTATCATTGCATCTCTCATCGAGTTTTGCTGATAGAGCGTTGCACTGCTGCTACCGGGTTCAGGTTCATACCATCCGCCCCATTCATCCACTACCAGCGCCACTTTTTTCTTTGGGTCATATTTATCCATTACCTCACTATTGCCCGTCACCATTTTTTCCATGCGATAAGCCTGCTTGATGGTTTTAAAATATTCCGCTTCGCTGAATTGGGTAGCACTGCTTTTTTTACTCCAGTCAATAACTGAATAATGATGAATAGAAACGCCATCGAGCATTTTTAATGGTATGTCACGCATTAACGCTTCGGTCCATTTAAAATCTTCTGTACCGGGGCCTACTGCAATACGAAACAATCCTTCCGGGTTATCGTAACCCGTTAAAAATGTTGCATACTTTTTATATTGATTAACGTAGTAGTCAACTGTCATATGCCCACCACAATCCCAAGATTCGTTACCAACACCCCAGTACTTAACCTGCCATGGTTTTGTTCTGCCACTTTGCTCACGCAGATCTGTCAGGTAGCTGCTACCGTTAGCGTGGTTTACATACTGCACCCACTCGGCAGCTTCCTGTACCGTGCCGCCACCCATGTTCAATGCCAGGTAAGGCTCTGCATGCATCATTTCGCAAAGTTCCAAAAACTCGTTGGTACCAAAACTATTATCTTCTCTTACATTACCCCACATTATGTTCTCTATATGCCTGCGCTTATCTTTAGGCCCAATGGCATCCTTCCAATGATACGTATCGGCAAAGCATCCGCCCGGCCATCTTAATACCGGAATCTTTAATTTTTGTAACGCTGCTACTATATCCAGCCTTATGCCGTTTTTATTGGGAATGGTTTTATTGTTTTCGCCTACATAAAAGCCACCGTATATGCAGCGCCCAAGATGCTCTGCAAAATGGCCGTAAATATTCCTGTTGATCGTATCCTTTCCTTTATCAGCTGCAATAGAAATTACATTCTGAGCGAAACCATATTTACAAAGAAAAAAACTTAACCACAAGATGACAATACGCATAGCTTATTTTTTTATAGAAGTAAGGCTTTGATTATTCAATATCATTTTTAAAAAATTACCAAAGCATTGCACAATGATGATCTTTTTTATTGTGCAGCGCTTGCATAAGATATTTTGCACAACCAAAAATTTAACCCATTAAAAAAGAATTTTAAAACCAAGAGGGTATTTTGCAATACCCTCTTGTAAAAAAACTTTTTCAGGGTATTAATATCCCGGGTTTTGCGGAAATGCAGGCCCTTCAACCACACGATCTATTTGTGATTGTGGTATTGGACGCAGCATGTGAAAATTCTGAATATTTACACCTGCTTCCGGATTCCAGGCTTTTACCCTGGTCACCAATGAACGGGTGCGTACCAAATCAAGCCATCTTTGCCATTCGCCATAAAATTCGCGGCTGCGTTCGTCCAAAATAAAATCCAATGTTACGCTGGCCGCAGTAATAGTTAATGCAGCGGCAGCGGCAGCATTTTGAGCCGGTGTATTGCTTTTTCTAAATGCTGCTCTTTGACGAACTACGTTGAGCATATTAGCGGCTTCTGTAAGTTTATTGTCTTTAAAATAAGCTTCCGCTGCTATCAGGTACACATCAGAAAAACGATACATTACTACGGGCCTTGTGGAAGGATCATTAAAGTTAGAACCTCTGCTTGGATCCATGAATTTTTTTACAGATGGAAAATAAGAATTGGTCCACAAGCTTGGTGGGATGATAATTCCTTTAAATGGCGTGGCACCATTAAACTGTGGTGCACCTGCAATTTCAACATCTGGTACCCATACTGCAGTATCTACGCCTGGTACCATTGTATAACTGATACCACGGGTATTATTGGCAGCACCTGCTGTATTGGAAACAGCAGAATTGGCTATCCATACTTTTTGGAATGTGTTGTCCCATCGGGAATCATTACCCCTGTCTACAAATGCCTCATCAAGTATATAACGTTTACCAGTATTCGCACCTGTGGTCCACAGGTAACTATTGGGCCTGATGCGGATAAAAGGCCGTCCATTAGCTGCATCTCTTATCATGCCGGATGTACCACTGTTTACCAAAGCACCTGATCCATTTTTAAAAGAATTAATGCCACTGTTAGATGGATAGTTCCATATATAAAACCAGGGTGTAAGATTTTGTGCAGCACCACCAGCAGCACCACCACCAACAGTATACTGCCCGTATTTGGGATCGGTACTATGGTCGCTTATAAACAGGCTTTCTTTACCATAATCATTGGCAGGGTTAAAAGCATCTCCATAATCCTGCCACAAGTCCAGGCCATACGCAGCTTTATTGGCAATAATATCGTTGCAGATAGTATACGCCTGTGCAAAATCTGTCTGTGTGTTATTTAACCAACCTCTTGTTAAATATACTTTGGCAAGCAGGTATTGTGCTGCAGGTTTTGTAGCTGCTTTTGCAAGAAAAGGTGCTGTAGGTGTACCGGGCAAATCTGCAACAGCATCATTTAAATCTTTAATGATCTGGGCATATACATCTGCTACCGGCTGGCGTGAATCTGCCTGCGATGGAACAGTAATAAAAGTGGTGTGTAAAGGCACATCACCCCATGTTTGCACCAGGTAAAAATACCAGAAGGCCCTCAGGAATTTAGCCTGTGCCAGGTATTGCTTACGGGTAGCATCAGGAAGATCGATACTTTGGCCGTACTGCAATACACCATTTAGTGTATTGATATCCGTATAAGCAGTTCCCCACGCAGCACCAAAATTACTTCCGTTAAGTCCGTTGTAGTTATGTTCCTGTATACCACTGGCACTGGCCCCTGCCAGGTGCTCATCAGTTCCTGCCACCATTTCGGTGGTAAAACCTTCGGTACCCCAATCGCTCCTGATATCATTGTACACACCTGAAATACCACCTAATACACCCGAAGGTGAATTGAAGAAGGAAGGCACAATACCTGATTGTGGATTCTCTTGCAGTAACTTTTTGCAACCACTGTTAAACAAGGTCATTGCAAAAAGAAAAATGCTTCCTGTTATTATTTTGAATTTCATATTAAGAAGTTTAATTAGTTAGAGTTTAAGATTTAAGCCAAATATGAATTGACGGGTGGAAGGATTATTAAGGTTTACGCTAATCTGGCGGTTGGGTGTACTTACATCGCTTGCCCCTGTTGGCGTAACAGAACCTCCGTAACCATTGCCTTCCGGATCGGGACCATAACCATTTTTAACAAAAGGTGAATAAATGATAAATGGATTAGTAACGTTTACATATACCCGTAATGAGCTTGCTCTTAATCTTTTCAGCAAACCAGAAGAAAATTCATAGCCCAAGTTGATGCTGCGGCATTTGATGAAAGAACCATCCTGGTAACCCAATGTAGACCCAAATGGTAACCTGTCGGTGCCGGCATCAGGAGCAGGAAAATCATTGGTAGGATTAGATCTTGTCCAATAATTAACCTTAACCTGGTTTACCCTGCCCTGGTTAAAGAAGGGGAAACCATTTGCACCGCCATCAGCAGTGAAATAGGGCACCAAAACTTTCATACCCATTCTTGCATATACCACTACAGAAAGATCAAAACCTTTATAGGTAAAACGGTTGGTCAATCCTCCCTCCCATTTAGGTTGAAAGCTTCCAAGCACCTGCCTGTCGGCAGCGTCAATCTTACCATCTCCGTTTACATCTTCCACACGTATCTGGCCGGGGTATTGTTTGGGTGATGTTTGAGATAGTAACCCTTTTGTAGAATCGTCTGTTTGCCAGATACCTATTTTTTTATAATCATAAATAACGGTCAAAGGTTGCCCTACAAACCAGCCATTACCGGTATTGGACATTTCAGATGGCGTGGTTAACTGTGTAATTTTTTCCCTGTTAAAAGAAAATGCCAGGTCTGTGCTCCAGGTAAATCCCGATCTGTTTTTTATGTTAAGGCTGCTCAGGCTGATCTCTACACCTTTTCCTTCTGTTTTTCCAAGATTTTTTAATGTGGAATTAGCACCATTACTGATTGGAAGATTTACAGATAATAAGATATCCTTAGTCTGCTGCTTGTAAGCATCAATAGTACCAGTAACCCGGTTTTTAAATATACCAAAATCAATTCCTGCATCAAACTGAGAAGTCGATTGCCAGCTTAAAGCATAATTAGGCAAAGAAGTAACGGTATAGGCTAATTGCTGACCTGAAGTACTTTGGCCAAAATTATAAGTTGAGGCACTAAGCAAACCCAAAGTAGCATAGGGTGATACGTTCCTGTTACCAGAAACACCCCATCCGCCCCTTACTTTAAGACCAGAGAGGAAGGTCAGATCATGGGCAAATTTTTCTTCCATCACATTCCAGCCCAATCCAATTGCAGGATAGGTGAAGTACTGGTGACCAGGGGATAATGTTGAAGAACCATCCACCCTTACCGTAGCGGTTAGCAAATACCGGTTATCATACGCATAGTTTACTCTTCCCATATATGAAATCAATCCGGATTCTGAGAACCCTGTATTATTAGCATCGGCAACCACCTGTCCACTTGCCAATGCAAAATTGCTGTTAAGTATATAATCTGCAGGCACACCAGTTACGGTAAACCGGCTGCTTTGATTATGGTCTTTGTTTACTTCAAACAATCCGGTAAAGCCAACTTTATGTTTTTGTGCAAAAGTCCGGTCAAAATAGATCAGGTTTTGAATATTGTATGACCATGCTTCTGAGTTGCTTAAACTGGCGTTGGATGAGCTTTGTACTGTCGCGGTATTAGTATAAGTTAAAGGGCCATTATAGCCATTGCCGTTATCCTGTCTGTAATCAACTCCTACGTTTACACGATATCTTAATCCGTTGGCAATTTGTACCTCACCGTATAAGCTGTTAAAGGTCCTTATCCTGCGTGATCTTGCCAGGATAGAACTGGATTTTGTGCTAAGTGTTAATGGACTAATAGTTGTAGCATCTATAGAACCTATTGCCGGAGTTAAATTCACAGACCCATCTGTATTATAAGGTGAAGCCAGTGGGGTTAAACGAACTAAACCGCTTGGAACACCTCCACCACCTGGTGTATTGGAATAGGTGAGGGTATTGAGTGTGTTCAGGCCAATTTTAAGGCGCTTATTTATTCTGTGATCAATAGTTGATCGTAAAGTATATCTTTCAAATTTTTGACCGGGGGTGATTCCACCTTCGCTATAATATCCTGCACTTAAACCATATTGTGTGGATTCATTACCACCTGAAAGACCTAACTGCTGACTGGTAGTAACCCCGTGTTTATAAATGAGATCCTGCCAATCTGTAGAAACCCCTGCTGCAAGCGCATCTTTTTCTGGCTGAGTAAGTAAGTAAGACGATGTTCCAGGGCTCGTTCTGTTATAAGTGGCAGCGTCTGTTTTAAATTGCGCATATTCCGAACCGTTAAATACTTTATACTTATCCATGATGGCAGTATAACCTACATAGCTATCGTAGCTGATCACTGCTTTTCCTGAACGGCCCCTTTTGGTACTGATCAATATAACACCGCCAGCACCTCTTGAACCGTAAATAGCAGTTGCAGAAGCATCTTTTAAAATTTCAAGGCCAGCGATGTCATCTGGACTTAAATCGTTGATACTGCCGCCATACGGAATGCCATCAACAACAAGCAATGGACCGTCTAGCGCATCACTTGTTCCTTGTGAAGCAGTAATAGTGCGGTTACCCCTGATACGTATTTGTCCTGAACTTCCAGGAGTGGAACCATTGCTCACAATATCTACACCTGCCACACGTCCTTTAAGTTGTGCAATCAGGTTGGGAGATGGAACCTCTTTCAGCGTTTTTTCACTTACCGACTGAACAGCACCGGTAACATCCTTTTTTCGTTGTGTACCATAACCCACAACTACTACTTCACTAAGTGCCTTATCGGTTCTTACTAAAGTTGCATTGATAACGTTACCCTTACCAACAGTAAATTCCTGCGACAAATACTCCACCGCAGATATCACTATTTTAGCACCAACTGCAGCTTGTACAGAAAAATTACCGGCAGCATCGGTTGCGGTGCCGGTAGTGCCGCCTTTTATAGTTACCGAAGCGGAAAGTGGTAAGCCACTCTCATTGGTTACATGACCTGTAATTGTTTTTAGCTGGGCAAAAAGAAATGCCGGGGCTATTATTAGCAGCAGCAAAATAAAAGGCCCATACAAAAATGATTTCGCTGTGCTTCTTAAAGCAACAGGAAAGGGCATTTTGTTTTTTTGAAGATTCGTTTTTTTCATAATTGATGTTTTGGCGTGTTGATTAATTTGAGCAAGATTGTTATAGCATGGTTTAGTGAAAAGATTGAAGACCGGCGAATTGCTTTGAGAAACCCGGCATTTATATAAGACGCTCCGGGGCTGTTGGCGGATTTAAAAAGAATAACAGTATACCCTTTGGTAGTGCGGTACTCAGAAATAAGTGTTTCTGCATACCTGGTTAGTTGGTGAAGCAAAGCAAATTTCTTTTTCATATATAGCAGCCTTCGTTGATAAATAAAAGGTCTTTATTCGTGTTGTAAACTTTTATGCAATCGATTGCATAAAAGTTGCAAAAAAATAGCAATTCGTAAATATTGCCATTCTCAAAAAAAAATTAAAATCATCTAAGGATAAATCCGGTGCCAAGCAATCTTCACTATAGCCAATCGTAATAAAAGTCTTTACCAGCAAGAGTTTTAAAGCTATTTAAAAAATATTTTTAAAATACTTTTACAGAAATCCTGCTTTTAAAATGCTAATGTAAATATTTTATTTTAAATTGCAATCGATTGCAGAAAAAATATTTTAAAATTATAGACAATTAGTTTTTCAATTTCGCTGCTATATGTATAAAGATATTACCATTTACGATATTGCCCGGGAGCTAGGCCTTTCTGCAGCTACCATTAGCAGGGCACTTAAAGATCATCCTGCCATAAATAAGAATACTAAAAAGAAAATTGTTGAAAAAGCAGAGGAGATGGGCTACCGCTCTAATAATTTTGCCAGCAACCTGCGCAAACAAAAAAGTCACACCATTGGCGTAATTGTACATGAACTGAACAGTAACTTTATTACTTCCGTATTAGCCGGTATTGAAAAGGTAACCACCATTGCCAATTACGATCTCATCATTGGCCACTCTTCTGAATTGGCCAGCAAAGAAGTTTCCAACGCCAACAACTTGTTTCACAAAAGAGTGGATGGCCTTATTGCAGCATTGGCATTTGATACAGAGAATATGGATCATTACGATCCCTTTTTTGAAAGACATATTCCTGTAGTATTTTTTGACCGTGTGGAAGAAAACAGCAAGGGCACCAAAATAACTATCGACAATTATAAAGCGGGTTATGAAGCTACCCAACACCTGATTGACCAGGGGTGCAAAAGAATTGCACATACCACATCCAACCTTAAACGAAATGTTTACAACGACCGTTATAAAGGATATTTAGCCGCTTTAAAAGACAATCATATTCCATTTGATGAAAGCCTTTTAATTATCAATGACCTTAAAAAAGAATCCTGTATTGCCTGCGCCAACCATATAGCTGCTATGTACCCCCGGCCCGATGGCATTTTTACCACCAACGATCTTACCGCTGCCCTGTGCATACAGGTATTTAAAGAAAAAGGCATCAGGGTTCCGGAAGATATTGCCGTGGTAGGTTTTAATAATGATACCATCAGCATTATAATAGAACCCAAATTAACTACCATCAATTATCCCGGTATGGATATTGGCGAAGTGGCTGCAACACATTTGGTAAAGCAATTACAGGGAGGCCACGGCACCACTAATACCAATTCCATTGTACTTAAATCAGATCTTATCATCAGGGAATCGTCGCTTAAAAAAGATAAGGTTAAAAAATAATTTTACTGATGTTCATTAAAAAGCATTTGGTTTTAATTTTTATGTTGTCATTTGCCCATGCTGCATTTGCTGATGATGGCTACCGGCTATGGCTACGCTATGATAAAATACAGGACAAGAATACAGCAGCTTTATATACAAAACAATTGCAGCAGTTGCTTTTTCCGGGTTCTTCTGCAACCATTGAAAAAGTAAAGGCCGAATTAACGGAGGCATTTACCGGCTTATTAGGCAAACCACCTGTGGGCACTAAACAGGTAACGGCAAATGGCACCCTTATCATTGGCACCCCTGCAACTGCTAAAATCATTGCAACGCTGCAGCCTACAGAGCTAAATCAGATCAACGACGAGGGCTTTGTTATACTTACTGCAATCCTACAGGGTAAAACCTGCACTGTCATCAGCGCCAAAACCGATATTGGTATCCTGTATGGCACATTTCATTTTTTACGTTTATTGCAAACGCAACAAAATATTTCAACACTGCATATTGTTTCTTCTCCCAAAATAAAGTTTCGCTTACTCAATCACTGGGATAATTTGAACCATACCGTAGAAAGGGGTTATGCAGGTATCTCTATCTGGGACTGGCATAAATTGCCCGACTATATTGATAAAAGATATATTGATTATGCAAGGGCTAATGCTTCAATTGGTATTAATGGTACTGTGCTTACCAATGTAAATGCCAATGCCACTATTCTTTCCCCGCAATATTTAGTTAAAGTAGCAGCATTGGCCAATGTATTTCGGCCGTATGGCATCAAAGTTTTTCTTACTGCAAGGTTTAGTGCCCCTATAGAAATTGGCGGATTAAAAACTGCCGATCCCTTGGATGCTGCCGTACAGGCCTGGTGGAAGCAAAAAGTAAAAGAGATTTATACACTCATCCCCGACTTTGGTGGTTTTTTAATTAAAGCTAACAGTGAGGGGCAACCGGGACCACAGGATTATCACCGTACCCATGCCGATGGTGCCAATATGTTTGCAGATGCGCTGGCTACTTACAATGGCATTGTGCTATGGCGGGCATTTGTTTACAGCTCACAATCCGGCGACCGCTTTAAACAGGCTTACGAAGAGTTTACACCATTAGACGGACAATTTAAAAGCAATGTAATATTGCAGGTAAAAAATGGCCCGATTGATTTTCAGCCAAGAGAACCTTTTTCGCCACTGTTTGGTGCAATGCCAAAAACGCCATTGGCAATGGAATTTCAATTAACGCAGGAATACCTGGGACAAGGGACACATTTAGTATTTGAAGCACCGCTATTTAAAGAAGTATTTAATGCGGATACTTACCAAAAAGGGAAAGGCTCAACTGTGGCAAAAATAATTGATGGCAGCACTAATAATTTTTCATTAACGGCTATTGCAGGGGTGAGTAATATTGGCAATGATATCAACTGGTGCAGCCATCCTTTTGCGCAGGCCAACTGGTATGCGCTGGGCAGACTGGCATGGGATTATGATTTAAGCAGTAAACAGATTGCGGAAGAATGGCTGCAGCAAACTTTCAGCAATAATGCTTTTTTTGTTTCTGCTGCTTGCAATATAATGTTACATTCGCATGAGGCTTTGGTCAATTATATGACGCCGCTGGGTTTAGCGCATATTATGTATAACGGTCACCACTACGGGCCCATGCCATGGGGCAATACATTGGGCAGGCCCGA
>Ga0302322_100004651_pt1 | contig 11955 bp, 6 predicted proteins | sample Fen_T0_2_FD_203757 | JGI IMG/M metagenome (GOLD analysis project Ga0302322, IMG submission 203757) | Peat permafrost microbial communities from Stordalen Mire near Abisko, Sweden - Fen_T0_2 | ecosystem: Environmental > Terrestrial > Soil > Wetlands > Permafrost | place: Sweden: Abisko... | reverse complement strand
TCTTCGCCGTGTGCGGGAGCAGATCGCTGATCCAGCGGCCGCACTTGCCGTGCTGCTTGAAGTCGGTGAACGAGCCCGCGAGCGGCAGCGTCGCCTGGTTGCCGCTCATGCCGGTCAGGCGCTGGCCTTGGCGCACCGAATCAGGGAGCTCTTGTCCGTGCTTCTCGCGCAAGAGCGGCTTGCGATCGAAGGTCTCGAACTGCGAAGGACCGCCCGACTGGAACAGATAGATGACGCGCTTGGCCTTGGGCCGGTGGTGCGGACCGCGCAGCGGCTCCTGGCCCGAGGCACGCGCGATCGAATCGAGCGCCAGCGCACCGAGGCCGAGCGCGGAAGCACCGAGGAAGAGGCGGCGTGTGGGGTTCATCGGCAGGTCACCGCGGCATCGGAGGCCAGGATCGTCGAGCACACGAGCGTCAGCGACTCATGCTCGCAGAGGCCGCGAAGCGCCTCGAGCTCCTTTGCGCGCGGCTCGCGCCCGGCGAGCTCGCGGAAGCAGAAGCGCAGGCGCGCGCTCGCGTCCTCGCCCACTTCCTTCGTGGCGCGTTCGGCGAGTGCGTGCGCGCATTCGACGAAGACCGGATCGTTGAGCAGCACCAGCGCCTGCAGCGGCGTGTTCGTCGGTTGCCGCCGCGCGAGACACTTCTCGCGGCTGCCGGCATCGAAGAGCAGCATGTCGGGCGGCGGAGCGGTGCGCTTGCGGAAGGTGTAGAGGCTGCGGCGGTGCGCGCTCTCGCCCGTGTCGGGCGCGTAGCTGCCGCCGCTTGCGCCCGCGTCCTCCCACAGGCCCGGCGGTTGCCAGGGCTTCACGCTCGGACCGCCGAGCTTCTCCGCGATGAGGCCCGAGGCCGCGAGTGCCTGGTCGCGCAGCATCTCGGCCGAGAGCCGCACGCTCGGCCCGCGCGCGTAGAGCCGGTTCTCGGGATCCTTCTCGAGCTTCTCGGCCGTCGCGTCGGAGCTCTGGCGGAACGTCGCGGAGAGCACGATGCGTTTCAGCAGCGCCTTCACGTCCCAGCCGCTCTGCACGAAGTCGAGTGCGAGCCGGTCGAGCAGCTCGGGGTGCGAAGGGAACTCGCCCTGCGTGCCGAAGTTCTCCTGCGTCGCGACGAGGCCGCGGCCGAAGCACTGCGCCCAGAGGCGATTGACCTCGACGCGTGCGGTGAGCGGGTTCTTCGGATCGAGTGTCCAGTCCGCGAGTCCGAGCCGATCGTGCGGCCAGCTCGCATCGAAGGGCAGCAGCGCATCGAGCGCGTGCTCGGGCGCGACCGGCTGCTGCTTGTCGGGCTGGTCGTAGGCGCCGCGCGTCAAGAGGTACGCCGCTCGCGGGTACGCTGTCGCCTCCATCACCATCAGCTCGGGGATCGACTCGAGCAGCTCTTGCTCGGAAGCGCGCGCATCGCGCAGCGCCTTCGCCTCGGCTGACGCGCTCACGACCTCGGCAACAGTCGCGCCGGGCTGGTGGATGCGCGCCACCTCCGCGCCGCTCAACTCGAGGTCGTAGACGCGCAGTTCGTCGACGTCGCCGTTCTTGAAACCTAGATCGCGATCGCGGAAACCGATCTGGAACGAGTGCACGTCGGCCGGACCGTCGAGGTGGTCGCGCACGAGCTCGCTCTTCGCCTCGGCGCCGTCGAGATAGATGTGCAGCCCCGAAGCTCGTGACGAACCGTCGTAGGTGAGCGCGACCTCGACCCACTTCCCGAGCGGGAACTCCTCGCTCGTGCGGATCGCCGCCGCGGATCCCGGCCAGAAGTGGATCACCTGCCAGGCGAGATGTCCGTCCTCGAGCATCAGCTGGTAGCCCTGCTGGTCGGTCTCGATCGTGAACGTGCTCGTGTGCAGCACGGTCGCACGCGCCTTCTTGTCCGGACAGCGCATCCAGAACACGAGGCTGTGCGGATCGCAGCGCTTGAAGGCCGGCATGTCGCCCAGCGACGGGCCGCTGTCGCCGTCGAGATGCGTCGCCTTCCCAACCGGTCCGTCGATCGCGCCCTCGAGCGGGTAGCTCTTCAGCGGCGCGGGCAGCGCGCGCTCCTTCGGCGACTTCGCGAAGGCATCCTCGGCCGCGACCACGGCCGCATGACGCTTCGCGAGCTCCGCATCCTGCTCCGCGCTCGAGAGCCTCAGCGCTGGCCGCGCCGTCGCATGGATCGAGTACGCATACGTGCCCGCTTCGTCGATCGCGCCGAAGAACGAACCGAGCGTGTAGAAGTCGCGCTGGCGGATCGGGTCGTACTTGTGGTCGTGGCAGCGCGCGCACTCGACCGTCAGGCCGAGCACGGCCGTGCCGTAGGTCTGCACGCGATCGGCGACCGCCTCCTGCCGGAACTCCTCGTCGATCGAGCCGCCCTCGTTCGTGAGCCGATGCAGGCGGTTGAACGCGGTCGCGATGCGCTGCTCCTTCGTCGCGTTCGGGAGCAGGTCGCCCGCGAGCTGTTCGCGGATGAACTCGTCGTAGTGCATGTTCGCGTTGAAGGCCGCAATGACCCAGTCGCGCCAGGGCCAGAGGTTGCACTCCCAGTCCGACTGGTAGCCGAACGTGTCCGCGAAGCGCGCCGCGTCGAGCCAGGCCGAAGCCATGTGCTCGCCGAAGCGCGGCGAAGCAAGCAGTCCATCGACGAAGCGTTCGTAGTCCTCGCCGGTGTCGGCCGTGGGCGGCAGGCCGGTCAACACGAGCGCCGCGCGGCGCCGCAACGTCGCGCGCTCCGCCTCGGGGTTCTGCTGCAGACCCTCCTCGGCAAGCCGCGCGCGCACGAGCGTGTCGATCGTGCCGGGCACGTACTTCGGCGCGACGAAGGCCCAATGCGGCTCGTACTTCGCGCCCTCCGAGACCCAGCGCAAGAGGAGCGCCTGCTCCTTCTCCGAGAGCGGACGATTGAGCGAAGGCGGCGGCATGACCTCGTCCTGGTCCTGCGACCGGATGCGCCGCGCGAGCTCGCTGCGTGCGAGATCGCCCGGCACGATCGCGCGCTTCTCGTCCTTCAAGAGCGCGCGCGAGCCCTCCTCGAGATCGAGGCGCAGTTCGCGCTTGCGCGCGCCTGCATCGGGCCCGTGGCAGCGAAAGCAGCGGTCGGCGAGGATCGGCCGCACGTCGCGGTTGAAATCCAGCGCGCCGATGCAGAGAAGCGCGAAGCCGGGGAGCATCGCCCCCGAGTATACGGCCGCGCGCTAGACGCCGGTCCCGAAGCCGCGTTCGTTGCGGTGCTTGGGCGGCGGCAATGAGTTGCCGTGCGAGCGAGCCGGCCCCTGCGGGCGCGGCGCGGAGTGCGGTTTCGCCGGCGCATGCGGACGGGCATGAGTCGGTCCATGGGTGCGCGGCCCTGCGTGCGGCCTTCCGCCGCCCGAGTGCCGGGGAGCGCCGCCGTGCTGCGGACGCGACCCGCCGTGCTGCGGCCGGCTTCCGCCGTGTCCGCGCGGCGAATGCTCGCGCGGCGCATGCTCGCGCGGCGCATGCTCGCGCGGTGCATGCTCGCGCGGTGCATGTTCGCGCGGTGCATGATCGCGGGGGCCGTGTGAACGCGGCGCATGTTGCCGCGGGGCGCGTTCGTCGCGGCGCGGATCCGGTTCCTCGTAGCCCTGCGGCGAGATCGCCGCCCCGGCGAGGCGCGCCTCGCGCGCCGCATGCGCTCCGGGACCGGCGCCGGGCGTCGGCGCGCGTTCGCGGCCGCGGCTCGTGTCGGTGCCCACGACGGGCACCGAGCGCTTGATCAGCTTCTCGATGTCGCGCAGGAACTCGCGTTCCTCGCGGTCGCAGAGCGAGATCGCGATGCCCGTGGCGCCCGCGCGGCCGGTGCGGCCGATGCGATGCACGTAGGTCTCGGGCACGTTGGGCAGGTCGAAGTTGACGACGTGCGTGATGCCGTCGACGTCGATGCCGCGCGCCGCGATGTCGGTCGCGACGAGCACGTGCAGGCGTCCGGCGCGGAAGCCCTCGAGCGTGCGCTCGCGGTTGTTCTGGGCCTTGTTGCCGTGGATCGCGGCGGCGGTGATGCCGCCCTGCACGAGCCGGCGCGCGACCTTGTCGGCGCCGTGCTTGGTGCGCGTGAAGACCAGCGCGCGCTCGACCTCGGGGGCCGAGAGCAGCTGGGCCAGCAGCGTGGGCTTGCTGGCGCGATCGACGAAGTGCACGCGCTGTTCGATCTGCTCGACGGTGCTCGCGGGCGGCGTGACGAAGATCTTGATCGGGTTCGTGAGCATCCCGTCGGCGAGCTTCTGGATCGGCGGCGGCATCGTGGCCGAGAAGAACAGCGTCTGGCGCTTCCTCGGCAGCGTGGCGAGGATGCGCTTGACGTCGGGGATGAAGCCGAGGTCGAGCATGTGGTCGGCCTCGTCGAGCACGAGGATCTCGACGGCACCGAGGCGCGCGTGCTTCTGCCCCATCAGGTCGACGAGGCGACCGGGGGTAGCGACGAGCACGTCGAGGCCGCGATGGAGTGCCGCGACCTGCTTGCCCTGGCTCACGCCGCCGAAGATCACGGCCACGCTGAGCTTGAGCCCGCGACCGTAGGTTTCGAAACTCTCGGCGACCTGCGCCGCGAGTTCGCGCGTCGGCGCGAGGATCAGCGAGCGCACGGTGTTCGGTGCCGCGCGGCGTCCGCCGGCGGAGAGCAGCTGCAGCATGGGCAGCGCGAAGGCAGCGGTCTTGCCGGTGCCCGTCTTGGCGCAACCGAGCAGGTCGCGGCCTTCGAGCAGATGCGGGATCGCCTGCTCCTGGATCGGTGTCGGAGTGGTGTAGCCCGAATCGCGCACGGCTCGTTGGAGCGGCTCGATGAGCTGAAGACTGGAGAAAGTGTGGGTCAAAGGATCTCTTCGGAAAGGAAAACGCCCCGGGGGAATCCCCGGGGCGCAGGAATAACTGGGTCACAATCTACCACGAAGGCTCCACGCGCGCGAATCGGGCTCTTGCGCGCTAGGATCGCGAATCCCGCGCACGGATGATCCACGACCTCCACGAGACGAAGCTCGCCAAGCTGCCCGGCTACGACTTGTGCGTGATCGGATCGGGACCGGCGGGCATGACGATCGCGGCGGAACTCGCGAGTTCCGGATTGCGCGTCTGCGTGCTCGAGAGCGGGCGCGCGAACGTCACTGCGCTCGGCGACAGGTTGCGGCGTGTCGAGAGCGAGGGCATCGAGATCAAGAGCTGGTCGCGCGAGCGCGTGCTCGGCGGCGCATCGACGACCTGGGCCGGCCTTTCGAGCCCGCTCGAGCCACTCGATCTCGCTGCGCGAGCGTGGGTGCCGCTTTCGGGCTGGCCGATCGCGCGCGCCGAACTCGAAAGCCATTACGCACAGGCCGCGCAGCGTTATCGCTTCCCCGACGCGGCCGCCTTCGGGCCCGCCGGCTTCGGCGCGCTGCGCATGAAGGGCGAGCGCGAGCCCGCGTGGCAGCGTCTGACGGAGAAGGTCTTCCTCGCCGCGACGCCGCCGCAGGACTTCGGCGCCGAGCAGCGCGCGATCTTCGAGCGCGAGGGCCTCGACCTGTATCTCGACGCGAGCGTCGTGCGCATCGTGGCCGAGGGTACCAGCGCGAAGCGCGTGCAATTGCGCACGAGCACGGGCTCCGCGCTCGAACTCGAAGCGCGCGCGTTCGTGCTCGCGACGGGCGGGATCGAGAACGCGCGCCTCTTGCTCGTCTCGCAACTCGGCAACGAGCGCGACCAGGTCGGCCGCTGCCTGATGAACCATCCGAAGAGCTACCACGGCGTGCTCACGCTCGAGCGCCCCGTGACAGAGCTGCCATACTTCTTCGGCTGCATGTGGCGCGGTTTCGCGGGCTACGCCGGCCTGCGCCTCGACGATGCCGAACAGCAGCGCGCGGGAGTGCTGGACTCGTACTGCCGCTTCGAACCGCTGTTTCCCTGGTCGGACAGCGTGGGAGTCGAATCGCTCGTGACGCTTGCGAAACGAAGCCGCCTCGTCGCGGGCCGGCTGCGGCACAAGGCGCAGAAGGAAGTGGTAGCTCTGCGCGACTATTCCGAGACCGGCGACGACTCGGAGCTGCAGAACGAACGCCGCGGACCCGCCGGATGGATGGGATTGTCATGGAACGTGGTGCGCGACATGCCGCGCGTCAGCCGCTACGCTTGGAATCGCATCTTCTCCCGCGCGCGCCCCGCAGTTCATGCCGTGCGACTGCGCAACTTCATGGAGATGCAGCCTCATCCCGAGAATCGCGTGCAACTCTCCTCTCGACTCGACGAATTCGGCGTGCCCCTGCCGCGCGTGCGCCACCGCTGCACCGAGCTCGACCGGCATTCGCTGATCACGCTGCACGAACGCCTCGCGACGGAGTTGCCGCGCGCCGGACTGGGAAAGCTGCGCAGCGATCTCGCGCACGCGGAGCCCTGGCCGATCACGCAGGACGCCTCGCACCACATGGGCACGACGCGCATGGGGCTCGACCCGGCGACTTCGGTCGTCGATGCGCAGGGCCGCGTGCACAGCCTCGCGAACCTCTATCTCGCGGGCGCCTCCGTGTTCCCCACCAGCGGCTCGGCCAACCCGACCTTCACGATCGTGGCGCTCTCGATCCGGCTCGCGCGCCACCTGCGCGCGGAACTCGGTGGCGCGAGCGGAGCCATGAACGCATGAGCGCGCGCCGCGTCCTGGTGATCGGATCGGGCAAGCGCGTGTGCGAGACCGCGCTGCCCGCGATCACGAGCATGAGCTCGGGTTGCGAGCTCTCGGGCATCCGCGCGCGCACCAGCAAGCGCATCGAGTGCAAGGACGCCTGCTTCAGCGTGGGTGAGTTCGCCAAGCTCGCCGAACGCGACCTCGAGCACGTGGACCTCGTCTACGTCGCGGTGGGCAAGTCCGCCGTGCCCGAGGTGCTGGGCAAGCTCGCGGAGTTCGGCCCCGAGCGCTTCGACGTGCTGCTCGACACGCCGGTGCTGCAGTTCCGCCACTTCCGCTACGTGCCGCTGCTCGAGCGCTTCCGCAACGCCTGGGTCGCGGAGGACTGCACCGAGCTGCCCTGGATCGATCCCGTGCGCGTCGCGATCGCGCACGGCGAGCTGGGCGAGGTCAGCGGCGCACGCTTCGTGCGCTCGGCCTACGGCTACCACGCGATCGCCACCGCCAAGCGGCTCTTCGCGGCGGAGATCACCAGCGCCTCGCGCAAGGTCAAGGCGCACGCGACCGTCGAGCGCGAACTGCACCTCTCGGACAAGCGCAGCGTGCTGGTCATCGAGCCGCGCGACTACGCCACGGGCCACCTCGTGATCGAGGGCACGCTCGGACGCCTGACCGACGCGCCCGAGCGCGAGAGCAAGGCGCTGCCGCTGATGCCGCTGCTCGAGCACAACGAGTGCGTCGGATTCCGCGCGGGTGCCAGCACCTCCTGGCTCGACGAGGACGAGACGCTGCTGATGCTCGGCGACGAACCCTCGGCGCGCGTCACCGCGCGCATGGCAGGCATGAAGCGCGTCGGCTTCCTGCGGCTCTTGCGCTCGATCTCCGCCGGCCGCGGCGGCTACCCGATCCGCGAGGGGCTCGACGACATGCTGATCGACTACATGGTCGGCAAGTTCGGGCGCTGGATCGCGACGCCGCTGACGAGCGTGCGCAGCGCGCCGGCGCGCGCGCTCTTCAGCAGCGTGAGCCGCATCGCCGGACGCTAGACGCGGGGCTCGCGAGCGGCACAATGGGGGCATGTCGATGCTCATCCCCCTCGCCCTGTGCATGCCGTCCGCTCCCCAGGTCCTCCCGCTCGCGAAGCTCGATCTCGCGGCGGTCCAGCAGGACTGGGGCGAGGCGCAGGCGAATCAAAGCGTCGACAAGCATCCGCTCACGATCGGCGGCCGCGTGTTCGAGACCGGAGTCGGCACACACGCATCGAGCCAGCTCTGCGTGCAGCTCGGCGGCGCCGCCACGAGCTTCCACGCCTTCGTCGGCGCGGACGACGAGACGCTGCCCAACAAGGGTTCGATCGCGTTCCGCGTGCTCGGCGACGGGAAGGAGCTCTGGAAGAGCGGCCTGCTGCACACCGGCGACGCGGCCAAGGAGTGCAACGTTGCGCTCGCGGGAGTGAAGACGCTGCTGCTGCTCGTCGAGGACGGCGACGACGGCATCAGCTACGACCACGCCGACTGGGCTCTCGCGACGATCGAGGCCCCGGAAGGCGCGCCGATCAGCGCGGTCGCGGCGCCGCACGAAGAGCCCGTGGTGCTGACGCCGCTCGCCGGCCTCGAACCTCGCCTGCGCGGCGCGCGCGTCACCGGTGTGCGCCCCGGGCATCCGTTCCTCTTCGGCATCCCCGCCACGGGTGCGCGTCCGATCAACTTTTCCGCCGAGGGCCTGCCCGCCGGACTCAAGCTGGACAGTGCGAGCGGTCGCATCTCCGGCGCGATCGCCGAGAAGGGCGAGTACAAGGTCATCCTGACGGCCAAGAACGCGCGCGGCAGCGACGAACGCGTCCTGCGCATCGTCTGCGGCGACAAGATCGCGCTCACTCCCCCGCTCGGATGGAACAGCTGGAACTGCTTCGCCAACGCGGTCGACGACGCCAAGGTGCGCTCCGCCGCCGATGCGATGGTCACGAGCGGCCTCGCGCAGCACGGCTGGACCTACATCAACATCGACGACTGCTGGGAAGCGGGCCGCGATGCGAAGGGCAACATCCTCTCGAACGAGAAGTTCCCCGACATGAAGGCGCTCGGCGACTACATCCACTCGAAGGGCCTGCGCTTCGGCATCTATTCCTCGCCCGGCCCGCAAACCTGCGCCGGCTTCACGGCGAGTTGGCAGCACGAACAGCAGGACGTCGACACCTGGGCCGCGTGGGGCGTCGACTACATCAAGTACGACTGGTGCTCGTACGACGGCATCGCCAAGGACAAGAGCCTGCCGGAGTTGAAGAAGCCCTACGTCGTCCTGCGCGCGGCGCTCGACAAGGCGCCGCGCGACATCGTCTTCAGCCTGTGCCAGTACGGCATGGGCGACGTGTGGCAGTGGGGTGACGAGGTCGGCGGCAACTGCTGGCGCACGACGGGCGACATCACCGACACCTGGGGCAGCCTCTCCGGCATCGGCTTCGCGCAGAACGGCCACGAGAAGTTCGCCGGGCCGGGCCACTGGAACGACCCGGACATGCTCATCGTGGGCAAGGTCGGCTGGGGCAACCTGCATCCCACGAAGCTCACGCCGAGCGAGCAGTACACGCACATCTCGCTCTGGTGCCTGCTGTGTTCCCCGCTCCTGATCGGCTGCGACATGGCGCAGCTCGACGCGTTCACGCTCAACCTGCTCACCAACGACGAAGTGCTCGAGGTCAGCCAGGACCCGCTCGGCATCCAGGCCGCGCGCGTCGCGCAGCAGGGCGAGACGGAAGTCTGGTCGAAGAAGATGGAGGACGGCTCGATCGCCGTGGGTCTCTTCAACCGCAGTCAGCTCGAGGCCAACGTCAGCGTCAGCTGGAACGATCTCGGCCTCAAGGGCCCGCAGCGGGTGCGCGACCTCTGGCGCCAGAAGGACGTCGGCGTCTCGGACAGCGCGTATTCCACGCAAGTCGCACGCCACGGCGCGGCGCTGGTGCGCTTGTTCCCGGCGAACAAGCGCTAGGCGCACCGCGCGTCAGTTGGTCCAGACGATCGCGAGCGCGTTCGAGACGTTGAACGTGTTGCCTTGCGGCGCCGGGCAGAAGCTTGGACTCGGATCGCGGTAATAGACCTGGTAGTACCGGGGCGATCCGGGCGCGATCGAGTCGAGCAGCTGTGCGGAGCGAGCGGAGACGGACGGATCGCCTGGCTGCGGCACGCTCAGCACGCCGCCCGCTGCATTGCGCACGAAGAGCCGGCGCAGGTATCCGCCCACGCAACGCACACCGTCGCCGAGGAACGTCGGCGCGATCTGCGCATTGCCTTGCAGGACCACCGTCAGCGCCGTGGAGAGCTCGCCGCTGACCAGGAGCTGCACGCTGTCCGCGGAGAGCCGGGGCATGCCCGCGCCCTCCAGCCGCGCGCCGCCTGTGAGCGCGGAGTTCTGGCAGCCACGACCCGCGTCGCCGCTGTTCGCGCAGGGGCAGGCAGCCGCACTCCCGTCGCCGGCGCAGAAGCTCGTGCCGTGCTGGCGCATCAGCAGCGCGCCATCAGCGTATCCGGCCGCGATGCGCACCGGCGTCCAGTCGAGCGGGAGCTGCGGCACGTCGCACTGTTGCATCTCGTTCCGGCCCCAGGCGACCAGCGTATGGTCGCTGAGGCGCGCGAGGTTGAAGGCGTATCCAGCCGAGATGTCCTCGTAGCTCGCCGGATACGGGAGCTGCGGGACGACGACCTGACCGTACTGGTTCCAGCCCCAGCACGTGATCGAGCCGTCGGACAGACGCGCGGTCGTGTGGTAGCCGCCGACGGCCACGTCCGTGTACGTCAGGCCGGGCGGAAGCGCCGGCACGTTGCACTGGCCGTCGGTGTTGTACCCCCAGCAGCGGATCATCCCGTCGTCCGCGAGCGCGGCCAAGTGCGCCGTGCCAGCGGCGACTTTCACCCAGCGCACGCCGGCCGGGAGCGTCGGCACATTGCACTGCCCGAGCGAGTTGTCGCCCCAGACGGCGAGCGTGCCGTCGCTCAAGAGCCCGGCCGAAAGGTAGACGCCGGCTGAGATCTGCACATAGCTCACGAACGGCGGAGGCGCCGGCACGTTGCACTCGCCTTTGTGGTTGCCGCCGAAGGCGAGCACGACCCCGTCGCTGCGCAGCGCCAGCGAATGCGACTCGCCGGGAACCACCTGGAGATAGGTGAACCCCGGCGGCAGCACGGGGAGCGAGCACTTGTATTCCATGTTGTTGCCCCACATGGCTGCAGTGCCGTCGCTCATCAGGGCGGCATAGGTTCCCCATCCGCCCGCGAGTTCGACGTACCGCGCGCCATCCGGCGGCGCAGGCACGCCGCACTGGCAGGACTCGTTCGCGCCCCAACCGAGGATCAGGCCGTCACTGCGCAGCGCGGTGTTGAAGGCGTAACCGGCGTGCACGTCCAGCCAGACCATTCCCGGGGGCAGCGGCGGGACGTTGTGCTCGCCGAAGTAGTTCTCGCCCCAGACCACGATGTTGCCGTCGCTGCGCAAGGCCACGCTGTGCGCGGCTCCTGCGCTCACCGCGGTGTAGATCATCCCGGGCGGCAGGACCGGAACGCTGCACTGCTGGTTGTAGTTCCACCCGAACGCGAGCACGTGGCCATCGCTGCGCAACGCGAGACTGTGCCAGCCGCCGGCCGCGACCTGGCTGTACGAAAGGCCGGCGGGCAGGGACGGGACGTTGCACTCGCCGTACGCGTTCGCGCCCCAAGCACGCACAGCCCCGTCGCTGCGCAGGGCGAGCGTGTGGGTCTCGTACTGCACGCCGTTCGTCGAGACCTGCATGTAGGAGGTTCCAGCGGGCAGGCCAGGCACACCGCCCGGCATCGAGCCCCAGACCTCGATCCTGCCGTCGCTGCGCAGAGCCGCGCTGTTCCAGGATCCCGCGTTGATCGACGTGTACGTCACGCCGGGCGGCAGCAGCGGCACGTTGCACTGGCCGTATTGGTTGTCGCCGAACGCGATCACGCTCGCGTCGTCGAGCAGGCCGAGCGAATGGCCCGCACCGCCTGCGAACCCGACGTAGCGCCGACCCGGCGGCGGCGCGGGAATCGTGCACTCGCCGTAGTAGTCGGAGCCCCAGGCGAGCGGCACTCCGTCGCTGCGGATCGCGAGAACATGGTTGCCGCCCGCAGTGACGCTCTGGAACGACTGCGACTGAATGCGGCTGTCGCACTTGGAAGGTCCCCAGACGACGATCTCCGTCGCGTCCTGGGCCCTGGCCGGTGCGAGTGCAAGGAACGTAGAAAGCAGTCCGAGAAGCATGCGAGCAGAACTCACTGGACTCTCCTTCGCCGGACGGGCCGGCGCTGCGATCGATCGCGTTGCTCCCCCGCGGGTCACGGCCAGGCCTCGCGCGCGGGAGAACACTTGCATGCTACCGCGC
>Ga0302322_100004649_pt1 | contig 11961 bp, 9 predicted proteins | sample Fen_T0_2_FD_203757 | JGI IMG/M metagenome (GOLD analysis project Ga0302322, IMG submission 203757) | Peat permafrost microbial communities from Stordalen Mire near Abisko, Sweden - Fen_T0_2 | ecosystem: Environmental > Terrestrial > Soil > Wetlands > Permafrost | place: Sweden: Abisko... | reverse complement strand
GTCGTGTCCGCCTGCGAATGGAGTCATTGACCCGGGCGAACTGGTGACGGTGACCTTGGCCCTTAAGAACACCGGCACGGTAAACACCACCGATCTCGTGGTCACGCTGTTGGCGACCAACGGGGTCACGTTGCCGAGCCTGCCGCAAACTTTCGGTACGGTGGTGGCTGGCGGTGGCGCCGTTACGCAAAGCTTTTCTTTCACCGCCAATGGCAATTGTGGCGGTACGATTACGCCGCAGTTTCAACTGCAAAATGGCACCACCAGCTTGGGCAGCCTGAGTCAGAACCTCCCGCTGGGCGAGCTCGTCAGCGTGACGAGTTTGACGCAGAATTTCGATGGCGTTTCCTCACCAAATCTGCCGGCGGGTTGGTCCACTACCGCGACGGGAGCGCAGGGGAATTGGGTGACTTCCCGAACCGCCAAGGACACCGCGCCCAACGCTGCTTTCACCGCTGGCGCCAGCGCCGTGGGGGTCAATGAACTGGTCTCGCCGGTCGTCAGCGTGCTTTCCGCAAGCGCGCAATTGAGTTTTCGCCACAACTATAATTTGCAGAACGGTAATTCCACGGGCCGGGACGGCGGCGTGCTCGAAGTGAGCATTGGCGGCGGCGCCTTCACGGATATTCTCATGGCCGGCGGCAGTTTTGCCAGCGGTGGTTACGTCCGCGCCATCAGCAACACGCGCAGCAATCCGCTCGCTGGGCGCCAGGCCTGGACCGGCAACTCCGGCGGATTCATCACCAGCATCGTCAATCTCCCGACGGCGGCCGCCGGCCAAAGTGTCCAGTTCAAATGGCGTTGCGGCACGGACAGCAGCACGACCAGTGTAGGCTGGTATGTGGATGGAATTGTCCTGAGCGACAATTCCTATGTCTGCTGCTCGGGTGTGCCGTTGACCGCAGATCTTGGCGTCAGCCAAATTGTTTCGTCCCCACTTCTGAACGTCGGCGGTAATCTGACATTCACCCTCGCCATTACGAATCTCGGGCCGGACACCGCTGCCGGGGTCGTTGTGAACGACAATTTGCCGTCAGGCATCAGCTTTGTTTCGGCCACCACCACGCAAGGGACGGTCAGCCAAAATGGCGGGGTGATTTCCTGTAGTTTGGGTACGCTTGCGAATCGTGCCGGCGCCATCGTTACCATCGATGCCACGGCTTTGACAGCCGGTGTCAGCACCAATTTGGTGTCCATCCTCAGCGGCGCGAGCGATCCATTTGCGAACAACAATACGGCGTCGGGGAGCTTTGCTGTGAACGCGTTTCCAACCATCTCCTTGATCCCCAACCAATCCACCAGCCAAGGCGTGGCCGCGAGTAACATTTCCTTTACGGTCAGCGACTCCGAAACCGCCGCCGCCGCCTTGACGCTCACGGTCGACTCTTCCAATCCAAGTCTGGTGCCAGTGGCGAACATCCTTTTCAGCGGTACTGGCACCGCTCGCACGGTCACCCTTTTGCCTGCGCCAAATGTTACCGGCAGCACCACGATCCTGATCACGGTCAACGATGGCCAGGCCAGCGCCAGCACTTCCTTCGTCTTGACGGTGGTGCCGGTAAATTTGCCACCGGTGCTGGCGGCCATTCCGGATCAGCTGATTTATGAACTGAGCCCGCTCGTTTTCACCAACTCCGCCGTCGATCCCGAAAACCAAGGACTCACCTTCAGTCTCGGCAGCGGGGCGCCGCCCAATGCCAACGTCGATGCCGTCAGCGGGGTTTTTAGCTGGACGCCAACCGAAGCGCAGGGCCCGAGCACCAATAACTTTACGGTCTGGGTGACGGACAACGGGGTGCCGGCGCTGAGCGCCGCCCGGAGTTTCGTGGTGGTGGTGCGGGAGACGAATAGTGCGCCGCAACTGCTGGCCATTGCAAATCGCACCATTCACGCTGGCACTACGCTGATCATTCAAGCTTTGGCCAGCGATTCCGATATTCCCACCAACACGTTGACGTTTTCGCTCGCCGCCGGGGCCCCCTTCAGTTCACGGATTGATCCTACGAACGGTGTTTATACTTGGGCGACCACCGATGCCGATGCGAATACGACCAACGCTGTCACGATTCACGTGACTGATGATGGCACCCCGCCCTTGGGCGATGTAACCTCTTTCTTCGTAAACGTCGCTGCGCGTCCCTTGATTCAATCCCTCGAGCTGACCAACGCGGTCATTACCGTCACGTGGAGCGCGATTCCCGGACAGAGTTATCAGTTGCAATTTAAGGACCGGCTGGAGGATCTGAACTGGACCGACGTGGTGGGTGCGATTGTGTCCGTCGGGAATTCTGCATTCAAGGACGCGAGCGTGGGTGGGGCGCAGCGATTTTTTCGGGTGGCCGTGTTACCCTGACCTCGCGGCGGCGGCGGGCGGGCGATTTGGATTTTGCAAACCTTCCTGGCTTTGCTAATTTTGCTGTCATGAGGCGAACCAGTATTATTGCCACCCCAAGGCGGGGTCGGAAACTGCAGGACAAACAGAGCGAGCGCGACCATCGCCAGCTCCGCATTGACAAGGTAGGCGTGCGCGGGCTGCGCTTCCCGATCCAGGTGCGCGACAAGGCCAATGCCGTGCAAAACACCGTTGCGGTGATCGGCCTGTTCGTCGACTTGCCCAAGGAATTCAAAGGCACGCACATGAGCCGGTTCATCGAAGTGCTGAATGCCCACGGTGGGGTGGTGCATGTCGAAAACATTCCCGACATGTTGTATGCGTTGCAGGAAAAGTTGCACGCGGCCACGTCGCATCTGGAAATGGAGTTTCCGTTTTTCATGGCCAAGCGCGCCCCGGCGTCCGGTAAGCAAAGTGTCATGGACTACGTGGCCCGGTTCGACGCGGCGGCGTGCCGGCGGGAAATTGATTTCGTCCTGACGGTGAAGGCGAACGTGACCACCCTTTGTCCCTGTTCCAAAGCCATCAGCGCCCGCGGCGCGCACAACCAGCGCGGCGAGGTGACGGTGCAGGTGCGGTTCAAGAAGCCGATCTGGATCGAAGATTTGATCGCGATCCTGGAGCGTTCGGCGAGTTCGGAGTTGTATGCCTTGCTCAAACGTGAGGATGAAAAAGCCGTGACGGAGCGGGCGTATGATAATCCCGTGTTTGTCGAAGACTTGGTGCGCAACGTCGCGCTTAAACTGAATGCCCATCCGGACGTGACCTGGTACAAGGTCGAGGCGGAGAACCAGGAGAGTATCCACAATCACAACGCCTACGCGTGCATTGAGAAGGGTTAGCGGAGTTCGGGGAACTCGCCCCGCTTTCATTGCGCGTCCGCCCGGGTAACCGCCGGGCCGCCGATCCGACCTCCGCGAACGGCGGGAAACCGCTTTTAGCGGGGCAGCTACTCGAGGAAGTGAACGCGGCCGGTCTCGAGATCGTAGCTGCAACCGGCGATCTGGATTTTGCCCTGCCGCTCGAGCTCGCGCAGGATGGGACTGAGCTCGCGGATGCGTTCGACCGTGAGGCGTACGTTCGCTACACTGACCGCTTCGACAAAGTTCTTGTTCTTCGAATTGCGTTCGCCAGGTACGTCGTGCACGGCGACGACCGCGGGCTCAATCTTTTCCAGCAGCCCCGTAAGATTTCCCAACTGGACATGGTCGCACGCGCCCTTGATGGCGCCACAACTCGTGTGCCCCATCACGAGGACGAGTTTGGCGCCGGAAACCGCGCACGCAAATTCCATGCTCCCGACGAGATCGGTGTCGGCGATGTTGCCGGCGATGCGGGCGTTGAACAGGTCGCCGAGGCCCTGGTTGAAAACAAATTCCGCCGGCGCCCGGGAATCGATGCAGCTGAGAATGACGGCGTGCGGGTATTGCCCGGCGGCGGTGGTCCGCTGATCGTGCAGCATGTCGCGCCGTTCGGGCTTCCCGGAAGCAAAGCGTTCGTTGCCGCGCCGCAGTGAGGCCAGCACCTCCGCGGGTGTCAGTGCCGCCTGCTCCGCCTTGAGTGCGGCGAGGTCGCGGCGTGGGGGCGCCGGGGCGGCGCAACCGGTCAACGCGAGCAGGAGCAACAACCGCGGGCCCGGGTGGCGGCAGAGGAGCGGGAGAAGTTTCATGTTGGAGTTGGTTTTGATCGAATGGGGTTGGCGACTTGGCCCGTGACAACATGTTTCGTGCGACGATCCTTGAGGCGCTGCATTTGTTGATCTTGGAATTCCTGCGCCAGCGTCAGCAAAATCCCGGTGGACCAAGCAAAGCCGAGCAGGCCGGCGGTGGCGATCATGCCCTCCAGCAACCGCCAGTTCTTCGGCAGGTTGAAGACGCTGCCGACCGTCGTGTATTCTAGAAAGGCAAAGTAAGTCGCCGTGCTGTAATTCGGGAAGCAATGTTTCCACTGGAAGAAACCCGACCACAGCATCACTTCGAGAATATGCACGATCACGATCAGCCAACTGGCGAGGATGAGATTGCTGATGCCGGACAGAAAGGAGCGGTGGCCGAATTTTTCCCTGAAACAGTTGCTGCTGTTCAGCGTCAGGAGCATCCCGAGAGCGTGGATGACCAGCGTTGCCGCCACCAGCATGATGCCCCACAGGATCTCCTCGGAGGAGGTGATGTAAGGTGGTTCGCCGAGGGGAGGATTCATTACTCAGTCGGAGCCGCCGACAACCGGCGGCCTAGCGCCGCGGCATTTTGCCCGCCGCCCCGGTCGGAGCTCTGTGCCTGATTGGCTCGGCCGCCAGCATTCGAACTCAGTCGCATGGTTGGATTATCTGCCGGAGGGGCGCAACATGGCAATCTTCAAAGGGTGCGACCAGAAGTGGCGGTCAACCCGGGTGGTAGGAGTATTCGCGCTGCGAACAGTCCGCCCGCGCAGAGCGGGCGGAACGTGCCGTGACTCGGACGTGCCGCTGGATGCGGCACGACGGTTCGCAGCGCGAGCCGTTCTACCACACTGACCGCCACTTCCAGTCGCACCCATCTTCAAACCCGGCAGCCCTGGCTCCTCATTTGGTGGCGCCCTCCGGCCGGACGCTCCGCTCGGCGGGGCGGGCGTCCAGGTCCGTCATCAATTTTTTGAAATCCAAATTTTGATAGAGCAACGTGTGCGCGGCGGTTCGCAGTTCATCCACCACGTGGTGATTCAAACTGAAGGTCGTGGGCAGACTCAGGAAATACTCCGCCTCCGATGATTTACTGAATTGTTTGAACCCCAGATCAATCGCGTAGAAGGAAACTTTGTTTTTCAGATCGGGGCGGTTGCGCAAGTTTTTTACCTCGCTCTGCAGCCACGCAAGGGTATCGGCCGAATAATGCTCCATCGTCCGGGCGTCGGCGGCGAGTGCGACCCGAATGGATCCCGGCGTTTTCGCCGTTTGATCCCAGCCGCGCTCATGATGCACCGTGGCGTTGACGGAGATGAAAATCACCTTGCGAACTTTTTCCGGCAACGTCGGGCCCGCCAGCTCCGGGTTCGATTCGAGCAGGGAAATGACATCCAAATAAGCCCGCAATCCCAGATTATCGGACACGCCGCCATCCACCATATGCAGAAACGGATAGTTGGTGGCATTCAGAAAGGTACTTAACGCCGCGGCTTGTTGCCCCGCGGCCCCGGCGTCGGAGCCATAAGTTTTCGCGACCCAGGCAGGGGTCGTCAACGGATGCCGGCCGGAATAATTATTGAGCGTGATCGGAGTCAGCAGGCCGGGAACGGCGGAAGAGGCGGCGACGGCCCGCGCGAGAGAAAAAGTTTCGAGGTCCGAAGCGAGTACGTCAAAAAAATGCTGAGTGAAAGAAAGGCGCGTGCCCGTGGCGATGTCGGTGCTGTTGATGATCAGGTAAGGGCCGTCGTTGGTGGCGAGCTCGTGAAAGCGGGCGTGCTTGAAGAGGATCTGGTCGTAGTATTTTGCGGCCAGATCCGATCGGCCATAGGTAGCGGACCAGAGTCCCGGCCAATGCAGCGGATTGAGCACTTGACCCAACAGCGCCAGGTCAACGTTGCGTTTCAAAAACGCCGGCTCGAAAAGGTCGAAGGTCCGGTCCCCATAGAGCCCATAGGCAGCGGCGGTCATGCTCCCGCCCGATACCGACGAAATGACATCCACTTCATCCAGCAGCCGGCGGCGCTTCCCGTCCACCTCGAAAGTGATGTCCCGCAAGGCTTCAAGCAAACCGTAGGAAAAGGCCGCCGCCCGGGTCCCGCCGCCGGAGAAGGCTAGCAAGAACAGAATTTCGTCGGAGTTATTCGAGCGTTTGTGATTTTGATAATAATACCCGTCAGGCCGATCAGCGGTCTTCGGCGCATTCACGGGATAATGAGCGCACCCAGCGAAGCCGAACAGTACGACGACTGCGAGGAGGACACGAAGCGCTGGACGGAAAATTCCAACTGCGTTTCTGGCCCCGGACATACGAAGGCCCAAATCTCCGGACGTTTGTCCGCCGTTACGGGCGGAAATCATCGGCGTGGTAAGTCGGCAGTGATCCTTCAAGCGCGGGCGCGTTGGCCAAATGCTCCTCTTTGGCGCTGCGAGAACATCAGCCCCACGCAGCCTGGCCCACGTCGGGGACATCACGCCATAAGGTGAACGGGTACACGGCAACCACAGCCTCAGGGTTTGCTTCATGCGTTCGGTAAATTCAGGAGTGGACCTTCAATTGCCCAGGTGCTCCCAGGCAGTGCGCATTGGCGTGCTGGGAATCCGGATAACCCCGCCGAACGGCTGATCGAGTTCCAGGATCAGGAAGAGGCAGCCGGCCACCGAAAGCGATGCGACCATCAGCGCCACAACGACGGTGCCGTTTGGAGGCGCGAACAGACCAAAGCTGGTGAAAATGACCGCGAGCCAGGCGCTGACAACGACGAGCAACGGCGTGGAGATTGAACTCCCCGCTTGCTCGAAGAGCAGCCAACGCATCTGTCCAAGTTCGGTGACGAGCTGGACCACCTGGGCCTTAAGGGTACGATGTTCCTCGTCGGTCGGTGTCATTTTTTGTACCGCCTGATACAACGCCAATCCGCGGGACCGGCTGGGATCCAGCCGGGCGGGTTGATTCTTCTCATCCGGCCACATTCTGGCGAGCCCCTCCTCGACGGAGAGCCGCAGTTCCGTCCGCGCATCGGCTGCGGCGGACCCGTAAAGGGCCAGCACGCGGTCCAGGAAGGCGATCTTGGCTGACATTTGAATGACGCCATTTTTCTGGGTGTCGTACGATCCTTTGGCGGAGGCGACCAGCAAGCCAAGAATCAGCGCCGTCATCGTTGCCACCAAGCCCATGGCCAGCTTGACCACGTCCTTCGTGTCCGCGTTGAGATGCGGATGGGGCAGGGCTGAGCGCAAACGCAGACCCAAAAGCGCGCCACCGAAGGCGCCGGCAAATACCATCGCTGCTACAAGCATTGGGCTCATATAGTAAAGCTAAGTCGGCGACGGGCAAAGTGAGCTCGAGTGACTCTGCGGTACCGAGGTATCCCACGCTTCAGGCGGCATGGCTGGATTTGTGTTCCGAGGCGGAAGCATGTTCGTGGTTGGACTTGTGCGGCGCTTCCGGCCCGCTTTCGGGTTCGGATCCGGGTGCCGGCTCGTGCTCTATTTCATGCATTGAGTTGTGCGGTTCATGTCCCGATTCATGCATTTCCGGAGTTGGCTGGCCGTGGGCCGCATGTTCACCGTGCCCAGAATGTTCCGCATGGGAAAGCTGGAGGCCTTCCTTCGCCATGCCTTCCAGGATCCGGAGCGTGACCTGCTCGTTGAACGCGGCGAAGGCCACGGAATTCGGCGAATTATAGTAATAGGTGACCGTGACCGCCACGGCGCCGTCGCGGAAACCAATTTGGACCGTGGGCGGGAATTGGGGATCCAAACCCTCATGATTTTCCAGGATGCCCCGGATGAACGCAGCGAAACTGCGGATTTTTGCAGGCGGAGTGTCGGCGCGGAGGCGGAGCACCTCCTGCTGGCGCAAGTGGCTTCGGCTGCTGATATTTTTTGAATCGAGCCGGGCCATTTCCTCGTTCGAGATGCTCACCACATGGCCGTTGGCATCGCGAATCCGGGTGGAGCGCAGCCCCACCGACTCGACCTTGCCTTCGTGCCCCTTGATGCGAATCTGATCTCCCACTTGGAATGGCCGATCGAGGAGAATCATCAAGCTCCCGAAAAGATTTTTCAGCGTGTCCTGCGCTGCCAACGCCACCGTCAAACCGCTCACGCTGACACCGGCCACCAGGGTGGTCAGTGGCACCCCCAGATACCGGCCACCTTCAAACACCGCCACGAGCGCGCCAGCCACACCGATGGCGCGAATGATTAACTGCGCCAGTTGGGCGTTTAGCTGGCGCGGCTTGAACCAAGGCAGAGCCAGGATCGCGATCGCCAACCGGTTCGTCAGCCCCAAGATCACCACGACCAGCGCGCCGAGGGAGACCAGGTCCAACGCGAAATCGAGCAGGGCGAACAGCCGGCCCGTAATGAAGACCTGTTCCGAAAGGAAGTCCGTCGCCGACTGCGGCAGGATCACGGCGAAGACCGGGAACACGATCGCCAGATAATAACCCGCTCCGTGTTGACCCCGGGACCAGCGGCCCGTGAGGCGGTAGATGAAGACCATGATCCCGGCGGTGGCCGCAAGGGTCAAAGCCAACGCGCACCACTGCCAGACGGCCTGACCGCCGTAGCGTGCTTGCATCGCCCACGGCAGCGCGCGAATGAATGAGCGCGGGATCATCCAGCCCGGTTCGGACACGAAGAGTTCATACAGCCCCGCGCTCGCACCCGGCTGATAAGGCAGGTGTTTCACCCGCTCGTAAAATTCCGGCGCCCGCTCGTCCGTCTCCGAATTGAATACCCACTGTCCCTCGCGCAGCCCCTCCTTGAGGCAAATCAAGGTGATCTCCGTCTGCGGGATCGTCCAACGGGTTAACCCTTCCGCATTGGCCGCGACCATGGCCGCGTCGGGGATCTGCTCCCACGGCGGCAATTCCAAACGGTCCAGCACCTCTTTCATGAACACCGCCGTCTCGCGGCCGACATTGTTCCGCACGGAGGGAGCGATGTCGTTCAGGTCGAAGAACTGATGGGCGACCCGGGCGATCGCCTCGCGTTGGGCGCGATCATGGTTCGTGTGGCCGCCCGATTTCCAGTGGGAATGGGCCTGGTTCATCAGGGCCAGAAAATTCGTGAGCGTGGCGCGTGGGCTCGACAGGTCGGGCGGGGCGAGCGGATGCGCCGCGCTTTGCGCGCGCGCGGCCCCGGCAGCAGCCAGTGCCATGGTTAACAGGACGAGGCGTGCGGTTCGGCGGAATGATTGCATAGTTAGGACCCTACTCAGTGCCGGCATGCTAATCGTCGCCGGGTGGTTACAGCAAGGGGACTTCCTTGGTCGCATAGCGTCAGGTCAATATTCAGGGGAACTTGACGGGCCGCCACCACGGCAAAAGGTTGGTGGGTGCGTTTCGTTTCGTTGCGTCTGCTGTCTCTTGATTGGTCATCACTCGGGTCGAGGATTGTTGAAAGCAAGGTTTAACCGATTGTGCGCCGCCTAACAATTCGAGGCGACAGGGCGGCCGGTTCGATTATTCGCTGCCGCGTAATTACCTGCTTGGACCTGACCGGCGCGAGACGCGGGCTGGCTTTGCCGTCACCGTCGACGCGGTCAGGTCTTCAAAAGTTCTTCCAACCGCTCCTTCAAGGGATCCTTCGGCGACTGGATGGCATCTGCGGCCAGGAGCTCAATGAAAGCCGGGACGCCGGAAAAGGCGGTGGCGGCCTCAATTAAATCGTCAGCTGGCCGGAACGAAGTCAGACTCGAGGTGAGGGTCACAATCGGCAGTCCCTTCAGCTCCGGCGGAGTCTCGATTTTCAATTCGTAGCGGAGATCTTGAAACAGCCGGCTCAGCCCCGGGTTGCGAGTGAGCAAAAGTCGAAGCACGAGCGCATGGAGGGTGAACTGTCGCAGATGTTCCGGCCGCACGGCTTCCTTGCCGCCGAGCACCCCCTTGACCTGGGCCAGGGTGTAGTGGGTGCGGTAGTTCACCACCCACCGGACGGGACACGCCATGGTGATGGGCTTGCCCCGGACTTGGTGCACATATTCCATGGGGTGCAAATCCAGCGTGCTGCCCACCAAGGTAAGCCAATTGAGATCCAGCGTCTCAGGCAGGTCGTACGGCTTGGCGGAGAAGGGCGCGTAGCTCTGCCGCAGTTCGACCAACGCGCGTTCGTCACCGGACACCTCGGTTTTGCCGCCCGCATATTTGCCGAGCATCCGTTCGGGTGCGAACAGCGGGCGCAAGGTTTCCAGATGCGGCGTGATTTGCTCTTTCAGAAACCGCGAAACGGCTTCCGTTTTTCGACGCAGCTCCGGAAGCGCATGAAGGGTCAAAGCCGTACCAGTGGGTTCGCTCATATCCCCGGATAACTAACACAAGCGGCCGTTTGTTGAGAAGCATAATTGTCAGCCCCCGACGTGTCTGTCCGCATTTTGCCACTGTGCCCGCCGGGCGTTGGTAAGCGGAGCGCCGATCTCTGATCCGGAGCGCTTCCGGGCGATCCACCACTCCGCCGGGTTGGAGACCGGCGCTTCGGGAGCAAGGTCAAAATGCGCCCGAATGTCGTGGTCGTCGTCTGGTTCCAGATTTAGCGGAATGGCCGCTTCCAAATTGTAATATTTTGCGTCTTGCGGCGGCGTCCCGCATGGGTCAGGCTTCGGAAAATTCAATCTAAGCTGGCTTATGTCACTTGAACTGGAACTCCAAAAATACCCCAAAGAAGTCAAATTGAAGGACAACTCGAAGGTGAAGTTGCGTCCGCTCAAGCGGGCGGATGAAAAAGACTTTCATGCCTTGTTCCTCACCATTCCGGAAGCCGAGCGTATGTTCATCAAACATCGCGTCACGGATATCGCGGTCATTCACGATTGGTGTGTGAACATGGATCTCGGTCGCAACCTGCCATTGCTGGCCGTGGGCGATGGGAAAATTCTCGGCGTGGCCACGTTGCACCAGCAGCTCGGCGGCTGGAAGCGCCATATCGGCCGTGTGAGCGTACTCGTGCAACCGGCGGTGCGGGGGCGAGGTGTCGCCCGCTCGCTCGTCCAGGAAATTGTGGATATTGCCCGCGCCACCGGGTTGGAAAAAGTCGAAGCGGAGTTCATCGGGGGCCAGGATACCGCCATCCACATGTTCGCCATGCTCGGTTTCAGTGAATTGCTCCGGCTGGAGGATTACGTCAAGGACATGCAAGCCAACGCCCATGATTATGTCCTGATGGGCCTCGATTTGAAGACGGACGAAGAATACACCAGCGCGGGCGGGTAACCCCAGGCGGCACGCCGAGCATCGAGCGCGGAATTGACGGCGCTCGGGCAAGGTTCGCGGCCCTGCCGCGGTCCCGCAGCGGCCGGCCGCAGTTGGCTCCCTGAAATGCCTCCCGCCATCTGCCCTCACTGCGGCGCCCGCGTGCCGGCCCAAGCGCCGGTCTGTCCGGCGTGCGGCGCGGATGAAGCGACCGGATGGTCGGAGGCGGCTCGCCACGACGACTTGGACCTGCCCGACGAATCCTTCGACTACGCGGAATTTACAAAGCGCGAGTTCGGTGGCGGCTCCGCCCACCCGCGCGGCCTGCCTTGGTATTGGTGGCTTGTGGCGTTGGGGTTGGTGGCCGGTTTGTGCGGGCTCTGGTTTCGCTGAACGGGCAACCCGTACGGCAGCGATGGAATTGCACGACCCCTGGCGCCCGGCATTTAAACTTTATAAACCAGCCGCCTCGATTGGCAGCCGTCGGATGCACGAGACCGGCCGCAATCAGAGTTGCTTTCCGAATAGCTTGCCAGCACGCGATCGCTCCGGCATATCCAGCGCATGACAATCGCAAGCGCCGCCGGGCCGAAATCCTTTTTCGCGCGGCCCCTGGCCTTTGGTTTCCTGGCCATCGCGATCTTGTCGGGGCCTGCAGCCGAGGTTTATAAACCCTCGTCGGTCTCGCCGCCCAAAGTTCTGCGGGAATTTCGCGG
>Ga0302322_100004648_pt1 | contig 11965 bp, 10 predicted proteins | sample Fen_T0_2_FD_203757 | JGI IMG/M metagenome (GOLD analysis project Ga0302322, IMG submission 203757) | Peat permafrost microbial communities from Stordalen Mire near Abisko, Sweden - Fen_T0_2 | ecosystem: Environmental > Terrestrial > Soil > Wetlands > Permafrost | place: Sweden: Abisko... | reverse complement strand
CATCCTCCCCGCGCGGGGCGATGTCGCTCCCGCCGGGGACGTCGTTGACGATGTCGCCGATCGCGGTCTCGATGCTGGAGCCGGTGACCACCAGGTTCGAGCTCTTCCGCAGCTGGTCACGCGTGAAGTTGTGCGCGAACGTCGCGAACTCGTCCGTGAAGACGCCGTCCTTGCTCGTGGCGAACACGCCCAGCTCGGCCGAGCTCCCCGTCGAGGCCTCCACCTGGCGGATGTCCTTCACGGTCTGGCTCTGCTGGTTGACCCAGCGCACCGGATCGGTCTGGAGGGTGAGCTTGCCCTCCACCGCGATCCCCGCGACGAAGATCACGAGGCTGGCGACGGCGAAGCCCACGGCCAGGTTCGTCGGGAGGCTCCCGAGCCACACCACCAGCCGGCCGAGCGGGCCGGAGCGGAAGTCGGTCCCCTTGGTGGGCGAGCGGTATTCGCGGATGCCGAGGATCGCCAGCGGCAGGATGATCGAGCAGACGCAGATCGCCACGATGCCGACCGCGAGCAGCAGGCCGAAGTCGCGGATCATGGGCACCTTCGCGAACCGCAGCGCGAGGAACGCGAACACTGCGTCGAACGTCACGATGAGCAGCGCCGGGCCGAGGTTGCGGGCCGTCTCCTGGATCGGGTGCGGCGACCGGTCGACCACCACCTCCTCCTCCACCCGCGCGTGCATCTGGATCGCGTAGTCGATGCCGATGCCGAGCATCACCGGGAGGCCGCCGATGGTGACGATGGTGAGCGGGATGCCGAGGTAGCCGGCGATGCCGAAGGCCCAGATCACACCGACGATCACCACGCCCAGCGAGAGCAGCCGCCACCGGACGCGGAAGAGGACGGCGAGGATCACGACCATGATCAGCACGGCCAGCCCGCCGAGCGAGAGCATGCCTCCGCGCAGGTAGTCGTTGAGGTCCTTCAGGAACACCGGCGCGCCGGTCGTGACCGTGCTCGCGTTCGGGAACTTCAGCTGCGCGGCCTGCTGCTGCACCGCGGTCGACGCAGTCCCCTCGTCCTGGAGCGACAGGTTCCCCGGGAGCCGGGTGACGATCTGCGCGTGCCGGTCGTCGGTGAACACCGACCGCAGCGCCTTCCGGACCTCGCCCTGGTTGTTGTACAGGAGGAACTTGACCCACTCGGGGTTGTCGAGCGTGCGTTGGCCCTCCGGGATCGCCGACGCGCGCTGCAGCGTCGTCAGCGCGTCGGTGGCGCGGGCCGCGGCCGCGGGCGAGCCCGGAACCTCTTTCGCCTGCGCGGCGAGCACCGCCTTGGCCGCCACGCTGTTCAGCGGGTTCCCGTCGGGACTCGACACGAGCGAGTCCGACAGCTCCAGCGCCGTGAGCGGCGAGACGACGCCCTTGACCTTGGCGCTCGCCGCGAGCTTGTCCTCGAACTTCTTCAGCTGGGCGATGGCGTCGGGCGTGAACAGCTCGTCGATGGTCTTGCCCTTGTCCATCGTGATCACGGTCAGCATCGCCTGGCCGCCGAAGAGGTCCTGGTAGACGACGTTGTCCTTGGCGACCTGGTCGCCCTTGTTGAGGTAGCTGTCCTGGCCGGTGGCGAACTCGAGCTTCGAGATGCCGGCGCCGAGCCCGATCGTGACGAGCAGGCCGATCACGGTCACCCAGATCGCGTGCTTCCCCAGCTGGACCGCGATGTACGACCAGAAGCGCTGCATCACGTCGGCCAGACCCCCCGTCGCGCCGGTGTTGACCCGAACGCTATCCAGGTTTCGCACTCAGCGCGAATCGGGCACCCACCGCAGTCGCGTCGACCCACACCGGGGATTAGCGTCCGCGCCCGGCGGCCGGACCGGCCGGGACCGAACGGAGCGCTCATGGGCACCCGCAACCTCTACCTCTACGAGGTCGTCGACGTCGTCGGGCAGGGCCAGTACGCCTACATGGAGCACCTCTGGAAGGATCCCGTGCTGCGCATGCCCGAGATGTTCGGGCTCCAGGGCTCGTTCTCCGTGTGCGCGGCGGGCGGCGGACGCTGGCCCCAGGTGGTCAACATCTGGGACATCGGCGCCAAGGGCTGGGAGGGCTGGGCCGCCAACGTCGACCGCATGAACCTGAAGCGGCGCAAGGCCTTCTACGGCGACTGGTGGGACGAGGCGGCGCAGTGGCGCACCGGCGGCTTCGACCGACTCTGTGGCGGCGTGCACGGGTCCCCCACCACCGCGGAGCTCTCGGCGCGCGGGGTGACGGGCACGCTCTTCGTCAACGAGATCCTCACCGTCCGACCGGGCACCGCGCTCGACTTCCTCGCCGCGGTGGTGGAGGCACGCGTCCCCATGATGCGGGACCACGGGCACGAGCCCACCGGGATCTACGAGGTGATGAGCAACCAGCACGAGGTGGTCATGGTGTGGGCCACCACCGTGGAGGCCCAGGTCCGGCTCCGCCAAGCGCGCGACACCACCCGCGGACTCTGCGACGAGGGCACCGCCGACGCGCGCATCGTCGAGTGGGAGCGCCAGTCGGCCGAGTTCGTCACCGGTGGCGACACCCACATCATGACGCCGCTGCCGCGCACGGTGTACGGCCCCGACGACTGGGAGGACGCGTCGCTCGAGGAGTGGCTCGCACCGTGAGCGCGCCGTTGCCGACGCGCGCACTCGGGTCGCTCGTGGTGCCCGCGGTGGGGTACGGCGCCATGGTGCTCGCCGGCACGTACGCCCGAGCCGACGACACCGATGCGTCGCGCGCGCTCGGCGCCGCACTCGACGCGGGCTGCACGTTCGTCGACACGTCCGACTCGTACGGCGCCAACGAGCGCCAGATCGGCACGTTCCTCGCGGGGCGCCGGCGCGACGAGCTGCAGATCTCCACCAAGTTCGGGCTGCGCGCCCTCGACGGCGAACCCATGCACCGGCTTCCGGTCCCCTGGAGCATGGGCGAGTTCCGGATCAACGCCGAGCCCCGGCTGGTCCGCGCGCACCTCGAGCGCAGCCTGCGCCACCTCGGCACCGACTTCGTGGACGTGTACTCGCCCCACTTCCCCGATCCCGAGGTCCCGATCGAGGACACGGTGGGGGCGATGGTCCCGCTCGTCGAGGATGGGCTCGTTCGCCACCTGGGCCTGTCGAACCCGACGCTCGACCACCTCGTGCGGGCCCAGACCGTCCACCGGATCGCTGCCGTCCAGGTGGAGTGGTCGATGTGGCACCCCCTCGAGCCCGGTCTGCTCGCGCACTGCGAGCGCACCGAGGTGGGGATCGTCGCGTGGTCGCCGGTGGGCCGGGGCTTCCTCACGGGAACGCTCACCGCCGTCGACGAGGGCGACTTCCGGGCCCACGTCGAGCGCCTCACCGGCCCCAATCTCGCGGCCAACAACGCCCGGTTCGCGCCGGTGCGTCTCCTCGCGTCCGAGCTCGGCCTCACCCCGGTCCAGCTCGCCCTCGCCTGGCTGCTGCACCAGAGCCCGGCCGTGGTGCCCATTCCCGGGAGCCGTACGCCGGCCCACATCGCCGAGAACGCATCCGCGGCCAGGGTGGTGCTCGACGCGCCCACCCTCGCTCGGATCGACGCTGCGCTGGCGGCGTTCGTGCCCGCCGGCGCTGTGTCCTGAGGCGGTACACGGCGTCGTCCGGAAGCTCCGGCGCGGGCCCCCGGCAGAAATTCGGACGGTCGCGCCCAGATCTCCGGAAATGCACGTACGCTCGGGGGGCACGCCGGTTCGATCGTACGAACCGACGGCATCACAAGGAATGGTTCGTTGACTCAAGGCACTGTCAAGTTCTTCAACGCGGAAAAGGGTTTCGGCTTCATCTCCCGTGAGGGTGGGGACGACGTGTTCGTTCACTTCTCCGCGATCCAGGGTGACGGCTACAAGTCCCTCGACGAAGGGCAGCGCGTCGAATTCGACGTCGCCCCCGGGCGCAAGGGCGAGGAAGCCCAGAACGTTCGCCCGATCTGATCGGCGCTCGGGTTTCACCCGAGCGCACCTGATCGCTGCCGAGGGAGCCGGTTCGCCGGCTCCCTCGTCGCGTCCGGGATCAGTCGCGGCGTTCGGCGACGCAGAGCGCGGTGGCTTCGGCGAGGACGTCGTCGCCGAGGCGAACCTCCCCGGACGTGAAGCGCTTCCGGCCGTCGACGCGGTCGCAGCGGGCCGTCACCCGCAACGGCACTCCCAGCGGCACGCCGGCCCGGAACCGCACCTCGAGCACGACGGTCAGGCCCGTCGCACCGGCAGCGTTGCCGGCCCGGCCGAGCGCCTCGTCGAGCAGGGTCGCGACGACGCCGCCGTGCGCGCGCGACGGTCCGCCGCCGAACGACGCGTCGAGTGTGCAGTGGGCGACGACCTCCACGGAGCGGAACGGCGCGTCGGGCGCGGACGGCGGCGGGAACGGCTCGAAGCGGAGCACCGGCGCCCGGGGGTTCAGCGCGCCGTTGCCCGCCTGGGTCAGGTTCTCGAGCCGGCCGTCCTCGTTGCGCACCAGCACGATCACGGGGTCGCGGCGCGCGGCGCGCAAGGCGTGGGACAGCGCCCGGATCTCGCCGGCGACCCGGGCCCGGGTCGCGTCGTCGACCGCGGTCGCGACCACGGCGTCGAGCAGGTCTCGTGCCGCGTCCGCGAGCTCCACCTCGGCCACGGTGACGCTCGAGGCGGGCGGGACGCGGTCCCCGAGCAGCTCCCCCAGCCGGCTGGCCGACGCGATCTGCGAGACGTCGGGGATGTCGCTCACGCCACCGCCCCCGCGGGCACGGCGAACCGCTCGACGTAGCGTGCGAAGCGGGCCCGCTCCTCGGCCGGGTCGAGCCCGAGGCCGGCGAACGAGTACTCGTGACGACCCAACCGGCCTTGTGGATTCGCGTCGAGGTATGCGCCCATCGCGTCGCGGGTCTGGGCGGGCAGGTCCCAGCCGAAGTGCCCGTAGCAGCCGTCGACCACGGGGAGCGGGTCGGCGAGGAAGGCGGCGAACGTCGTGTGCGTGATCCGGTCGGGTGGGACGAGTCCGCCGTCGCACGCGTCGACCAGCGCGTCGAGTGAGCGGCCGTACAGGAGCGCGTGGTACCGGGCGATGCCGGGGACGTCGACGGTGTCGCTGTGCGCGGCGCGCATCGAAGCGATGAGGCTGGTCACCGAGCCGAGCACCACCAGCGGGTCGCGATGGGTCACCGAGAGACGCGCGTCGGGGTACACGGCGAGGAGCACGGGCAGCGACTGCAGGTGCACGGGCGACTTCAGGACCCACCTTCGGCGCGGGGAACGGCGCTGGAGCACCTGCAGCACACGGCGGTGGACGTCGTACGCGGGCCGCATGTCACAGGCCTGGAGCCACGCGCAGTACGTGGGCACGTCGTGGCGCGAGACGAACTCCTCCGACCGGAACACGAGCGACATCGCGGACAGGCACTCCTTGGGCATGCGGCCCGAGTACTCGTGGATCGCCGTGAGCCCGGACACGACCACCTGGGGTGTGCGCAGCTCGGCGTCGGCCAGGGCGATGCGCACATCGGTGTCACGGGTCGCGGGATCGGGCGGCGGTACGGGTCGGAGCAGCTCCCACCCTTCGGGCACGCGATGGCGCGGGTCCTGGGCGAGCACGCCGTGCAGGATCGTGGTGCCCGTGCGCGGCGCCCCCACGACGAACCACGGCTCGTCGATCGGCTCGTCCAGCACACCGGGATCGCGCGCCACGTACGCGTCCAGGGCGAGGCGCTGCTCCACGAGCCGCGCGAGGAAGCGGTGGGTGATCCAACGGCCGAGCACGGTGAGCCGGGCCTCGTCCTCCAGCGCAGGGAGCAGCACCTCGAGCCCTTCCATCGCCGCGCCCCCGAGGCCGTCGGTCACGTCGACCGGATCCACTCCCAGCTTCGAGGCCGCCTCGCCGGCGAGCCGGTCGACGGTGAACGGCGCCGCGGCGGCCTCGGCCATCGGCCAGATGTCGCCGCGGTTGACCGCGGCGACCCAGTCCGGGGCGCCCGGATGGAGGTCCCCCATGCCGCTCACGTGCGGAACCGCCAACCGAGGTGGGCACGGCGGGCGCGTTGCGCGGCCCGGCGCTCCTCGGCCGTCACCTGGGGGGTGCCCGGCGGGAGCGCGTCGTGCAGGTCGGCGCGCGCGACCACCCGGGCGGTGGTCTCGGGATCGCCCTCGGACCAGAACCACCGGAAGGTCAGCTGGCCCCGACGGCGCCCGCCGGTGTCGAGCCAGTTCGGCACGCCGGGGTCCTCGTGCGCGACGACCACCCGCACCCGCCCGTCGGGATCGACCACGGCTTGCTCGTGGTCGAGCGAGGTGGGGCGGTCGACGGGGTCGATCAGCTCGTAGGTGCCGAGGTCGTAGCAGTGGAAGCTCCAGTACCGCGCCCCGGGCGCATCCGCCTCGACCAGCAGCACGTCGTCGTCGCCCAGGTCCCAGAAGCAGAACCCGTAGCGTGCCGCGGCGAGGCCCTTCGCCACCTTCATCGGCGGCTGGAACACGTTGTCGATGCCTTCGGCGCGGTGTTCGTGCAGGTAGCGGTTCCAGTACTCGACCGAGTGCTCGACCCCCGCCGCCGCGTCGCCGAGGCGCAGCGCGAGCGCGGCGCCGTCGACCCTCGGGGCCGGCGCGTCGACGTCGTCGTCGAGGCACTCGATCGTCATCGCGGCCGGCTCGTCGACGGCCCAGTCGAAGTAGTACTCCCGGAACGAGACCATCGCCGCTCCCTCCGGCAGCGGCACCCAGCGTCCGCCGGGATCTCCCGGGTCTTCTCCCCCGACGACCAGCTCGAACTCGTCACCCCGGCCGATCCCGAGCTCGTGCGCGGCCAGCTCGACCACCGTGCCCCAGCGCGGTTCGTGCATGAAGCCCATGCGGACGGCGAGCATGAAGTCCTCGCACGAGTGCATCTGCCCCCGGATGCGGTACCGCCGCGCGGCGTCGACCCGCGCGTGGCGGTAGACGTTGTCGGCGTTGGGGCCGCCCCACGGCGTGATGAGGTCGTTCTGGCGCTGGAACCGCGGCCGGCGCGGGTCGGCGTGGAACACCGACCACCCCGTCCAGCAGAGCGTCTGCCCCGCCAGGTGCTCGATCGCGGCCACCCGCGCCTCGGGCGAGGCCGGGAAGTCGTCGGAGAACACCCGCTCCCCCATCGCCTCGAGCCGGCGACAGAAGTCGCGCCACGCTGCCAGCGCCTGCGCGTCGTCCGCCGGCCCACCGGCCGCCATCGCATCGCCTTCGGGTGCCATCCGGACCGAGGCTAGAACGACCGGTCGCCGACGCGCGGACCCCGGCGTCGGCCGTACCCTCGACCTCATGCCCGAGGGCGACACGATCCACCGCCTGGCCACGCGGCTGCGCCCGGCGCTCGAGGGCAGACCGGTCGTCCGCTGCTCCGTGCCGCGCTGGAGCGGCGCCGTACCCCAGCCCGGCGAGACGGTCGACGCGGTGCGGGCGGTGGGCAAGCACCTGCTCGTCGACTTCTCCGGCGGGCTCACGCTGCGCACCCACCTGCGCATGTCGGGCCGGTGGGACCTCTACCGCCCGGACGAGCGCTGGACGCGGTCCGCCGCGAGTGCACGCGTCGTGCTGGAGGTGCCCGGGTTCGTCGCCGTGTGCTTCGCCGCGCCCGACGTCGCGCTCACGCGCCGCGACCGGGTCGGGACCGGCCACCTCGGCCCCGACCTGTGCGACCCGGCGCCCGAGCTCGACGCGGTGGTCGTACGCGCCGCCGCAGGGACGCGTGCCACGACGGCCATCGGCGAGGTCCTCCTCGACCAGCGGGTCGCCGCGGGAATCGGCAACGTCTACAAGTCGGAGACGCTGTTCCTCGAGCGGATCGACCCGACCGCACCGGTTGACGCGCTGACGCCGGCGCAGCTCCGCGCCGTGTTCGCCCGGGCGCATCGGCTGCTGCGGGACAACCTCGGCCCGGCACCCCGCCGCACGGTGCCCCAGGGCCTGGCCGTGTACCGCCGCACCGGCAAGCCCTGCTTCACCTGTGGAGCATCGATCGCGCGCATCGTGCAGGGTCGCGAGCTGCCGCGCAGCACCTTCTGGTGCCCGGGCTGCCAGACGGGGCCGTGATTCGGGATCAGCGGTAGCGCCGCTGCACCCCGATACGGCGCGAACGCAGCGCCGCGCGCCGGGTGTCGGCGTCGACGCGGGGTGCATCGACATCGATCTCGCGATCGAGGTGGGCGCGGGGCACCGTGCGGAAGCGGACGGTGGGGATCGGATCGGCCTCGAGGAACCGGACCGCGAACGAGCCGCCGGCGTGCCCACCGGGATCGAGCCAGTTGGCGAGCCCCGGATCGTCGTGGGTGATCGCGCCCACGAACCGCCCGTCGGCGGTCGGGGTGTGCTGCGCGGAGTTCAACGACGATTGCCGGTCGGAGAAGTCGATGCTCTGCCACGAGCGGTCGCACAGCGACACGCTCCACAGCCGGCAGGACGCGGGCAGGTCGAACTCCACGACGACGGCGTCGTCGGGCCCGCAGTGCCACGAGCCCATGCCGTAGGCCTGGCCGCTCAGGCCTCCCGCGCCCGGGGGCACGAGGAACGGCTCGATGTCGGCCATCGGCGGACCCGACAGACCTCGGCTGACCTCGTCCCACGTGCGCGCTCCCGCGGTCAGCCACTCTCGCAGCAGCGCGAGGCGCTCGGCCATCGTCGCGAGGGTGAGGGCAGGCGTCGCCGGCGGGCCGTCGAGCCGCTCGATCGTGAGCGTCGCCGGGTCCTCGTGCTCCCAGTCACCGAAGTACTGACGGATCAGCAGGAATCCGTCGCGGTCGTCGAGCGCGACCCAGTCGCGGTCGCGGGACGGACCGCCGATCACGACGTCGATGCACCCGTCGCCGTCGACCGTGATGTCGTCGCCCGCGATCACGCAGATCGACGGCCACTGCCCGAACCTCCCGTCGGCGTAGTGCCCGGCATTGACCTGGATGTCGATCGCACGCGACCCGCCGCGCGTTCCGGTGATCCGGTAGGTGCCTCCGGCGCGGATCCGGCAGTAGAGGTACAGGCAGTCCGGCGAGTCGAGGCCCCAGCTCATGCGGTCCTCGATCATGTGCGTGAGCGCGGGCGTCTCGGTGTCGTCGTACTCCACGCAGAGCGCGATCCCGGCGCGCAGGAACCGGAGGAGGTAGCGGAGACGGTCGGCCTCCTCGGTCTCGTTCGTGGGCTCGGCCGCGACCCGTTCGGGCAACGACGCGAGAGTTCCCATCAGCTCACGCCAGAGCGCGTCGCCGGTGACGTCTGCGGACACCGCTCGGTGCCGCGATCAGCCGAGGCCGTATGCGCGCTGCGCGTTCCCACAGGTCATCGCGTGCTTCTCGTCGTCGGGCACGCCGGCCATCGACTCCTCGATCACCCGGCGGCTGTACGGCCAGTCGTGGCGGTGGTGCGGGTAGTCGTTGGACCACATCAGGTTCTTCACCCCGATCCAGTGCCGCACGGCCATCGCGAACGGCTCACGGATGAACGCGACCGACCAGTTGCGACGGAAGTAGTCGCTCGGCAGGAGCTCGAGCTGCGAGTTCGTCCACGTGCGGTTCCGCCACCAGTGGTCGTCCATGTGCTCGAGCAGGTTGGGCACCCAGCCCGCGCCGATCTCCGCGCCGATGATGTGGAGGTTCGGGAAGCGGTCGAACATGCCCGAGTAGATGAACGCCGACATGAAGCCCGACGCCTCGCCGATCGCGCCGCCCATGCCCTGGAGGTCGGGCAGCTTGGCGAGGAAGTTCGGGACCTCCTGAGCCGTCCGGGCCGCCGGCGCGACCCCCGACTGCCGGCCTCCGGCCTGGCGCAGCCCCACGTGGATGTGGATCGGGATGCCCTCATCCTCCGCCACGGCCCAGAACGGGTCGTCGTCGAGGGACAGCTTCGGGTTGCCGCTCGGGTACGCGGAGAGGATGACGCCCTTGAAGCCGAGCTGCTTCGCCTCACGCAGCTTCGCAACCGACACGTCGATGTTCACCGAGGGCATCTGGTAGAGCCCGATGAGCCGCTCGGGGTCCGCGGCCATGAACTCGTCGTGCATCCACTGGTTGTACGCGTCGATGCCGGCGAGGTGGTAGTCGTCGTCGGGCTGGGCCATGAACGTGCCCATCGTGCGCTGCGACGGGTACAGCACCTCGGCCGACACGCCGTCGAAGTCCTGGTCCTCCAGCCGGGCCTTGCCGTCGAACGCACCGGCGCGGATGTTGTCGTAGGTCGACCCGTACCACTCGAGCTCCTCGTACCGCTTGCCCCACGGGCCCGCACTGGTGACGAGGCCGAGCGGCATCGCGGGTGCGCCCGGGATGAGCTCCCACGCGTCGCCGCCCTTCGGGTCCTTCACGATCCGCGGCATGCGGTCGTGGAACTTCGCGGGGAGGTAGGTCTCCCACATGTGGGGCGGCTCGATCGTGTGACCGTCGGCCGAGATGATCCGGTAGTTCGTGGCCATGGGAGCTCCTCGAGAAACGGCGGTGCCATGCCGCCGGTTGATCTAGGCGGGTTGTGCGGTGACGACCTTCGACACGAGGTCCACCAGGCGGCGCCGCTCCGACTCGGTGAGCGGCTCGAGGACCAGCGCCTCGGCCTTGGCCGCGATCGCGTCGTAGCGGGCGAGGGTGCGGCGGCCCGTCGCGGTGAGCATCAACCGGTAGCGGCGGCGGTCGGCAGGATCGCGCCGGCGCTCGACCCAGCCCTCGCGCTCGACGATGTCCATGATCTCGACCATGTCGGACGGGTGCGTCCCGAGCACATCGCACACCTCGCGCTGGGAGACCGGGCCCCGCTGGCCCACCACGTTGAGCACACCGTAGGTGGGCGGCTTCACGCCGCTCTCGACGGCCCAGGGCTCGTCGGCCACGAGCCGCGCGAACGTGCGCCGGTAGAGCCCCACCAACCGGAGCAGCGCGGTGAGGTTGTCGTGGGTCACCTCGGCCTTGGGCTCGGCCTTGGGCTCGGCCTTGGGCTCGGCCTTGGGCTCGGCCTTCGCGTCGACGTTCGCGTCGGAAAGCGCGTTGGGCACCATGCGGAAAGCGTACACTACGATCACCGAATCGTTCGGGAACCGTATGATTCGGTTTCCCGAAGGTTCACCACCCGAACGCCAGCGCCGAGACCACCGCCACCGAGAACCCCGCCCGATACCCGATGACGCGCATCACCTCGCAGGACACCCACCCATGCTGATCCGCTTGCTCCGCCGATTCCTCCATCCCTATCGCGGCCAGCTCGTCATCGTCTTCCTGCTGACCTGCGTCCAGGTCACCTGCCAGCTCTTCCTCCCGACGCTCAACGCCGACATCATCGACAACGGTGTGCTGAAGGGCGACACCGCCTACATCTGGCACACCGGTGGCGTCATGCTGCTCGTGACGCTCGTGCAGGTCGTGTTCGCGGTGATCGCGGTGTACTTCGGGAGCCGCGTCGCGATGGCGTTCGGTCGCGACGTGCGTCAGGCCCTGTTCCACCAGGTGACCGAGTTCTCGGCTCAGGACGTCGCCCGCTTCGGCGCACCGTCGCTGATCACCCGCATCACCAACGACGTGACCCAGGTCCAGATCCTGGTCCTCATGTCGTGCACGCTGCTGCTGGCGGCGCCGGTGACGATCGTCGGCGGCGTCTTCATGGCGATGCGCCAGGACGGTCCCCTCACGCTGATCCTCCTGGTCGCGATCCCGGTGCTCCTGATCGCGATCGGCAGCATCATCGCCCGCATGATCCCGCAGTTCCAGGTGATGCAGGTGCGGATCGACCGCATGAACGAGATCCTCCGGGAGCAGATCACCGGGATCCGCGTCGTACGGGCGTTCGTCCGCGAGCCCGAGGAGACGGCGCGGTTCGGCGTCGCCAACGACGACCTCACCGAGACTTCGCTCATCACCGGCCGGCTCCAGGCATTCATGTTCCCGACGGTGATGCTCATCGTGAACACGTCGAGCGTCGCCGCCGTCTGGTTCGGTGGCAACCGGATCAGCGCCGGCGAGATGCAGGTCGGCGCACTCGTCGCGTTCATCAGCTACCTCATCCT
>Ga0302322_100004647_pt1 | contig 11967 bp, 10 predicted proteins | sample Fen_T0_2_FD_203757 | JGI IMG/M metagenome (GOLD analysis project Ga0302322, IMG submission 203757) | Peat permafrost microbial communities from Stordalen Mire near Abisko, Sweden - Fen_T0_2 | ecosystem: Environmental > Terrestrial > Soil > Wetlands > Permafrost | place: Sweden: Abisko... | reverse complement strand
CGCGCACGACCTTCTTCGACGGCTCGACGCGGTCGATGCGCAGGATCATCCGCCGGTCGCGGACGTGCTCGTCGAGCTCACGGCTCGCGGCGATCGCGGCGGCGGACGCGGCCACCTCGGCGAACTCGTCGGCGTCGGGTCCGAGCGACGCGGCGAACGCGACCACATCGGCGTCCGCGCCGAGGACCTCTCGGGCCGACGCGGCGTACGCGCGTGCCCATCGCGCAGTGTGGAACCCGCACGGCACCGACTGCATCGACCGAAGCAGCGCCTCGGCTATGTCGGTGGGCAGCACCCGGATCGAGTTCGGTCCGCAGAACGGCGTGTGAGTGAAGAACACGACCCGGAGGTCGGGACGGTCCGCGGTGACCATCCCGGGAACGAGTGTGAGGTGGTAGTCCTGCACGAGGACCACCTCGCCGGGTGTGGCCCGGTGCACCACCGCGTCGGCGAACGACCGGTTCACCTCGACGTACGCGTCCCACGCGGCGCGGAACTCGTGGTCGAACTTCGGCCGGTGGACGAGGTCGAACATGCCGTGGTGCAGGAACCAGAGCGTCTGGTTCGACACGACGTCGTAGTACTGGCGGGCCTTGGCGGGGTCGACATCGAGCAGGACGAGCTCGAGGTCGGGCACGTGCGCGGCGCCCGTGCGTACCGCGGCGCGGTCGTCGTCGCCCACCGCCGCCGCGATCCACGTCACCTCGACTGCGGGGTCGGTGAGCAGCGGGCGCAGCGCGCTCGACAGGCCGCCGCCGCCCGGATGCGCCGTGAAGGTGCCGTCGGCTCCGGCGGTGAACCGGTACGGGCCGCGATTGGAGACGACGATCACGGCGTCAGTCGCGCAGCTCGCCCATCAACCGCAGCCAGTCCTCGAGCTCGCGGGTCGACAGGAAGTTCTGACGCACGTGCTCGCGACCTTGCAAACCCATCGCGTCGGCACCGACCGGATCGGCGAGGAGGTCGATGACCCGACGCGCGCACGACTCGACGTCGTCGACGAGGTAGCCGTCGAACCCGTCGCGGATCTGGAGCTTGATGCCGCCGGCGCGTCCGCCCACCACCGGCCGGCCCTTCCACAGCGCCTCGCTCACGGTGAGGCCGAAGCCCTCGCGCAGCGACTTCTGCACCACCACGCTCGCCATGCGCTGGAACGCATTGATCTGCACTGCGCCGACCTGGTGCAGGTTGGACAGCAGGTGGATGTCCTTGTCGCCCGCGCGTGCGGTCTCGGTGTCTTCCCAGACGCGGAAGCCCTCGGGGTCGTCGGTGGCCATCGATCCCGCGAGCAGCAGCTGTGCGTCGGTGACCTGCTCCCGCACGATCCGGAACGCCTCGATCACGCCCGTGGGGTCCTTCCACGGATCGAACCGGCTGACCTGGCACACCAGCGGTCGCTTGGGATCGATCCCGTACTGCTTGGTGATCTCGACGCAGAACGGCGCCGCGAGTTCGAGGTTCTTGACCGACAGCGGGTCGATGCACGGCGGCGCGTGGACCACGCGCTCCATGTCGAGGCTGGCGGGCACGAACTCGGGCATCGTCCACACCGACGCGTCGTACTGCTCGACGAACGGCCGGAAGAACTCCCACATGCCGGGCGTGGCGTCGGTGAGGTCGATGTGGCAGCGCCAGATCCACTTCGTATGGGCGAACCCGCCCTTGCGGTCGGCGATGTAGTTGCGCAGCGCCGCAGGCTGCGGGTCGTGGACGACGATGAAGTCCCAGCCGTCCTCGAGGAGGAGTGCGTTGTCGAGCACGCGCTCGAGGTAGGTGCGCTGCATCGCGGGCGTCATCTCGATCGGCGCGCCCTGGAGGCCGTTGTGCACGTCCTTGGTCACGCCGAAGAACTCGTCGCTGCCCTGCATCACGTGCCACTCGGCGTCGACGCCGACGCTGCGCAAGAGCGGCACGTGGGTGGCGAGGAGCTCGGCCACCCCGCCGCCGTACGCCGTGGCGTTGAGGTGCAGGACTCGGGCGCCCTGGAGGGGCTTGGCGAGCTCCACGATGCGGTCGATCACCTCGGGGCCGACGATGTCGAGGTAGTCGTCGAGGTGCTTCTCGAGCAGCGGGACCCGTTCGAGGGTCGCCGTCCGCCGCTCCTGCATCGCCGGGGGGTCGGTCACGCGGCCAATCTAGTGACCATGCCGGTTGCCACCGTGGCCCCCGACAAGTTCAAGGGCACCCTCACCGCCGACGCCGCGGCCGCGGCGATGGCCCGCGGCGCGCACACTGCGGGGTTCGACGAAGTCCGGGTCCGGCCCCTCGCCGACGGTGGCGACGGCACGCTCGACGCGTTGGTGGCCGCACTGGGTGGCTCCCGGCGGACCGCCCGGGTGACCGGTCCGCTCGGCGACACGGTGCTGGCCGAGTGGGCGCTGCTGTCCGACGGCACCGCGGTGGTGGAGATGGCGCGGGCCAGCGGCCTGCTGCTCGTGGAGGGCCGCAACGACCCGCTGCGCGCGACCACACGCGGCACCGGTGAGCTGATCGCGACGGCCCTGCGCAGCGGCGCCAAGAAGGTGGTGGTCGGTGTCGGCGGGAGCGCGACCACCGACGGCGGGCTCGGCGCGGTGGAGGTGCTCGGCTGGTCGCTGCTCGGGTCCGAGGTGGTGGTCGCGTCCGACGTCACCACGCACTTCCTCGATGCGGCTCGTCGCTTCGGCCCCCAGAAGGGCGCGTCGGACGCCCAGGTCTCCCTGCTCACGCGGCGGCTCGAGCGCCTCGCCGAGCAGTACGAGTCGCGCACCGGGGTGGACGTGCGCGAGCTCCCCGGCAGCGGCGCGGCCGGCGGCCTCGCGGGTGGGCTCGCCGCGATCGGCGCCAAGGTCGACTCCGGCTTCGACGTGGTGGCCGGGGTGGTCGGTCTCGACGCGGCGCTCGACGGCGCCGACCTCGTGCTCACCGGCGAGGGCAAGCTCGACGCCACCAGCTTCGACGGCAAGGTGGTCGGCGGCGTGCTCGAGTGGGCTGCCGAGCTCGGCATCCCGCACCGCGGCGTGATCGCCGGTCAGGTCACGGCCGAGGCGCGTGACGAGGCCGTGGTGCTGGGCGCGCAGGTGGAAGCGCTCACCGACCGGGTCTGGCAGGCCGGCGAGGCGTTCGCGCGTGCCGAGCTCCTGGTGGAGGAAGCCGCGCTCGACCTCGCCCGCCGCGCGCTGGGCAAGTAGCCCCACACCCGGCACGCAGCCGGAGCGCGGGAAGCAGGCGCGCCCTGTGTGGCCCGCTACGCGGCGTCGGGTCCGGCGCGGGCCTGGGTGGCGGCGAGCTCGGCGAGCTGGGGAAGGTCGTCGCGGTCGATCAGGGAAAGTCCGGCAGGGTTGTTCGGGTTGCCCAGCAACAGCAGCCGGCCCTGGGGTGCGAGCTGTGCGTGGTGGGTGGTGCAGACGGTGGCGAGGTTCCAGAGGTCGTCGGACCCACCCCACGACGATGGCCAGAGGTGATGGACTTGGAGGCCGGTTCGGCGGTCGCAGCCGGGCCAGCGGCAGTGGCCGTCGCGCTGCTTCACCACCCGCTTGGTCTTCTCCGACAGGACCGACTCGGTGCGGCCGACGGCGAGGGGTTCGCCGTCGTCGCCGACGAGGACCGGTTCGATCCGTGCTTCGGCGCGCAAGGCTTCGACCATGGCGTCGGGGAGGGGGATGCCGGCGAGGGTGGCGGGGCCGTGGGTGGGGACGTGGGCGACGAAGTGGGCTCGGTACCCGGAGGTCGGTTCGTTGTGGTCGCGGCTGCGGTACATGCGGCACAGCTCCACGAGCGCGTCGGCGGCGCGGTGGTCGCGGGTGTCCCAGGGCTGGCCTTTGGCGGGGCGCATCTTCTCGATCATCTCTTCGAACACCGATTCGACCAGCGCGCCGTCGAGGTCGGGCAGGGAGTAGCGGCCGTCGAGCATCCCGGCGTCGCGGTTCATCCAGAAGCGATGCATCCGCGCCGCACGCCGAGCCTCCGCCTCGGCCATCGTGGGTGTACGCGTGCGACGGACCTCGGCGGCGAGGTCCTCGGGCGACCAGCCCGGTCCCTCCTTCGCCCAGTGCTCGTCGGCTGCGGGGTCGTCGCCCGCGAGCTTCGACACGTGGTCGAGCTGCTCGTCGGACAGGTCACCCTTCGCCGCCGCGTTCGCGACATTCGGCTGGCGTTCCAGGTTCCGCGCCGTCGCCTGCTTCCGCCGCACGTCGCGTGTGGAGGTCCCGTCCTTCGCCGCCAACGAGTCGTCGACCTGGCCGCGCTCGTCGAGGACGCGGGTGATCGCGAGCTCGCGCACGTGCCAGCGGCGCTGCTCACGCACCGCCTCGTCGCGCGCGTCGTGGAGCCACTCCGTCGTGTGGCACCGCAGCTCTTCCAACAACTCGGAATAGTCGAACATATGTTCGTCCACGACCCCATCATCACATGGGGGTGTGACAGCTATCGCACGTCCCGCCGAGGAATTGCGGCGAGATCACGCCGCGCCACCCGAGCGCCTTGTCTCTCGGTCGGTGCGGCCCGGGTCGACGTGCTACGCGGTGAGCTCGCGGCCGAACTTGGCGCGGTAGGAGGGGACCTCGAGCATGGGCGGGCGCTCGCGCGTCTCCACCTCGATGTACTCCATCTCCGTCGGGGAGCCGTAGCGGATCAGCGTGCCCGAGAGCCGGTCCTCGGGGACCCCGGCCCGCCGGAGCGCGGTGAGGAGCACGGCCATCGCCTGGGGCGACAGCTGGTCGAGCGGACGGTTGCGGTGCTCGCGCACGCCGAGGTCGGCCTGGGCGAAGATCTCGATCCCGAACTGCTCGGCGAGGTCGATGAGCAGCCCGATCTCCACGCCCCAGCCCTGGACGAACGGCACCGACTCGAGCAGGCTGCGCCGGCCGGCGTACTCCCCGGCGAGGGGCTGCACGAACCCGGCGAGGTGGGGGAACAGCGTGCTGAGCACGGGCCGGGCCATGAGCTCGGTGACCCGACCGCCGCCGTGGGGGTCGCCGAACAACGGTCGCCGGTAGTACCCCTTGACGAACCCGACCTTGGGGTCGGTGAGCAGCGGCTCGAGCAGGCGGGTCACGAAGTGCGAGCCGAAGTTGAAGACGTCGGCGTCGAGCCAGCAGACGATGTCGCCGTTGCTGACGTAGAGCGACTTCCAGAGCGCGTTGCCCTTGCCGCTGCCGGGGGGCAGGTCGGGGAGGATGTCGGCCGACCCGTAGACGAGCGCGCCCTCCCACGCGGCCACCTCGGCGGTCGCGTCGGTGGAGCCGTCGTCGATCACCAGCACCTCGTCGACGAGGCTGACGTGCTCCATCAGCGTGCGCCGGACGGTGGCCACCGTATGGCCGACCGTGGGCTCCTCGTCGCGTGCGGGGATGCACACCGAGACGGTCAGGCCGGAGCGGGCCTTGGCCGCGGCGAGGCGGGCCGCCAGGGACACATCGGACATTGGCGAGATCCTACGGCCCCCGGAGTGCTATCTTGACGGGCGGTACGCGCTCATCGAGAGCGGCTGAGGGACAGGCCCTGTGAAGCCGCGGCAACCAGCGAAGCCGGAGAGACATCCGGCCGAGCCAGGTGCCAATGCCTGACCGATGAGCAGCCAAGAGCGGCCCTCCGCTCGAGGCGCTCCGAGCGCGTCGAGACCAGACGACGTGCAACCGGGTGCGTCGTCAACCGGAGGAGAGGCCGAATGTCGGTGGGAACTGCGCTGCGTTGCCGGGAGTGTGGACGCGAGTACGCGATCGCCCCGATCTACACCTGCGAGTGGTGCTTCGGCCCGCTCGAGACCACGTACGACTACGACGCCATCCGGGCGACGATCACGCGGGAGTCGATCGCGGCGGGGCCGCCGTCGATCTGGCGCTACGGGCCGCTGCTCCCGGTGGAGCAGCCCGCGGGCAGCGCGCTCGACGCAGGGTGGACACCGCTGATCCGGGCCGAGCGGCTCGCCGCCGAGCTCGGCCTCGGCGAGGTGTGGATCAAGGACGACACCCGCAACCCCACGAACTCGTTCAAGGACCGCGTGGTCGCCGTCGCCCTGGGCAAGGCGCTCGAGTTCGGGTTCAAGACCGCGGCGTGCGCGTCCACCGGCAACCTCGCGAACGCGGTGGCCGCGGCCGCGGCCCGCACGGGGCTCGGCAGCTTCGTGTTCGTCCCGTCCGACCTCGAGGCGGGCAAGATCCTCACGACGGCGGTGTACGGCGGCAACGTCGTGGCGATCGACGGCAACTACGACGACGTCAACCGGCTCTGCGCCGAGCTCGCGGCCGAGTACCCGTGGGCGTTCGTCAACGTCAACGTGCGGCCGTTCTACGCCGAGGGATCGAAGACCCTCGCCTACGAGACGGCGGAGCAGCTCGGCTGGCAGACGCCCGATCACGTGGTGGTGCCGATCGCGAGCGGCTCGCTGCTCACCAAGATCCACAAGGGCTTCCAGGAGCTCTCCGACGTCGGCCTGCTCGACACCGAGCCCGCGGTGCGGGTGTCGGGCGCCCAGGCCACCGGTTGCTCGCCGGTCGCGACCGCGTTCAACGACGGCGTCGACGACGTGCACCCGGTGCGGCCGAGCACGATCGCCAAGTCGCTCGCCATCGGCAACCCCGCCGACGGCTACTACGCGCTCGACGTGATCCGGAAGACCGGCGGCGCCTGCGGCTCGGTCAGCGACGCCGAGATCGTCGATGGCATCCGGCTGCTCGCCCGCACCGAGGGCATCTTCGGCGAGACCGCCGCCGGGGTCACCGTCGCCACGCTCGCCCGCCTCGCGGCCGAAGGCGTGGTGCGACGCGACGAGCGGGTCGTCGTCTACGTCACCGGTCACGGTCTGAAGACGCTCGACGCGATCGAGCCCCACGTCAGCGTGACCGCCACCATCCCCCCGTCACTCGATGCGTTTCGCGCCGCGTTCCCCGCTGCGGAGCGAGCGTGAGCGAGCGACCCGTCAGGAAGACCCGGGAGGTCTGACCATGGCCACCGTCCGCATCCCCACCCAGCTGCGCAACCTCGTCGACGGAGCCTCCGAGCTCCAGCTCGATGGCGCCACCGTCGCCGAGGTGCTCACGGCTCTCGACGCCGCCCACCCCGGGTTCGGGGAGCGCCTCTACGACGAGAGCGGCAAGCTGCGCCGCTTCGTCAACGTGTTCGTCGACGACGAGGACCTCCGCTTCCTCCAGGGCATCGACACCCCGCTCACCGAGAAGTCGGTCGTCAGCATCGTCCCCGCCGTCGCCGGCGGCTAGCGCCGCGAGCGACGCCATGGCGTTGACACGGGCGTCAGGGAAAGGTTAGGTTACCCTTAGTACTTCTCCCGGAAGTGCGGGGTGACGAGGGGAACGCCAACGCCATGTCTTCGGGCGAGATCATCCTCCTGGGCGCGATCGCCGGGCTGACCATCTTCCTGGGCCTGCCGGTGGGCCGCATCCGCGGGCTCTCGGCGATGTGGCGCGCCGTCCTCAACGCCGGCGCCGCGGGCGTGTTGGTGTTCCTCCTCGTCGAGACGGTCTCGAAGGGGTTCGAGCCGGTCGAGGTGACGGTCGACGACCACGAGTGGAGCAAGTTCCTCGTGCGAGGTCCGGTCTTCGTCGCCGCGTTCGCCGTCGGCCTGCTCGGCCTCGTCTACTACGACCGGTGGACGAAGAGCCGGGCGCAGGCGAGCCGCAGCTCGCTCGGCCCGGGCGCGGCGGCCGTGGCCGAGTTCGGTACGGCGGGCCGGGTGGCCTCGCTGTCGGAGCCCAAGCGCATCGCGCTGTTCATCGCACTGGGCATCGGCATGCACAACTTCGCCGAGGGTCTCGCCATCGGGCAGTCGGCGAAGTCGGGGGCGGTCAGTCTGGCGGTGCTCCTCGTGATCGGCTTCGCGCTGCACAACGCGACCGAGGGCTTCGGCATCGTGGCGCCGCTCACCAGCGAGCAGGAGGTGCCGTCATGGGGCTTCCTCTTCGCCATGGGGTGCATCGCTGGCTTGCCGACGTTCGTCGGCACGATCGTCGGGCAGGCGTGGACGAGCGAGATCCTGATGATCGCGTTCCTCGCCCTCGCGGGCGGGTCGATCCTCTATGTGATCGTGCAGCTGATGCGGGTGGCGGCCAAGCTCGACCACGACCAGATGCACGTGATGTGGGGGCTCTTCGCCGGCGTCCTGCTCGGCCTCGGCACCGAGCTGATCCTCGCGGCGGCCGGGCTCTGAGTCCGGACCGGGCGTCCGCGACCCCCGCGTAAGGTTGCCCGCATGGCCAACATGCACGACGCGACCGAGGAGTACCTCGAGACGATCCTCGAGATCGAGGAAGAGGGCATCCCGCCGATCCGGGCGCGCATCGTCGAGCGGCTCGGGCTGTCGGCCGCGGCGGTGTCGGAGCAGGTCAACCGGCTCGTCGAGCAGGGTTACGCCGAGCTGCTCGACGACCGCACGCTTCGCCTCACCGAGTCGGGCCGCGAGCTCGCCGTCTCGATCGTGCGCCGGCACCGGCTCGCGGAGCGCCTGCTCGTCGACGTGATCGGCCTCGAGTGGGAGAAGGTCCACAAGGAGGCCGACCGCTGGGAGCACGCGATCTCCGCCGAGGTCGAGGAGAAGCTCGTCCAGCTCCTCGGCGATCCCGCGACCTGCCCCCACGGCAACCCGATCCCCGGATCGAAGCACCACCCCGAGCGCAGCGGCGCCACCGCGCTGGCCACGTTCGCGCCGGGCCCGGCCACGGTCACCCGCATCTCCGAGAAGCTCGAGCTCGACGACGCCGCCCTGGCCTACGTGGCCGGCGCCGCCCTCGTTCCCGGTTCCACGGTGTCGGTGCTGCGCCGAGAGGCCGGGATGGTCGTGCTCGAGAGCGCCGCCGGCGAGCAGCGCGTCCCCAACGACCTCGCCGAGCTCCTCTTCGTCGTCCGCGACTAACCGCCCGAACGTCCGAACGAAGACCCCGCGTACGGAGCGAAGCGACGGGAGCCAGCCGAGCGAGCGCCCGCGATCCGCCTTCTCTTCGGCACTCGGAACCGGGCTGGGCAAGGCCCCCGTGGACCGATCGGCGGGTCGCAGCGAGCGAGGCCACGAAGGCGGTTTGCACTCGCGGGGCGCGAGTGCCAACATGGTTAGCACTCAGGAGGCCCGAGTGCCAGATCGTCATTCCGACGATGGCCCGGCCGACGCCGAGTCAGACGCTCCCCGAAACCTTGCAGGAGAGGATCCATGCCGAAGCAGATCGCCTACGCAGAGAACGCCCGCCGGTCGCTCGAAGCGGGCATGAACAAGCTCGCCGACGCCGTGCGCGTCACGCTCGGCCCGAAGGGCCGCAACGTCGTCCTGGAGAAGAAGTGGGGCGCTCCCACGATCACCAACGACGGCGTGTCCATCGCCAAGGAGATCGACCTCGAGGACCCGATCGAGAAGATCGGGGCCGAGCTGGTCAAGGAAGTCGCGAAGAAGACCGACGACGTCGCGGGTGACGGCACCACCACCGCCACCGTTCTCGCGTGGGCCATGGTCCGCGAGGGGCTGCGCAACGTCGCCGCCGGCGCGAACCCGATGACCCTGAAGAAGGGCATCGAGGCCGCGGTCATCACCGCCGTCGCGTCGATCAAGTCCAGCGCCAAGAAGGTCGAGACCGACCCGGCCGCCATCGCCAACGTCGCCGCGATCTCCGCGGCCGACACGGAGATCGGCTCGATGATCGCCGAGGCGCTCGAGAAGGTCGGGACCGACGGCGTCATCACCGTCGAGGAGAGCCAGACCTTCGGCATGGAGCTCGACCTCGTCGAGGGCATGCGCTTCGACAAGGGCTACATCTCGCCGTACTTCGTGACCGACCCCGAGCGCATGGAGGCCGTCCTCGAGGACGCGTACATCCTCCTCGTGAGCTCGAAGATCTCGGCCGTGAAGGACCTCCTTCCGGTGCTCGAGAAGGTCATGCAGTCCGGCCGTCCGCTGGCGATCATCGCCGAGGACGTCGAGGGCGAGGCGCTGGCCACCCTGGTGGTCAACAAGATCCGCGGCACCTTCAAGTCGGCGGCGGTCAAGGCCCCCGGCTTCGGTGAGCGCCGCAAGGCCATGCTCCAGGACATCGCCATCCTCACCGGCGGCGAGGTCATCTCGGAAGAGGTGGGCCTCAAGCTGGAGAACGTGGGCCTCGAGCTCCTCGGCCGCGCCCGCAAGGTCGTGGTGACGAAGGACGAGACGACCATCGTCGAGGGTGCCGGCAAGAAGGCCGACGTGCAAGGCCGCATCGCCCAGATCAAGGGCGAGATCGACAACACCGACTCCGACTACGACCGCGAGAAGCTCCAGGAGCGCCTCGCGAAGCTGTCGGGTGGTGTGGCGATCATCAAGGTCGGCGCGGCCACCGAGGTGGAGCTCAAGGAGAAGAAGCACCGCATCGAGGACGCGGTCCAGACGACCAAGGCTGCGGTCGAGGAGGGTGTGGTCGCCGGTGGCGGCGTCGCCCTGCTCCGTGCGCAGGAGAAGGTCCTCGAGCTGGCCAAGACCCTCGACGGTGACGAGGAGACCGGCGCCCGCATGGTCGCCCGTGCACTCGAGGAGCCGCTGAAGCAGATCGCGCTGAACGCGGGTTACGAGGGTGGCGTGGTCGTCGAGAAGGTGCGCAACCTCAAGGGTGGCAACGGCCTCAACGCCGCCACCGGCGTGTACGAGGACCTGGTGAAGGCCGGCGTCATCGACGCCGCCAAGGTGACCCGCTCGGCGCTGCAGAACGCGGCGTCGATCGCGGCCCTGTTCCTCACCACCGAGGCGGTCGTGGCCGACAAGCCCGAGCCGGCTGGTGCGGGCATGCCCGGTGGCATGCCGGGTGGCGACATGGGCGGGATGGACTTCTAGTCCGTACGTCTCGCTCGTTCGCGAGCTCACTCGCTGCGAGGGCGCCCTCCGGGGCGCCCTCGTCGCGTCTACGGTCGGCCGTCGGTATGGCTGGTCGGCAGGGGACGGCGGGGATCGTGCTCGTGCTGCTGGCGAGCCTCGGGCTCGCGGCATGCGGGGGCGGGGGCGGGGGCGACCATGCCCGGACCCCCGCGGCGACCCCCGGGTCGGATGCCGCGGCCACGGGGACCACCGCGGCGCCGGTGCCGTCCTCGGCGACCGAGTCGACCGCGGCACCGGCTTCGACCGCGTCGCCGGCGTCACCCGCGTCACCCGCGTCACCGGTCGACCAGCTCTTCGGGGTGGGGTCCGCGGAGCAGGTGCTCTCGGTGATCGCGGACGACTACGACCAGAGCACCGCCACCCTCACCGCGTACGAGCGCGACGGCGCCGGCTGGAAGCAGGTGTTCGGCCCGTGGCCCGCGCACATCGGGGCGAAGGGCTTCGCGCCGCCCGACCAGAAGCGCGAAGGTGACAACCGCACGCCCAGCGGCGCGTACGGGTTCGACTTCGCGTTCGGCGTGCTCGCCGACCCGGGCGTGAAGCTGCCGTACCGGCCCGTGACGAGCAGTGCGATCGTCTGGGACGACGATCCCACGAGTGCGCGCTACAACCAGTGGGTCGACTCGTCGACGCAGTCCGCCGGCGACGACCCCGAGCCGATGTACAACACGCCGGCGTACAACTACGGCGCGGTGATCGACTACAACGCGAACCGCACCCCCGGCCTCGGCAGCGCGATCTTCCTGCACGTCTCGAAGGACGGCCCCACTGCGGGATGCGTCGCGATCGCTCAGGACCATCTCGTCGAGGTGTTGCGGTGGCTCGATCCTGCGCACAAGCCTCGGATCATCATGGGAACGCACGCCACGGTGACTCCGTGACCCGCTCGGCGCGCACCGCGGCGCGACGCGCACACCGGGCCCGGCGTCGGCGTATGTGGATCGCGGCCGGCACCGGTGCGGTGGTGCTGGTGCTCGTCGCCGGTTGGCTCGTGACGCGTGGCTCGTCGGGCGACGCCACCCCCGGCGCGGTGCGTACGCCGGCGCGCGCGTCCGTGTCCACCACCGCGGCGACCGCCTCCCCGGTCACGACCACCGTGCCCGCGCCGGCTGCCACCGATGCGCCGGCCGCTGCGCCCGCGGCCTCGG
>Ga0302322_100004646_pt1 | contig 11968 bp, 8 predicted proteins | sample Fen_T0_2_FD_203757 | JGI IMG/M metagenome (GOLD analysis project Ga0302322, IMG submission 203757) | Peat permafrost microbial communities from Stordalen Mire near Abisko, Sweden - Fen_T0_2 | ecosystem: Environmental > Terrestrial > Soil > Wetlands > Permafrost | place: Sweden: Abisko... | reverse complement strand
CGCCCGAGGCGTCTACATGAGTGAGCTCTTGGGCCACGGCGTGAGCTTATCGGCCCATCCGGAACGCCGGTTGATCATGCACGCTAGGAAGTAGACGGGTCGATTTTGCTGTACGGAGCGTAACATCGTGCTGGCAAATCGTGACAATCCCTGCCCTTCTTCGCAAACTATGATTCGAGCGACAAATAGGTATGGGCAAGTTGCGTTTTGCAACCTAGGCTTCGGTCATCACACAAGATGTTGATGAACTTCGATGTCTTGCTGTGCACGGGGTTCGTATCCGTGAATCGACCTTTGGGGGCGCAGCTATGAACGGCTGGGACTGGGGCTGATCGGTCAACCCGCTCGATGGGTTGACAACCAGGGAGCGCCATCGGACACGATGGTCGCAACAACGATGCAGAATCAACCGCGAACCGACGACGCGACCAACCGGCGCCTGTGGCGTCTTGTTGGTCCCGTCGTCGTCGGCGGCGGAATTGTCGGCATCTGGTCGCTCTGGCACGTCGGCGATTACGGCAATGTCGCCGGCTGGATGATCGCGCTGATCGCACTGATGGTCGCCAGCGGATTCGTACAAATCGAAATCCGGGTCCGCTCGACCCTCACCCTCGCCACACCCACCACCGCGGTGCTCACCGTCGCGACGGCGTTTCTGCCGCCCCCGATGGTGATCCTCTCCGCGCTCTGCGGCTGGTTCATCGCCCAGCTCGCCCACCGCCGCACCGACCCGATGAAGATCGGTTTCAACGTCGGCAAGGAAACGCTCGCCGCGGCCGCCACGACGTTTGCCGCGGCCGCCTGCGGGGTGCGGCCCATCCTGCTCAACGAGGATGCCCCGCTCGCCGGCCTCCTGCCCGGGCTCCTGGCCGGATCCGTCGCGTACGCACTGATCGACGAGCTGGTCGCCCAGGCTTTGTTCGCCATCGTCACCCACACGCCGTACCGGCAGAGGCTCCTGGCTCATTGGAATGCCCTGACGATCGGGCGCATCGGGTCATTCGGAGTGGCCGTCGCGACCGTCGCCGCGTACCGCGTCAGCCACTGGCTGTTGCTCGTCCTGCCGCCGCTGGTCTACGCGATCCACCTCGCCTCGGCCAGCCGCGTGCGCGCGCGGCAGGGCAACGAGGCCTGGCAGCGCCTTGCCGAGGCCACCGACGAGTTCAACTCCGTCGACCAGACCGCGGTCCTGCACGCCGCCGTGCACCGCGCCGCCGACCTCTTCTCCACCGACGAGGTCGACGTGGAGATCTGCCCGCCCAGCGGCGAGGCCCGCCTGGTCCGCAGCAACGGCAAGGACATCCTGTTCGACGGCGACCCGGCGCAGGCCCCGCCCGCCGAGGGATTCGTGCACGTCATCGCGCTGGAGAGCTACCGTGGCGACGCCGACCTCGGCGAACTGCGGCTGCGCTTCCGCGGGCCGGTCAAGCTGACCGAGCGCGAGGGCTACACGCTGCGCACGTTCGCCGCCGCGCTGTGCACCGCCATCCGCAACGCCGCCACCTTCGCCGAGACCCAGCGCCTCGCCGAGAGCCACGCCCGCGCCGCCGCCCAGGACCCGCTCACGCGCCTCGCCAACCGCCGGCGGCTCCAGCAGTACGGCGACGAGATCCTCTCCTCGGTCCCCGCCACCGGCATCGTCGGTATCATGCTCATCGACCTCAATCACTTCAAAGAGGTCAACGACACCCTCGGGCACTCCGCCGGCGACCGCGTGCTCACCACCGTCGCCGCCCGGCTCACCGCCGCCGCCCGCCCCGGCGACCTGGTCGCCCGATTCGGCGGAGACGAGTTCGCGATCGTCCTGGTCGGCCTCAGCGCCCCCGCCGTCGCCGAGAAGCGCGCACACACCATCCTCGACGCGCTCGCCCCGCCGATCGAGCTCGACGACATGCGGATCAGCGTCGAGGCCAGCTGCGGGGTGACCACCGCCAGCAGCGGCAGCATCGGCGAGCTGCTCCGGCGCGCCGACGTCGCCATGTACCAGGCCAAGACCGAGGGCCAGCGGGTCGTCGTCTACGCCCACGCCCGCGACACCGCCGACGTCGGCTCCCTCACCCTCGGCGGCGACCTCGCCCGCGCCGTCGCCGAACAGGAGTTCACGGTCAACTTTCAGCCGATCGTCGACCTTGCCAGTGGCCGCGTCATTGCCGCCGAGGCGCTGACCCGCTGGCACCACCCGGACCGCGGCGACCTCGCCCCCGACCGCTTCCTCGGCGCCATTGAACGCTCCGGGCAGCTCGCCGCCTTCGCCGACGCCGTCCTGGACCAGGCCCTGCTCGCCTACACCCTCTGGGCCGACGCCGGCCACCCGATCCCCGTCGCGGTCAACGTCTCCCCGCGCAGCCTGCTCGACCCCTCCTTCCCCGACGCCGTCGCCCGCCGCCTCGGCGCCCGCGGCGTGCCCTCCTCGTCGCTCGTCATCGAGCTCACCGAGTCGGTCACCCTCAGCAAGCTCGAGGTCATCGACGACGTCCTCGCGGCCCTGCGCGACCAGGGCATCCGGCTGGCCCTCGACGACTTCGGCACCGGCTTCTCCTCCCTCGCCACCCTCGCCCGCGTCCCCGTCGACGAGCTCAAGATCGACCGCAGCTTCGTGGCCGCCATGAACACTTCCGCGCCCGGCGCCGTCGTCCGCTCCACCATCGACCTCGGCCGCAGCCTCGACCTCGTCGTCGTCGCCGAAGGCGTCGAACGCGAAGAGCAGCGCCAGCAGCTCTGGGAGCTCGGCTGCCCGGCCGGCCAGGGCCACCTCTTCGCCCGCGCCATGCCCGCCGACCGCCTCCTGGCCGCCCTGGAGCGCGGCGGCGGCGCCCTCGCCGAGCCCCTGCACGACACCGGTGCCGTCATCCGCATGTCCCGCAGCCGCCGGTCCCGCCGCACGGGCATCGGCGAGCCCGGGCAAGAATGGTCGACATAGCTACCTCGCGTTTTTCCGACAGCGCCGTCTATGCCTTTTGTGCGGCGTTCGCCGGCATCACCGCGCTGACCTCGACGCTGCTGCCGCACCGCGCCTGGGGTTCCATCGCCGGGATCGGATACGCCGCCGCGGCGCTGCTGGCCCTCTGGCGGCTCGTGCCGCGCGCCTGGCTGGTCGGCTTCGTCTTCGTCGCCGTCGCCCTCGTGCCCCTGATCACGCAGGCCGTCCAGCGCGCCGGCGGCCGCACCGACCGCGCGCAGGAGGAGGTCATGGTCGTCGAGCAGATGGGTTCACGACTGCTGACCTCCGGTTCGCCGTACCTGACCCGCGACGACATTGCCGCCCTGCCCTCCTCCTCGCAACTGCTCGGCTATGCCCCGTATCAGCCCGGGATGGCGGTCTTCGGCCTTCCGCGCGCTGTGTCCGGCTCCTTCTGGTGGACCGACGCGCGCGTGTGGTTCGCGGTCGTCACGTTGTCTTGCCTGTGGTACTGCATGCGGCTGCTCCAGCCGATCACGTCCACCTCCGGCCTGATCCTGGTGGCGCAGTCGGTCGCCGTAGTGCCGCTGTGCACGCTGACCCTGGCCACCGGCGGCGACGATCTGCCGGTCCTGGCGCTGTCGCTGCTGGCGGTGTCGTTCGCGGCCCGCGACCGGTTCCCGGCCGCGGGTATCGCGGTCGGCCTGGCCGGCGCTCTGAAGCTCTTCGCCCTGCCCGTCGCCGTCGTCCTCCTCGTCCTGGCCTTCCACCGTGGTCGCTTCGCTGCTTCCGGCCGGTTCGCTGTCGGGGCCTTCGGCATCCCCTTGCTGGTGCTGCTGCCGTTCGCGTTCTCCGGCGCCTTCCTGGAAAACGTCGTGCGCTTCCCGTCCGGGCACGGCCTGGTGATCAGCCCCGCGCAGTCACCGCTGCCCGGACACCTCATCGCGACCGGACTGCCGGCTGGCCGGTACCTCTCGCTGGGGCTCCTGCTCCTGGCCGGGGCGGCGCTGGCCTGGTGGCTCCTGCGCCGCCCGCCCGCCGACGCCCGGGCCGCCGCCCTCGTCATCGCCGTCGGCCTGACCGCCGCGATCCTGCTCACCCCGACCACCCGGTTCGGCTACCTGCTGTACCCGGTCGCCTTCCTGGCGTTCTGGTGGAGCCTCCGGCGACTTGGCAGGGCCTCCGCCGACTTGGCAGGGCCTCCGGCGTAAGTCACCCGTGACCGCCTGACGTTTCGGGCCGACTCGGCGTAGACAAGACGTATGGGCTATCGCAACCGGCTGGAGGCCGGCGCCGCGCTGGCCGACCGACTCACCGAATACACCGGCCGTGCCGACGTCACCGCCCTGGGCCTGGTCCGCGGCGGCGTCCCGGTCGCCGCCGAGGTCGCGCGCCGCCTCGGCATCCGGCTGGACGTGCTGGTCGTGCGCAAACTCGGCGTGCCGTGGGCGCCCGAGGTGGCATTCGGCGCCCTGGGCCCGGGCGGAATCCAGGTCCTCAACGAGGACATCTCCGCCCGCCTCGACCCCGCCGAAATGGCCCCCGTCATCCGCCACGAGGCCGCTGAACTGCGCCGTCGCGAGCGCCTCTTCCGCCTGGGCCGCGCCGACCTGGACCTCACCGGCCAGGTGGCCCTCCTCATCGACGACGGCCTAGCCACCGGCGCCACGGCGGGCGCGGCCGTGGCTGTGGCTCGCGCCCTGCACGCCACCCACGTGATCCTGGCCGCCCCGGTCGGCGCAGGCGCCGCGGTCAGCCGCCTGCGCCTGCTGGCCGACACGGTGATCTGCCCGCTGACCGCCGACGAGTTCGGCTCGGTCAGCCGCTACTACGACGACTTCCGCCAGATCTCCGATACCGAGGTCACCCGCTTCCTCCCCGCCTGACGCGCCCCGGCGGCGCGCCTCACAGATCGGCTTTCGGGTCAACGGAGGGTCGTCCAGGAGCGTTTTTGCTGCTGGGACGAAAGCCGCCATGCCCAAGCGTGGCGGCGGCCCCTAGATGGCCATGTCCACGAAGCGCGACAGGTGCAGCTGCGCGGCCACCGTGATCGTGTCGGTCGGACCGTTACGGTGCTTGGCCACGATGAAGTCCGCTTCCCCGGCCCGTGGGGACTCCTTGTCGTAATAGTCGTCGCGGTGCAAAAGGATCACGACGTCGGCATCCTGCTCGATCGAGTTGTGCGTGGCGATGCCGTTCGCCACGAAGTTGTGCACGCCGGCGACGGTCGCGTCGTACACCTCCTGCTCACCGATGCTCTCGATCGACGTGATCTCATCCCAGAACACATCGTTGGTGGCATGCAGCTCCAGCTCGGCGCTGCCCAGAATCGCGGCAATGCGGGCAAGACGCGGACGACTCGGTGCGTGCCTCCACAGCGTGCTGCCGCTGAACTGCGTCCCCCTCGCCTCGGCGAGCCGGCGATGCGACATATTGGACTCGAGGAGGGTCTCCCGGACCGAATCCCAGATGTCCTTGGGGATGGTGTCCACGTTGGTGTTGCTCTTGATTGCTTCCAACTTGGCTCGGAGAAGGTCACACCGGGCGGCGCGATCGCCGTGCACACCGATTTCCCGCAAGAACCGCAGTTGATCGTCCCGGCCGGAGATGTCCAAGGTGTGCTGCGGACGATAGCGGTCAGGAACGATCGACCTGATCCGGCTCGTGATGCCGAAACGCAGCAGCAGTCGAGAGACTCCCTGCAGCATCGGCTCGCTCGTGGAGGCGAAGGAGATCCGGCCTCCGCTGCCGCCGTCCATGCGGGTGGTCACCGAGCCGTCAGTGGCCCACAGCTGCCGGAGGAAGAGCTTGACCTGCTCCTTGGGCATGCAGAAGAGCGACTCCGGCAGGAACTTTTCATGGGACCGCAATCCGAACAGCCCGAAGCCGTCCAGCCACTCGGCAATCGGGTTGCGCCGGCCACGCGCCAACCTGAAGGGGGCCGGCAGCCGAAGCATCGTGACTCGCGCAGCCGCATAGTCGTCCCGAACAGCCGTGATACCGAAGTGCTTCGCAGCTTCGGTCACGGCGGAGAGATTTGCCTCATCGACGCTGGTGTAGCGGATCGGCTGGTGCTTCACGAACGAACCGTCGCCGAGGAGGTGTGCCAACAGCACGACCTCGGACTCCGGCCAGGGCTGCGTCTGCAACGGCGGGGGAACGTGACGCGGCACCGCCAGCCGATCGCCGATCTGCAGATCTTCCAGTGGCGTCCAGCCGGCAAAGGCAAGGAACGGATGGTTGGCGGTCGCCTCGATGACCTTTCCGGACGCCAGCCGCATCCGGAACACTTCCTTGCGGCCGCTGGAGAACGCGTGGGTCATGGTCTGGGCGGTGTACTGAAGCTTGTCATTCAGTGCCCAGACCGGCACATCGCGGGCCCCGCTCTCCAGCAGGGCGCCGATGGTGATCTCGGCGTTGGTGTCGGCCCGCATGATCCGGGTCGTGGAGGTCAGGCATCCAGACTCGCGCAGGTCGGACAACTGGGGGCGCTTGTCGGTGCGTTGCTCTGGGCCTCGGTTCAGCTGGCTGACGGCGACGACCGGGCACTCGACCTCTTTGGCCAGCAGCTTCAGGCCACGCGACAGGTCGGCGACCTCCTGCTGCCGGCTCTCGGTGCGCTTCGGGCTGGTCATGAGCTGCAGATAGTCGACGATGATGAGCTTGAGATCGTGGCGCTGCTTGAGCCGCCGGGCCTTGGCCCGGATCTCCATGAGGTTCATGCTCGGGGTGTCATCGACGAAGAGCGGCGCCTCGCTGATCTCCCCCATCCGCCGCGCCAGCTTCGTCCAGTCGTCGTCGGACAACTGCCCCGACCGCAGCACGTGCAACGGCACCCGCGCCTCGGCCGAGAGCAGCCGCATGACGATCTCGACCTTCGACATTTCCAGGCTGAAGATCGCCGAGGCCATGTTGTGCTTCACCGACGCCGACCGGCTGAAGTCCATCGCAGCGGTCGAGTTGTGCGTCGGGATCATCGCCCGTCCGGCCAGATACATGTGCTCGTCGTTGTCCACCTGCACACACCGCACGGGCACACTTGCCACCGCCCGCACCGCGACGACAAACCTCGCCCCCGTGACGGTGGTGAAGGTGAGCTGGCGGCCCGCAATCGTGCCCTGGTAGCCCAGGCCGACCACGAGGTCGCGGACGTCGTCGAGAAGGTGTGGGTCGCTCGCCGTGTATTGCATGTCGCCGGTCGCGGTGACGTCGCCGGCGGCGTCCGTCAAGCCGGCGAGCAGCGCACGGCGCTGCTCGCGCGACGCCCTCAGGTATTCTCCGGGGATCCGCGCGGCGGCCGCTTCGCCAAGCCGCATGCCGAGCGCATAAGGCGGCTCGGGCAGGTCGCGGGCCGGAAGGTCGAGCGGTGCGCAGTTGTCGACGGCGTGGATCGGCCGACCGCCGGCCGCGGGCTTGAGCGTGGCGGCGATTTGCGCGGTGGTGACCACGTGGGCCGCGCCCATGGGCGGTTCGCCCGCTCGGGACAGGACAAGGGCGTGCGTGGTGGTTTTCCAGAGGTGTTCGGCGTCGGCGACGATGACGCTGCCGTCAGAGAACTCGACCTCGTAGCAGGGGCGGTCGTGCAGCACGTCGAAGGCGTTGACGATGGTGGTCGGCCGGCCGTCGGCGCCGAGGAGGTGGTCGCCGGGCCTGACCTCGCCCATCGTGGTCCAGCCCTCCGGGGTCGGGAGCGGGGTGTCGAGGGCGAGGGCCTTGCCGAGGCCGGGACGGCCGGCGACGATGATGAGCTGGCCGGCGTGCAGGCCGTTGAGCAGACGGTCCAGGTCCTGGAAGCCGGTGGGGACGCCGGTCATCATGCCGCCGGTGGCGCCGACGGCTTCGATTTCGTCGAGGGTGGGCTGGAGCATCTCGGCCAGGACGGCGAAGTCTTCGCTGACGCGTTTCTCGGTGACGTCGTAGATGGCCTGCTGGGCCAGGTCGACGACGTCGTCGACGTCGCGACCGCCCGGGCCGGCGGAGCCGTAGCCGAGTTGGACGATGCGGGTGCCGGCCTCGATGACGCGGCGCAGGACGGCGCGCTCGGCGACGATCCGGGCGTAATAGGAGGCGTTGGCCGCGGTGGGGACGGCGGCCATCAGGGTGTGCAGGTAGTTGGCGCCGCCGATCCTGGCGATGTTGCCGCTGTCGGTGAGGGCGGCGGCGATCGTGACGGCGTCGGCGGGCTCACCGCGGCCGAAGAGGTCGACGATGGCGTCATAGATGATCGTGTGGCTGGGCTTGTAGAAGTCCGGGGCCTTGAGGATCTCGACGACATCGGCGACGGCGTCCTTGGACAGCAGCATGCCGCCCAGGACGCTCTGCTCGGCCGCTATGTCCTGTGGTGGGGTGCGCTCGAAGGTCTCGGCGCCGCCCTTGGGCCGCTCGGTGCGGGGTGCGCCGTCGGACTGCTCACGGGGCGGCTGGCCGCCGCGTGGCTCGCCCGGGGCCGCATCGTCCCACGGGTCTGTCCGTCTGTCGTCGGTGATCGACACTCGCCCCTCCAACGTCACGCCTGCGGGATCAGTAGACCTCGCGGGTATGACAAAAATTCGCGGCGCGTAGAACGCCCCGCGCAACCGTATGGAGCGACTGGTGTTCGACCAAACTAGCCGGTGGACAACCCTCTGGACAACCTGTGGATCAGCGACCCCAGGCTTGGGACAGCCTGTGCGCAGGGTTGTGGATAACCTTGGTGCCAGTACCGCCAAAGGGTCTTTGAACTGTGCTTTTACAATCCACAGCCTGTGTGCGGAAAAAAGTTCGGTCCGGCGACCCCGACAGGGTGACGTCAGTATTTTCAACTGGTCGGCCGATGGCGCTTCTGTCACGGACGGGTGACGCTCCGCCCGTGGGATACCCGGAGTGGGACAGATCACGAGACAGCCGTGATCACCAGGCGCCGGAAAGCGGTCGGTGGGATGTGCGCCAGGAGCGGTGGATTCCGCATCAGCGCACCCCCGACAGCGGCGAGTACGGCATCGAGCCGTTCCCGGTGCGCGCTCAGGGTGTGCGTCCCGGCGAGGGCCGGGTGCTGGATCACGACGAGTGGTCGACCGGTGCCCATCGGCGCTACGAGCCTCAGCAGCCCCCGTCGAAGAAGAAGACGAAGACGAAGCAGCAGCGTCCGGACCGGCGCATCGCGGCGGCACCGCAGGACGACGAGGAGGCCGACGAGCCCACCAACTACATCGGCTCGTTCGTCTCCACCGCCTGCTGGTACCTCGTACCGATCGCCGCCTACACGATCTGGTGCCTGACGCTGTCGTCGGCGCCGCGGGCCGGCTGCGTCAACGCATTCGGGCTGCCGTGCCCGGCGCCGCGCACGGAGGCGCTGTCCAACCTCTTCGACACCGGTCCGCAGTTCGCGATGTCCCTCGCGCTGAGCATCCTGTTCGCGATGTTGCTGGGCCGGGTGACGTCGGGCTGGCGGCCGCTGGCGATCGGGTTCGCCAGCGCGGTGCTGGGCGCCGGAGTGGCGACGGTACTGTTCGCGGTGCTCGCGACGCAGTTCTGACCGCCGCGGTTCCCTTCCCCGGATCACAGCATCCTTGCGGATCGATCACCGTTGCTCACGCTTGGATCACCATCCGGTCACGCCTGGAGCCGCTCGAGGCGGGTCGTCGTCTGACTGCCAAACAACCTCGAGGAGGCTCCGATGGTCAGACTGCGCGTGCTCGCCGTGGTAGCTGTCGCCGCGATGGGCCTCTCGGCCTGTGGCGCCGGCGGCAGCTCGGACAATTCGGAAAAGGCACCGGCGATCGGCAACGGGGCTCCGGCGGCGCCGAACGGGCCGGCGGGTTCGCCGCCGGCGGTCGCGGCGCCGGCCGACGAAGGCGCTACAGGCGCAGCGGGCGCCGCCGCGGGTGAGCGGTCGGTGACGGATCAGCCGATCTCGACGTTCGCCGTCGACGTCGACACGGCGTCGTACAGCTTCGCGAAGCGGCAGCTGCTCGCCGGGCAGCGGCCTTCGGCGGGCACGATCCGGCCGGAGGAGTTCGTCAACGCGTTCCAGCAGGGATACCGCCAGCCGACCGGCAACGGGTTCGCGGTGACGGCCGACGGCACGCACCTGCCGTCGTCGCATCGCGGCGCCACTGACACCATGCGGCTGCTGCGGGTGGGACTGCAGACCCGGGGGGAGACGGACGGTCAGCGGCGCGACGCGGCGCTGACGTTCGTGGTCGACGTGTCGGGTTCCATGGCCGAGCCGGGCAAGCTCGACCTGGTGCAGAGCGGGCTGCACACGCTCGTCGGTCAGCTGCGCCCGACGGACTCGGTGGCGCTGATCGCCTACGCCGACGAGGCCGAGGTCCTGCGCCCGATGACGCCGGTCAACGACCGCAACGCGCTCAACACGGCGATCGACCGGCTGCGGGTGCAGGGCAGCACCAACCTGGAAGCGGGGCTGCGCCTGGGGTACGACACGGCGCGCAAGGGCTTCCGCTCCGAGGCCACCAACCGTGTCATCCTGCTCTCCGACGGCCTGCCCAACGTCGGCGTCACCGATGCGTCGCCCCTGGTCCACGAGATCCAGGAGGCCGCCGCGAAGCAGATCACCCTGCTCGGTGTCGGCGTCGGCAGCGATTACGGCGACAAGTTCATGGAGCAACTGGCCGACAAGGGTGACGGCTATGTCGTGTACGTCAGCGACCCGAGCGAGGCCGCCAAGGTCTTCGTCGAGCAGCTGCCGTCGACGCTTGCCGTCCGCGCCTTGGATGCCAAGGCTCAGGTCGAATTCGATCCAAAGACCGTCCTGTCGTACCGCTTGATCGGCTACGAGAACCGCACGCTCTCGGCATCGGCATTCCGCAACGACCGCGTCGACGGCGGCGAGGTGGGCCCGGGCCACGCGGTGACGGCCCTGTACGCCCTGCACCTGCGCCCGGGCGCCGGCGGTCACCTGGCCGACGTCCGCGTGCGTTGGCAGGACCCGCAGTCGAAGGAGGCCGGCGAGCAGACCCAGCCGGTGACGGTCGGCGCCATCGACGGCTCCTTCGCGGAGTCGACGACGCCGTTGCGGGTCTGCTACACGGCGGCGTACCTGGCCGAGGTGCTACGTGGCAGCCAGTTCGCGTCGGAGGTCCGGCTGCCGGACCTGCTGGAGATCGCCGGCGATGCCCGCCGGTCCACGAACGACCAGCAACTGACCGACCTGACCAACATGATCTCCGCCGCCACGAAGCTCTACGCCTGAAACTTTCGGGGGCGGGGCTGGGTTGGCGACAGGCAAAGGGCCCGGACGACGGTGTCGTCCGGGCCCTTTGCCGTGGTGTGTTACTTCGCGGCCGTGGCCGCGCTGACCTTCAGCGTGAAGACGGCGGCGACCTCGGGGTGCAGTTTGATCTGCACCCGGTAGTCGCCGACCGACTTGACGTGGCCGGGCAGCTCGAGACGGCGGCGGTCCAGGGACGGGCCGCCGGCCTTCTGGACTGCATCGACGACCTCGGCCGGGGTGACGGAGCCGTAGAGGCGGCCGCCCTCGCCGGCGCGCACCGCGAGACGCACGGTGAGGCCTTCGAGCTGTGCCTTGACCTCGTTGGCGTGGCCGAGGTCGCGGATCTCACGGGCCCCGCGGGCCCGCTTGATGGTGACGATCTGCTTCTCGGCGCCCTTGGTCCACGGGATCGCGTAGCCCTGCGGGAGCAGGTAGTTGCGGCCGTAGCCGTCCTTCACCTCGACGATGTCGCCGGGGGTCCCGAGGCCGGTGACCTCCTGGGTCAGGATGATCTTCATGTCAGCCTCCCCTAGCGCGCAGTCGCGGTGTAGGGGAGCAGGGCCATCTCGCGCGCGTTCTTGACGGCGCGCGCGATCTGCCGCTGCTGCTGGGCGGTCACGCCGGTCACCCGTCGAGCGCGGATCTTGCCGCGGTCGGAGATGAACTTGCGCAGCAGCGCGGTGTCCTTGTAGTCGATGTAGGTGATGCTCTCCTTGTCGAGAGGGTTCACCTTCTTCTTCGGTTTGCGGAGGGCTGCAGCCTTCGCCATTGCTCTTGCTCCTGATGCCATTAGAACGGGGGCTCGTCCTCGAAGGAAGAGGTCGCCCTGGTGCCGCCGCCGTTGCTGGCACGGG
>Ga0302322_100004645_pt1 | contig 11970 bp, 11 predicted proteins | sample Fen_T0_2_FD_203757 | JGI IMG/M metagenome (GOLD analysis project Ga0302322, IMG submission 203757) | Peat permafrost microbial communities from Stordalen Mire near Abisko, Sweden - Fen_T0_2 | ecosystem: Environmental > Terrestrial > Soil > Wetlands > Permafrost | place: Sweden: Abisko... | reverse complement strand
GCTCACTGCCTGTGATATCTACCGACCTGCTGCTATTGAACAGCTCAAAGTTTTAGGCGAGCAAGTTGGTGTTGAAGTTTATGCCGAGCCTGAAAATAAAGACGCTGTAAAAATTGCAAAGTCTGCTATTGAGCATGCTAAGAAAAATAATCATCGTGTAGTGATCGTGGATACTGCGGGTCGTCTCGCTGTGGACGAAGAGATGATGAATGAGATCGCGCGACTCAAAGAAGCACTGAAGCCTTCCGAGACTTTGTTTGTGGTGGATTCGATGACAGGACAAGATGCAGTGAACACAGCGAAAACATTTAACGAACGATTAAATTTTGATGGCGTTGTGCTCACTAAACTCGATGGTGACACGCGTGGCGGAGCTGCACTTTCAATTCGCAGAGTAGTTGATAAGCCAATTAAGTTTATCAGTTCGGGAGAAAAAATGGAAGCGATCGATCGCTTTTATCCCGATCGTATGGCTGGCCGAATCCTCGGCATGGGTGATGTGGTGAGCTTGGTGGAAAAAGCCCAACAGACTTTTGATGAAGATGAAGCACGAAGGCTCAACGCCAAGATGCGCAGAAACCAATTTGACTTCAATGATTTTCTTTCGCAGCTCGAGCAGGTGAAAAAAATGGGCAACATGAAAGATATGTTGAGCATGATCCCTGGTGTGGGCAAGGCCATGAAAGGTGTTGACTTCGACGAGAATGCATTCAAGCCGGTAGAAGCGATCATCAAATCAATGACGTTGAAAGAACGTGAGAATCCGGAAATCCTCAATAGCAGTCGCAAGAACCGATTAGCAAAAGGTAGCGGCACGAGCATTCAGCAGGTGAATCAACTACTTAAGCAATTTGAAGACATGCGCAAGATGATGAAGACAATGAACAAGATGGGTGGAGGTAAGCGCGCCTTAGGAGCATTGAATCCGTTTGGACGGTGAGCCTTGGTTCACGCAAAGTCGCCAAGACACAAAAGTCGGTTTAATTTCTTTGTGCCTCTGCGTCTTAGCGTGAAAGGACCAATTCTCTAGTTACAATTCAAGTTTATAAATCCAATATCGCTTTCCGTATCGCGGCTCTAATTCTCTTATTTGTTTGAAGCCTAAACTTTCATAAATATGTCTCGCAGCATTCATGTATTCGGAAGTATGCAAGGCAATAATTTTTTCTTCCGAACTTTTTGCATAATCGATGCACATTTGAGTTAGTTGTTTCCCGATTCCATGACCGCCAAAGTTTGGATGAACCCCCACCATTCTGATGTAACTCCAATCTTCTTGAAAAATTTCCGTCGGGTTTCCTTTCGGAACAAGAAATGCCATGCCGATTATTTCATTCTCATGTTCACAAACAAAACCTTTGGAGGATTTTAGAAGGTGGGGAAACAAATTCTCATTTGTGATGTGTGCCCTTAACTTATTCCAGTTTTCTTCTGTCAGGGTATTTTGAAATTGACCGTAAGAAAGTAATGCGAGACACTTCAGTTGCTCTACATCATCAATAATTCCTTCCCTGTATTTCATCAGCTCTTCCCTATCAACCGCTTCACATACTTGCCGATGATATCAAATTCTAAATTCACGGTATCCCCTTTTTTCAGCTGATGGAAGTTGGTGTGCTCGTATGTGTAGGGAATTATGGCAACACTAAATTTATTTGCTGTACTGTTAAAGCAAGTCAGACTCACTCCATTTACAGCAATCGATCCTTTCTCAACAGTGATATTTCCAAGTGAGACATCGTATTCAAAATCGAATAACCAGCTTCCGTCTTCATCTTTCACCGAAGTGCAAACCCCGACCTGATCCACGTGCCCTTGCACAATGTGTCCATCAAAACGACCATTGGCAATCATGCATCGTTCCAAATTTACTTTATCACCTTCCTGCAATTTGCCCAAGTTTGATTTCATCAGCGTCTCTTGCACAGCAACCACCCAATGAAATCTATCGCCTACCCACACCACGGTGAGACATACACCATTGTGTGAAATACTTTGGTCAACTTTCAATTCCGTACTAAAGCTGCTCGCAATTTTAAAATGAGTATTGGTGCCTTCCTGTTTGATGGCAATTACTTCGCCTATGGTCTCAATGATTCCGGTAAACATCTTTTAAAACTTAATCACCAGTTTGGCGCCCGTTCCATAAAAATAAAATTCGGGTTTGACGCGCGATGTCTTTTGTGTAAGACTGGTATTGTATAGATCAACCGCATAAACAGCCCGGGCTTTAAACCAGCGATTAAAAAAAACAGAGCCAACTAACAACGCTGCACCTCCACTCGCCAACGCCCAATCCCCATCCCCGCCAAATGCCGATGTAACCAATGGCACAGCAACCATCGCAGCGCCAGTAAAACCCATTATACTGGAGATCGTTGCCCTTGATCTTGCCTTCTTAAATTCTCCATACGCCAGTTGATTCCGAAACATCAATGTGCCGACTTGCTTCGTGCTTAGCTCTACCGAATCATTCAACATAAAAACTACACTGCCAAATGTTTTGTACAAGGTTAGTTTTTGGGCTTCTGCCTGCTGCGCCACGATGATCGCAAAGAAGAAGGTGACAATTTTAAGTGTTTTCATTATTACAAAAATAGAAAAGCCGGATGAAACACCCGGCCTTACTTTTAAATTTAAAATCCATCAATTCTTTTGAATCACTTCATTTTTTTAGCTGCTTCATGCTGTTTGATCTGCTTTTCTAACAATTTTTTATCGCCAACTAAGACCAAGGTCATATCTTCATATTTGAAATGGTCTTTGGTCATTTGAGAAACTTTCTCAGGAGTGACAGCATAAATATTTTTCACCCGGTCGGTAAGATAGCTGTCATCCAATCCGTGCAGATCAAGAAAATTCAATTGGTTCACGATTCCTCCAGAATTAGAATTTTGCAAAACAAAAGTACCAGCCATGTAGCGTTGAATTCCTTCCAACTCGGCTTTGGGTGGAGCCTCGTTTTGTAGTTTCCTGATCTCTTTAGCAATCTCTTGCAATGAATTTCCTGTGTCTTTACTGGTAACATCGGCCTGTTCATACCAAATGGATACCCCTTTCCTATTCTGAATAGTACTAAATGGAGAATACGTGTACCCTTTATCTTCCCGAAGGTTACTAGTGATGCGAGAGCTGAAAGACCCACCGAGCAAAGAATTAGTGACTTGCAATGCAACAGCATCTTTATCTTTTGGTATGATGGTAGGCAAACCAAGCATTACTGTTGTTTGCGGTGCATCCTTTCTGTCAATCACGGCAATCTCGTTGGTGCGGGTTTGTGTAGCAGCCGGATAACTTACCTCGGGTCCAGCCACCCACTTACCAAAAGTTTCATCTATCGCTTGTGCTACCGCCTTATCATCAAACTTTCCAACGACATATACTACCGAACGCTTAGCCCCAAAATTCTTGCTATAAAATCCTTTCACCATATCCAGCGTGTAGCTGTTGAGCATTGCTTCTGTTGGAAAATATCTTCCATAAGGGTGATCCTTATAAATGATTTGAAAAAACTTTTCCTGTGCCTGGGATTGAGGAACTGATTTTTGAACAGTGAGTTGTCGTTTCAAATCTGATTTCAACCGCTCCAGTTCACTGGCAGGAAAAGCAGGATTAATAACAATGTCGCCAATGACCTTGATCAGTTCAGGAGCAAATTCCGACAGCACCGATCCGGAAATCGTAACGTTATCCATACCCGTATTGATGTTCACCTCTCCGCCCATGCCAGCCACTTTCTTTGAAATGGTCTTGAAATTCATAGTGGTGGTTCCTTCCTTCAACAACAAACCGGTAAGGTCACCGAGCCACACTTCATTTTCGGCTTCATGAACATTCCCCGTCTTTATAATCAACTGAACATCTACTTTTGGAAGTGCCCCATAGTGAACCAGCGTTGACCTGAGACCATTTGTCAATGTCTTTACTTGTTTCTCCGGAAGTTTAAAATCTTTAGGCGTACCGCCTGGGGGTGGAGTTTGCTTTTGCGCATTCGTATTTACGACAGCAAATACAAATACTAAACTGAGTATTGTTAGAATATTTTTTTTCATTGTTTCGGTGTTTTAGGGTCAACAATTAAAATCGTACGGTTGGTTGGGCGCAAATACTCTTGCGCTGTTTTTTGAATTAATTCAGGAGTAACTTTTTTGAATTCATCTTCGAGTTTGTTGATCCGATCTGGATCATCATCGAACAACGCAAAGCAAGCCAGCATATCGGCTCTGCCGATCCCAAAAAATCCACCAAGGTCATCGTATAATTTCGATCTGATTTTTACTACAGCCAAGTTTAAATCCTCTTGAGTAGTATTTTGAAGTTCGGCAACTGACTTATCAACCTGAAAAAGTATTGAATCGGGAGAAACGTTGGCATCATAAATTAAATCAGCCATCCAAACCATCGGGCCTTTGTAATTGTACATGTTGCCCAGATAGTTGATGCCTCCATTAACGCTGCCTGTATATCCCTTGCTTTGTACCAGCGACAAAAACAATTTACTGTCCTGTCCCTGCACCAACATCTGATCGATCAATCCCATGGCGTAGTATTCGGGCGAATTGCGTTCTGGCATTTTGTACGCAAAGGCTATCGCTGGCTTCTCCGCTAATTTGTCTTCCTTGGTAAACCTCTTTTCCTTTTCCTGACGGGGCTCAGCAATATCAGGCTTTGCCGGAAGTTCAGAAGCGGGAAGACCTCCAAAATATTGTTCAACCCATTTCTTTGCATCCTCAATTTCAAAATCCCCTACGATGGCAAGGGATGCATTGTTAGGCGCATAATAAGTTTTAAAAAATTTATCTACGTCTTCCAGCTTGGCTGAATCAAGATCTTTTAAGTCACCATAAAAATTGTGGGCGTTAAACCAATTTTCATTGGCATATTGAGGCATATCAAGCCACGGAAATCCACCATACGGTTGATTGATCACGTTTACTTTCACTTCGTTTTTAACAACACCTTGTTGATTGGTAAGGTTGTCTTGCGTGATCGAAAGGCCTTTCATGCGGTCACCCTCGGCCCACAGTGCGGTCTCCAATTTGTGAGCGGGCATCACTTCAAAATAATTAGTAAAATCAAAACGAGTTGAGCCGTTAAGAATTCCTCCATTGGATTGCACCAACTTAATAAATTCCATCTTCCCTAAATTTTGTGAACCCTGAAACATCATGTGCTCAAATAAGTGCGCAAAGCCGGTGCGATCCTTCGGCTCGATCCGAAAACCAATGTTATAGTAAACTGCAACAGCCACGGTAGGTGCAGTCTTGTCCTGCGAGAGCGCTACTTTAAGTCCGTTCTTGAGTTTATAGTACTCAATCGGAATTTTAAATGTGTTGGCCGACTCTTCACTCTTCTTAGAACAACTACTTAGCAGTGACGTTGCCAGAAAAATGAAAGTGAATTGAACATAGTACTTTCTGATTCCTTGCATAGAAAATTGGGGTTTGTGAATTTGAAAATAGCTATAACTCTTGAAACATTGTTTCAAAAATGATAAACGGTTAAAGAAAAATTATAGTTAGGAAAGCTTTTTGGCTACTTCGTCCCAGTTCACTGTATTCCACCAGCTGGCAACATATTCGTTGCGTTTGTTTTGGTATTTAAGATAGTAGGCGTGTTCCCACACATCGATCCCCAACAATGGGGTACCTTTAAATTCTGATGAATCCATCATCGGGTTATCCTGGTTGGCGGTGCTCCCAATTTTTAATTTTCCTTCATGCGTCACCAACCACGCCCAACCTGAACCAAAGCGACCCAATGCGGCTTTTGTGAGTTCCTCTTTAAATTTATCAAAAGAGCCGAAAGCACCGTTGATGGCATCAGAAATTTTTCCTGACGGTGCCCCACCTCCACTCGGTTTCATGATTTGCCAAAAGAAATTGTGGTTCCATGCTCCTCCACCGTTATTTTTTGCTTTCGCAGAAAGTTTGGAGGCATTCGTGAAAAAATCTTTTTCGTTTTCATAAAAAAACTTTCCGGCGGCAATTTCTTCATTCACGTTTTTAATGTACGCGGCATGATGCTTGGTGTAATGGATTTCCATTGTCATTGCATCAATGTTGGGTTCAAGTGCATTGAATGCATACGGCAAGGCAACTTGTGTAAACAAATAAGGAGCTGCCATTTCAGAGGGTGAGGCATTTAAAGCGAACGGAGCAAACAACGAAGCTGCAGCCGTAGCTTTAATCGAATCTTCTACAAATTTTCTTCTGGTGATTGGTTTCATAAAAAAAGTATTTTGTTTTAACTCTTTAGAGAGATGCTAATAGACAACTGTAGAGGCAAGGTCAAGTAAATTTACTTAAAAATAATTAGCTTGCGATAACCAAATCGCGAACCTTATGGCTGATATACTTTATGATCAAGTCCCCTCGCTGGACTTGGCCGACTTTACAGGAAACGATCCCGAGAAAAAGAAAAAATTTGTCGCTGCGTTAGGTGAAGCCTACAATAACATCGGCTTCGTAGCCATTCGTAATCATTACCTTTCTGATGGCTTGAGTGCGGAGTTATACGGTGCCATCAAGAAATTTTTCTCTCTTCAGGATTCAGTTAAACAGAAATATGAGATTCCGGGGCTCGCGGGCCAACGAGGTTATATCGGCAGGGGAAAAGAACATGCCAAAGGAAGAAATACCGGTGACTTAAAAGAATTTTATCACGTTGGTCAGACGGTAGTGGGTGATGATCCAATTAAAAAAGAATATCCCGACAATGTTTGGCCTGATGAACTTCCTGAATTTAAAACCATCGCCTTAGAGGTATATAAGCAATTGGAGAGAACAGGCGTGCAAATGCTTCGCGCGATTGCCTTGTATTTGAACTTACCTGAAAATTATTTTGAGGACAAAATAAAACACGGCAATAGCATTCTGCGGCCCATCCATTATTTCCCAATTGAAAATCCGGATTCTGTTCCTGCCGATGCAGTGAGGGCAGCCGAACACGGAGACATTAATTTAATTACATTATTAATGGGAGCCAGCGCTGACGGGTTACAAGTACTCAGGCGTGATGGCAAATGGATACCAATCACTGCGTTACCGGAGCAGCTCGTTGTCAATGTTGGAGACATGCTTGAGCGGCTCACCAACAAAAAATTAAAATCCACCATTCACCGTGTAGTAAATCCACCCCGGCATTTAATGAACAAACCACGTTACTCTATACCTTTTTTCATGCACCCGCGATCTGAAATGAGTTTAACCGCGCTGCCTAGCTGTGTAGATGCGCAACATCCTAAACTCTGGGACGACATCACCGCCGGTGAATTTCTCAACCAGCGCTTGAGAGAAATTGGGTTGAAGAAGTAAGGTTGAATCCCCGCGTTCGCTATATCGACTTTTTAAAGGATGTGTTCCTGCTGTCTGTCTCGTGCTTTGGCGGGCCTCAAGCTCACCTTGCACATTTTCAAAAAATGCTTGTTGAAAAACGGAAGTATATCACCGAAGAAGAATTAATTGAAGTAAATGCGTTAGGGCAAGTTTTGCCGGGCCCCACTTCAACGCAAACATTAACTGCCATTGCTTACCGCTTGCGTGGCCCCAACCTCGCTTATCTTACGCTGATCATTTGGATGCTGCCCTCGGTTGCCATCATGACGATTCTTGGAATTTTGATGGCAAGTTTTGAAACAAAACAAATTTCCATCAGCTTCACCCGTTTCATCCAACCAATGGCTGTTGGCTTTATTGCGTACGGTGCATATTCCATCGGGATTAAAACAGTTACAAGGCCGCGTGCTTTCCTGTTAATGGTATTGGCGGCTGTAGCTTCATACTTCATAAAAACTCCCATTGTGTTTCCAGCCATCTTAATTATTGCAGGTTGCATCACTGCATTTAATTACAAAGCCCATCCGCGCGAGCCGAAAAAGAAATTCAATGTAGTCTGGGCAAACTTAATTCTATGGGTGGGAGTTTTAATTTTTGCAGCCGTATTAGGAAGTTTAACAAAAGCAAAACCGGAATTCTTGCCCATTCGTCTTTTTGAAAATTTCTATCGAAATGGCAGTCTTGTTTTTGGAGGAGGCCAAGTGTTAACGCCATTGCTTTACACTGAGTTTGTTCAGTATGCGCCGAAGCACTATTTATCATCTGAAGAATTTCTTTCAGGCTACGCCCTGGTACAAGCACTGCCAGGTCCTGTGTTTTCATTCAGCTCATTTATTGGTGCGTTGTCCATGAGAGAGTTTGGAACAGGTGGAGAAATTTTTGGAGCAATTATGTCTGCGGCAGGAATATTTCTGCCTGGAACCTTTCTGATATTTTTTATGATTCGTGTGTGGGACAGTTTAAAATCATTTCGCGCGATACGAGCCTCGCTGGAAGGAATCCTGGCTGCCAACGCGGGACTTGTTGCTGCTGCAGCTATTTTGTTATTCCAACCTTTAATAGAAAATCAGCCGTTAGAAAATATTCTTCTCTACTCCCTATTTACAGTTGTAACCTTCGTATTAATCGCGTTCACCAAAATTCCATCCTGGGCAATCATTGCCGCAGGATTGTTACTAGGATTTATTTTGTAGTTGAAATTTACTTCGCATATGCCACACTCCTCATCTCACGAATTACCGTGACCTTTATCTGGCCAGGATACTGCATGTCGCGTTCGATTTTTTGAGAAATGTCAAAACTCAATTGGCTGGCACGCTCATCAGTGGCTTTCTCCGCATCTACAATGACACGCAATTCGCGTCCTGCCTGAATGGCATAACATTTTTCAACACCTTCAAAGCTTAAGCCAACATGCTCTAGTTCTTTGAGGCGCTTCATGTACTGCTCCATCACTTCGCGTCTTGCACCAGGGCGTGCACCTGAGATGGCATCACACGCTTGGATGATCGGAGAAATAATACTAGTCATTTCGATTTCATCGTGGTGAGCACCAATAGCATTACAAATCACCGGATGCTCTTTGTATTTAACTGCGAGTTCCATGCCCACAATGGCATGTGGTTTCTCCAGTTCTTCTGGCCACACTTTTCCAATATCATGCAGAAGCCCAGCACGTTTTGCTTGTTTCACATTGAGCCCGAGCTCTGCGGCCATGATGGCACACAAATTGGCTACCTCGCGTGAATGTTGCAATAAATTCTGTCCATACGATGAACGGAATCTCATCCGACCAACCATACGAACTAAGTCAGGATGGAGGCCGTGAATACCAAGATCAATCACCGTGCGTTCGCCAGTCTCAATGATTTCATCATCAATGTTTTTGAAAGTCTTCGCTACAATTTCTTCAATACGAGCAGGGTGAATGCGCCCATCTTGAACTAAACGGTGCAACGACAAACGAGCCACTTCTCTTCGAACAGGATCAAAACCAGAAATAATAATTGCCTCTGGCGTATCATCAACAATGAATTCAACACCAGTGGCTGCTTCCAAGGCACGTATATTTCTTCCTTCTCTACCGATGATCTTTCCCTTGATATCATCGCTTTCGATATTAAAAATGGAAACGCAATTTTCTACTGCCTGTTCAGAAGCGGTGCGCTGAATGGTCTCTACAATAATCTTTTTTGCTTCTTTAGTGGCACTCAACTTCGCTTGCTCCATAATGTCTTTAATGTAGCTGCTCGCTTTGGTTTGTGCTTCCTCTTTCATCGACTCCACTAATTGATCACGGGCTTGCTCTGCAGAGATCTTAGAGATATTTTCTAATACCGCAACTTTCTGTGCATTGAATTTGTCGAGCTCCTCTTTGCGCTTCTTTACCAACTCATGTTGTTGCGCTAAACTTTGACGCTCTTCGTCAAGATCCGTTTCTTTTCTTTTTACTTGCTCCAGCTCTTTGTTTAACTGCGCTTCGCGCTGTTTTACTTTTTGCTCATTGGCAATGATCTGGTTCTTCTTGCGATTAGCCTCTTCTTCAAACTCCTGCTTCATCTTCATCAACTTTTCTTTGGCATCGATGATGCGATCTTTCTTGATGTTCTCGGCCTGAAGTTCAGCCTCTTTGATGATCATTTTCGATTTCTCCTCCGCTTCTGATCGATTTCTTTTTAATCTTCTTTTATACAAGAAGCTACCTATCAGCAAACTTAAAATTACAGTGACCGCAAAGGCGATCGATGCAACTACTATTATTTCCATGGATTCCATAAAATGAATTATTAGGTATTAAAAAAACACCCGGATAGGCTCGTGCCAAAACGAAGAAGGAATTGAATTTTAGGAAGGAATCAAACGCCTTGCGATACTAAACGATTGAGATGCTCAAGTTTCTCTACCACAGTTTGATCAATGACCTGCAGGTTTTCTTCTTCGGCCATTTTATCGACTACACAGTCGAAGGCTACCATGGCGAGCAGATCTTGTTTATCATCAATGCCAAATTTGTCGCGGTACTGTTTTATTTTTTCATTGATGATCTTGCCTGCGGCCCGCACGCGCTCTTCGTCGAGGCGTTTTACTTTCATCGGGTATTCGCGGTCTGCGATTTTTATTTTTACAGAGAGTTCGTCCATCAATCTACCGTACTTATCGGCTTACGTGAGCAATACACTTATCGATTTCGCGGATATATTCGTCCACTTTCCTTTTCAATTCCGAAATACTTTCGTCTTCCGGGTTTATATAATCTACAATTTTAGTGATTTTAATCTGATTTTTAAAATTGGACATCTGCTCATCGCGCTTGCGAAGGTCGGTGCGCAATTCATGATTTTCCAGTTTTATGGTGCGGATTTCGTCCTTCAACGACTTCTGGTCGTTGAGCAACATCATTATTTTCCTTTCTAATCCGTTGAGATTGTTTTTCAATGATTCCTGATCCATGTGAATGGGCTAAATGTCTTTTAAAAAAAATTACTTCCTGATTACCGCCCCCATCTTGCCTTCAAATGCGCTCATCAATTTAAGCATCACTTTCTCAATCTCCTCGTCAGTCAATGTTTTATTTTCATCCTGCAAGGTAAAACCCAGCGCGTACGCTTTTTTTCCCTGCTGTATTTTGTCGCCTTCATACACATCAAAAGCAATGATCTCTTTGATTAATCGCTGTTCTGTCGTTCGCGCCAGTGCTTCAATTTCAGCAAATTTCACATTGCTGTCAAGCACCAATGAAAGATCGCGCCTTACTTCAGGGAACTTTGGCACTTCTTGCACAACGAACTTAGGATTTGCAGACTTGAAAAGCAAATCGGCTGAAAGATCAGCAAAGAAAACTTCTTGCTTAACTCCAAATTCTTTGCACAACATACTTTTTACTTTTCCTAAACGGCCGATCTCCTTACTTCCCTTCAAAATTTTAGTTCCATATTCAAAAACAGAATCAGAAAACGACTCTTGTTTAATTTTTTCAATACCACAACGCTCCAATACTTGTTTTACCGACTGAGCGAGATCATAAAAACTTACCGGCTTTGTTTTATTCAGCCAATTTTCTGTTTCTAGATTTCCGGTGAGATAAAGAACAAGCCTTTCTTCTTCAAAATATTTCTTTCCTCCCGATAGCAATCGGGATTCATTGCCCGATGATATTCCATACACTTTGCCAAACTCAAACAATTTCAAATCCTTTTGCTTGCGATTAATGTTGTGCGCACAAACTTCCAGCCCACTGAACAACATCGTTTGCCTGAGTATCCCCTGTTCTTCACTGAGTTTGTTCAAAATCTCAACAGCTTCGCTTTCGGTTTTGATTTTGTTTTTGTAGGTAATGTTAGTTAGTGAATTGGTTAATGTTTCATAAAATCCATTCGCGGCAAGCATTGACCCAATCGACTTTTTGAATTTCGTGTTGTCTCGCTCAGGGAAGGAAGCCAGGAAATCTGCTTTTGCATGATCTGATAATTCAATATTGTTGAATCCATAGATGCGCAAGATCTCTTCCACTACGTCAGCCTCTTGCGTTACATCCACCCGATACGATGGCACCGATGCTCTAAAACCAATTTCACTTTTATTGGAAGATTTTATCTCTAGTCTATCCAGAATAGAAAAGATTTCGTCATGCGGG
>Ga0302322_100004644_pt1 | contig 11970 bp, 9 predicted proteins | sample Fen_T0_2_FD_203757 | JGI IMG/M metagenome (GOLD analysis project Ga0302322, IMG submission 203757) | Peat permafrost microbial communities from Stordalen Mire near Abisko, Sweden - Fen_T0_2 | ecosystem: Environmental > Terrestrial > Soil > Wetlands > Permafrost | place: Sweden: Abisko... | reverse complement strand
AGACATAAGCGTGAGCTTCGACTGATAGTCGCCGGAAACCGGAATGCAGGTCGGGTGAATCTGCGTGTAGCAAGGATTGCCGAAGCAGGCACCTTTTTTATAGGCGCGCCAAATGGCCGTCGCATGCGACTGGCGGGCGTAGGTGGAAAGGTTAAAGACGTTGCCATAACCACCCGTGGCGAGCACGACGGCATCGGCGGCCCAGCGGCGAACCACGCCGTTGTTGAGGTTACGCGTGATGATGCCCTTCGCCTGACCGTCGACGAGGACGAGATCGCTCATTTCCTCATTAGGGAACATCTCAACACCGCCAGAACCGACTTCCTTCATGAGCGCCGAATAAGCGCCGAGGAGCAGCTGCTGACCGGTCTGACCGCGCGCATAGAATGTGCGGGAAACCTGCGCACCACCAAAGGAACGGTTAGCGAGAAGGCCGCCGTATTCACGAGCGAACGGCACGCCCTGCGCAGCGCACTGGTCGATGATGTTGACGGAAACTTCAGCGAGACGATGGACGTTGGCCTCACGAGCGCGGTAGTCGCCACCCTTGAGCGTGTCGTAGAAAAGTCGATACACGCTGTCGCCGTCGTTCTGATAATTCTTGGCGGCGTTGATGCCACCTTGGGCGGCGATCGAGTGGGCGCGACGCGGACTGTCGTGATAGACGAAGCACTTCACCTTATAGCCGAGCTCGGCGAGCGTGGCAGCGGCAGACGCACCGGCGAGACCGGCACCGACGACGATGACCTCGTATTTGCGCTTGTTGGCGGGATTAACCAGTTTGAGTGACTCCGCCTTGTACTTGCTCCACTTTTGGGGAAGCGGACCGGAGGGAATTTTGGACTCTAGTTTAGCCATGGCGGGTAAAGTTATTTGGTTTCGCAGCAAGCGCGGGCTGCGGCGTATTGAGGATTGGCGGCCGCAGTACCTGCAGCAGGTTTCACGACGCCCGACAAAATCGCACCAGGAATCGAGAGACTGCCGAGGAAATAGACGACGCAGAAAAGCATCACGACGTTACGAAGGCAGCTGCCCCATTTATGATTTCGCAGACCGAAAGTCTGAAACATCGAATCCGCGCCGTGCATGATGTGCATCGTTAACAGGCCGATCGCGACGATGTAAAAGATCGAAACAATCGGGCTGCTGAATCCGAGAAAAACCATACTGTAGACGTCATCGACTACGTCGCCTTTAGCCGCCAGAGGAAAACCGAACTCACGGGCATCTTCCAGCATCGTCCACTTGGGCAGCTCGGCTTTGAATGTGCTGTGTTGCGCTACGCCAACCGTGAAATGAGCGATATGGTAGGCGATGAAAGCCGCGACCACCACGCCAGTCATGCGCATGTAACGCGAGGCGATCGTGGCGCTGATCCATTTATTCACGCCATACTTTTCCGGTCCGCGGGCGATGCGACTCTCGATTGTCAGGGTGACCGCCGCCCAAACGTGAATGACCGTGCAGCCTAGCAAAACCAGCCGCACCAACCAAAGTGCAGGCCCGAGGGATTGCAGGAAATGGGCGTAGCCGTTGATTCTATCGGGATGACCGAAGATCTGGAGGTTGCCCACCAGATGCCCGGTGACAAAACCGACAAGGATTAACCCTGTGATTGCCATCAGGAATTTGCGACCGATGGAGGAACGTATTAAATTAACGATGGGATTCATCGCGGAGCGAATGACTGGTGTTTGGGTGAGTGGAACTTTGCTGCGACAGTCAGAATGACAACGGGGTCGTAAACTGTGAGCGCGGGCAAGTAAAGAATTCGGAATCTACCGGAGCCGAGGCAACGGCCTTTTATAAGCGACCCTTACGAACCAGAGTAGCCCGCGATTTCGGCACGCCGCGGCACCGCACAGCCGTCACGTTCTTCTCTGCAAAGTGACACCGGCCGGTATCCTCACGATTCGGCCCCAGGAAACTCTGCAGAATATTTTGGCAGTGCCCCAACAGCCTAGAGCCCAGTATTGATTTTCCACTACGAACCCAGTTTACCCAATTCCGGATGAAGAAATTTCGGCGTGTCAGGCTGCCTTTCTTGGGCTACACGTCGCTCGATTTCCAAAAACGGCCTTTCGTTTTCTCGAAGGAACACACGTGCAATACGGTACAAGTAAACGATTTGAGCAGCATGTCGTTTTTTATTGTAAAAAATATGCATCTTGACCATGTTTTCTCTCGTAAAGCCCAAACTCTTGCTCCCACCAACATGAGACTCACCAGCCTACCAAAAATCGCACGTTTTCTTGCAGGCGCGATTCTGGCTCTATGCGCGTTGGTGACCGTGCAGGGCGGCACGGCTACCAAGGTAAATGGGCTTTCCTACACCGGCGTAAATCCTCTGCCGAATGGAACTGATTCTCACTGGACCGTGAGCTACTCGACCGAAGGAAATGCCTACCAAGGCGCGGCCTATGTGATCAACACCCCAGCCAGCGGCTGGACCAGCAATGTCGGGAGCGCAGAATGGATCACAGCGCCAGGAAATAGCGGCAGCGCTTACTTGCCAGGTAACGGGACGACCGGGGCCAACGTCGCTTCCTATGTTTACAAGTTGGCCTTCACCATTGTAGGCAAACCAGGAGACGCGTCGGGCTCAGCCGTCACCAACCAGGTTTCCATTACGTTAACGATGGCGGCCGATGATCAGGCAAAGGTCTACGTTAATCCCACCACGCTCGGCACTAATGGAACCGGTGCCATCGATACTGCGAACAGCAAACTCGGTGGATCGCTCAGCTCAGCGTGGACCAACACCACACCCCTCGTCCTCCAGAATTTCAACGACGGTACCCATGCCGATAATGCCTCCTTCGTTATCGGAACCAACTATCTCTACATCCAAGTCGACAACACTAACGGCGTGGTTGGCGACTCTGGGTCTAACGCAAATAATCTCACTGGACTGTTGGTGTACCAAACCAGTTCGTCAGCCACAGTCATCAGCACGAATCCAGTGCCTGAGGTCGGAGTATGGCTGCCCGTAGTCGGTGCGCTTGGTCTGTTTTTCTGGCGCCGGTCCCGGACGGCCCGACCGCACTCAGTCACCTCCTAGACTAACCTTGATCAGTTCGATCTCCCGTAGAGTGAGCTCGGCCGGATCGAGCCTGTCCAAGACAGCTCTTGCCTCCGCCTTTTTGCCTGTCCCTGCGAGTGCAAGGCCATAAACAAAACCCACGGCAGAAGAATTTTCGAGCCCGGGCGCTAGCGGTTTGATCGTTATCAATGCCTGATCGGCATGACCTCGCATGAGGAGTACAAAGGCCCGCGTCGCAAGATAAGTATGGTTGTCCGGGAACCGCACTAAATTCTCAGCCGCGAGTTGCTCTGCCAGTTGCTCACGGTTGCCAGTGAGTACGGCGAAAAAAACAAAGTTGTTGGTGACGTCTGCATCTTGCGGATGCATGGCGTGCAGCTGATTGAACACCTTGTACTGTCCGAGCGCGTCTCGTCGAACCTGATAAAACCGCGCAAGTGTGCCCAGCGCCTCAACCGCCAGATTATTATTCTGTCCCGCCACAAGCCACCAAAGCGTCTCGGCCTCGCTATCCAATCCCCACGTAAAGATCGTCGAACCGGCGAAAAGGGTATGGACGCTATTCGTACGCGCGTGGCCTTGCAGCAAACGCCAGAGCTCCCCGGCCCGTTTATCATCACCAAGCGAACGCGCGGCGTGCATACCGTAAGCCCAGCGCAGGAAATCCAGACTTTCGCCCCAATCGCCCTGCGAAACCCATGCCTGCAACGCCGCCCAGTCGCCCGCCAGCCGCAACGATTCCGCCTTGGAGACCGAAAGCGGAGGCCGCCGCAAGTTCGGCTCCGGAAGGGATTTCATCCAATCCAGTGCTTCGCCACAGCGCCCAATTTGGTTTAGCCAACCAATCAACTGAGCTGCAGCATCGGGATTCGCGAGATGGTCCTGCTTCAACTGGGTGATCACACGGGTGAAAGCGGCCGCGTCGGCCTCGGCCAAAGCCCCCAAACAATTCGGAATATCTCCCACCGTACAACGCGGATGAGCCCGTAAAGCCGAGGCCCACTTTGCCATCGCTTGGTGATCATTTTGACGAACCGCGTCCTCCAGCAGAATCCGGAGTGCGCTAGCACCCCACTCCCGGTCAGCGGTCCATTTTGCCAGCAACTCCTGCCCTCGCTGGCGCTGAGTTGAATCACGCAGGGTGATCAGACACAGGCCAAGCGGTATTTCATTGATCGCGCCCTGACCATCGAGCCGGAGAGCAGCCTCAAAATGACTTATGGCGACGTCGTTGCGCCGCTTCCGTCGGGCTTGTTCCCCCAACAAACGCTGAGCAAAGGAAGACTGGTCGAGTTCGGTCGCCGAAATACTCGCCAGAGTCTGCTCCGCCAAATCCCATTGGTCGGCGCGCATCGCCGCTCCCGCCCATTCCAGCGTGTATTTGGAATTCCCTGGCTGGGACAGTGCAGCCCGGTGCGTATACTCGACCTCCATCGCCTTTTGCCCGTTCAAGCGCGCCAGTTCAGCCGCCAGCATCCAAAGTTCCGGCCGGTGAGGGTTTCTATCGAGCGCCTTCCGAACAGCCTCAGCCGCGTAATTCAACTGGCCTGCTGCAATCCATTGCTGGGCCATGCTAACGGCATTGCGTCTCGTCCACCACGGGTAAACCCACACCCACAAAACCACAACCAACACAACGCCCACAAAGAAACCATACAACAACCGGCGGGCCTTGCGGTGAGCTTCAAAATAATCGAGCAACCGCCACCATTGCTCCCTCAGCTCGAAGGCCCGAAACCACGCCAACAACCGACGCCACCAGGTGGATGAAGAACCGTCGTTCTTGTTTTCTATGCGATCATCGTCGGGGTCTTGTATGCTCATTGCGGGGCCAAAAACTGAAAAACCAGTAGGCCCGAACGAGGAAGAATAAACAAGAACGTTTGGCTCCGCACTGCGCTGCGGCAGGCATGAAATCAACTCGCCAGCGGCTTCCGCAGTGAGAATTTCCACTTGCGGCCGGCGCTAGCACCCGACGCCGAAACGCATTCACCCGCACGCCCTGGCCCAGCATCTGCGCGAGCGCAAGCGCGACATCACTCGAAGCCACATAGTCCGGCGACATAGTGAAAATCCCAGCGATTATCCGCGAGCTGCACGAGGCTGTAGTGCCAGCAGGCGAAATTTGCCGGCAGCGCAGCGTCAATCTCCGACAGCGAAACCAAAGACCCGTCGGGGCGGAATTACAAATCGCGCTCACGACCAAGCAGACGGTAGCCAGTGGTTCGCCTCTGCACGATGTCGCCGGTGTGATCACACAGGAGCGGCATGGCTTCACGACTGCGCGTCGTCACATAGATTTGAAACGTGTCGCGAACACTCCGGTACGGCTCCAACACGACCAACGCATTGCCATCGATCATGCGGGAGTCGTCCTTGAAGGCCTCGCCGATAAAAATGTACCGGGCCTCGGTCGAGCCGTAGAGATCGATCTGCGACGCAGGGAAGGCCCCTGAAATCCGACGGCTGTGCTGAAGACTGGCCTTGCCGTAGGTGAGGATGACCACCTTAACGCTAGGTACAGTGACTTTGCGACGCAGCACCGCACGCGCGAGTAATGGGAGGTAAATTGGCTCGCCCTCAATCACCCCGGGCTGCACCGCCTGCAATCCGAGCACAATGCGATCCCACTCGGGCTCGGGAAAGGCAAACGGATCGCTCGTGAGGTGGAGATAAACCGTTCCATCGAAATATCGATGCGGGAACGGATGATCTTCGTAAGGGTAAAGATTACTCGAACAACCCACCGGAGCCAAAATGCACTTGCGGTAGGCGCGGTCAGCATAGGGAGCGAGCAGCGAATGCGCCCGGTAGGCACAAGGTCTGCGCATTCCACCAACCATCTTCCATGATCACTGTCATCGGCCCCTGCGTGGTGCCAGAGGTCGATTCGTATTCATAGCGTTTTTCCTGCAAGCCGCGCTCGATCTCGCTGTAGTCGGCGAAAAACGCCGTGTGGCCGCGCTCAACGTTTTCTTTCTTAGGAAGCGCCGGGATTTCTTGGTAACACGGCCGGTGCAGCGGACCGTCGTGAAGCAGAAAACGTTGCCCGTAGAGCGGGCTGCGCGTAAATCCGCCTGATCTCCGCTTCCAAGAAACCGGGAAACTGCTCGGCAGGAGCACGATCGAGAGTGGCTGGATCGTCAGTAAACGAGGGCACGGTCAAATGACCGTTGTGAACTGAATCCTGAAGTGATTAGGGGCCTAATCAGCATCACGCCGCGAAGTCAAATGACGCACCGTTCAACGCTTCTTAAGCGCCTGCCAGTACGGCCAAAAATAAAAAAGCGCGTCGAGCACCAGACTATGCGTGATCCGCCCGCTGTGCGCCCAAGCCATCACCTCATCCACCGGGGCGGTGAGCACTTCGATTTCCTCATCAGCATCCCAGGCGAGTTCTGTGGTAGGCACGGCCTGTTCAACAAAGATGATATGGCAGGCGTTGCTCAAAATCGCGGGATTGGAGTGCACGCGGCCGATAATGCGTGCGTTCTGACCGGTGTAGCCCGTTTCTTCACGCAGCTCGCGCAAACCCGCCGCAACGGGTTCCTCGCCCAAATCCATGACACCGCCCGGGATTTCCACAGAGAAATTATCCACGCCAAAGCGAAACTGCTTCACGAGTACCAATTGATGATCGGGTGTGAGCGCGATTACATTTACCCAATCCGGCGAGTGCACGACGTAGAAATCGCGTTCGGTCTTGCGCACCGGATGCCGGTAGTGCGCCGTGCGCAGATCGAAGATTCGCGTATGAGTAAGGACGCTATCCCCTAATTTATCCCAGCGGGCGGGTTGTTGTTGTTGGGGTTTGCTCATCGAGGCAGAAAAATGCCCCCCGACTCGAAAGTGCGGGAGGCATTGGGGAAATTGATTTCGAGGATACTTATTTCTTCGCCGGCAATTTGATCTTCTCGCCAACCTTTAGCTTGGTCCAGTTCACAACGGGATTGACGGACATGAGGTCGGTCAGCGAAACGCCATTGGCGCGGGCAATCTTGGAGCCACCATCACCGGCTTTGACGATGTACTCGTCGGGACCAGCGACTGCGGGGCCTTTGGCACCTTTGGCACCAGCAGCGGCCTTGGGCTTGGTTGCAGCTTCCTGCATCTTGGTCACCTCGCCCTTGACCTCTTGGATCTGGGCGGCGACTGCATTGAAAGCATCTTGCGAAGAACGGCTCAGCGAATTGATACCGCCGTTGGCCTTTTCAGCCGCGCTCGTGGCGCTGCGGGCTTCGCTCTCAATCACATCGATTTTGGCGACTGAATCAGCAAGGCCCTCAGGCACTTTCTTGCTGAGTTTCGAGACCTGTGTCAGGGCCACGATGGAGAGGAGGCAGGCAAGCACACCCACGACGACTCCGGCGATTGGCATGTAACTGTTATTTTCGCGAGAAATAGTATCCATGAAATGAATAGATTGAGAGAGAGACGGTTAGGGGTAAATGAGATTCTAAGCAAGAAGAGATTGCATCAATTTATTAACAAGAAAAATACATTACGAGGGATAACGTTGACAGATGCATAAAAGGCGAATGGTTTTCGCGCTTGGTTTTCGGGGTGTAGCTTAGTCTGGTAGAGCGCCTGGTTTGGGACCAGGAGGTCGAGAGTTCGAATCTCTCCGCCCCGACCATTTAGCCCATACGGGCAGGAGGAGTTTAGGGTTTGGCCGCCGGAGCCGTACCGCCAGTGGGGAGACCGATCGCGGCGGTCGGAGCCGGGATCGTGACACGCAGCATCAGCGCGCGTTGAGCCCAAGTGCCCGTTTGCTCGATTGTCATCACCTGATCGAGATACTTTAGCGCCTCGTCGTTGCGACCGGCCGCGGCGGCCTGGGAAGCGAGCTGGTAGGCCGCTTCCGCACGGACGACTTTCATTTGACTGGTCTCGTTGACTAGCTGTTTAAGTTGGTTCTCCCCTTCGGAGGCTTGACCACCCTGAAGCTTCGCCATGCCAACGCCAAGGCGCGCACGCCCGGCAAACGGGCCGGTTTTCAATACTTCCGCCGCTGCTTGATAGTTGAGGGCAGCGTCCATGAAACTGCCACCGGCATAAGCTTCGTCACCGAGGCGCAACTTAGCCACACCGGCAAGCTGGTGCCCAGGATGAGCAGCCACGAAAGTCTTCAGCTTTTCGCTGGTGGAGGCCGCGGCATAGTCGGCACCGATCTCATTTTCGTGCCGAACCACATAAATGTCGTAGCCGTTCTTGGCGACGATGGCGAACAACACGATGGCGCACACCGTGTAGATAGCGTTGGCATTTCCCTCCCAGAACTTTTGCAGCCGGTGTTCGAAACTCGGGGCAGCAACAGGATCGCCAGGAGCGGCCGGTGTTAGGTTCGGGTTGGAGGGAGCAGGAGTGGGCATGGGCGGGGGCTGTCGATGAGTTTCGTGAGATGAAACCGTGAACAAAACAAATCGGTTGCGACGTGTAAATGCAGGAAATCGCCCTCCGCGTCGTCAAACCCGAAAGCTAGAACTTGATCCGGGCACCGCCTTGTATCTGCCAGCGCGATGGCGAGGCCTGCAATGTCTGCTCCTTTGCCCCGGTGAAGCGGTAGACATATTGGTTGGCCGTCGGGTCGTAACTCGCGTTGGCAACCGCCAATCCGTACGGGAAACTGGCTGCGTAAACCCGGCCCCAGTCGCTGTTGAGCAGATTCGCGAGGTTGAGAATGTCGAGAAACAGTTCTGATTTCACGTGACGGCCCAACGGAATCTCCTGGGCAAACTTCAGGTCAAAACGATGCTGATAATAACTGCGCTCGCTGTTGCGCGGCACGACACGCCCCGAAAAACGTTTGAGCGCCGGGTGGCTCTCCAGATAGGCGAAGAACGCGTCCTGCTGCTTGGCGTCGGCCCACCGCACCTTCGGGTCATCGCGTCCGCTCGGCACGTAAAACAAATCGTTGTCGTAGTCGACCGAGTCACCGTTCACATCGGTGCCAAAGATGAAACTATACGGACGCCCGCTATGCCCTTCATAATGCAAGGTGACCTTGGTGTCGAACCTCTTGATAAGGGCAATCTTGAGCGTCAGGCTCGCGAGCACACGATCACGGATCTCGTAGTTAGAGGTACCGAGCCGGTCGTCATTCGGATCGCGAATGGAGCGCGAACCATAGTTGGTGGACGCCGTGCTAGAGGTGGCCGAGCTAACATCGCGAGAAGAACTCCGCGTGTATGAGAGCGATGCGCCCCAGTGCTTGCGGAGCGGGCGTCTTAAACTCACCGTCGCTTGAGTCGCCTCCCCCTTCGAGGTATTGGTTAATAAATACACATCGGTAAATGATGGACTGAAATATTGGCTGTTCGAGGTGAGCCCATAGGTTTTCGTACGATCACCAGCTATTGTCCGGCCATCAGGACCCACGCCCGTCTGTCGCAGGTTCAGGTTTTGATAAGCGAGCCCCTCGATCGTCCACGTCTGGACCAGATCCACCGCAAACGCTATTCCCTGCCAGGGCAGTTTTTGGTCCAACCCCAGACTGGCTTTGGCTGTAGCGGGCAGGCGGAAATTCTCGTCAAGAAGATCGACGCGTTCCCGTGCGTCCGCGGGATTCCCTTTGGGTTGGTTATCTGGATCGGGAGAGAAACCGCTAATCGTCGTATTCACTGCTGACGAAAGTCCGTCGTTCGTGTACGCATTGGACATCCAGACTCCCGGCATTCGCCCCTGAAAAACGCCGGCACCGCCGTGTAAATGTGTGCGGTCTTTGTCCCCAAATTTCAATATGAAGCTGCCGCGTGGGCCGAGCAAGTACGCTCCGTCGACCGTGTGGTCATTCCTAAGCCCAAACGTCTGCTCGACGAGATCATTTCGACGCGGCTTGTCGTCGGTCCACGGGTAATCGAAACGCAAACCAGCCGACAGCGCCAGATGCCGGTTGAGCATCCAGGTATCCTGGAGGAATGCCGAACCGACCTTGTAACCCCACGCGGTCGACGGACTGTAACCAGGCAGCATGTATTGGTAAGTATATTTGCTGGGCTTGCCTGCCTCGTAAGCATTCATGCTGGCAAACTCGTAGGCGCCCCAAGCGTTCTGCATAAAGGTGTTGTCGAAATCGGCACTCTCCACCTCGGCGCCGAACAGCACTCGATGCCTTCCTAGCAGCCAGGACCCCGACGCTCCCGCTTGATTAACGACGGTATCGAGTGAGTTCACCTGGCTAGAATACTCGCCTCCTATATAAAGAGATCCGGTGTCGCCATCCTCTGAAGGAAGTCCTCCGATTTTGACTTGCGGGAAACGTGTGCGCGGCGTGCGCACCGATTCGGAATGTTGTGATGCAATTTTCAGTTCACTTTGAAACGCTGGCGTCCACTGGCTGAACAGTTGGGCCGACCAAGCCTGTAGGTTTTGCTCGCTGTCGTACCAATGCCCACTCAGTGAAACGCGTCCCGAGGTCGAGTAGTTGGCAAATCCCGGCTGGTTGCCACGCGTTTCACTGTAACGGACGCTCAACCGTTGATGCGAGCTCATGCGCCAATCGATCTTCGCGAGGTATTTATTATCCTGTTTATTCTGCTGACCGGGATTCGTGAGCGCACCGGGATCGTAGCCATAACCAGCCGATATGTCGCCAACCCGGGCAAGAGCCGCCGCGGAAGGCTCGAATCCCGCGCTCGGCGCAGGCTCGATGCGCTGAGAATGTTCGTAACTGGAAAAAAAGAACAACTGATCACGCCACAACGGTCCACCGAGCGTGACCCCGTACGTTTCGTCCCTAAATGGATCGCGCTCCCCGGTGACCGGATGTTTCGCGCGCCAGTTCTGATCTCGATAGGAATAGTAAACAGAACCATGAAACCGGTTGGTACCGCTCTTCGTCACAGCGTTAATCGACGCACCAGTGAACCCGCCACGATGCACATCGTAAGGCGTAATCTCTACGTTGATCGCCTCGACCGTCTCCATCGAAAAAGGGTTGCCCTGCGAAGGAAAACCGTTGGGTGAAACACCAAATTGGTCGTTAATGCGCACGCCATCGATTGAAATAGAGTTGTAGCGGCTATTCTGTCCAGCCGCAGTCAGCTCACCGCGCTCGGGATCGACATAAATCACACGAGGGTCTTTTGCCGCAAACTCGTTAAGCGAACCCTCGACCGAAGCCAGGCTCTCGATTTCGTCGCGCGACAGCGTCGTCCGCGCCCCCACTCTTACCACTTCGCGTGCGGCAACGACCTCGACCTTGTCGAGTCGGATGATCTGGTCGCCAGCCACAGCCAACATGATCTCCAGCGTCCGCGTCTCACCCAAACCAAGTGTAACATTTTCCATGCGCTGCGGTTCAAAGCCTGGCGCTTCAAAAACCACCTTGTAAGGCCCGCCCACCGGCAAACCCAGAAGCGTAAACATCCCCTTGGCATTGGTTTCGGTTTGATAGTGACCGCCGGTTGGCTGAAAATCGACCGCCACCTGCACCGACTCCACGGGCGCTTTGTCCCGATCGATCACCACCCCGGCCAGCGCAGCCGATGTTTCCTGCTGTCCGCAAAGCGGACCGGCAAATTGCGTCGCAACCACAACCACTATTCCGACCCACATAACCTCCCGGAGATGCATAAGCTCTCAGGAGGAACGGAACCTAACACTATTGTCGATCTAAATTTACCGCTGGCAGTTGATTCCTTCGCCTTCTCTAGTCGAAGACGACCGTCTTCTTGCCGTAAACCAACACGCGGTTTTCGAGATGCCAACGAACTGCTTGTGCGAGTACCATCTTCTCAAGATCACGGCCCTTGCGAACCAAGTCATCGACATCATGCCGATGAGTCACGCGCACGACATCCTGCTGGATGATCGGGCCGTCATCAAGCACCGCTGTGGCATAATGAGCGGTTGCGCCAATCAGCTTCACCCCGCGTACATGCGCCTGTTGGTAGGGCCGCCCGCCCGCGAACGCTGGCAGAAATGAG
>Ga0302322_100004643_pt1 | contig 11972 bp, 9 predicted proteins | sample Fen_T0_2_FD_203757 | JGI IMG/M metagenome (GOLD analysis project Ga0302322, IMG submission 203757) | Peat permafrost microbial communities from Stordalen Mire near Abisko, Sweden - Fen_T0_2 | ecosystem: Environmental > Terrestrial > Soil > Wetlands > Permafrost | place: Sweden: Abisko... | reverse complement strand
CGATCGGCTGTAGTATTTTTGGGATCGAAGCTCGGGGGCGAGGTCGTAGGGGTAAACGATGAATAATGGGCCCTTGTCATGAAGGGGCATGTATTCTCCGTCCCGCTTCAGGGCGAGCAGGACGTCGAACCGCGCGAAATCGCTGACCGGAATCCGGGTCTCATACCCGTTGAGCGCGGTAGCGATCACCGCGTCGCCATCAGCGCCGACGGCGCGCATCAGCGCGTCCATCCGCACGCCCTCGAACGTCACCGGCCCCTCGTACCAAGGGGTCGTGGTGGTGAACCCGCTGATACCCAGCGTTTCCAGCATCGCGCGGTCGAAGCATACCGTCCCGTTGTCATGGGTCCGCGCGATCCGGCCAGACACCGTGAGGATGGATCCGTCCGGCGTGACGTCGAAGGATGCGCTGGCCGCTAATCGGGGAGCCATGGCGATGGCGATCCCGGCGAGACCGGGGATGGCATGACGGCGCGGCAAGACCATGACAGGCTCCACTCATGCGGGACGCGGTGGAAAGGGCACGCGGGTGGCGCACGGGCGCTATCAGGCGCCCTCCAGCGTAGCATGCCCGGTGTAACGGCAGCCCACGGCCGCGCCGGTCACGCCCCGCCGGACTTCGACGCGATCCAGGCCGGCAATGGTCTGGTTCAGGCGATGCCAGATCCAGGCGGCCACGTTCGCCATCGTCGGGACTTCCAGCCCCTCGATTTCATTCAGGTAGGCGTTACGGAGCTGAGCCTTGATCTCGGCCAGCCCCACGTCCACGTCGGCGAGGTTATGCGTCCAGCCGAGGACCGGGTCCTGCTCGCCACGCAAATAGATCGCCACGACGAACGAATGGCCATGAAGGCCGGCATGGGGCGGAACCTCATGCGCGGCCTCGAAGGTGAATTCGACAAAGGTTTCCAGCATTTTCGCCCACCCGCGATAATGTCACCCGGTGTCTGGTGACGGGCAGGAGCGTGCCAGTAACTTCTTAAAGAAACGTTAACCCGGCGGTGTAAATCGCACCGCGCATCAGGAATAAACCGGTCCCCGTGCTTCGCGGGGGACCGGCCGCGCGACCGCGTTCGTGACGGCCGGGTGCCAGATGGAGCCGCCCGGCCATGGCGCGTCACGTGAGTCTGGATCGATCAACGGCGGCATACAAGAGCGGACTGGCGGATGACATGCCGCCGCGCCACAGTCCGTGTTACATCAAGCCTTGGCATCAAGCCCTTGGCACAGGAAGATCGAGTCCCGCATGAGTGCTTCCACGGCCACATCCACTGTTCCCGGCAATTCCCGCCTCGCGCTCCGCCTGGCGGGCGCGATCCAGGGGGAGGTCATGTTCGACCGCGCCAGCCGGGGCCGGTATTCCACCGATGCGTCCATCTATCAGGTCGACCCGCTGGGCGTGATCGTGCCGGAGACGATCGACGACGTGGCGGCGGCGATGACGATCGCCCGGGAGGAAGGCATTCCCATTCTGGCCCGGGGCGGCGGCACCAGCCAATGCGGACAGACGGTCAATCGCGCACTGGTGATCGATTGTTCGAAGCACCTGCGAAAACTCGTGAGCGTGGATCCAGTAGCGCGGACGGCCCTCGTGCAGCCCGGACTGGCGCTCGGCCCCCTGAACACCGCGCTGCGGGCCCATGGGTTGTTCTTCCCGGTCGATCCCTCCACCCATGCGCGCTGCACCATCGGCGGCATGGCCGGGAACAACTCCTGCGGGTCGAAATCGATCCGCTACGGGTTGATGGCCGACAATGTCCTCGCGATCGACGCCATCCTGGCGGATGGCACACGGCACAAATTCGGCGCGGTGCCGGACAACCTGGGCATGGACATGCCGGCCCATATCGCCGACTTGATCCAGCGGTTGCGGGCTCTTGGCGCCACCGAAGCCGATGAGATCGCGGCGCGATTCCCGAAGCAACTGCGCCGTGTCGGTGGCTACAACATCGATTGCCTGACCCCCGCCGCCCGCGCGGCCGGCCGCGACAATCTGGCGCGCCTGCTGGTGGGGTCGGAGGGGACGCTGGCTTTCTCCGCCGCGCTCGAACTGACGCTGCAGCCGATTAAGCCCCGCAAGGTTCTCGGCATCTGCCAGTTCCCCACCTTTCGCCGTGCCATGGAGGCATCGCGGCATATCGTCACGCTGGACCCGGAGGCGGTGGAGCTGGTCGACCGCACGATGATCGATCTGGGCCGCGGCATTCCCATGTTCCGTGCCACCATCGACCAGATGCTTCTGGGTGAGCCGGACTCGCTGCTGATCGTGGAATTCCACGGCCATGAAGACGGGCCGTTGATGGCGAAGCTAGTGGAGTTGGAGGCGATGATGGGCGACCTCGGCTCCCCCGGGGTCGTCCGCGCGATCGATCCCGGGTTCCAGGCCGATATCGCCGCGGTGCGGGAAGCCGGCCTGAACATCATGATGTCGATGAAGGGGGACGGCAAACCGGTTTCGTTCATCGAGGATTGCGCGGTCGATCTGGACGACCTGGCCGATTACACCGAACGATTGAACGATGTGTTCGCGAAGCACGGCACCAAGGGCACCTGGTATGCTCACGCGTCCGTCGGCTGCCTGCATGTCCGTCCGGTGCTGAACATGAAGGACCCCACGGACGTCGCCACCATGCGCGCGGTGGCCGAGGAAACCTTCGCGCTGGTTCGCGAATACAAAGGCTCGCACAGCGGCGAGCACGGCGACGGGCTGGTGCGCAGTGAGTTCCACACCAGCATGTTCGGCGCGCGGATCGTGAAGGCGTTCGAGACGGTGAAGGATGCGTTCGATCCCACCGCCATGCTCAACCCGAATCGGATCACGCGTCCGCCACGGATGGATGACCGCACGTTGTTCCGCTACGAGCCGGGATATAGCGCGGTCTCTGGTTTCACGCCCAAGCTGGATTGGTCCGAGTACCCCGGTCCTCTCGGGGGCATGCTGAGCGCCGTGGAGATGTGCAACAACAATGGCACCTGCCGCGGCTTCGATGCCGGCGTGATGTGCCCGAGCTTCCGTGTCACCCGCGACGAGGTTCATCTGACGCGCGGCCGTGCCAACACCCTCCGGCTGGCGCTGACGGGCCAGCTTGGGGCGGACGCGATCGTGTCCAGCGCCGTGTCGGATGCCATGAGCCTGTGCGTTTCCTGCAAGGCCTGCCGCCGGGAATGCCCGACCGGTGTTGACATGGCGAAGATGAAAATCGAGGTCACCGCTGCTCGGGCCGACAGGCATGGGGTGGCGCGGCGGGAGGCGCTGATCGCGGAATTGCCGCGGTATGCGCCGATCGTTTCGCGACTGGCGCCATTGGCCAATCTTCGTAACTATGTCCCTCCGTTGCGCTGGCTGGGGGACCGGATGCTGGGCCTGGCGAAGGACCGGTCTCTCCCGCACTGGCGGACCGACCGGTTCAATGACCTGGAGGCGGAGGCAGCCGCACCCAGACAGCCACGCGGGGAGGTCATCCTGCTGGTGGACACGTTCAGCCGGTATTTTGAGCCGGAGAACCCGCGCGCCGCGTTGCGCGTGCTCGCCGCCGCCGGGTATCGCGCCATCGTGCCGCCGACACGCGGCCGTCCGCTTTGCTGCGGACGGACCTTCCTGGCGGCGGGCATGGTGGATAAGGCCCGGGCCGAGGCACAACGCACGATGCGGCGGTTCGCGGGCGAGCTTCCCGTGCTGGGGCTGGAGCCATCCTGTCTGATGACCCTGCGTGACGAGTTCCGCTCCTTGCTGCCGGGACCGGCGAGCGCGGATCTGGCTGGGCGGGCGATGCTGCTGTCGGAATTCCTGGCGCGGGAAAAGCCGGATCTGCCGTTGAAGCCCGTCGCGGGTGTTGCTCATGTGCATGGGCATTGTCATCAAAAGTCGTTTGGCGCGTTTCCCGATGCCCTCGCGATGCTGCGGCTGGTGCCCGGCCTGACAGTGAAGCCAATCACGTCGTCCTGCTGTGGGATGGCGGGCGCGTTTGGATATCAGTCAGAGACGCAGGAGACCTCCGCCGCCATGGCCGAGGCGGGGCTGCTGCCCGCCGTGCGTGCGGCGGAACCTCATGATTTCCTGGTCGCAGACGGCACGTCGTGCCGGCATCAGATTCAGGATCTGGCGGGGCGGGAGGCGATTCATTCAATCCGGCTGCTGGAGCGCGCACTGGCATGACAACACCGCTGGACGTTCTGGCATTCTGGTTCGCGGGTGATCCTTCCGCGTACCGCCCGGCCTGGTTTCAGAAGGATCCAGACTTCGACGCGGGCTGTGCCCGGTTCGCCGGCGCGCTGTCCGAGGCGAAGCGGGGCGATTACGACTCCTGGACGGAGACGCCGCACGGGGCGCTCGCGCTGCTGATCCTGCTGGATCAACTCTCCCGAAATCTGCATCGCGGTTCGGCCGAGGCGTTCGCGGCGGATGCCAAAGCGCGCGGCGTTGCCCGGGCGGCGATCGCCCGCGGCTTCGATGCCGGGTTGACGCCGCCGGAGCGGATGTTCCTGTACCTGCCGTTCGAGCATTCCGAGGATATGGCGGATCAGGATTTATCCGTGCGTCTGTTTGAAACGTTGCGGGAGGCATTGGGAGACAACACCGTATCATACGCGCACCGCCACCGGGACGTGATCCAGCGGTTCGGCCGTTTTCCGCACAGGAACGCTGCGCTCGGACGGATCAGCACGGCGGCGGAACTGGCCTATCTCGCCGAGCCTGGATCGGGATTTTGAAATCCCCAAAGAGGCGGGGTAAGGACGGCGGGAGCGCGATCGTCACGAAACAGATCGTATCGATACAGCAGTTTTCATATTGACGGCCGGCCCGAATTGACGGCCGGCTCTCGCCGTCATCTTCCGGCTTGACCGGTCGTCATCCTCGTGCGTGACACGAGGATCCGCCGCGGCCCGGTCTATCGGCGCTACAAGCGTCTTTTCAAAGGCTTGTGCTGCCACGGATCCTCCGGTCAAGCCGAAGGATGACGATGCTGCGCGGCCGGAGGATGACAATGATGCGTGGCCGGAGGACGACAATGACGGATGCCTGGGAGGCATAACGAGAACTGCTGGTATCAATAGCCCGCCATTGACACCGCCCCCGCGGGTTCCAGAATGGAACCAATGATTTGTCAGGGGGAACGGCGGCGATGACGAACTTCGTACTGGTGCATGGGTCCTATCAGGGCGGTTGGATCTGGCAGCGTGTCGCGCAACGACTCCGGGCCGCGGGCCATAACGTGTACGCGCCGACACTCGACGGCTGCGCGGAACGGCGTCACGAGCTGCGCCCCGGAATCGATACCACGACGCATGCCGCCGAGATCGCCGATCTGCTGTTCTACGAAGACCTTCGCGATGCGGTCCTGGTTGGCACAAGCTCCGGCGGTATGGTGGTGTGCCGCGCGGCGGAGCAGATGCGCGACCGGGTCGCACGTATCGTGCTGGCGGATGCCCTGGCGTTGTTCCCGGGCGAGCGCACGCGTGACATCGTGAACCGCGCGGCCCCGCCACCATTCGGCCTGGCCGCTGGCCCGTCGCGGGAGGACGCGGAAAAAAGCCTGTTCGCCGACCTGGACGCGGAGACGCGGGCCTGGGTGCTGGACCGCTATACGCCGCATCCCGTGGGTTGCTCGATGACCGCCGTGAAGCTGACGGATTTCTGGGACAAGACCTGGGACGCGTCGGTGATCTGGTGCAAGCAGGCTGTGAACCCGGGTGAGGCCCATCAGCGCCGCGCGGCCACGCGCCTGAAGGCGCGGTGGCACGAGCTGGATACCGGTCATTATCCGATGCTGAGCACGCCGGACGAACTGACCAGCCTGATCCTCAATGGCTAACCATTAATCCGCGAACGGGAGCGAGCGCCATGATGCCAGCCGAGTTCGATATCACGGGCAAAGTCGTCTTCCTCACCGGCGCGGGACGCGGTATCGGCAAGGGTATCGCCCAGGTGCTGGCGGAAGCGGGCGCCGACGTCGCGTTGAACGCGCTGACACCGCGATATGTGAACGGGACCGCGGCGGAGATCGCGGCCTCGTCCGGGCGGCGCGTCGTGCCGATCATCGCCGATGTGACAAAGCCGGAAACGGTTCGGAGCGCGGTGGAGGAAGTGCTCGCCACCTTCGGGCGTATCGATGTGCTGGTGAACGCGCTGGGCGATTCAATCCGCAAGCCGCTGGTGGCGTTGCCCGGAGGCGATGTTCCCGGCGTGACCGACGATGAGCTTCGTTTCATCATGGACATCAACCTGACGGAGGCATTGCTTTGCACGCGGGCCGTGGGCCCGCACATGCTGGCGCGCGGCTCGGGCAAGGTTATCAACATCGCGTCCTGGACCGCGCATTCCGGCGGGCGGGAGATCGTGCTGTACACGGCAGCGAAAACCGCACTGGCCGGTTTCACCCGGGCTCAGGCGCTGGAGTGGGCACCGCACGGCGTGCATGTGAATTGTATCGCGCCGGGTATCTTTCCGGACGCGGTAACGTCGGGTGAGGAGCGGGTGAAACAAGCAACGGAACGCGCGAAAACCACGATTCCGCTGGGGCGGCCCGGGCGGCTGCGGGAGGTCGGCTACTTGGCGTTGTATCTCGCGTCCGGCGCGTCTGATTACATGACGGGGCAAACAATCATGTTGGATGGCGGGATGAGCTTGTAGCAGGGATCGACGCGAGTCACTCGAGGGACATTCGCGCCCCCCCTGGTGTCAGCCTTTCACCGAGCCGGTCAGCCCCGCCACGTAGTGCTCCACGAAGAAGGAATAAACGATGGCAACCGGAACCGAGCCCATCAGCGCCCCGGCCATCAGGGAACCCCAGTAGAACACGTCTCCGCGCACCAGTTCGGACACCACGCCGACAGGCACGGTTTTCTGTTCGGACGATGACAGAAACACCAGCGCGTAGATGAATTCATTCCACGACAGCGTAAACGCGAAGATGCCGGCGGACAGAATTCCGGGCACCGCCACGGGCAGGATGATATGAATCATCGCCTGCCAGCGCGTCGCGCCGTCGATCCGCGCGCACTCCTCCAATTCCTTCGGGATGGCTTTGAAGTAGCCCATCATCAGCCAGGTGGAGAACGGAATCAGGAAGGTCGGATACGTCAGGATCAGCGACCACGGCGTATCGCCCAGATGGAAATTCCGGATCACATCGGCTAGCGGAATGAACAGCAGTGTCTGCGGCACCAGGTAGGTGACGAAGATGCCAGTGCCAAGCGCGCCCGCGAAGCGGAAATTCAGCCGCGACAGTGCATACCCGGCGAACACGCCGCACACCAGGGAAATGGCGGTGGACGCGAGCGAGATAACCATCGTGTTCCACAGCCAGGTGGTGAACAGCGTCTCTTCCAGCAGTAGCCGGACGTGATCCAGGGTCGGGTGGTTGGTCCAGAATGGATTGTAGTTCTTCGCGTTCCAGGGACGGTACAACTCCCCGTCCGGGCGGAAGGTGGTGATCGCCATCCAGTAGAACGGAAACAACAGGACGATGATGAACATCGACATGGGGATGTAGAACGAGACCCAGCGTCTCCAGCGCGCGCCTTCGATCATCTTAGCGTGTCTCCACCCGTCTGATGTAAATCAACTGCAGCAGCACCACGGCGAACAGCACGGGGAAAATGGCCAGCGAGATCGCGGCGCCTTCCGAGAGCAGTCCGGTGCCGACACCGATCTGGTAGGCGTAGGTGGCGAACAGATGTGTCGCGTTGGCGGGGCCGCCGCCCGTCAACACATAGACAAGCTGGAAGTCCGCGAAGGTCTGAATGACCGAGAACAAAGTGACGACCATCGTGACCGGCAACAGCAGCGGCCAGGTGATATGGCGGAAGCGCTGCCAGGCATTGGCGCCATCGATGGCCGCGGCTTCCTGCAATTCCGGACTGATCGTCTGCAAACCAGCCAGCAGGCTGATCGCGTAGAAAGGCAAGCCACGCCAGATATTCACCACGATGACCGAAAAGAACGCGAGGTCGGGCTCACCCAGCCAGTTAATTCGTTTCGTGATGATCCCCATCTGCCACAACAGCCAGTTCAACACGCTGAACGTGGGATCGAACATCCATTTCCACGCGAAGGTGGACAAGACGGTGGGAATGATGAACGGCAGCAGGATGAAGGCGCGTACCCACGCCTTGCCCTTGAAATGCCGGTTCAGCAGCTGCGCCAGCCAAAGTCCGAGGATCAGCTTGAACACAGTTGTGATGAACGTGTACCAGACCGTATTCCACACCGCGGTTCGGAAGATCGAGTCATTCCATACCTTATAGAAATTCTTCAGGCCGACGAACTCGCCGGGGACGCCGACGCGGGTGTCGGTCAGCGACAGCCAGATGCCCTGGAAGAACGGATATGCGATGAACAACGCTAGCAGGATCCCCGTCGGGAGCAGCAGCGCGGCGGCCAGCCAGCGCTGGTCCTCCAGCAGACCGGCTTTGCGATGGGGTCTTCCCATCAATGTCGCGGTCGTCGTCGCCATGGTCACGGTCGCGCTCGCCATATCAGAGCCCTGCCTGCATTGCCGCCGAGTGTGTCCCTGGGTGTAGCCACCGGCCAGCCCTGACGCAACCGGGGGACACGTGGCGCCCCCCGGGCATGGTCAGGCGGCTTGGTTGGCGGATCACACGGAGTAGATCTTCTTCAACTCGCCCTCGGCCCAGGCCACCGCGGCTTCGGCGGGCATGCCTTGCACCGCCTTTGCGTACATATCGACGATGATGTATTTGTTCAGTGCCTCGGCTGCTTTCTGCGTCGGCCGCCCAGCGAAGCCCGGTGTCCGTGCGCCCTTCGCGGCGTCACGGAACGGCAGCATCACCGGATCGTCGTTCCACATCTTGTGAGCTTCCCACATCTTCGTGGCACCCGTGGCAAAGCCCTTTTCCACCACGAACCATTGTTCGAAGTTGTCCGGCGTGTTCCACCAGCGCAGGAAGTCCTTCGTCGCCTTCTGGTTCTTGGAATAGCCCATTAGCATCATGTTCTGTGAGCCCTGGAAGTGGACTCGCCCGCCCGGGCCACGCGGCAGGGGCGCGTGCTGCATATCGTCCTTCATCGGCTTGCCGGCTTCGGTCTGGTACTGCGTGGGCTTGCGCAACCCCTCGATATAGATCGATGCCCCGTTCAAGGTGGAACTGATGGTGCCGGAGAGGAAGGCGCGGTTGTTTGACGAGTCATCCCAGGCCAGCCCGCCCTCATCCATTGCATCCTTCCAGAATTCGGTCATGAATTTGACGGATTCAATGGTTTCCTTCGAATTGATCACGACGGTCTTACCGTCTGCTTCAACTTCCTTGCCACCCCAGGACCACATATAGGCATACGCGAAGCCCGGCGCGTCGCCGAACGTATGGCCCAGGGTCTGCCCGATCGGGTGACCATTTGCCTTTAGTTTCTTGCCCACGGCCCGGTATTCCTCCCACGTGTCGGGGAAAGACGTGGCGCCAACCTCGGCGAACCAGGATTTGCGGTACACGTTCAGCCCGGGGCCGATGATAAAGGGGGTGGAAACCCATTTGGTGCCGTCGTGGCAGTTCGCCTTCATGATGTCGTAATAGCCGCCTTGCGAGGCGTCGATTGGCTCACAGATGTCAGAGACATCCACCAGCGATTCGGTATAAAGCTGGCAGCCGCTGTTGAACGCCATGATCAAGTCGGCGCCGGATTTGGACTGGATCGCGGCCGTCGTTCGCGCCGCCAGGTCATTGCCGTTGACAGTTTCCAGGGTGATCTTGACGCCCAGCGCTTTCTCGGCCGCCGGAATGGCGACCTTGCGCAGGTGTTCATCCCCGGCGGGGACGAAATCGTTCCATTTCAACCAGTGGACGGTGGTTCCCTGCGCATAGGCGGGGGCGCGGCCGGAGGCGAGGATACCCGCCAGCCCGCCCGTGGTGGCCGCCGCCGCGCCGGTCCCCGAAACCTTAAGCAAATCGCGCCTTGAAACCCGAGCCATGCTGCTGTCTCCCTGCTTTTCTTGGACCCCAAGCCCCAGCCGCACCGCGGCGCGGGCGGGCCTTTGCCACAGCCTAACGCCGAACCGGCACCAGCCGCAATCCGGATGCCATCGCACGGAAAACACGCGCGCCGCCAAACCAGCGCGCATCGCGCGGGCACGGAACCAATTTGTTCCGGCCCGCCGCCAGCGATCTGTTTCAGACCGAGTAGATCTTCTTCAACTCGCCGTCGGCCCATGCCACGGCGGCTTCGGCCGGCATGCCCTGCACCGCCTTGGCATACATATCGACGACGATGTATTTCGACAGCGCCTCGGCCGCTTTCTGGTTCGCGGGGCCGGCAAACCCCGTCGTGCGCGCGCCCGCGGGGGCGTCGCGGAACGGTGTCATCACCGGATCCTCGTCCCACATCTTGTGGGCCTCCCACAACTTGGTCGGGCCGCAGGCGAAGCCTTTCTGCACCGTGAACCAGCCCTCATAATTGGCCGGGGTATGGAACCAGCCGAGGAAATCGAGGGCCGCCTTCTGGTTCTTGGAATATCCCATCACCATCATCGCCTGGTTCGACTGAAACGAATAATACCCCGCCGGGCCGGACGGCAGGCGCGCGTGCAGGGTATCGTCCTTTAGCGGCTTGCCGGAGTCGGTCATATACTGAGCTGGCTTGCGCAGGGCCTCGATATAAATCGACGCGCCGTTGAGGGTGCAGGCGATGGTGCCGGACAGGTAGGCACGGTTGTTGGAACTGTCGTCCCAGGCGAGGCCGCTTTCGTCGTGCGCTTCCTTCCAGAATTCGGTCAGATATTTTACCGAATCGATCACGTTTTTCGAATTGATCGCAACCGTCTTGCCGTCGGCTTCAACTTCCTTGCCACCGAACGACCACATGAAGGGATAGCAGAACGCCACCGGATCGCCGACGGAATGACCGAGCGACTGGCCAATTGGGTGGCCGGCGGCCTTCAGCTTCTTGCCGGCGGCGCGGTACTCATCCCAGGTCTTGGGGAAATTCGCGGCCGTGATGCCGATTTCCGCGAACCAGGATTTGCGCCAGGTCAGCAGACCTCCGACGATACAATAGGGAACCGCGATCCAGCGCTTTCCGTCATGGCAATTGCCCTTTGCCATATCGTAATAGCCGCCCTGGCCCGCCGCCACTTTCTCGCACAGGGCGGAGACATCGGCCAGCGATTCGGCGTACAGCTGCGGGTGGTTGTTGAATCCCATGATGATGTCGGCCCCGGCCTTGGACTGGATGGCGGCCGTGGCGCGGGCCTGAAGATCGTTCAGGCCGATGGTTTCCAGATTGATTTTGATACCGAGTGCCTTCTCCGCCTCCGGGACCCCGGTCTTGCGAAGATACTCGTCTGCCGCGGGGACGAAATCGTTCCATTTGAGCCAATGCACAATGGGGGTTTGCGCATAAGCCGGTGCCCGGCCGCTCGCCAGGATGCCGGCGAGGCCGCCGGTTGTGGCCGCGGCCGCGCCGGTGCCTGAAAGTTTGAGCAGATTGCGCCGTGATACACGAGCCATGCTGTTCTCTCCCTGTTGTTTTTATCGAAACCGGACAGCCGCGAAGCGACGCGGCTCAGATTTCGTGGTAGCCTACCGCCGAACGCGGCTCAGCCGCAACCGTGTTCGCATGGCGCCAAGATCGGCTGATTCCCTGGAGGTTGTTCCATGGTGATGGCGGCGTTTTCGATCGGTGGCTTTTGCAACTACTGATCGCAGTTCAATTCGAGATAATATAGCACGTCGTCAGTCTATTCCAGGATGGCTCTGGATTCATCCCCGAGACAGCAGAAGGCCGCGCTCCGGAAATCAGCAGTTCTCACCATGGCTCCCGGCCATACTTCATCGTCATCTTCCGGCTTGACCGGAAGATCCGTGGCAGCACAAACCGTTGAAAATACTTTGTACCCCCGATAGACCGGGGCGCGGCAGATCTTCCGGTCAAGCCGGAAGATGACGACGAGGGTGGGCCGGCCGTCAAAATGAGAACTGCGTGCGCCGGGAGACCGGCAAGGAGTGAAGAGTGAAAGTCT